>Ga0208783_10000291_pt1 | contig 31498 bp, 50 predicted proteins | sample DEB19_08_DNA_2_FD_184529 | JGI IMG/M metagenome (GOLD analysis project Ga0208783, IMG submission 184529) | Aqueous microbial communities from the Delaware River and Bay under freshwater to marine salinity gradient to study organic matter... | ecosystem: Environmental > Aquatic > Marine >... | reverse complement strand
GAACGCATGGGCTGAGAATATCTCCCCTGCGCTTGATACATTTAACCCGACTCGCCCAGACTATCGCGCATGGTGCTGGCTGATCGGCGTGCCAGACGGGCTGAATCACTACTACGACCTATGCCAATACGCGCTGCACTCAGGCGACCCTGACTGGAAGCTGTATACGTGGATGTCGTCTGATATCTTGCCAGCTGATGTGATAGCCGCTGCCAAGCGCCGCCTGTCACCACGCCAGTACAGGCAGGAGTATGAGGCCAGCTTCGAGACTGCGACTGGCAAGATATACGAGGATTACGGTAAGCACAATGTTACCACTGAGACCATACAGTCGCACGAACAGCTGCTGTGGTTCCATGACTTCAACTACACGCCAATGTCGTCCGGCATCGGTGTTCGGCGTGATGGCAATGTGTTATACTGCCTCGATGAAATTATATTGACTTCTGCGGTAAGTAGGCAGTCTGCCGTTGAGTTCGTCGAGCGCTACAAATATCATGGAAACAAGAGCGTGCTACTTTACGGCGACCCGGCAGGTAGGGCTGGAGAGAAGCACGGCCACGCATCTGACTACACAGAGATGGAAAGAGTGCTACGCGATGCCGGGTGGAAGGTTGAGCGTCGCGTTAAGGCGGCTGCACCAGCAATCAAGGATCGCCAGAACGCCGTCCGGGCAAAGATACTAACTGCAGATGGCAGTACTACACTGTACGTCAATGCCAACAAGTGCCCGTATGTGCATAAGGGCCTTGCGACAGTTACAGCAAAGAAGGGCTCAACTTTCCTCGAGGAAGAAACAGAATACCAGCACGTGACCACGGCGATTGGCTATTGCATTGATTACGAGTGGCCAATCAGACCTGACAAGAAGATCATTGAAACACGACCAATCGCCACGATACACCACTATTAAGGACTAGCATGGCACGCCAGACCAAAGAAGAGAGACTAGCATCGATCCACTCGCAGGCCCTGCGCGAGTTTGACCTCATCCAGTCGTCCATTGCGGATGAGCGTAAGCAGTGTTTGCAGGACAGGCGCTTCTACTCAATCGCCGGTGCGCAGTGGGAAGGGGACTTAGGCCTGCAGTTCGAGAACAAGCCCAAGTTTGAGGTTAACAAAATTCACTTGGCAGTAATGCGCATCATCAATGAATACAGAAACAATCGCATCACTGTTAACTTTGTAGCAAAGGATGGTGACGAGTCATCGTCTGACGTTAGCGACACCGTGGCATCACTGTACAGGTCTAGCGAGCAAGACTCAGTGGCAGAGGAGGCATACGACAACGCCTTCGAGGAGGCTGTTGGTGGTGGCTTCGGCGCATGGAGACTACGTACAGAGTACGAAGACGAGGAGGACGAGGATGACGAACGCCAGCGCATCCGCCTAGAGCCCATCTTCGACGCCGACAGTTCGGTATTCTTCGACCTTGGAGCCAAGCGATACGACAAGGCTGACGCTAAGCACTGCTTTGTGATATCCAGCATGACGCGCGATGCGTACTATGATGAGTGGGGCGAGGACCCTGACTCTTTCGACAAGCAAGTAACCGAGGCAGAGTACGACTGGGTGACTGCGGATGTTGTTTTCGTGGCAGAGTACTATCGAGTCGAGGAAAAGTCAGAGATAGTGCATATCTATCGCGGCATCGATGGCGAGGAGCGCAAGGTGCGCCAGTCTGAGCTTGATGACGACGCCGAGATGGAAGATACGCTTGCTGCAACCGGTTTCCGCGAGGTCCGCCAAAAGAAGGTAAAGGTTAAGCGAGTGCACAAGTACATCCTGTCTGGCGCTAGAGTCCTTGAGGACTGCGGCTTCATCGCCGGTAAGTGCATCCCTATTGTGCCGGTATATGGTAAGCGTTGGTTCGTTGATAACACCGAGCGCTGCATGGGGCACGTCAGGCTGGCAAAGGATGCGCAGCGCCTGAAGAATATGCAGATGTCCAAGCTTGCTGAGATTAGCGCACTAAGTTCCATCGAGAAGCCGATCTTCCTTCCAGAGCAGATTGCTGGGCATCAACAGATGTGGGCAGAAGACGGTGTCAAGAACTACCCGTACCTGCTTAACAATGCCGTAACTGACCTGAACGGCAATCCAACGGCAGTTGGTCCGCAAGCGTACACTCGTCCACCGGCTATCCCTCCTGCAATGGCCGCTCTACTGCAAGTCACCGAGCAGGACATGATGGACGTGCTTGGCAATCAACAGGCCGGTGAGCAGCTGCAATCAAACATCAGCGGAAAGGCTGTAGAGCTCATCCAAGGCAAGCTTGATATGCAGGCCTTTATCTACATGAGCAACATGAGCAAGAGCGTCAAGCGATGTGGCGAGATTTGGCTGTCGATGGCCAAGGACGTCTTCGTCGAGCAGGGCAGAAAGCTGAAGGGAGTTGGGGATCAAGGCCAAGTATCGATGGTTGAGTTGCTGCGGCCGGTTGTTGGTGAGGATGGAAGCGTCGAGCTTGAAAACGACCTATCATCCGCTGATCTTGAAGTGGCGGTTGACGTTGGTCCGTCAAGCGCATCAAAGCGCCAGTCTACTGTAAGGGCGCTTACCGGCATGATGCAAATCACGCAAGACCCTGAGACTCTGCAAGTGCTAGGTGCCATGACCATGCTCAACATGGAAGGCGACGGGATTCAAGACGTCCGCGATTACTTCCGTGGCCGCTTAATCAAAATGGGTGTTGTCAAACCTACCGATAGTGAGTTACAATCACTACTTCAAGAGCAACAGAATGCGCCTATCGACCCGAATGCGGTTTTCCTGCAGGCGTCGGCAGAGCAGGCTCAGGCACAGGCAGCAAAAGCTAAAGCGGATGTGCTGCTATCAGTGGCAAAATCCAAAGAGACAGAAGCCAAGACCATTGAAACACTGGCTGGCATAGACATGGCGCAACGAGATCAACTGCTGCGCACGGTGCAACAACTCGGGCAAAGTATGCAAACCAGCGGTGAGATGCCGCCATACAGTCAGAGTTAGCGAACGGGGGTTTCCACCCAGCCCCCAATTTCCTATCGGGTGAGTTCAAAGAAGGGTCTTAAACCATGAGCAGTCAGGTAGAAAGTTACGACGAAGAGGACGAAGTTCTGGCCGTAGAAGAGCAAGAGCTTGAAAGTGATGTTGAGTTGGCCGAAGGCGAAGTTGCCGAAGCGCCAGAGGAAGAGTCCGAAGAAGTGGTTGTAACGATTGGTGAGGAAGCGCCGCCCACCGATGGTGATCAGCATGCGAGTGCACCCGATTGGGTGAAAGAGTTGCGCAAGAAGAATAGGGAAGACCAGAAGCGTATCCGCGAGTTGGAAGAGCAGCTCAAGATCAAGAGCGGTGGAGAGGAAAAGCCAGTAGTTACACTTGGCCCCAAACCCAAGCTCGAAGATTTGGATTACGACGCTGACAAGTATGAGGCTGAACTGGAACAGTGGTATCAGCGCAAGCGTATGGTTGACGAAGCTGGCAAGCAAGCAGAAGCTGAGCGTAAAGCGCAGGAAGATGCATGGAATGCCAAGCTTAACTCGTACCATGAATCTAAGTCGCAGCTGAAAGTGCGCGACTTTGATGACGCTGAAGGAAACGTACAGGAAACACTCTCTACTACGCAACAGGGAATCATCTTGCAAGGTGCAGAAAACCCGGCATTGCTGGTATATGCGCTAGGCAAGAACCCCGCGAAAGCTAAAGAGCTTGCAGAGATCAAAGACCCAGTAAAGTACGCATTCGCAGTAGCGAAATTGGAGGCACAGTTGAAAGTAACAAGCCGCAAGGCACCGCCACCCGAAAGGACAGTTAGTGGTACTGGCCCTAAGGCTGGCACAGTAAACAAAGTACTTGAACAGTTACGCGAAGAAGCATCAAGGACTGGCGACTTTAGCAAAGTCCGTGCTTACCGTAGCAAAAACAACATCTAATCATACGGAGCATTAAATGGCAAACGCATTTAGCAAGCAGGTTGATATTTTCTTTGAAGAGGTTGTATCTGGCTTTGACGCTACCAACATTAGCGCCAAGAATGTTTCCCAGTACAAGCCGCAAGCCGGTTCGTTGGCTGAAGGTGGCCAGACTTTCTACCGACCGATGCCTATGATGTCGCAGGTTGTTGACGGCCGTGACGTTAGCTCTTCGTACAAGGACTTGGTAGAACTTACCGTTCCTTCCACCCTGACCGAATCGCATCTTCGTAACATCCCTGTTTCTCTGACTGGCGTTGATCTTAACAATCCGCACATGATGCAAAACATTGTCGACTTGAGCACCAAGCAGCTGTCGAACAAGCTTGACGTTCTGGTCGCGGACGCTGTTGCTACCTACGGCACGCTGGTTGTTAAGAGCACCACCGCTATCGACACCTACGACGAAGCCGCCGAAGCCGACGCACTGATGCTTGAGCAGCAAGCTACCCGTGGTCAGCGTATCATGTTGCTGAACCCACGCATGGCTAAGAACCTTGCAGGCAATCTGGCTAGCCGCAGCACTATGGCTGGCGCACCGATGGATGCTTACACCCGTTCCTCGCTGCCTGCTATTGCTGGCTTCGACACCTTCCGCACCGACTACGGCAAGACCTTGACCGGATCTGCTGGCTCTGGCTATCTGGTAAACGGCGCCAACCAATACACCACCCCAGCCTCTAACAGCGGTGGCCTGCCAGTTGACAACCGTACCCAAACCTTGACTGTTGATACCGGCTCTAACGCTGCAGTTGGTGATGCTTTCACGATTGCTAACGTGTATGCTGTTGGTCACATCAACAAGCAATCCACCGGCCAGCTGAAGACATTCCGTATCTTGGCTATCAACGGCGCAAACTGGACTATCGCCCCGGCTATCGTTCCAGCTGATGGCGCTAGCGCTGCTCAGGTTGCATACGCAAACGTTAACACCACTCCTGCTGATAACGCTGCGATTACCATCCTGAACACCGTTACCAAGCCAACCAGCGTGTTCTTCGAAAAGTCTGCAGTTGAGATCATCCACGCTGACTTTAACGTTGAGCCGTTCGTCTCCACTGGTAAGCAAGTTCGCAAGGCCACCACCGACACTGGCATCCAAATCGTCATGCTGTCTGATAGCAACGTTGACACCTTGGTCGCTAAGTATCGTATGTTCATCTGGGCAAACGTCGAACTCCTGAACTACGAGTTGGGCGGCATCATGCTGGAAAATCAGACGTAATATCTGGATAGACGGCGGGGGAAACCCCGCTGTTTACTGAGGAACGCAATGAAGATCAAAACGCTACTTTACAAAGGCTCACAATCAATTGAGGTTGATGCTGCCATTGAGGATAAGTTTGCTGAGTTGCTTGCAGATGGGTGGAAAGACCATCCGCATGAACTTGGTGAAGAGACTGAGGCTGAATCACGCCCAGCTAAACGCGGTCGTAAGCACGCCGCAGAATAGGCTAAAAGATGTCTTGGACTAAAGGGCAACTAGTCGATCAGGCTTACGAGGAGCTAGGTCTGGCTTCGTACTTCTACGACCTAGACCCAGATCAAAAGACCAGCGCACTGCGCAAGATGGACGCAATGATCTCTGGGTGGCCATCGGTGCGCATCTCTTACAACGCGTCATCAAGCCCATCTGATGTTGACGCTGACGACGACGCTGGCGTGCCAGATTACGCAGTTGAGGCGATCTATCTTAACCTAGCCCTAAGGCTTGCACCAAGCGTAGGTAAGACTGTCACGCCAGAGACCAAGACAAACGCGAGGATGGCATACAACGCTCTTCTTGTTCAGGCTGCACAGCCAGTTCAAGAGGTTGCGCTTGCATCTGGCATGCCTCGTGGTGCTGGGCAGAAGTACTGGCGTGGATCAACCTCTCCATTTGCGAGTGGGTCTGAAGATACAATCGACGCCGGGTCAGACGGCGAAATCAACTTTGAATAGGGACTGCCATGACCGCAATTAATCGTTTGAACTCTGTGGAATCGCTTGCAAGTAGCGACCTGCTACCTATCTACTCGCAGAGCAACGGCGACGCGCGTAAGGTGTCTCTTAGCGTTCTATCTGAGTTCGTCGAGGCAAGCGCAGCGTCTGCCGCATTGCCAGTAAAGCAGTTTGCAAGCCCAAGCGCAACAGGTCAGACCGTCACAGTTGCTGATGGTGATGATTCTGTTTGGCTGATCGTAACGCCATCAGCTACGTATGCCGCTGGCACCATCAAGCTTCCAGCAAAGGCTAACTGCGCTGACCAACAGGAGATCGTGGTCAACTACGTCAATGGCGTGAATGCGCTGACCGTTGATGCCAACGGTGCCATCTGCATCGGCGCACCATCAATCATGGCCGCTAACGCATTCTTCCGGCTTAAGTTTGATATTGTTATGGGTACTTGGTACAGGGTGGGATAATGCGCATCCCTATCCTAAATGGCATCTTTGCCGATGGGTCGTCCGACTTCAGGTCGTCATACCCACGTAACTTGATCCCAGTACCTAAGCAAGTCGGAATCTCTGAGGGGTACTTGCGCCCAGCTTATGGCATATCCCAATTTGGGACTGGGCCGGGGCATGACAGGGGTGCAATCAACTGGGACAATCAGTGCTATCGCGTAATGGGCACTAAGCTGTGTCGCGTAGAGTCAGACGGTTCCGTTTCGGTTCTTGGCGATGTTGGTGGCTCTGGTCAGGTTACGCTTGATTACTCTTTCGACCGCCTGGCAATTGCCTCGTCAGGCATGCTTTTCTTCTGGGACGGCATATCTATCACACAGGTCACCGATCCAGACCTAGGCGTTGTCAATGATTTCCTGTGGATAGACGGGTACTTTTTGTCTACAGATGGTGAGAGTCTGGTTGTTACTGAGCTAAACGACCCAACAGCCGTTAACCCGCTGAAATATGGATCGGCCGAAGCAAACCCAGACCCTGTTGTTAGCCTTGTCAAGCTGCGCAACGAGGCATACGCAATTGGTAGGTACACAATCGAAGTGTTCCAGAACGCTGGCGGTGCTGGATTTCCGTTCGCCCGTATTGATGGGGCACAAATGCAGAGAGGTGCTGTCGGGACTTTTGCGGCATCAGTATTTATGGAGGCAATCGCCTTCGTTGGCGGGGGGGTTAATGAGCCTCCTGCTGTGTGGCTAGGTGGCGGCGGGCAGACGCAAAAGATCTCGACCAGAGAGATCGAGCAGGTGCTTGCGACATACAGTTCGTCGCAGCTTGCTCAGATTGTTGTTGAGTCCATGTCATATGCTGGACACCAGTTCCTGTACGTACACCTGCCGGATTGCACGTGGGTGTATGACGGCGCAGGAACACTTGCAGCAGAAGAGCCAGTGTGGTTCCAGCTTACATCAAGCATCGTCGGGAAGTCGAAGTATCGCGCACGCAACTTCGTATGGTGCTACGACAAATGGCTTGTTGGTGATCCAACTACCTTCAAGCACGGGTACATGACTGGTGATGTTGCGTCCCACTATGGCGACGTGATTGGCTGGGAGTTTGCAACATCAATAGTTTACAACGAGGGTCGCGGTGCAATTTTCCACGAGCTAGAGCTTGTCTCGCTCACTGGAAATGTCACGCTAGGTGAAGACCCTACGATATGGGCTTCGTACAGCCTTGACGGTCAGACCTGGAGCCAGGAGAGGCCTAGGTCTGCCGGAAAGATAGGTGAGCGCCAGAAGCGCATTGTGTGGCTGCGTCAGGGAAACATGCGTAGCTTCCGTATGCAGAAGTTCCGTGGAACAAGCGATGCGCACATGTCTATAGCTAGACTTGAGGCAAGAGTGGAGCCGCTAAATGTCTAATACGCCACGCCGACTGACGAGAGCACAGATAGCTGGTATATCCACAGATCAGCGAGTTGTCCGCGTTATTGAGCAGCTTATCGACACGGCCAATGACGCGTATGACATGGCTGCGGCAGCACAGTCCGAGCTTGACGTTTACACGACTCCGCTTGCTCTGGACATACAGATCAGGGATGCGAGCTACGCTCTACCTACAACACCTACCGTCATCATGCCGCAGACGGTAGCATCTCAGCGCGGTATAACGTATGACCCAACAACTGGGATAGTTACACTTCCGCAGGCGCGACAGTACAGCACTTTTACTATCATGAATGCCTCCCTATCTGGAAACAAGACGATCTACACGTACGCTGAAATCAACACAGGATCAGGATGGGTGGCGAGCACGTACTCTGGTCGAGAGATATCTTTGTCCGCTCAAACTGACGGGCAGGTGCAGACTGTGTCGCGCAACTACTTTCCCGCTGGCACACAGCTGCGCTTCCCCCTGTACGCATCTGCGGCTGGCGTAAACCTAGTTTCGGCAAACCTTCCCGGAACCACGCCCGGCACGGTGATTGCGCCAGCCTATCGCATCATGATAGCATCCTGATTTACACTATTGGCATGGTGTGCTACAATTATTGCATTCCAAATTTAACATTGCTGAGATTTAGAGCGTCCAGCGGCTCACGATAGGAGGATGTATCGTGCGGTTTGATGGGCGCTTTTCGGTTGGTGGTGTGTATATTAACTACGATCTTGGCATGGCCGCAGAGGCGATGTCTCGCGCATACAAGGATGTGATCGATATATCTCCAGAAGAAATCCTCAAGAGCTTCTCTGGATGGATTATCGCAAGGCTTGAGACATCGGATGGTGAGTGCATCGGCGGTGTGATCGTCAGGGATGGCGAAGGGCACATTGGTATCGTTAAAGAGTTTCGCGGAAAGTGGGGCGGAACTGAAACAATACGCAATCTGTGCAAACACTTTTCAGTACACAAAACATCTGCAACAGCAACTAATCACAAGGCAAACGCAATGATCTTGGCGTCAGGTTTTGAGCTCAAGTGCAGAATACACGGTGTTAACTTTTACGAATTAAGAGGTGCTTAGCATGGGGATGGAATCGGTACTTGGTGCTGGTGCATCAATCATTGGCGGAATGATGTCTAATGACGCTGCAAACTCTGCCGCTGGCGCCGCTGGTGATGCTCAGGCATGGGCAGCTATGAAGCAAATCGAAGAACAGCGACGTCAGTATGATGAAACAAAGAAGCTGCTTGAGCCGTACGTTGGTGCTGGCACTTCGGCGTTGTCTGCACAGCAGAATCTCCTTGGGCTCGGTGGACTTGCCGCTCAACAAGAGGCAATCGGAAACCTTAACCTTAGCCCACAAATGCAAGCAATGGTGCAGAGTGGTGAGGATGCAATGCGCCAGAATGCATCCGCCACTGGCGGACTGCGCGGAGGGAACTTTCAGGCGGCGCTTGGTCAGTTTAGGCCTCAGTTGCTAAACCAGCTAATCCAGCAGCAATTTTCTAATCTTGGCGGATTGTCAAGCGCAGGACTTGGGGCAGCAACTGGTCAGGCTGGTTTCGGTCAGCAAGCAAGCTCTAACATTCAGCAGGCGCTTGGCCAGCAAGGTGCTGCGCAGGCTGGTGTGGCGCTGGCGCAGGGAAGAAACAATGCTAGCCTCTATGGCGGACTAGGCCAGCTAGGGGCTATGGCCGGTGGCTTCGGTGGATTTGGGAGCAAGTTTTAATGGACCCAATTAACTACAACATTGACGTCAAAAGCCCGTTTGACATCGCCACAAGCGGAATGCAGGCTGGATTTGCCGCTAGCTCAGCACAAGATCAGGCTAGGCAGCGTGCAATGGCAGAGCAGCAGCAACAACTGGCTCTTGCTCAGCAGCAGCGACAAGCGCAGGCTATGACTGCATTTGTCAACAAGCAAAACAAAACTGCAGATGATTACGCTCAGTTTGCAATGCTCAATCCCGGCTTGGCAGAGGCGGCAAAGAAGTCATGGGATATACTTGCGCCAGCACAGCAACAGTCTCGCATCAGCCAAGCATCGCAAATGCTGTCCGCTCTCCGCAATGGCCGCGCAGACATCGCTGAAAAGATGGCCTCAGATCATGCTACGGCGCTGGAAAACTCTGGAAACACTCAAGAGGCAAAGCAGTTTTCTGACCTTTCAAAGCTAATCAATCGCGTGCCATCTGCCGCCATGGACTCCATCGCCATGACTATGGCTGGCGTTCTTGGCCCCGAGGCTTTTGCAAAGTCGTATGAGTCAGTGCTAACGTCTCCAGCAGCAGCAGCAAAGGCTTCGGCAGACATTAGCAATATCGGCAGTCAGATCGCAGAGCGCTCTGCAAGACTTGGTTTAGACCGAGACAAGCTGACCACAGAGACACAGACCAAGCTGTATGAGCTACAGCAAAAGGCAAATCCTGCCTTCAATCTTGACTCTGACGCCAAGAAGCTAATCAATGAATCGGCCATTTCAGCTACTGCATCGTCGCAGCTTTCTGAGCGTGCAGCAAAGCTTGCTGGTGACTTTGACAAGATCGACTCATTTGCCGGTGCTGTAGGCGGCTGGGGCGAGGCATACAAGCGCCTAACTGGCGACCAGAATGCAGTGTCGTCTCTAAAGCAGGAGTATGTCCGTCTGCGAGCCGGTGAGATTGGTCGTATCGCCAAGTCTCAGGGCGGTGCATTTACCGACAACGACATGAAAATAGCACTACAGTCCTTCCCTGACGAAAATGCAGACCCAAAGTACATGGCAAAGTATCTTCGTGGCATGGCAAAGCTGCAACTGGTTCAGTCTGCCACAGATAGCGCAAAGTCAGAGTGGGTGAACGCTGTTGGTCACCTTGGAAAGTCTCGCGCCGATATTTCGATTGATGGCGTATCCGTTCCTGCTGGCACAACGTTCAACAATTTTGCCGCAAAGTTTGTTGCTGACAAGGCAAGCAAGCTGTCTGTGCAGCAACAGCAAATGCCAGACGCTATTGCTAATCGTAGCTACGCTAAATTCATGCAACCACAGGGCGAAACTAAATGAGCGAAGCACCAAAAAGCTACAAAGACCAGTACTGGGCTGACCTTGCATCTGCCGCAGAGAAAAAGGCAGGCATACCTGACGGGCTACTTAACGCCATCGTCACCAAGGGAGAGAGATCGAATAATGATCAGGTGTCTAAGGATGGCGCTCGAACCGTATTCCAGATTATCCCTGAAACTAGGGAATTGGCCATTAAAAAGTGGGGGATAGATGCGTACCTTAGCCCAGAGAACGCGGCGAACGTGTCTGCACTACTGCTAAAGGATGGCATGACTCGCTACAAAGGAAACGTGGCTGATGCGGTGGCCGATTATCACAGCGGACCAGATCGTAAGCTATGGGGCCCAATCACCAAGGCATACGTTGCTAGAGTGACTGGCGACACCCAAACTGATGGAAAGTCGTCGCCACCAGCCAAGATCGAGCTATCAACCGGTTCAACTTTTGACCGAGTACTGGCCCAGATGATGCCACCCGCACCTGACGAAAAGTCTATAGCATCAGTGTACGATGCATACCAGTCAGGCCTAATGTCGCCATCAGAGCGCGCAGACTTCGAGGCCGATGTTGGCCTAGGAAAGATCATGCTTCCGCGCGGCGCAACTCTGTCAAGCCAGCGCCCAGCAGATTCGGCGCAACCAATCCTGTTGCCACAGAGCGTTACTGACGCATACGTAAGCGGAGCCATCCAGGGTCAGGCGCGCAAAGAGCTTGAGGACGATATCCGCAACGGTATCGTGCAACTGCCATCATCGCTGTCAGACAAGATCAACGCTGGCACCATGCAAACTGGAACAAACCAGCAAATCATCGAGCAAGCTCCAGAGCCAACTCTTGCGCAAAAGGTATACGGTGCCAGCGAGGCCGCAACTTCTACAGTAGGAGGCATGATCGGCGGGATTGGCTTTATGGCCGGGCAGGTAGAGGGCATTGCAAAATCCATCATCGACGGAACGTATGGCACTCAACAGGGCGTCACAAATACCGAGAATCTCGCCTCTCAACGAGCAGGTCAGGTGGCGTCAATCTTGCCGCAGCCGCAGACAGAGACTGGCAAGCAGTACGCCGAAGCTGTCGGCGGAGCATCACAAAACATGCAGGCTCTCGGCCCTCTCGGCGCTGAACTTGGCGCGATCAGCCAAGGTGTGCGCGGTGCCGCCGGCGCAATCGAGGCAAGGCTTGGCGCTGTAAGAAGCCCAGTTACTGCAGCCGCAGACACAATGCGCCGCGCTGAGTCAGTGTCGCAAGATGGTGCGTCAGCTGCGACGCAAGCTCAAGCAGCCGCAGCAGGGCAATCGGCGGTACCTATTGCAACCGGCGAACAGCTTGCAGCAACGGCACGCAAGGCGTCTGGCGAAGGTCTTGGGTCAACAAAGGCTGCAACCGTACTGGCAGAGCAGGCAGCGCCAGACGTAAAGGTAGTTGGTGCGGCTGAAAGGCTTGGGATATCAGACTACTTGCAGCCTGACCATGTAACTACCAACCAAGCGTATCGAGAGCTTGCTCAAGCAGTCAAGTCGGTACCAGGTAGCGAGGCTCGCGCCGCAGAAATGTCCGGGCTTGCAGAAGTGGCAAAGCGTGCTGACGATATCATCACTGAGATAGGCGGCACTCACGACATGTCGCGTCTGTCTTCGTCTGTCAAGGGAGAGCTACAATCGTCAATCGACGGACTTGAGCAGAAGGCAAACGCTTTGTACTCTGAGCTTAGGTCTACCATACCAGCAAAGGCAGAGGCCCCAGCAAGCAGTGTACTGGCTTTTATCGGCCAGAGGGCAGACGAGCTTGGCGGCATCAAGAACCTGTCTCCCGCAGAGCGCATGATACAGTCTAAGCTTTCACCAAAGGATGGTGTCCAGCCAACTTACGCCCTGCTTGACGATGTGCGCAGAGACCTTACTGCGGCGCGAATTAAGGCTGCAGGCCCATTCAAGGATGCCGATACAGGCCTACTGAAAAAGCTTGAGTCTGAGCTCAAGAAAGATCAGGGAGCAGTTGTTGAGCAATACGGAGCATCAGAAAAATTCGCCGCAGCACAGAAGGCAGTTGCCGTGCGCAAGGGAATAGAGGACGATCTTGTTGCGCTGTTTGGCAAGGCTAGTGACGGCTCTATCGTTGGAAAGCTTGAGTCTGCCGTCAAGGTGCTTCCAAAGGGTGATACGTCTGGCTTTATCAAGCTAATCAAGGCGGTTCCAGAGTCAATGCGCCAAGACGTTGTTGCCAGTGGGTTGGCTACGGCTTTTGGTAAGAACGCCAAAAACCACGACATCAGCTTTGGCGCATACGCCGACTGGTACGATGGCCTTGTGCAAAACAAACAGGCTTACCATGCCATCATGTCCAACCTGCCATCTAGCGCAAGAAAGCAGCTGAGCGACCTATACCGAGTGTCTGACTCTGTACGCAAGGCCTCAAAGGAGAGGATCACAACTGGGCGCATCACAGCAATCTCAGATCAGCTAAAAGATGCTGAAGGTGTAATTGGCAGGCTTTACTCTTTCGCTCAGCGCGCATCTGTTGGCCTTGCTGCCGAGGCAGTGACCACGTCAGTTGGCATGCCAGGAGCTGGCGTTGCTGCAGGTATAGCATCTGCCCTCACAAAGGGCAAGACTAGCGCCATGAAAGCAGCAGACACCCTTATAGCCTCGCCCGAGTTCGTCGCTGCCGTAAAGGACATGGCACGCGGTGACAAGCAAGCAGCAGCAGCAAGGCTGGCTAGCAGCAAGGCGTTCGGCAGCTTTTTTGCCGCGATACATAAGGCAAACACAAACATCAAGAAATCCGATGTGATTGCCGATGCTGTCAATGGCGAAAAGTCAGGAAAGGTCAAGTAAGAAATGAAAATTTATGGTACAATCGCATATTCGCTTGCCATTTGGAGTTGCACGTTATGACTATGTTGCAAGTAGCGCCACCCTACCCAGTTTTTGCTGACCTAGACGGCTCTCCACTTGACGCCGGGTACATCTACATCGGCATGGTCAATCTCAACCCAGAGACTGACCCAATCCCGGTATTCTGGGACGAAAACCTATCCATCTCAGCGTCGCAGCCTATTCGAACAATTGGAGGCGTCCCGTCGCGTAACGGATCGCCGGGAACGTTGTACGCTGATGGCACGTACTCAATCACTGTTAAGGACAAGCAGGGTGGCGTTGTTTATTCATCCCCAATCGGCTACTCAGTAACGCCCGGCACCGTGGCCGCAAGCACGCAAGTCGTGACGGTAGCAAACAACATCGGCGTTGTTAATTCAGTTGCTGGCAGCATGGGTCATGTACTTGCAGTAGAGCCGCACTTGGGGAGCATTGATGCTGTTGCTGGAGACATTGCTGGCGTATGGGGGCTTGATGGTGGGTATGATTTTGGGTCGATAACTGACCCTCCTGTTGGTGCGATTTCACCGCCAACTGGCAACATTGTAACAGTGGCAGAAAACATAGATGCCGTCAACAGGGTAGCCGAAAACATCGACGCAGTGATCGATTTCCCTAATGTAGGAATCACATTTGGTAGCTACGGCCCAACTAGCATCACATACGGTTCTGGCGGTAACATCGTCGTATCTTCAGGCAACCCAGCTAGCGGTCCAGGCGGGAGTGTCTACGATGGTGGCATCCTAACTCACTCAGTGAGCGGAAACTACCAAGTAAGTGCGTATCAGGTGGCCGCAACCACTGGCACCCTGCCGACATGGGGTCCGATCTCCGAGTTTGTCTCACGTGCCACTGCTGATCAGGCAACAAACTTCGCTCGGATAAGCTTTACCTCTATGTCGGCGTATGCTGGGCCAGCACTTAATGACGCTGCCGATGATTTCCGCATCCAGCAAGAGGCTGGCGGATCTGTTGGCATCAAGCCAATCAAGATAACGTCGCAGTACAACACAAGCGGATGGTACCTAGAGTACATCGACTGCCTGCCGGGCGGTAATCTACAGCTTTTCAGGCGCACCGATTCACCAGCGCCAGCAGGTAATAACCTGTCGCTAATACTCGGTCAGGATAAGCGCGCCCTGTCTAATGTGCTCACGGCTGCTGGCCAGCAAGACAGCCCTGCCGTGCATCTGTATGGCAATGCTTACGACACGGCATTGCACTCAGCAAACTGGAAGCAGTTTGTAGACGTTACATCAAATGGCGGCGCGTCTAGTTATCGCATCCAGAGCCAGATAGACTCAGCTGGATGGGTTAACAGGTTGAGCATTACTGATGCAGGAGGTCTTGAAGACCTAACGTCTATCAAATTACCTACGATTACGCCAACCAACGGAACTGTAACTGTATCGTCTCTATCGGAGCACGCTGGCGGTACGTTTACACCGTCACTGCAGTTCGGCGGCGCTACTACTGGCATCACCTATTCGGCACAGATCGGCAGGTTCCAGCGCACTGGCAACCGAGTATACTTTGAGATTCGCATGGCATTGTCTAGCAAGGGTAGCGCGACTGGCACTGCCACGATAGCTGGTTTGCCATTTACTACTCTTAACCTTTCAGGAATGGTTTGGTCGGCAAGTTTCGCTGGGAACAATTACGCTGTTGGTGTGCTGAATCTTATCGCCACAATTTCTGCTGGCACAACTACCGTATCACTGCAAAAATTTGCAACTGGTTCGATCTCTAACATGGCCGACACTGATTTTAACAACAACTCTACGCTAACGATTACAGGCACTTACGAGGTGTGATGGCTGTTTGCGAATAATGTAAGAGTGCATAATCATCTAATTTTGGTGATTATTAAATCAACACGATAAAATTGCATAGGTGACACATGAGTTCCGCAATTAAACTTAGATATGGTACTACAGCTGAACATACCGCCTCCATTGGGCTGGACAGGGAGTTAAGCGTAGACACAACGAAGTATACGGTTGTTGTGCATAACGGGGTGACTCCAGGAGGATTCCCGCTTGCTCGTGAGTCTGCACTTGCAGGGTATCTTCCCTTGGCTGGAGGTACAATGTCAGGCGCTATCAATGAGATCTCAGGGTCGTCCGTTGCCAGCGCAAGCACAATCAACCTTACTAGCGCAACAGGAAACTTCGTGCACATCACTGGCACGACACAGATCAACGCAATTACACTACAGAGTGGCGCTTCTCGCACGGTTGTTTTTGATGGGGCGCTGACGCTTGCGCATGGATCTATTCAGCTGCCAACAGGGGCAAACATTGCAGTCGCTGCCGGTGATGCGGCCGTGTTCAGGGGTGATGGTGGCGGTAATGTAAAGTGCGTGTCGTATATGAGATACGATGGCTCTGCACTTGCTTCGTCCAGCACAGTTGGCGTGCCTCCAGCAGTAAGGCAAACGGTACTAGATGGGCCAGTTGACGTTAATGGCTTTGCTTCTTTTGGTGGGTCAACTGGGTCTACGGTAGTAACTACATCTGGCACAATCACTGCTACGGCATCCAATGGCACCAGCAACCGAACTGGCTCAATTACCAACCCAAGCTGGTCCGGCCTTTCGACAAACGGCACCATGTATCTGTACCTTGAGATTAGCTCTACTGGTGTTTGCACTGCAGCGTCATCAACTCTTGCGCCGACTTATCGCTGGGGTGGTAACGATGTTGTAACCAGCGGTCAGCATACTTTTAACATTCAGTCGATGCAGATGAAAGTCGGCGATGGCGCCGCCGCAACTTCCGTATGGAGAGTGTTCGTTGGGGAGGTTACTGTTGCTGGCGGTGTTGTTACTGCAATTACTTGGTATGCTCTTCGCGGTAGGTATCGCAGCGCGACAACTGCAACGCTACCTGCGGCTGGCGCTGTTGCCACCTTTGCGCACAACATAGGCATCAACTCAGACGCCATACTTGGTGGAATGAGTTTTTTTGCTGTCAACACCACGACAGAATTTAACTGGGCTGTTGGTTCGGTCGTAACGCCAATGGCAACAGTAACAGGCACCGGACTTCCCACAGCAGCTCACGGGATAAACAGCAGCACTAGCGCATCTGTTGTTGGAGGCGTAAACGGCACAGGGTGGCAGCACATCAATCGTACTACTGGGGCATCAGTGCAGCTTACGCGCGCAAACTGGAGTTACTATGCAACGGTAAGCAGAGGCTGGTAGTGCTCAGACAAAACAATGGCAACATACAATAAAAAGGGGCGGTAAAATGGCAGAGCCTAGCGTTTCGGCGTCGGTTGTTGTAGCGGCTGGTATGACTTTTTTTGGCGTATCAACCGGACTCGACCCATCTGTGCTGATCGCTGGGCTTGCTGGTGGTCTATGGGCGCAAAGCTATCAACAATCGACAAACTTGTTGCGGCGAATACCGGCCATAGCCATGTCCTCACTTCTTGCTGGATACCTTGCCCCTGCTATTGCGGCAATTGCCATGCACTACATGCCAATACGCATGCCAGACATTAGGCTGCCATCGGCTGTGATCATCGGTTTAACGTGCCACCGCGTGCTTGGCCCGGCTCTCATGCGGATAGCGGCTAAAAAGCTGGAGGATACTATTCCATGAGTTACATTGCCATAAAGATAGTTTGCCTGATAATGCTGTCTCTCATTTTCTTGCGCGGCGAGTCCGCCATAAACCGCATGTCAGGGCGCTGCCCAACGATACTTAGGCTGGCCTTCTGGCTAGTCGCAGTTGGTTCTGCCGCACTTATGGCTGCCATCATTGGTGGTCTATACGTATCACCATCTATGGCTATAACTTTGTCCGGAATAGCAATGCTGCTGGTGTTTGACAAGCGGATTGCGCGCAAGATATCCGCCATGGGAAAGTTACATAACCGGCAGACTTTGAGCAAATAGGGGGACACTATGGCGCTAATTGACCTAAATCTGCTGATTGCTTCTACTGGTTGCAACAATCTTCGAGCCAAGATATGGATCAACCCAATCTCAGTTGCTTGCGAGAAGTACGGCATAAATACCCACGTTCGAGCCTGTGCATTTCTTGCACAAGTTGGAGTTGAGTCTGGCGGGCTGTCGCAGGTGGTTGAGAATCTAAACTATAGCGCAGACGGTCTTACTAAGGTTTTTGGTAAATATTTCAACGCAGAAGATGCCGCTAAGTATGCAAGGAAGCCTGAGTCAATCGCCAATCGAGTGTACGCTAACAGGATGGGCAATGGACCAGAGTCTAGCGGAGACGGTTGGAGATACAGGGGAATGGGTTTGATCCAGCTTACTGGAAAGACAAATCGCATTGCATGCTCTAAGGCGCTAGGAATTGATCTTATTGCCAAGCCAGATTTGCTTATCCAGCCTGACGTTGCCGCTTTATCGGCAGCTTGGTTTTTCGTGGACAGTGGTTGCTTGCCGCCATCTGACGCTGGAGACGTGAGGAAGGTAACTCGTCTTGTGAACGGCGGATACCACGGATACGACAGGAGGCTTGAATTGTTTAACGCTGGAATGAGGATAAAATAATGGACTGGAAGGATGTTGCTGGGGCCGTTGGGAAGTTTGCGCCTATGCTTGGATCGCTACTTGGCGGCCCTGCAGGCGCGGTAATTGGTGGTGTTGTGTCGTCAGCGCTTGGTACTGATGCTAAGCCGCTGTCTGTCAGTAAGGCAATCGCTGAAAATCCAGATGCTGCGCTAAAGCTGGCTCAAATTGAGGCTGACCACAGGATAAAGTGGCAGGAATTAGCGGTCGATCAGGCAAAGGCAGAGATTGCTCTAGTTGCACAACAGTCTGGCGACATTAACAAGACCATGCAAACTGAGGCTGCTAGTGAGCATTGGCCTACGTACTCTTGGCGTCCATTCATCGGGTTTGCTGTTGGCATCAATGTTCTTCTATCGTCAATTATACCTGTTGGAGTGTTTTTGGCTGTGATATTTGGATCGCAATCATCAGCTTCGGCGCTTGGCGCTCTGCCAATGGTGCTTGGCGCTCTTGCGGCCGTTAACGGTACAGTACTGCCAATACTTGGCATCGCCAGCTGGTTCCGTGGTAAGGCTCAGGCCGACCCATCGATACCAACAAGCAACAAGGGATAAAAGATAAGCCGGGCAAAACACCCGGCTTTTTTCATTAAACCAACTCCTCACGTATAACTCGCTCGCAGTTCTGCACGGCCGACAGGATTGCAGCTGCAGTCTCTAGCCTATCCTTAAAATACGAGCACCTAGCGATTTCTGTTTGCTTATACATCTGAAACGCCTTTGATCGCAAATCAACTCCAAGTGGTACTACAGGCTGGAAGATATCGTCATCTTTCTCAAGAGCAAAAGCACCCGGAATCCACATCTGTTGCATAGAGTATGCCATGCGAGAAGGTTTTTTCATTTCTTTCCCTTTGTCAATTTTTCCACTTGCGATGCATTTAGTTCAAGCGCTTTAGCCAGATTAAGACCGTCACATTTTCCTGACTCGTAATCGTCTGCCAGTCCGATTTGCATTTCCAGTAGCGCTATGGTTTTCATGGCCGCAGCTGACTCTGTTTCGTCTAGCGCACCGAATTGCATTAACTTCCTGCGCACTTCGATGCCGGTTTTCGCTGCCATCCTAACTGACTGCATCAGGTGCAGCACAACGTCTCGTGCGGTTATTTCCTTATGTTCGTTGTCGTTTAGCATTCCTTACCTCCAGCATCATCAAATAATTTTTATACGCGTTAACAGGGCTTGATCCAAATGCACGAACCCCTGCGAATTCTGCGCACATCCATAAGCCAGTATTCCTTCCCTTTACGATGTGAGGCTTCATTTTGACACACCCCACTTATTTTGCTCGCTTATGGCATGCATGGCTTTTATGTAGCCTGCGTCATAGCCTTCTCTGTATTTTAGTATGCGTACCCTTTCCACTTCTTCCTTCCAGTAGCAAACATCACAAAGATGCTCGTTTACTCCTATCTTTCTCCCGTTCTGGCCGGGATTTATAGCGTGACTTCCACACCTAGCGCACTTATTCATTACCCTTGCCTTTATCTGCGTCATCATCATCGCTGTGATTCATGACGACATCCCAAACGATGTCAATGGCATTGGCAATGCCATACACAACACCTTTTTCGAAATCATCGTTCCAAGTGTCGTCAGCATCGTGCAGCGCCCTATCCAGCTCGTCAATAATCTTATGCAATATAGCGCTCATTATTTCACGTCCTTTGTTTTATCCATGACACCGTCACGCTTTCCTGCTGCGATGAAATTTTCTAGCACTTCAATTGCGTCCTCAAGTCCAGACAAGTATCCAGTAGGGTAGTTAGCCCCCTCCCACCGCCCATCCTTGTAACTTGCATGCATTTCTATCAGTTCTTTAAGCGCAAGTTTAATCATGTCCACTATCCTTGATCGTGTAATGCTTCGGATTTTTGTCTTTGTGCAATTCCTTCAGCCTCTGCACATGTGGCGTTAGCGAGTCCACAGTTTTACGATAGTCTATCTTGTACGCTCTGTCATCCTCAAAATTTCCAGCCGACATGGAATCTACAATAATCGCCAGCCCAGCCAGTAGAGCCGATAGGTGAGGCACTCCATCGTCCGGGTCAACTTCCTCACCCTCCCACCAGGCATCGAGATGGCGCCTTAATGCATCATAGTAAGTTGAGGCCTTGACCCCTGTTGGCCGGAAGTTGCTGCGGCCGTACTTGAGCGCCCCGTTAAGCAGGCCGATACACCCGTATGCAGTAGCAGTTGTTGGCCAAAGGTGCATTGGCAGCTTGTTGCTGCCGATTGCTTCCTTTGGGTTGGTTTCTTTGGTTGTCATTGGCCGATACCTAGATGGAAGTGCCTGTTAATGGAGTTTACGTGCATATCCACAGTAGCTGCGTCCCTCCATTGCGTAAATGAATATTCTGGGCCATAACCATCAATGTCAAATACGCTGCCTGTAATTCGTTCCTCAACCTGCAGTACAAGTACTTCCTTACGAAATAGGCGATGTTGCGCTCTGTATCTGGTTTGCCCAGTAAGTACTACAGTCTCTGTTTTCATTCTTCAATCTCCAGTGGAAACACTCCGATGATAGAAAACGTTTCGCGAACAGTAGCAGCAAACTATCTAGCTTTTTGCTCACTATCGAACAGCTGCTCCATCACTTGCCTGATACCTTCAGTATCCTTAATCACCACAACCCACACAGTGCGCTTTTTCAGCACTTCGAATAAATGTCCGTATGGGCGACCATTCATGTAAAGCGTGCGTCGATTTCCCCAGTGTAAACCACGCCATCCGCCGTGATTATGACTATGCTTTGCTCACTGCTACCTCTTGCGTTGTAAATGATACGGTCAACTGGCTCGCCTGCATCAGTGGCAAGCGCAGCCCCAGCCAGCGCACGTACTAAATCAAATGGTTTCATTTTACTTTCTCATGTCTTATATATCAGTTATAGACAATCTCACACAAAAAGCAACCTACATCGACAGCGCAGACGTACACACAGCCCTAGCCGCAAGATCGCCAGACGCAACAAGCTTCAACTGGTCGCTAGGCAGTGACGCTACCATCTGATTCTGCACGTCAGGAATGTAAGAAGCGCACTCGTTGCCATCGGTGAAAGCCTTGAGTTTCGACTCATGCACAATGACGCCTTGCGCTGTGAACAGGTAAAACACTAGTGTGTATATCATTGTAATCTCCTATGCCAAAATGGCCGCTACAGTATCAATCGCATCTTCTAGCGTATCTACCCTGAAGCCGATTGCCTCTGAAATCATGCAATGCTCGTGGATGTTTCCTTTCTCCATGATGCAAACGATTGGAGTGCGCTTAAGGTCTGCCCACGCGATTTCCATCACCGTACCAACAGACACGCGAGTTGCGCCAAGAAAGTTAACCAACAGCACGTCACATCGCGTTGCGTCGAAGCGGTCGCGCGTCATTATTCCACGTGGGGTTGATAGTGGTGAGTAGTGAGCGTAATCATCAGCTGTTGCGCTAAGCTGGCCGTGTCTCCGCAGGAACTGCTTGTGTCTGAGTGGGCTCAGTGCAACGATTCCGTATGGCTCAAGCAAGTCCTCTGCCGTATACCTCCAGTCCTCGCTATCATCGTAAGTGAGTCCAGATATCGGCCCTGCAAGGTATACCGTTTTGCTCATGCTTTGTCCTCCAGCAAATCTCCTATTTTTGCGTGCAGCGCAACAAGTTCAGCACGGCTTAGCGTAACATCAATACTTGAGCTATAAGCCCCACGCGCGAAATCAATCTCTAGGTAAAATTCTTGTTTTCGCGTCCCAAGCGTTATTTCCAATGAACCTGCGCTTTGCATTGCAAGATAATTTGACATCTCATTCTCCTTGTTGGTTGCTTATGCCGGCTTGGTTACGTATGGCTTATTGCATACGTACACGTGCTGCACTATGTAATCTGCTGACTCTTTTACGAAGAGCGCCTCGCCACGAGAGACAATCACAAAGGCTCCATCATTGTGTTGATTGAATGATACAATATTCGATGTATTGATATATAATTCATCGTCAAACAGCGAAGTCAGCTTAATAAATTCCATCTCATTCTCCTTTGTGTGCTTTACACATTGCCATCAGCATTGATTTATGCTCAGTCCAAAATTCCAGCGCACCATCGTCCATCTTTGATATTTCTTCGTCGGCAAACCCCTCCCATTCTGCGTGCGTAAAGCACTTACACCCAAGTCGCATGTGATTGTCAGATATCAGGCACCAGTACTTAATCCCGCACAAAGTCAATGTAGTCTTACGTAGCGGATCACCGTACAGGTCGGCACCGCGCAGGTCGGCACCGCACAGGTTGGCACCGCGCAGGTCGGCATCGCGCAGGTCGGCACCGCGCAGGTCGGCACCGCACAGGTTGGCGCCGCGCAGGTCGGCACCGTACAGGTTTGCACCTCGCAGGTTGGCATCGCACAGGTTGGCACCGTACAGGTTGGCATAGCTCAGGTCGGCACCGCGCAAGTTGGCACCGTACAGGTTGGCACCGTACAGGTTGGCATCGCGCAGGTCGGCACCGCGCAGGTCGGCACAGCACAGGTTGGCACCGCGCAGGTCGGCACCGTACAGGTTTGCACCTCGCAGGTTGGCATCGTACAGGTTGGCGCCGAGCAGGTCTTTAGCGTCAAGCTCAAGCAACAACTCCCCGCTGGCGTTTAGTATCTTAATCATCTCAGTCTCCTGTTGTGTATCTGCAGCATAGTACACGAAACACATCAAACCAAGGTAATTCCTACCGAACCGTGGTATTGCTCAATCTCAACTGGCTTCCAAGGTTCCTGCGAAAAGTCGTATCCTTTTGCCAGCAAGTATCCGTCAAGCCAGTCAGCGTACCGCTGCACTCCATCGCTACCAAGCGCCGTTGCTGGTTTGAATGGGTTATCAGTTGCTTTCATTCCGGCTTTGGCCGCACCAGTTCCCATGTTAAATGCCAAACTATTTTTTTTCATGGTCGTTCCTCCAGTGAATCTCTAGCCCATATTTCAGATTTATCTCTTGCGCCCTTGGCCCTTTGGCACTTGTCGTTACCGTTACACGACCACGATGAGAAGAAGTACTGCGGACGTAACTCATACCAATGCCATCGTCTGTCGTAGTCCATTGCGAGATAATTTGCCCACTCTGGCGCGTCCTTCCAGTCCGGTTTCATTGCATTTCCTCCAGTGTCTCGTACCAAGGAACCGATCCAAGAATTTCAAATCCGGCGTACACCATTCTACCGTTGCTACGCCATACATTTCGCTCTCGACCCTGTATGCCAGTTGACACTATTGGAAATGGTATATTCTCGTGCCAGTACACCTCACCGCTATGGTCTCTAGCACGATACTTAGCCCAGCTTGGCTTTTCCTTCCAGTCATCTTTCATGATTTGCCCTTTCATCTGCCGTGAGCTTTCTTTAGGTCTTTCTGGAAAATCATCGCTTTTTCAATCTCAGTGGCAGTAAGGTATTTTCTGTTGCTAATATACACTTCAAGCATATTGTACATGTCGTAATAATCTTCCAGAGTTTCTAAAGTTATAGTTATCGGTGTGTATTGATATGTCTGAATTTTAGATATATTCATTTTCATTCACCTTTCATCGTGTTATTCCAAGCACGCACGGCTCCAAGAGCCGATATCTGGCTTGTACCAGTGCGACTGCAGCTTAGGCACGTCACAAAAAAGATCGTGCGGCCCTCGTACCTCATGGTGTCGCGCACAACCAGTGGGTGCCGATAGCCGCACTTGCATGGCCCGGGGTCTGCGTATTCGATGGCGCTTTTCATGTCGAGCAGTTCGTTGAAAGTATCTACAATATATAGCCATAGTGCTTTCAGTTTTGTCATTACATCACCTCTCTGATATTTACCGTGTGGCGCTCTACCTCTCCGTACTCTTTGTGCATTACGATGCACTTGCTGTCCTGACCAGATCGATATCCTCCCCATGCTGCATATGCATCCTTTGCGGCAAGAGTTCTGAATGACTCAACCTTTACGCCCGGATACTCCTTTAGCGTGTCGTGGTGGATATGACCAGTCATCCAGTAGCGATGCTCAGTCTCACCCCAGTCCCTAGCGCGATCAGCTGCCATAACCCCAGGAAGTCTATCAGCCTTGCATGTATGTCCGTGGTGAGCGCCAATCAGCACTTTGCCGAATCGCACGTAATGGAACGGTGCCGGGCTAATGTCAATAATGACTCGTGGCTCATTTTCGTAGATGTTAGCAAGCGCGACTGAAAGGAACATTGCTCCTGTATCGTCATGATTTCCGATTACGTTGATAACCCTAACCGTTCCGTGAATTTCCAGCGCTGACTCGATCATCCGCCGCATGATCTTCATGCCTACTCGGATCATCTTTGAATATCTGCCGTCTAGGTCAAGGTGGTGGCCAGAACGCTGTGTCACACCTTCTGTGTTGTCGGCGTGGAAAAAGTCACCCAAGTTTAATATTACAGCTTGCTTGCAATGCGGTGCAGTGCGAACAAGTCGATCAAACACCTCTGTAAACTTTGCCTCTGCAATCTTTAGATCCCAGTCCTCTCCGCATTCCTCGCCCCACGCCATCATCCCAATATGAGGGTCTCCAAGTGGGTACACCGCCATCAATTCGTCGTGATACTTTGCAAGCTCTTTACCTGACAAGGTTTTTCGTGGCTCTAAGCGTGGAACGTCATCTGTCAGGGCCTTAATTGCCTCTTTCATCAACTCCAATTGCTTTTCTTTGGCGATGTTTGTTTTAGTCCACAGCAGGCTGCCGTCTGGCTCTTTCGTCATGCGCGAAGTGCCAGTCACAAAGTGTCCGGCTGGCACGGCTGAATCGAGATTGTTCTCAGGGTCTTTGCCAGACATCGCGGCCCGCTGCTGCACCTTGTGGAAAATCTCGTGCACGCTTGTGTATGCAGAGCCAAGCGCTTTTGCCGCCGCTCGCAATGACCCGTGCTCGATGACAGCAAGCACAACTTCTTTCTGGCGATTGGTTACACAGAAGTCAAGATATTTTTCGTTGATATTCATGCTTTCCCCTGTTTAGTCAAAGTAGCCGTAGTCGGCCGCGTAAAAGTCTTTCGTCTCGTTTGCTACTGAGTCGTAGCCATCAAGCCAGTTGTCCTTGTCTGGCGAGAAATGGTGAGGACAGATACCCCTGTCCACACCAAGCATTGCAGCTGCTCGGCCCTCGCTGTAGTGCAATTTTTTCAGCGCATCGCTGATGCCTTCATAAGTGAGGGACGCCATGTTTACTCTCCTATGTCAGAATGGAATTGAGTCGTCATCAAAGTCAACATCTCTATCTACCTTCTTTTGCGTGCGTTGTGGCTTGTCATCTTGCGCATAATCGCCACCAGACTTGCCGCCAAGCATCTGCATGCGATCACCCTTAATTTCTACGCTTACCTTTTCGTTTCCTTCCTTATCCTTGAACTTCTTGGTAACGATAGACCCCTCCACGTAAACTTGCGAGCCTTTTGTCAGGTACTTGGCTGCCACATCTGCCGTCTTGCCGAAGAATACAACGCGGTGCCACTCAGTGGTTTCTACTTTCTGGCCAGACTTATCCTTGTACGAGTCTGTTGTGGCGAGAGAAAATGTCACCACAGAGTCTCCAGATGGAAGCTGCCTTGCCTCTGGATCGCGACCCAAATTGCCCACCAAAATCACCCTGTTTACTGATGCCATATTAAATCTCCTGTTAAGAAAGTTCAGTCTTGCGTTTGTCGTACATAACCTTAATTTTTTGCTGCTGTAGCGCACTTGCCTTTTTCCACGATGCTGCGAACACTTTTTGCAGCGACTCGATGCTATCAGACTCTGTTATTGCCACCTCCAAATCCTCAAGCGATACCTCAGACTTAACTTCGCTGGAAAACTCCTTCCTTAAGTCATTTACATACTTGTTATCATCAAACTTTCCCAAGAAAACATCTGCATTAAAGCCCAAGTGGGACAGTCCCTTGGTAAGCGCGTCGGTGGTTGCTTTTTTGGGTGCGTCATCATCTAGCCTTCCCTTTGCGCCAATCATTTCAGTCACTCCCCTTATCGGGCCGTACTTGTTTGCTCTGCTGCCATGCCATATCGTCACGTCAGCAACGGCAAGCAGGAAGCTGCCAGCGGTGATTGTAGAGTGCTCTACATCATACCCCCAGCCAACACCAACTGCACCAAACTGCTGCGTTGCACTCATTATCTGATAGTGCGCATCAATTGCTGTAAATTTACGCCCTATTGATACTGTCTTTGTGTGGTTTGGGTCTGTTTTTGACACGGCATCCCATATCTTCATTGTTTCCATGCTGATCCCCTATTTGATTTGCAGGTTATGCTTTTCGACAAGAGTCGCACCATCAATCGCGATGCCTTGCTTTAAGTCCTGACCGATCAGCCTCTTGTCTACCGACTCAACAACGCTCTGCTTGATATACTGCGGTGGTAGCTTTGATTCGTCGTCGATCTGCACTGACGTGCTCTTTCGTGAACCCAGCTTAACTTGCGCGTCGGACGGCCACCTGTCTTGCTGCGAGCACATGCTAAGCAGGTACTCAGAAAGATACTCTGCGCGCTTATCGAGCCGCTTCACCCTGTCCTGCATGGGCGTCATGGCAGACTTTATCGCATCACGCTCAGCTTCCAGCGACTTGATGTACTTCGCGACATTCAGCGCCTTGTCGTCAAATGACAGCGCGAGAGAATCAATCCTTGCGCCATATGCCGCGTCGTCAATCTCGCCGGTTTCCAAGTCAATTCCAGGCGCTGACAGCTGCTCGAACAGGTCTTGTGAGATTTGATACAGATTCATCGCATCGCTCCTTTTGCGTAGTCATTTGACGCCTCATCCTCTAGGCACCACAGCAGGCCTCTAGCTGCCGTTAAGTCGCCGCGCTTAACCTCTGCCAGTATCATTTCATTGAGCATCAGCGTGCGCTCGTTGCGGCCTACCATATCGTTTAAGTCGTACTCTGCAAGATATTCTGCCTTGGCCGTGTCGAAGTCATCAAACTCACTATCTAGCGATGCAAGATCATCGTAGTGCCTTGCGGTGTCAATTTCTACACTCATGTCGCCTCCTTACCAATTCCTTATTTGTGCGTATAAGACCGCTGGAACATAACAGCGATGCGCGGTGCGATCCTGCACAACCCAACTTTCGGCTGCAAGTTGCTGTTCTCGTGCTTCCACGCTTTCAGCCATGCATCGCGCCACTGTGTACTGTAAGGGTCTTTGGCCCATGTCCTGTCTGCGTAGTCTTTCATGATCATTCTCCTGTATAGTGCTCAGCCAGATAGTAGCACCCGTCATCTGCATCATTAAGCCTGTCTGACTGCTCTAGTGCCGTAGCGCGATCAAGAATAACTTCCCACGTCCCGGCGTTTCCGGCAAGCCCCGCTACATACCCAACTGGCTCGAAGTCGCGTTCCGAGTACCGCATAACTGCGAACGCCTTGCCTGCGATATCTGGAAGTTGCTCTGGTTCAGCGTGGTAGTGACCAGAAAACTGATCCATGCTACATTTAACCCTCATAAATAGCATCGGAATCGCATATTTTTCTAGCAGTTCATCAAACATGTCGTGGTTGCCTTTGTGTGCATATTTGTCCATTGGGAAATTCATTTCATTCTCCTGCTGATAGTTACTCTTCTATCTGCCACAGTACGTCTGTAGCAAAGCCGCTAATACGCACCAGATTTCCGTTTTCATCAGTACGGCTTATCGTGACCCAGTCACCGCTGTCTGGAAGTCCATCAACAACTCCTATGCATGCTTTGCCGTCAACAAATCCCTCAATTGCCACCATGAACTTTTCCATAAGTCCCTCCGCCATATAAGTTAAGGCGATACCGCCATGCTAGCCACCCGCTCATAACGACTGGCTAGAGTTGCGATACTGCTTGTAATCGCTCGATTACAGTCCTATCGCTACCGGGTTCTTCCCGGAAGCACTACGCTGCGATAATTGTCTTCCCTGCACGTAGGTAGTTCTCTTGAGTTGTTAAAGACCAGTGGGCTTCTGTGTTTCGTCGCCCTATGACTTCAATATAGCAAACAAAAAATACTGCGCAAGTTTTTTTTCAAATAAAATTAAAATATTTACAAATCAACAACATATCACTCGTATCGCAGCAGTTCTGCGACTGCTTTTTCTACGTCTTCCTCGCTTTTGTACCCTGCTTGCTGCATTACGCGCGACCACACCACAGACAGTATCGACCGGTACACATCATGGAACTCGCTTTCCGACATCTTTGCAAAGCTAAGCGATTGAGACTCTAGCCTGACCTCTCCCTTTATGTTGACGCTTGACGTATAGTGCCCAGCCAGTATCGTCAGGTCTTTCCTGAATCGGTCAAAATTCTTGGATACCATCTGCCCTTTGTACTCAAGCGTAGGCGCATCCCAGCAATCAAACGCAAGCTTGAATAGCGCAAACATCTTACGGTGGAAAGAAATGTTTCGCGCTCGCTTGATATTTACTCTAACGGTGTCTCCCACTGGAATCTTTTTGAGTTCATTTGCCGCCTCAGAGTCAAAAGGCACAAGCTTTCCAAAGTCATCTCGTATCATAAGCACTTCAGACATTTCGCGCTCCTAGTATATGTCGCCACGTGACCCGCGCTTTTGCGCCATCTGCTCAAGGCCTTCTGTACGCTGCTTTGCTGAAAGGAAGTCGTCTAGGCTTCCCGGACGTAGCCTTCCTCCTTTGTACTCAGCGACAGCCATGCCTATCTCTCCAAGCCTAGCACCGACTACGTGTAACTCAGTCCAGCCCGACAAGTCTCCTTCTCGGTGACTCAGCACGCCGATCAGCATGTCGCTATCCTTCTCAATGCTAGACGACTCTGCCAAGTCAGCAAGTATCGGCGTCTTGTCCTTGCGTGCGCTGTACTGCCTGTTCTGCTGTGCGATCATCAGTACTGGGCAGTCATGTCGCTTGGCAAGCATCTTTAGCGCCCAAGTGATATCTGCCACTTCCTCCTGCCGGCTGTTGCGCCGTCTGTCGCTAGACACAAGACCGATGTGGTCTACCATCACAAGGTCTATCCTGCCGTACCGTCTCTTTACCTGAGCCACCTTAAGCGCGATCTGTGACGGCTTGCTGCTATCAAGGTCGTACACGACGCGCATGTCACTGATGCGACCAACTGCTGCCGCTATGCCGTCATAGTCATCGTCTCTCAGCTTACCAGTCAAAATATTCTTTGCCGAAGCTCCACCAAGGCTTGCGAAGTGCCTAACCGCAAGCTGAATTTCTCCCATTTCGCGCGAGAAAACGAGCACAACTGGCTTTGATACTGAGAGAGCGATATTCTCAAGCATGGTTGTCGCCGCCGTAGTCTTACCGCCCTTTGGTGGCCCAAACAGCGTCACTAGCTCGCCGCCACGCAATCCTCCATACATCAGGTCATCCAAGTCTGGGATGCCAGTACTAAGACCTGCGAACTGTCCGTCAACCCGCTCCTGGACGAACTTCAGCCCCATTTCTGCTATCTCTGACGCCGTAACCACACCACGGCCACTCCCTTCCTGTATGGTATCGTCTAGCGCCGCCGATGCTGACGATACTGCATCATCATACGTCTGCGATGTGTCTACTGACGCAATAGCCTCTCGCAGTTTGCGCTTTAGATCCATGCGCCTGCCGTAGTCAGTGATCTGCTGGATATAGCTTTTTAGCGTGTATCCACCGCTACTGGTGTTTTGCGCGTCCTGAACCATATCAACAAGATCAGATAGCGTCCGATCCTTGACGACGCCGTGCGACTGCATTGCCTCGTGGACGCCTATAAGGTCTACAGTCAGGTCGGCCGCCCTACGCCCCATCCATGCTACGTACACGCTACGGTGGAACGCGTCGCTAAAGTGCTGAGGATCGATGGTCTCCATCGCATGCGTGATAGTAACTCCCGGTGCCATCATCGCACCAAGCAAGGTACGCTCGTACATCAGGATGCGCTTGCGAGTCTCGTCGACCTCGTGCGCTTCGTCGCCATCAAAGTACTCGTCCATTCAAATCTCCCGTAATCGACGCATAAGCGCCTCAAATGTTCATTTGATGTCTACGTATACAACGCAACACAAAATCATCTTGGCGGTGCCATATCTCGCAAGCAATCGCCACCACCTAAGCTATCAAGTCCTGCATCCCAAACCTAATCGCGTTTTGCTTACCTGCCGTCGTCAGGAAAAACTGCCCATCCCGTGTAACTGCCCATAGCTTCAGGTAGTCTCCACGTACGTAGTTACGGAATGTCTGCCTCCAGTCAATTTGTAGCTTAGACGGTTTTACGGTGTCTGCAAAAGTTTTCCACGCAAGGATCACGTAGTCTGCAGGTAGCCCGTCTGCAAAGATTGGATCGTCCTTGCTCACCAGACTTCTACCAGCCTCACGCTCTGTTTCGATCCATTTCTGCAGAGTCATCTTTTTCGAGCGAGGAGTAGAGATAGCATCCTTGGATGCGTCTGCTTTTTTATCTTTTTCTTTATCTGTGTTTATATCTGTTTCTTTATATACATTTGGCGTGGATGCCAAATCGAGTTGGCTAGGTTCACAAATGCTTTTGTTGCCCTCGCCATTGACGTCTACGCTATACCACCTTGTCCTGTCATGCTTGTTTTCATTGAAGCAATCGACCATTACAACCCCTGCAGCTACAAGTTTTTCAATGGCACGCCTAATCTGATCTGACGTCATCTCAGGGAACAGATCAGAAAAGGCTTTTACGGAATTATAAGTCCAGTACCTACCGTTATAGCAATGCTGTTCATTTGCAGCGTTTTTGCTCACCCAGAACCTGATATTGTACAAAATTACAGCAGCAATGATCCCATGCTCCTTCGCTTCAACGACTTCGTATGAGTGGATCATTATCAATCTCCAATTGTCTCAAAGTAGAATTCATGCATTTCTGGAGCTTTCGATATAAGTCCGCGAGAGCTAAGCTCAACATACTGACGCGTTGTTATTGTTATTCCGTACTCACTGTTTTTGAGTGACTCATACATCCTGTATTCGTCAATGCTCTTAACGCCCTTTGCTGTGTTGCATGTCCTGCATGACGGAACAAGGTTTTCGTATTCGTGACCTCCTCCAAGTTTTCTTGGATGCAAGTGATCTATGTTTAGCGATTCTTCGTTTAGTTGCAAACCGCAGTACCAGCACTTCCATCCTTTGAGACGCGCTACTTTTAGTCTCTTTTGCTTAGAAATTACATTACTCATGATTAATCTCCCAACATATCCGCAATGGTGCGAGTGTACTGCAATCTCTCACTTGCATCCAATTGAGTTTGTTTATCGAGC
>Ga0208783_10000290_pt1 | contig 31697 bp, 44 predicted proteins | sample DEB19_08_DNA_2_FD_184529 | JGI IMG/M metagenome (GOLD analysis project Ga0208783, IMG submission 184529) | Aqueous microbial communities from the Delaware River and Bay under freshwater to marine salinity gradient to study organic matter... | ecosystem: Environmental > Aquatic > Marine >... | reverse complement strand
GCGAAGGAGGTCGGGGTATGGAGGCCCCCAGACACACGACAACCCTGCCCGCGAGGCAAGGCTGACTTGGACAGGGCTGCGCTATCGTCCGAGCGCATCGGAGGACGCGGTCCCCAGGCACCATGCCGAGGACCGCACGCTCGAGGTCAAGTCTAGCCCGATGGTCTACGCCGTCCACAGTGTCCACCCTGTCCACCCTTACGCCGGCAAGGGTGAACACCCTAGAACGTAGACGCCGACTGCATCGCCGTAGGTTCTGTCCACCCTGTCCACCCTGTCCACGCGTTTCCATGTCTCTCTCTCTCTTTCTATTCTCTCTAAAAGTTTAAAGTTACCCGGACAGGGTGGACACCCTAGACAACCTAGACGGGGACTACATCCTTGAGGGTGGACAAGGGTGGACACAAGGGTGGACACCAAACAGCAAGGGTGGACACGACGCGGCTTAGTCGGCGAGCTTGTACCCGTTGACGCGCTTCCCGTTCCGCACAACCTTCCCCGCGACGTGAAGCCCGAGCTGGCGGATCAGCTTGCCCAGGCGTTGACCATCTCGAGCCAGAGGCGGCGTAAGGTAGCCCAGCGCAGCCCACGCTTCCGAGACCGTGAAGTCATGCCGCGCGTCGCACCAAAGCTCAAACGGCGCAGCCAGCGGATCGCTCACCTCGTACCGTTGCGCCATGACGGCGCGGCTCTCCTCGAGGTCGGTCTCAAGGTGCCAGCCTTCGCCCTGACGGTACGCGTGGACGGCTTCGGCCCAGAGCTGGTCCCGGTCCTGTCGCAGGGTGGGCGCGTCGCACGTGGTCGTCTCGATGACCCACCAACGGCGCGAGCCCGTTGCGTCCTGTAGGAACTCGTCGTCGTTCGTCGTCCCTGCGAAGACCGTCGTGCGCGGGACGTCGCGCGTGTTCCGTCCGTAGCTCGGACGATAGGAGTCCCGCTGCGAGGAGACGAACGCCTTTAGCGTCTGAGCCTCCGCACGACGCAAAGAGTCGAGCTCGGCCAGCTCGTAGATCCACGCGCCCTGTAGGGCCGAGAAGCGGTCTTTGCTCGCGAGGTCGATGGGCGTGTCTCGGAACCAATCACCGCCGAGGATGGCGAGGGACGTGCTCTTCCCGCTCCCCTGGCGTCCTCGCAGGATGAGCACCGTGTCGGCCTTGCATCCGGGGTTCAGTGCACGTGCCACCGCTTGAATAAGCCACGCGCGGCCCATCGCCTGCGTCACTTGGTCGGCAGGCGCACCGAGGTAGCGCGAGCACCACGTGGATATGCGCTCGACCCCGTCCCATTCCAACGCCTCGAGGTAGTCCTCGACGGGGCTGTAGGTATGGCGGTGCGCCGCCCACGCGACGGCTTCGTGCACTACCGCCGTCGGTGCGTGGATGCCGTACTGCCTCGCGAGCGTCAGCCCGATCTCCGCTTCGTGGTGGTCATCGACGGCGACCGTCTCACCATCCCGGCGCACCCACTCCACGCGCTCGGAGAGCGTGTTGTACGCGAACGCGGTCGCCCACCACGGGTCATGCGCGAGAATGAGCTGGACGTTATCGCGGTGGCCCTTCGGGTCACCGGGACGGATGAGCGCGCCGGTCTTCCCGTCGAACTTGTCCGCGCTGCGGTCCAGCATGTCCCACACCGCGGCGTCGCGCGCCATCGGGAGGACGGTAATGCCCGCGAGGGCGGCGATGTCTGCGTCGGTCACGATTGCCTCCTGAGCGCGTCAAGGCTTCCCGCCCATCCGCACGAGTTGCGATGATGGCAGACCACGGGGCCTGCGTCGATGTAGTACCAAGCTTCTCGGTCTCCGCAGTTCGGACACCGCAAGTCATCCACATATGGGCGTGCCGCCGGACGGAAGGTCCCGCCGAGCTCTAGCCCCACGGTCTGCCGGAGGCGCTCGTCGTGGTCGAGACGCGTGCGGATCTCTCTCGCGAGCTCGTGCTCGGTGACTGCCCAGGCCGGCGCTTGGAACTCCCGCTTCGGCTTCGGCTTCTCCTTCACGATGTCGAGCAGCCACGCCGGAGCCTCGACCATTTCCCGCTGAAACGCGCCAAGCTGCGTCTCCCACGCGTACACGTGCCCGCTGCGATGCACCGTCGGCGGGGCGCAGACGTACCCGCCCTCGCCGCGCACGTCGACGTTCGGTGCGCCCACAGCCTTCAGCCCCTGGGCGTTCCGTACCATCGCGTCGGGCGACCACCTCCAATAGAGGTGAAAACCTCGCGAGGTGTGCACGCCCAGCGTGCGCGTAAGCCCGTGCCGCGCGACCTGCGCCTCGTACCACGCGCCCGCCTCAGGCCCGTCGAGGTCCAGCACCCAGCACCGGGAGGCGCTGCCCGTGGCGAGGCCCACGCCCGCACGCGGCCATCGCGACCACCATGCGCGGACCTCGTCGGCGTCAGTAGTCGCCTTTTGCTGCCAGCCTCCGAGGCGCGGATGTTTGCCGCGTTGCTTCTCGGTGCACGACGCGCCTGATTGGCAAGCGCAGGTCTGTGTGCCCGGGTCTACTTCGTACAGGGGATGCACACGCATCCCCGCCGCTGCATAGCGCAGGGCATACGCGCACATCGTCAAGCATCACCCCCGCCAGAACCTGCCCTGCATGATCTGTACGTCACCCGAGAATCTGTCCATCTTCTCGCGTAGGACCTTCAGCACGGGAGCCTCGGGGTCTGTGAATGGGAACATGACCTCTAGGCGTCCGGTACGCCCATATCGATGAGCACGACGCACGGCTTGGTATACCTGCTCGAAGCTCCAGCCGAAGCCCGAATAGACCATGTGGTCACATTCGGGGATGTTCACGCCGAACCCGAGCACCTTCGGTTTGCTGATGATGTGCCGGATGGACCCCGCGCGGTACGCATCGACAATCTCCACGCGCTCCTCGACAGGCATGGCTCCGTTGACCACGGGAACGTCCTTTCCAAGCATCGCGCGGATTGCATCTTCCTCCGCGTTCCTCCCGCACCAGATGATGCCTCGCTTGCCTTGCAGGTACTCGCCGATAGCCGAGAGACGCGGTCCCGGTGTAGACCTGAGCTCGCCAAACACGAACGACCTGTCCTCTGCCGACTCAGCCGACGCGAACATATTGCCGCTCCTAACCTTGAACCCAGAGTGGACGGCTACATGCTTGAAGATGTAGTCTGGCTCGTCGCCCATCTCCGTAGTCTGCTTGAACCCGAGGGCGCGTGGGCTGTGCATGTACGTGCTCCACGCAGACAGATTCCGATAGAACGGCTCGATGGCGTGACCACGAAGTATCCAATCGGCTCCGTCCTTACGGAAGAACTGCGAGTAGAACTCCTTTGCGGTGCGCGCATAGCCGAGGAATACCGCATGGCTCGCGTATTCGGCATGGTCATTGGGCGCGGGAGTGGCCGACGTGGCCAGACGGTAGGGGATGTTCGAGGACAGGGAGATGAGGAAGTCGCGCGTCTCACCTGCGTCGTTCTTTAAGATGCTGGACTCATCTAGGATGATGCCCGCAACGCCACGCATGTCGATGTCGCGACGGCTCTCGTAGTTCATGATCGCGATCCCGCTAGTCCACGCCTCTCCGGCGCGCAGGTCCACCAGCGTCGTCCCGTGGAAACGCTCAGACTCGCGCTTGATCTGCTTCAGTACCGCCAGAGGGCATAGTATCAGCACCTTCCCGTGCTTCTCGACTGCGTGCGCCCATGCGAGGAACATCGCAGTTTTGCCGAGGCCACAGTCAGCAAAGATCGCGAAACGACGCCGTTCTAGAGCCCGTTGCACCAGGTACGCCTGAAAGTCCATGAGGTGCGGCGCATCGAAGATGATCGACTTTGTGTCGATCTTACCGCCAAAAACCGCGGCGTAGCTTGTAGCATCGGTGACTACGGTCCTCCCTTCCACGCGGTAGGTAGCCAAACGCTTGCATCCGATGAATAGGTCGTATCCCTCGGGACCGTGCGGGATGTCGATGCGCACTTCTTCGGCGGTCACTTCGCACCTCCGAACAAAACCATCTGCGCGCCACGAGATGCGAGCACGCGGTCTAGGTTCTTGCGCGCCACCCCGAAGTATCGAGGGTTCAGCTCGAACCCGATGAACTTGCGATCAAGCTCCAATGCCTTGTATCCCTCACTGCCGACACCCATGAATGGTGAGAGAACCGTCTCTCCTTTGTTGGACCATAGACGGATGCATCGTTCGATCAATGGCAATTGTAGAGGGCAGACGTGGCGCTCATCTTGGTCGCTCTTAGCCGCATCGGTGTTGAGCGTGTCCGTTTCCTTAATGCCTGTCCATACGCCGAGCGGCTCTCCTCGCTCGAACATGCCGGCAAACAGATCTACGTCTGAAGTATCGTCGCATGGTCCCCATACGCCCTCGGCGTACTGTATCCACTCGTCACGGCTGACCGAGCCGTCCTTACCATCTTGTCGTACCGGGACGATGTTTTCGCCTGGAGCCTTGAATACGAGCAGGTAGTCGACAAGCGCAGGCCGTGAGATCATCGAGTCCCGCTCGAAGTTTGTAAACGTGAGGCACGCGGACTTCGTGCGGATCGATTGCGCTTGCGGGTTTTTCGGAATGGTGACGTCTCCATAGTAGTGCAGTCCAGCCGCCTCCATCTTTCGGATGACCGCTCCTCGGATATCGAACAAGCCCATGTAGCCGTGGTTCGACTTGAATCGCGAGACCTGCTGAATGTGGAGGCAAACGTTCCTGCCGGGCTTGATTAGAGGCGCCAGCGCCTCCGCGAAGAACTCAAAGTGCAGGAGGAACTCGTCGTCACTCTCGCGGCTATTGCCCATGTCCGCATCTGCGGCGGTGTATGCGTAGAGAGACGAGAATGGAGGAGAGAACACCGCGAGGTCTATGGACTTGTGCGGCAGGCTCATCAATCCTGGAATGCAATCCATGTTGGAGATGGTGTAGTCGTCGTTTTCGATGGTCGTCATGATGCTGCTCCTTGATGTTGAATGTCCTGAGAACTTGTAAGAAACGCTTACACGTTCCCCCGCGCGAGACCGTGAGACGTGACCCCTGAAGAAGACCCGAGACGAGGGTCACGTCTCACGGCAGAACTCACGCGTGCCGCTCGATGACGAAGAGGAGGACGGCCTCCACGATGCTCTGCGCCTTCGTGCGGTTCGCTGCCCGCAGGTAGCAGATCGCGTCGACTAGCTCCTGGATGGCGTCCGCTTCGTGGTCGCGCCCGTTGCCACGCTGGAGCGGCACGCCGTGGCGCTCGATGCCCTGCCGGCGGCGCTCCTCGTAGAGACCTCGCAGCACGGGGTGCGTCGTCTCGGCGATGATCTCGGCCCACACGTCGCCCACGTCGGGCGTCGGTGCGGGTTGCTCGTCTAGGAGGCTCATGCCCCCTCCTCGCGGCGGTGCTCGCCGCGTTCGATGTTGTCTGCCGCTGCGCCGCACACGCTCGCTCCCAGACCCCAGCGGTCGTCAAGGGTGCGAAGGTACGCCACCACGGCGGCGCGCTCCCGCAGCATAGCGGTGTCGTGCATCTCAGCCACATTTGCGTCGGCGAGGCACTGCTCGTCGCGCAGCATCGCGTTTTCTTCCTTGAGCGCCTGGAGGGACACCTCCAGCTCGCCGATCACGCAGGAATAGCCGTACCACTCCATGTAGGCCGTTTCCGCGTGGCGCTTGGCGTCTTCGAGCGTCGCGCTCCATCCCTCGGGCGTGTTGGCATGGACATCCGCAGTCACCACGCGCCACGAGAAGCCTTCCTTCTCATGCGCCCAGATCATGAGCTCATGAGTCTGGTCGTCGGGGCATCCTTGCCACGTCGATCCATCTTCGTACCGATACTCAATCCACATCACGGCCACCTCCCGAAGCGACGCACCAGCGCCGCGATGATGTCTCCGAGCCTCATACGACCTGCCTCGCGCGCCACGCGCGGTAAGCCTTCTCGGCGAGATGCTTTGCGCTCGCGTCGGTCGGCTGGATGCCACGCGCGTCGTCGTCGGCGTGGAACGCGCTCAGTTCCCACGACCACCCGCCACCGCGATGGGCGCGGTTGACCAGGAGAACGATCCCTGCCTCCATGTCCGCGCGCCAGCCGAGGCCGGTCTCAATCCACCTGATGGGCGTCGTCATACGACCGCCACGACGAAGGCGGCGCTCGCCAACATGAAGCTCGCGAACGCGGTGGGCTTTCCGTAGTGCTCCCACACGTAGCCGGGGTCGTAGTAGCAGGCGCGGGCGATGTCGTAGAGGCTCATGGTCTTCTCCATGTCGGACAGGTGCCCGACGCCTCAGACCATACCAAGCGGTTGCAGAACCTGCAACCCTTGCACGCACTTTCTAGACGGGAGTGAGCCATACGTCGATGCGGCCAGTCTCGGGCACGGCGCGCTTCGACATGTTCAACTCGACCACGAAGCGGTCATCCTCGAGGATGCCGGCTTCGACCAGGGCGTCCATGACGATTTTCCCGACGTTGTCGAGGTCGGGCTTGGTGGCGTAGGCGATACCCCCGACCTGTCCGCGCAGCGCCCAGCGTTCCTTGTCGCACCACGCCGGCCTCGCCTTCGGCAACGGCCAATAGGCCATGACCTCGAGCTCGACAGGCTCGGCGATGGGCTCACCGCGCCGCTGCTCGCGCAGCATGGTAACGGCGGCATCCATCCACGCGCGGTGTTCGGGAGGCATGTAGACACGCCCTCCACCTCGTGCAGCTCGAGGACGCGAGGCACCGCGCGGCACGAGGCCGATGACGTAGTCGGCGGTCATGGAGGTTCCACGTCCCCGACCTGCATCATCATGAGCTCGTGCGGCGGCATCCCCAGCACGCGCGCCAGGGCAACAAGCGTCGTCGGGCGAGGGCACCACGTGCCCTCCTCCCACCGTTGGATCTGCGCCTTGTGGACCTTGAGCTCGCGCGCGAGGTCGGCCCGCGTGAGGCCGAGGTCGGTGCGCCGCTCCTGTATGTACTCTCCGAGTCTGGTCATGGAACTGCACTATAGTGCGATTGCGGGGACCGCAATACCCTAGTACATGGTGGGCATGACTACCCACGCCCTCGCCCTCACGAACCTCCTCACGTTCCTCCTCGAGCACCACGCGGAGCTCGTCACCCACGTGCACTACGACGCAGGACGCGCCGTGGTGACGCTCGGTGCGCCTCCTCGCGGGAAGACGATGCTCGGGTGGGAGTGGGAACCCTCTCCGTCCCTCAAGGGGACGATCACGCACGTCACGCCCTCGGGCATCCTCGTACTAGCACCGGAGTTCTCCGCATGATTCAGCACATGTCTCCTGAGCTCGACCAGCTCGCCACCGCGCTCGCGAAGGCGCAGGCGCAGATCCAGCCGGCGGTCAAGGACCGCCAGAACCCGGCGTTCCGCAGCAACTACGCCGACCTCGCCAGCGTCTGGGACGCGTGCCGCGTCGCCCTGGCGTCAAACGGCCTGAGCGTCTCACAGCACCCCGGTCGCCTCGAGGATGGCACCGTGACCGTGACCACGGCGCTCATGCACGCCAGCGGGCAGCACATCATCTCGGTCGCCGCAGCCATGCCGAAGGACGGCAGCGCCCAGGCGGCGGGCTCCGTGGTGACCTACCTGCGCCGGTACGCGCTGGCAGCGGCGGTCGGCGTAGCTCCCGGCGACGACGACGATGGCCACGCCGCCGGCACGCCCGCCCCAATGCCTCGTCCACAGGCCGCGCCTCACCAAGCACCAGCTCCGCGTCCGCAGGCCGCGCCCTCCTCGACGCCTCCCGGTATCGACCCCGTCTGCCCGACCTGCTCCGGGAAGATGTGGGACAACCGTCCGAAGAAGGCCGCAGGCGAGATGAATCCGAAGGCTCCCGATTTCAAATGCCGGGACAAGGCCTGCCAGGGCGTCATCTGGAAGCATACCGAGAAGGCCGCAGGCCCTGTCCCCTCGACGCGTGAGCCCCTACTCGATGCCCCTCCTCCCGCGGAAGACGACCGCGGCTTTCCCTTCTGAGGTGACCTGTGCCTAGTACCTACGAACTTCTGGTTGACTCCTCGCGCATCCTCGGGAGCATCGAGGCTGAACAGGGCGTGCTGACGCCCGAGTGCGAGTTGGCCCTAGCCGCGTGGTTGGAGTCCTCCGAGGACAAGCTGCATAGCTGCCTCGCGCTCTCGCGCCGGCTCGACTCCGAGGCCACGCTCCTCAAGGAGGAGGAGGCCCGCCTGAAGGCCCGCCGGCAGGCAATGGAAAGCGCCGAGGAGCGGGTCAAGGTGTACGCGACCGCCCTCCTGGTCGCGCGCGAGGAGCTCGGCGAGGAGCCGAAGGTGAAGACATCCAGCTACACGGCGTGGCTCGCCGAGACGCAGTCCGTGTCTGGTCCCGAGGACGTCTCGGAATGGCCGGAGATCTGGCGGCGCGTGAAGACGGAGCCCGACCGCGCTGCGGCGCTGAAGGCTGCGAAGGCCGGCGCCGAGCTCCCCGCCGGCTTCCGTCTGGAGAGCAAGCGAGGTGTCCGGTGGCGCTGATCTCGTCGCACATGATGCGGCAGCGCCTGGAGGCCGTGCTCCACAAGTACACGATGGAGCGGCGCATCGCTCACATCAACGCGGTCAAGGTCTGCATGGTGCAGCTTGACGAGGTCGAAGCCTTCGCCGAGGAGCAGGAGCGCGCTCTCCTGCACGACCGCGCCCAGCTCGCCACCCTTGCCGAGGTCATGGCCGAGCCTGCCTCGCTGTACATCGGAGACACGGACCAGTGTCCCGCCTGTCTCGCCCCCACCTCCGAACACCTTTGGGACTGCCGCATCCGGCAGGCAGGAGCTCGCTAGTGCGCATCATCATTGACAGGGCGGTCCTCGCCCAGGCGGCGAACCGTGCCGCCAGCATCGCCGACAAGTCGGGCGCGCCCATCGGCGCAGCCGCCCTCCTCCACGTCAACGGAGCGGGTCAGCTTCTCGTGACCGCACGCGACACGGTCTGCACCTTCGTGGGCCTGTACCCGGTCGACGTGGTGAGCGACCAGCTCCGCGTCTGCGTGGATGCCTCGCGCCTAAGGGACGTGGCGTCCGTGCTCCCCGCAGGCTCCGTCACCATGACTCTGCGGGAGACGATGCTCGAGGTGGCTGCGGGGCGCTCCACGTTCAAGCTGCCCACGCTCCCGACCGAAGAGTTCCCGCCGACGGCGCAGGTCGATGCCTCTGCGTGTACCATCACCGTGTCTGCGGCAGACCTGCGCCGCGGGCTACGCGCCGTGTCGCACGCGATGGCTGACGACGACAGCCGGTACATGCTCGGCGGCGTGCACCTCGAGCTGGTTCAGGGCGCGCTCGGCATGGTCACCACGGACGGGTCCCGTCTCGCACGCGTGGAGGTATCGGCGACGCACCAGGGCGACCTCCCGAGGCGCTCGCTGTTCCCGCGTCGTGGCGCCGCGGAGCTCCTGCGCCTCCTCGGGGACGTCGAGGACGTCGTGCAGATGAAGTACGGCGACAAGGTGGTACACATCCACTGGGGCGCCGTGGCGAGCCTCTACGTGCGCCTCCTAGAAGCCGACTTTCCGTCGTACAAGGAAGTCCTCCCCGCTACGCACAAGCATCGGTTCATCGTTGACCGCGACGCCGTCGGGAACGCGCTCAAGCGCGTGAAGCTCGCAGCCCGAGACAACGCGAAGGCGGTGCGTTTCTCGTTCGGTAGCGATGGTCTGGTGCTAAGCGCCACTCAGGCTGACGTGATGTCGGCGCGAGACGAGGTCCCGTGCGAGGCCGATACGCCGCTCTCCCTCGGGCTCAATGCCGCATTCATCGGCGATGCTCTCGCGGCCTGTCCCGAAGGGGACGTCGTGATGAAGAGCGGCGGTGCTATTGCGCCGCTCATTCTCGAGCCGCGAGGAGACGCGTCGGCGTTCTACGTGGTGATGCCGGTACGCCTGGACTAGTTGGCGGGCTTGCTTGTCGTCAGGAGAACCTCGATGGTAACGTCGTTATGCGAAAGCGAGAAGACGAAGAACTTCGTCACGCTCGGCATCCCATTCGCGCCGTTACCGTTGACGTTGTAGTTCAGATAGTTGTCGATGCTCCACCCGCCCGAGGCGGGCGCCGCGCCTCCATCGACCAGCGTCTGGTCAAAGGAGACCATCGCGTTCTTCGAGGCGTTGTCGCGGTTGTGCAGGTTCATCGCGAGATGACGCGTCGTGGGGAGGATGACCTCCGTAACTGTACCCGATGCGCCGGTAACGACGATCTGTACGTGCGGTAGGTGCGTAGGCGCGAGGGTGACGGCCATTAGTCCAGCCCATCCCGAGCGAGCAGGAACGCCAACTGCGCAGCCTCGCGGAGGATCTTGCGGCGCTCGGCCTTCGTGACCTTGACCCCACCGTCGCCGTCGGCGCGTCGGGCGTCGCGAATGGCATTTACGAGATCAATGACCTCGGCAGGCAGGGTGACGAGCTCGTCAGGCGTGTACGGCATCTGACCTCCTGGTGGACGCCCCCGCCGCGGCCTATTCCGACGACGAGGGCGCGCGCCTCCGATGTTGCGCACCGACAGAGTAGCCCGACACGAGACGACGCGCCGCCCCTGCACCATGCGAGAGTAGCGCGCCGCCTTTGTGGGGTAGAGGTTCCCGCCGCCTACCTAGCTCAATACTTGATCGGCTTGTAGGTCTTCCCGTCGAAGAAGAGCGCCTCGTTGCACTTCGCAGCCGGACGCCACGGGGCACCGAGGGAGATGTGCACCCACGCCTTCCCCGGCGGCTTCTCGAGGATGCACTGCCCAAAGCGCAGGCCGCTCTCGGTGACGATCCACTTGTGGAGCTCCTCCACCGAGACGGCGGGGCACACGATGTCCGCGGCCTCGCCCTTAGAATGTTGTGACGAGGCACTGCCTCCCACGGCGGCGTTGACGGCAGGCCCCCTGAAGCCACTCGACACGCGGACAGGCCCGAACCGCGCGCGGATGACCTCGAGCATTTCGGCCACCGCCTTCAGACGGTCCACGTAGGGGAGGGCCTCCTGCTGGTTGGCGTCCTGGAGGGAGGCTTGTCCGGTGCGGGTCAGCTCCTCAAAGCTGAAGTGTGCGGTCAGAGTCACTTGGTCCCTCCCTTCGGTGCCGGCGGCTTCACGCCCATGCGCTTAATTGCCCCTTCGACCTTGCTGAGCCTCCCTGTCAGCTCGTCGGCGTCGAAGCCGTCTGGCAAGCCGAGCGAGGTCTTCTCGACCTTTCCCAGCCGCGCCTCCAAGGCAGCGAGCTTCGCGTCCACCTCGGTCTGCTTGACCTGGCAGGGAGGAGGCTGCGCGGTCCCGTTCATCGTCGCGGCGTCCAGCTCGAGGCGCTTCATCGCGAGCTCGTGGCTCTGCTCCGACCGCTTCGTCCAGAGCTTCCACGCCGAGCCCCCGCCGAGCACGGCAATAGCGGCGAGCCCCAGCGCCAGGAGCGGGTTGTCGCCCGCGCTCTCCGCGAGCTTGCCGAGCTCGGACGCGTCGGGTTGCTTGTCGGGCTGGCCTTCGTGTGCGACCACGTGAGGCACGGCGACGTGCGGCGTCGCAGGCAGGAGCGCGGCGTCATCGGAGACCTGCGCGACGACCTCCTCGGGCGGTACGGGTACGGGTTCCATGCGTGGCCTCCGTGGCCTTCTAGGTGGTTCGGGTGGTAGCTCGATGCGCCAGCCGGAGCCGGCCTCGAGGTAGCAATCAGAAAGCGAGGGGACCGTGCGTCCGTCGGGGAGCATCCAAGCCGAGGATACCCGCACGGCCACCTCGCCAGCTTCTAGCCGGCAGTCAGTGCCCGCGCTGGATGGCGTCGACATCGGCACGGAGCGTGTTCACGTCCCGGCGCAGGCTCACTAGCTCCGAGCGCAGCGCCGCGCCTTCGCGCTCCATGCCCTCCAGGCGCCCGTCAATGCGTGCGAGGATCGTACGCATCTCGGAGACGTCTTGCGGTTGGATGCCCTCGCCGGCCTGCGCCTCGCTGAAGTAGCCAACCGCACCCGTGCCACCGACCATCGCGGCGCCGACGACAAGCAGAGTCCACACGGGAACCGGAACAAGGCGGTCAGTCCACCTCGCAGTCTGCGCTTCGGGCATCAGACCTCCATGTGAGGCGACTAACCGACGAGGCGAAAGCGCGCGATCTCGACCCCGTCAGCGTCAACCAGCTCGCAGAAGTCATGGTCCCACGCCACCACCTCGACGGACGGGTAGGACGGGAGCTCCGTCACGCCACACGCCGCCGGCACCTCGGAGCGGACTGTCTGCGGGTAGTGCGCCACGTACGCCTCAATCTGCTCGGTGTAGGTCATGTTGCCCTCAATACTTCAAGAGGATGCAGTCACCGGTCGTCGTCGTACTCGGTGCCAGGGCGTAGCCCACCGTCACTCCGGCGTTGCTGACGATCTGATTGCGGAGCATCCCGCGCACAAATGTCTTCTCGCGAAGCCGCCCACCATACGCCACCGTCGAGGCGATGGGGATGGGGATGCCGACCAGCTCCCCCGCCGCGTTCGTCATCTCGGAGATCGTAGGCGTGGCGGTAAACCACATGCGGCGGGCGGCATCCGTGGTGTTCGTGCCCTGGCGCTTCAGGTACGTGTGCGAGACGTTACCGGCAGAGGCGCTGTGGGTGAAGATGTTGCCGTTCGTGGCGTTGGCCAGGTACGTCGTCGGTGCGGTCGTGCCGCCGGTCCAGAGGCCGTACCGACGCCCATCACTCTCGGCGGCAAGGGCTGCGGAGGTATCCGGGTCCACGTAGGCGCCGCCGCCGCAGAGCATGATGGCCGTGCCGCCGGCGACGAGTTCTACCGTGATGTCCTCCTGAGACTCGTAGATCGTCATCGTGACGCTGGTTGACATCGTGGTGACGGCCTGTCCGAGACGCGTGTACCCACTGAAGTAGCCGCTCGTGAATGGCGCCGAACCGTTCCATGTCGTGAAGGCGCCAGCGTTCAACGCCAGACCCAGATGGAGGCCCGAGTTTAGGAACGTTTCCGGGGACAGCATGATCGGGTTGGGCGTCGGGATAGCAGAGCGTCCGGCGAGAATGAACCGCTGCTCGAGAGAGCCACCCGGCGGCTTTGCCCACACGGCTTCGGTGACGCCTCCGACCTGTACGAGAGTCCACGTCCAGCCGGTGGCGCCCGTTCCCGAAAACAAGCGGGTAGAACCATCAGAATAGGTCGTCACCGTTGGCGCCACGCCAGCCCAGACTGCGTCGAGTACCTGGCTGATCGTCAGTCCTGCCGACGTGACCGTGGCGAGTCGTCGGTGAGTAAGCGGAGTTAGTGCCATCAGATCACCGTCCCGATGTAGAGCTCAGGCGACGTTTCGTCTTGGTAGACGCCACTGTCCCCAGTGAAGTCGGCGTACACGGCGATGCCGACGATGAGGGGCACCCACTGAAGTACGCCCGCGCGTCGTACAAGCATCGTCTCGTCGGCGGTCGCCTGCACGACTGAGGCGTTCCCGTTGCCATTCCACGCGGCTACCGCCGTGGAGCTACCCGTGTGGCCCGAGCTCGTCCACGCAAGGCCCGTGGTGGAGCTATGCGCGGGAAGCGACACGCTCCCGTGGCTATGGTCTGCCCTAGCGTAGTCGGTGGAGGTCCCCACTGCGGTCTGCTGCCCGTAGGTCGTCTCGCTCACGACCGACGAGGCAGGCGTCCCGCCCCCTCCTCCACCACCGCCCGAGGCTCCGATGGTAACCTCGACCACGTCGCCGACGACGGCGTCCGTAATCGTGACGTTCTGCCCCGCCTTGAGGACTGCGGCGACCTTCGTGGTCTTGTAGTCCCGGTAAACAGGAAGCCGCGCCACTAGGCCACCGGTGCCCAGGAGACGACCGCGCCGTTCTCGTCCTCAGTCACCACGCACGGCAGGGTCCAGCCCTGCGCCGCGGCGAGCTCCGACCACACGGGCGGGATGCCGGTGTAGAAGCCGACGCAGCCATTCGCCACGGCGAGGGCCGTCGCATCCTGCGAGGGCGTGCCAACCGCGACCACAAGGTACTTCGTCATAGGTCACCCGAGAATGAGGTAGTTGACGGAGCCAGCGTTCCCGGCCACACCAGCGCCGCCGCCGTTGAAGCCAGTGCCGCCCGTGCCGCCTGCCGCCGTGATGGTTCCGCCCATCGACGCCGACGGCGTGGTCGACACGATTCCGACGAGCCCGCCGCCGCCGCCGCCGCCGCCGCCTGCGATACCAGGCGCAGCGCCGGAACCGTTGCCGCCGTTGCCGCCGCGCGCGGAGATCGTGCCGCTCGCGTTGTCCAGCACGCGCGCCGCGAGCCAGACCACGCCGCCGCCGCCGCCGCCGCCGCCGCCGTTCGCACTACCGCCGCCGGTGACGACCGCGCCGGAACCACCGCCTGCGCCGCCGCCGAACGCGCCGACCTGCTGCCGCGCCTGAATGAGCTGGCCTGCCCATCGCGTCGAGGCGACACCAGCGGAACCACCAGCGCCGCCGGTCTGAACGCCCGCGTTCCCGCCTGCGCCGCCATTCGGGTTCAACCCCGAGTTGTTGATCGACGCGTTGCTGCTCGAGTTGCCGGGATTGCCATTGGCCGTCGTGCTGCCACCGTTCGGGCCACCACCAGACGCGCCACGAAGGTATTGCGTTGCCGCCAGCGACCCGCCTCCGGAGGACAGATCGGCATTGTTCCCGTTGTCCTGAATCGTCCCGAGGTTCTGGAGGGTGCCGTTGACGTACACGCGAAACCCGGAGACGGCCATGTTGGCGCCGGACGCGATGGTCAGGTTGTTGTAGTTGCGCTCGCGAGCGGGACTGAAGAACGGCGGCACTGTCGTGGTAACCGTGAAGTCACCATCCGCAGCATCACCGAACCACCCCGCCCACGTGAGCGCCGAGGAACCACCGCCACCCGTCGAAGGCACCGAGGGGAAGACCTGCGTCCCGGCCATCACAGCACCTCGAGGACGACGTCGATGTCGAAGGCGTTATCGGCACCCGCTACGGGTCCTGGCTCAAGGTAGAGCTTGCCGACGGCGTCGGTCTTGAACACCACGCCCGTAGTCGCCACGTCGAAGAGGTCGGCCACCGCGGTCGAGCTCCCGGCGAACTGCATGTCCACGGAGTTGGCGACGGCACCAGATGTCCCGTAGATGCGCGGCGTGAACGTGGCGGCAGTGCCCGCCGTGCGCTTCAGCTTGACCCGCTTGACTTCTACGAGGCACGCCTTGCCGATGGTCTCGATGGCGAGACGGGTACCGGACCCGTAGTTGGTGAGCGCCTCGCTGACCTCGAGGCGGGTGCGCTCGCCGTGGAGCGTGCTGGTGAACGTGGCCATGCCTTAGCCCTCCTGGACGCGCAGAGTGTATCGCACCGACCCGTCCTCGGCCCACGCTCTCGACTGCACCAGGCACAGTCGCTTCGACCACGCGAGCTCGGGGTCGGTGACCACCACGAAGTCTCCCGGCTCGACCCAGCCCCATCGCTGCGCCGCGACGTACTCCACCACGCGGGACGGTAGCGCCCACCGACGCGAGCGCCACGCGAGGACCTGCGTCGCCGTGTGGTCGTCGTGGACGATTGCGGTTTCCAGCGCATCAGAGCGCACACCGTACCGGGACAGGCTGCGCGCGAGGAGCGGGTCGCTCCAGTACGACAGCGCAAGCGATGCCGCGCCACCAAAGCGCAGCCCGCGAGGGCGCGAGGCAGGGTCGCCCACTGCCCACATCTCGTAGGCGTACTCCTCTCGCCGAGGACGCCAACCGTACCGAAGCTGTAGGGTGTTTACGATCTTGTCGGCGTCCTCGTACGTGACGAGGCCCTCGCGCGCGATGTCGAAGTCCTCCGTGAGGTTCCACTCGCACACGGCATCGGCGACGGTAGCGTCCCACCGCCATACGTACGGGTATACGCCCCGAGGCCCCACCGTGAAGGACACCGGGAGGACGTCCAGCACGACCTCGCGGATGTAGTCCGCGACGAGGACGGAGTCGTTCAGGTAGGCCGCGACTTGGTAGCCGCGGAGCTGCTCGCGCGCGACGTTGACCCGCGCATGGTCGATGTCCTGCTCGGTGAGCGCGAGAAGCCACGCCACATAGTCGCCGCCGTACCGCAGGGGTCCGTAGTTCTGGTCGACCAACCCGCCGCCGTTATCCCAGATGACGACGGCGCTCTCGGTGGTGTTGGTCCAGCTCGGTGACGCCGCGTCGACGTTGTCGATGACAAACGACACGACGATGCCGCTGGGCAAGGTCACCACGTACACCGGGAAGGTGGCCTCGGTGCCGTCGGTCGCGCGAAGAGTGACCGTGGTTGCCTCGACGGCGTGACCGGCAATGACCCAGTAGTAATAGTAATCGCCTGAGGCGACGTCCTGGAACCACCGGACGCGTGTCGCAGGCGAGCCGGGAATGGTCCCGGCACCGGGAGTCCCGAGGATGATCGGCGGCGTGATGGAAGCTTGCACGTCTTCGCCCTGGCTCTCGCTTAGAGCCTCGAGGTAGGCGTGTCCGGTTACTGCCGTGGCCGCGTTGCCGAAGTCCCGCGCGGCACACTCGACCGTGCGGATCTCCGTCTCATCGCTCAGGATGTCCTGCTCGATGGAGGCGCGGACGCCCTCCCCTGCCGCGCCATACTGCGGCTCGACAAGCCGACCGCGCACGAAGGGTCGGCGGTCTGCCCAGTCGTCGCCATCGGCGAGCTGCGCGAGCTCCGCGACGCAACCCGCGAGGTCATGCCCGCGTTCCACCAGCTCGGCGACGTCGAGGCCGAGGTCGAACTCCACCTGACAGCTACGCCTCGGCGCGTCGGTAGACCATAGGTCAAGGCCCTCCTCCGTGCCCGCCACATCGAGGAGACCGTCAGACAGCACGACCGTACCCGCGCCGTACGCGACGGTCATGGCCTCGTCAGCCAGGTACCACGTGCCGCCGGCGTACTCGACGGCGAGCACCCAGCGGATGGTCCCCGCTAACTGGCTCGGTGTCCACCTGTCGGTCACAGCTCCTCCTCGATGCGCAGGCTAGACGTCCGAACCATCTCGCCCGTCGCACCCGTGCCGCCCCACTCTTTGCCCTGTACCGTCTCCACGGACACATCGGAGACGATGCGCCCGTAGAGGTGGAGGTCGGGATGCACGACCATCTGCGTCTGCGCGAGCTGCACTCGAGGCGCGTATGCCAGGTACACGACAGGCGTATTCGCGCCCTCGACATGCTCCACGATGCCGCGCATGAGCGCAGGACCATCCATCGCCGCGGCGGTCGGGTCAGGCGTCCCCGTCGATGACCCGTAGAAGAAGTCGGGCGTCGTCGCGGTCTGGTCGACGCCGAACGCGCTCTGGTCGGCGGCGTCGGACCACCCGAACTCCACGCCGCGGCGCGTCGGCCCGAGCACCTGAGAAGTGCGGCGTCCGTTGCTCCCGGTGCGGAGCTCCACATTCGGCTCGCTCGTCAGGCTGCGCCCCCAGGAATACCGGCGCCCGAACGCTGCGAGGTGCCCGAGCATAACTACGCCCATCTCGTAGTAGGTCTCGGCCACAAACTGCACCGGGATGGTCAGGCGATACGCGGAATACTGCGGGTCGTTGTTCCAGAGCAGGACGCCAGAGGTCGACAGGATGGCGCCCGCCGTGCCGTTCGCGCCGACGCCGCCCATCTGGCCGAAGAGCGACAGCCGCGCGTGCTTGGTGGGAGCGTTCGTCCAGGCGCCTTCGGTCTGGTACTGGATGGCGCGCACGGGTCCCGCCGCCGTGTCGAACATGAACCGCGCGCCATCCATGATCCCGTGCGGATACCAATAGACGCCCGAGCTGGCCGCGGCGCTGCGAGGGTAGACGATGTTGCTCCGGCGGTCCCACGCGAGGCCCGTCTGCCCCGAGGCCGCATCCCACGTTCCGATGGAGACCCAACCGCCCGTCGAGTTGCGACCCTCAAGCGTGGCCGTGCGGAAGTTCGCGCCGCCGATGAAGAGCGCCCCGATAGGCCCCATAAGGGGCGAGATGTTCGCGACCGTCGAGTCCGTCTCCCAGATGAACACCTGCGGCGAGACAGTGTCGGTGCTGCGCCACGTCACCGATGGAGACGTCGAGGCCAGCGCATCCACGCCGTGCCCGAAGCGCGCGGCGATGTACCAAAGGTCGCCCAGGGCGGCAGGCCCGCCAATGGCACGCACGCGAAGCCCCTGCGAGAGCGTCAGCGGGCGAGAGGAGAAGTCGCGCCCATTGAGCTCCTCGGGGATGGTCAGGCCGTGGGGGTCGCCCATCTGGGACGAGTATTGCGTCGCGCAGTAGCGCCAATTCGACACGCCGAGTCCGGTCTGCCCGATAGAGACGGACTGCTCCGCGGCGGCGGCGCCTGCATCCGTCATCGAGTTGTTGTCGATGACGCGGTAGTACCCGCGGGAGATGCCGTAGGGGCCGTCGACCTCGTCAACGGCAACCGTCGCCTTGCCTGTCCCGGCGTTGTTCGTGAGCCACGCACGCACGTGGATGTACTGCCCTGCCGTGCGGTTGTAGGTCATCTTCGTCGCGCCGGACACGAAGTCGATGACCACGACCTGCGTGGTCGTGACGCGGATACGGAGCTTGTAGGTGTTGACGCCGGTCCCGGCGACCATCGTGGTGTGCGTGGTCACGCCACTATCGCAGTCCACCTCGAAGCAGGCCTGCACCGTGTGCGCTGCCGTCAGCGCCACGGCGCGCGTGTGCACGTAGGCGCGGACCTCGCCAACGCCTGCCGAGATCTGCATCGAGCCGCCCGTAAGCGTCGTCGTCGGTGCGCCGACGGTAACCGTAGTCCACCCGAGCGCGGACGGATCCCAGTACGGCGCCCAGGTCATGTACGAGCCGGCGCTATAGTCGCCTCCTGACTGCACCGCCGGGAGCATCGGCAGCGTCGCCGCGGTGTACCCGCTCAGGACCGCGACGCCGAGCTGAGCATCGTAGATCGTCGTGGAGTCCACAGCGTGGACGAGGTGACACGCGCCGCCGTACCAAGCGCAGGTCATCGAGGCTGGGCGCTCGCCCGCGTAGTCGATGCTATGCACAAGGTTCGCAGCCTGCCCGAGCACGGACCACGTCACGCCGTCTAGCGACTTCGCAGGGCGCACGCGGGAGGAATTGCCCGTGTTGGGGGCGAAGGCATAGATCGCGCCGTCGTCATCCAGCGCGGCGCAGAGTTCGGTGTCGTCGCTAAGGGCCCCACCGACCGTCAGGTTGCCCGCGGGCTGGAGCAGGCCCACCTCTACCGGCTCCACCTCGGTAAGTCGCTGGAACGCGCTCCCGAGGCGCTTGGCGAGGGTCTCGGAGTTGGCGCCGTAGGTATTCCTCGAGCTGCCGCAGTAGACCATGCCGAAGCCCACGTCGGGGATGACATACAGGTCCTGCACGCCGCCAACGTGGACGGAGTCGGCGTCCGATGCATCGACCTTCTCCACAAGCGTAAAGCTGAAGCCGCCGTCGATGCTCGCGTACTGCCAGAGCGTGTCGTCCACTGTCGCAGTGGGCACCCGCACGCCGAGAACCAGGAGGACCTGCCCCGCGTGGTAGGCCGCGCGCAGACGGCGCACCGTGGTCGTACTCGTGTCGATGTACGCCGGGAGGCATGCCGTCGTCTGGAGGTCCCAGACCTGCCCGTCGTCAATGCTGGCGTAGGCGCGGACCTGCACGCCCACGCTCGGGAGGTCGTCGTAGGTGACGAGCAGGACGAGTCGGTCAGGCGTCTCCACGATGCACGCGTGGAGGGCCTGCGCCGTGATGGCGTTCGTGACGATGGTCGACGTGGACGTGGCTCCCACCAGCGAGCGACGGAAGACGACCAGCGTCTGAAGGCTGCCCGCGGCTACCGTCTTCTGCGCGACGACTAGGCGCGTGCCGTCTCGCGTGAACATGACGTGCGGGTAGGTATACAGGTCAGCGCCCGCGCCTGTCGCCCAGGTGTGCACCGTGTCCCATCCGGCGTAGCCGAGGGGGCCGTCCCAGCCCTGCCAATAGCCGCCGCTCTCTCGCCACGCGAAGCCGCCTGCACGTACCGAGTCCGTGGTGATGGCACCGCCCGAACGGGTGCACTCGACCTCGATGGTCGTCCCGTTCGTCTGGCTACCGGACGTCTCCAGCGTCAACGCCGTCGCCGCCGTGGGGTCGGGCACGCCTGGTGCAGGGTCGGCCTGCGTGTAGCTCGAGGCCAGCGCCGGCGAGCTCGGGACGATGCGCGGGTCAGGGATCAGGATGCCGCGGAGGGCATCGGGCGTAAAGGCGGTCCCCATTTTCTAGCTCCTCTGTCCGACGCGTGCTCCCGAGCCTAACGCGCGGGCGAGGGGACCACGGGTTCGGAGGTTGTCCTGCACGAACGAGTCGAAGACGCGGTGCCGGTAGACCTGTTGGACGACGATGGTCTGCCCGCTGCTCATGCCAGCGTTAGCGGCGCGGATCGTGTCGTCGCCGAGGGCGCGCCGTCCCTGGGGCGAGAGGACCGCCTCCCCGCGACGGATGACTGCGCTCGCTTCGTCGGGCGTGAAGTCGGCCATACCGCCGGAATGGAAGCTAGGGCGAGCCGCGGCGATGGTCGCCACCTGTACCGCGCCGCCTGCCGCCGCCAGCCCCGCGGCGATGTAGTTGGGCGCCGGCGGCGTGGAGAGAGCGTTGATGGTCGCGAGCGCCGTCGCGGTTAACGCCTGAGCAAGCTTCGCAGCCTTGTCGATAAGAAACGCGATCATCGCCTGCTTCCGCTTCTCAGCCACCTCCTCGGCGGCGCGCTTCTTTTCCGCGTCGGTTGCCTTCTTTCCGAGGGCATCCTGCGCCGCGAGGGCGTCTTCGTAGCCCTGCACGCTCTGGTCGAGGGCATACTGCGAGTACGCGGCCACGACGTCGGTGGCCTGCGTCGCGATCTCCTGACGCCGCGCCCAGTACTCGCGGTTCGCCTCAAGGTCCTCCTCGATGCGCTTCGCTCGCTCGGCGGCTTGCGCCTTCTCGTAGGCTTCCGTCGCCTCGATGGCGCGGAGATCCTCCTCGATGCGGGCATCCGCGACCATCTTCGCAAGCGCGATCTCGGCCTCTGCGCTTTGCGCTGCCAGCTCAGGCGTGAGCTTGCCCGCCGCGGCGAGCTCGGCACGCTGCGCCGAGAGCTTGCCGAGCTGCTCCGTCAGCTTCTGCGACTCCGTGAGCTCCGCAGTACGCGCCTGCTCGATGGTCCGCTGCGCCGCCTCCAGGGCGTCCATCTGGACCTTCTCTTCCTTCAGCGCCTTCGTGAGCTTGACCGACGCGGCGACGTGCGTGGCCTTCGCCTGCGACGCCTTGATCTGCTCGTCGCGCGTCTTCTTCGTCGCCACGATGGCGACCTCGGCAGCCTGCGCCGCGTTCTTCTCGGCAACTGCCACCTTGCCCGTCAGGCCCATGTAGTCGGTGAGCTTCGACGTCAGGTCGGACACCGTGGGGACCTGTGCGCCGAGGGCCTCCGCGACCAGGAGGAGGGGACCGACCACCGACAGGCCAGCCGTCGCGAGGTCGCCCATCGTCTTTGCGATGGCGCGGACCTTATTCTCCGCGAGGAGGGTTTCCTGTGTGGTCTGCGTCAGGGTCGCGAGGTAGTCGCCGAGGCGCTGGCCGGCCTGCGCGCGGATATCGGCCTCCGTGCGCGCGGCCTCGGTCATGCTCCCGGTAGCTACCGCAAGATCGAGGGCAGCCGTGCGCTGAAGCTCCATCTCCTGTCGCGCGTATGCGTGCGCTGTTCCCATCACGCGGGCGGCCTCGGCTTCGGCCTCCATCTCCGAGTTCAGCGAGATGATGACCGGAGTCAGCACGATGGCCGCCGCCGCAAGCGCACCCAGCGCCGGCGCTGCGAACGACCCGATGCTCCCCGCAGCCACCTCGCCCACGTCCGCAAGGTCCGCGATGCCCTGGCCGACGGACCCGAGGCCGGGAGCCAATAGGTCGAGAGCGCCCGCAAGCTTGCCCGCGCTAGAACCGACGTGGCCGAACTTGTCGCCCAGCTCCTTCCCGGCCTCGCTGGCCTTGCGCGTGGCTTCCTCGGCTTGCTTCATCGCGGCGCGCGTGGCCTTCGCAGCCGACGCCGCGGCCTTCTCGGCACGCTTGTAGCCGCGGTCCAGCTCGGCCACCATGAGGCGCGCTTGCTCTGCCGTAATGCCGGGGATGCTCTCGAGCTGCCGCCGGAGGTCGCCGATATCGGCGGATACCTTGAGGTCAATTTCACCCGCCATTAGCCGACCCTCCGCAGCTTGCGTTCAACGTAGTCGTTGAGCTCCTCGCTACCCCTGTCCTTTAGCCGCTTGGCTAGCTGCTTGCCGGGGTCTAGGACCCACGTCTTCCACTGACTGCCGCCGTCGCTCGCCTTCGGGTTCGGCTGGCGCTTGTAGAGTCCCGTCGGACGCCCCGTCGCCGTGAACCGCGCGATGTTGCGGAACTCGGACGGGAGCTGCCCCGTGCGACGGTAAATGGACATCATGCGCGAGTACGTGAACTCGTCGGTCCCGATGGTCACCGTGGAGTTCGGCCCAGGGCGGCGCACGTAGTAGGTGCGGTCGGTCTCGTCGGGATGCACGACAACCTGAATCTTGTCGGGAAGGACCACCATGTCGTAGGCGATGCGACCCGTCTGCCCTGTCCTCTGAAGCACGCCCTTGTACCAGTTCAGGCGCGCATCCATCGAGACCTCCTCGCCGATTTCCTCCAGCGAGGTCACGATCTTCCGGTAGGAAAGGTCGAACATCTGCTTGATCGTTGCCTGTAGGGCGGGGTCGATCTCGGCTCGAACGCGTCCGACCTGCACCTTAAAGCCCATCACAACCCCCAAAAGGCTCGCGCCGCTGGGTCTACCGTATCACCGGCGCGGGGCTGGAACGCCTTCTTGCGCTTCTTGGGCGCCGGCTGGCGCGCCCTGTACCATCCGAGGACGCGCTCCTGCGTCTCGGTTGGCCAGCGCCAGAACGCGTCGGGGTCGCCGCACCACGTCAAGCCGATCTCCATCGCTACGGCGTCGAGGGCTCCGTCTGCGGAGCGGTAAAACCCTCGGCACGCGCCACGGCCTCCTCGGTGGGAACCTCGACGCACAAGGCAAGGGCCTTCTGGCCAGCCTCGTAGATGTCGACCTCAGGGATGCCCAGCGCCATGAGCTCGTCGAAGACCTCGCCGCCGTAGGGGAGCGGTTGGTACTGATACTTCGCCTTGAGCGGCTTCCCGCCCCAGCACGCGCCCAGGGCGGCGCAGAGCCCGCGAAGAGGAGACGTAGCCATCGCCACAGCCACCTCGCGGCGCACCATCGAGGACGGAGGCGCACGGAGCGGGACAGAATGAGCACCGAGCTGGACGACGACGGACATGGAACCTCCGGATACGAGAACGCCCCCCAGCCATAGCCGAGGGGCGTATTAGTTGCACGTTCCGCGACGGTTCACGTCGCCGTGATGGCGCCGTACACCGTGAAGTTGATCGTGTAGGTGTTGGGGTCGCCTTCCGCGATGTCCACGGAATCGATGCGCACGTCACCGAGGGTTAGGACATGGTCGGCGGGGTCCCCGAAATTTGTGCCTTCACAGGTCCAGACCAGCGTCTTGTAGGTCTTGACGTCGCTGCCCGTGATGCTGGACACAGCCGTCGAGAACGCTCCCGTCCAGGTCGCCATGTTGAACAGCGTCTTGTCGGTCGCGTCGGAGAGGTCCGTGAAGTGCGCCGTGAAGCTGCCCGTCGGGAAGGTCCGGTTGGTCTTGCGGAGGCTGCCCAGCTCGCCGCGGTCAAGGTACGTGGTGACCTCGACGTTCCCCTCGTTCTGGCCGGTGATGCTGAAGTCGCCGGCCTCGTACTGCACCGTGAGCGCGATGGGGGTGGGCGTGGTGGCGTCGGAGACGACCAGGGACCCGTCCCGAAAGTTCTTCACTACCGCGGAGATACTCATGTTTTTCGACCCCTTACGAGATTGGGAGAGCGTGAAGGACGAGGAAGGTCGCCGTACCGAGGAACCATTCCCCGCTATCGGTCACTTCCGTAGTAACCGTCTGGAGCTGGACCTTGAGCTCTCCCGGCCACGTGGCGTTGTACGCCTCGCACGCCGAGATGATCTCCTGCCCTGCGGCCTCGCCCTCGTCGCGGGAGAGCGTCTGGTCCTTCATCCGGATCGAGTACGCCCACCGCACCACGACGGACGTCTCCACCAGAAGGCCCTGCCCAGGACGACCGCGGTAGCCGTTCCCCGTGCCGCCCATCCGGTTGTTCGTGTCGCCGAGACCGACGGCGTAGAGCTTCCCCGTGCCCATCAGGCCCTGCGCGTCACGCCCGAAGACGTCCGCGGCGAACCGCGAGCGTGTCCAGCCGGAGAGCGCCCCGACCTGCGCGTCGAAGGCGGCGCGGACCTCGGCGCGCGTCTTCACGAGCGGAGGCCTCGCCAGCCGAGGGGATACTGCCCGCCAGTGGAGTTCAGCCAGAGCGTCGGGCTACCCGAGTTCCGGCGGTCGACGTTGACCACATTCTCGTCGGTCTCGTCGTAGTGGAACGTAAGCTGCCCCCACGCGTTCTCGTAGGCCTGCCCGTAGGAGTCCGCGAGCTGCTGATAGCGCGAGGTATCGCCCGCTGAGGTGGCGTAATCCTGCCAGATGAGATGGAGCGACAGGCAGACGTGCGCCTCGCGGAAGGCCGCGGGGGACATCACCATATAGGGTCTCTTGCCGCCTCCGATGAGGCGATTCTCAATCATGCAGAAGGCTTCGTCGAGGTAATCTTGGTAACTGGTGACCCCCGCCTCGCGAAGCTGCCCCAAGTCGCGGTGGCGACGAAGCAGATCGATATCCGAAATGACGGCGTAGAGGCGGCGGCGGACGAGCGCGCCATCCCGTCGGAAGACGTGCGCGACGCCATCCGGCATGAGGAGATTCCACTCCACCAACCACCCGTCTTCGAGTACAAGCGACCCGATGGACGCCGCGGGGATCGTGTAGGTGGCCACGCTCCCAACGATGGTGACCACGGCGGCGTTGACCACCGCGGCCTGGTCGGCCTTGTAAACCGACACCGTGCCCGACACGGGGGCGACAAGCGCACCGTTCCGGTACACCGGAGCGGTGATCTTGTTGTCGCGTCCGCGCTCGATGAACTCCGGAATGGAGAACCGCGGCGCGTATTCCGTGTCGGAGCTCGACATTACGGCGCGCCGTCCAGAGCCACCCAAGCGCCGCCGATGCGGGAGTAGACTGCCTCGTCAGCGGTCGCCGCGTCGGTGCGGAGGTAGATGCTGCCGTTCGGCTCGGTAGCCGTCGGGGCGCCGGAACCGGAGGTGAGCGTCGGGGCCGCCGTCGGGGCCTGCCCCGCGGAGGACTTGACGACGTAGCCAAGGGCGGCGACGCCGCTGCGCATATTCTGGGAGGTCTTGACGGCCATCGGGGGCTCCGATGCTAGCTCGCGCTAGCGGCTCTGCTTGTTGTCGTGCTTCTGCGCCACTTCCTTCGCCTTCTTCTCGGCGAGCTCGGGGCGCATACCGTTCCGGACGAGGTTCGCAGCGAAGCGATCCTTCGCGTCCCTGATATCGCGTTGTTCAGCCACGGCGACCTGCCTTCGGCGCCGGCACCTTGGCGGCGTCCATCTGCGCGAGGAGGGCCTTGTCGGCCTCGAGGCGGCGCGTCGCTTCGGGGTCGTTGCCCGCGCGCTTGCTGTTCTCGGCGACCCTCAGGCGCTGGCGCTCCTTGATCGCGTCGGTGGTGTAGGGATCGGGGGGACGGATCACGCCGGACGAGACGAGGCCGCGCAGGAACTCGCGATACCCCACCTCGTCCGGCGTAATGACCACCTGCCCCGCCACCATGCGCGGGGTCTCCCACCGCGACAGGCGCACCGGACCCCGCACCCCATCGTACTCGGTGACGTAGCCGCCCTCGATTACGTCCCACGGGATCACAGTCCAGTGCTCTCGACGGAGCTTGGTCTCCGCGCCTGCCGTATCGCCGTCTTTGTCGACGCCGTTCACGCCAGGCGTGGCCCGCAACTGGGAGAGCACTGGGAGCCACTCGCCCTCGATGCACTGCCAACGCGCGGGATGCCAGATGTACCACCACTGCGCGTTCGTCGGCATGTTGAGCTTGGGAGCTCCCGCCGAGGTCTGCACAGCGGGACGACCCGTGAAGGTCGGTCCGGCGGCGTTGTTAGTGTCCGAGAAGGTGACTGCCACAGTGCTCTCCTAGCTAGAGAATGACGCTCACGCGTCGGTGATGATCGACACGCCCATGCTGTCCTGGAGCTTGCCGATGCCGAGGTAGTAGCTGGCGAGGATCGAGGTGGTCCCGCCGCCGACGATGCGGTCGAACTCCACGACGACCGGCGTGCCAGCCGGGGTCACCACGCCGGGAGCCCCGACGATGGGGAACGGGGAGCCCTCGACGTAGCCGATGGCGCCGCGACCGAACATCGCGCCCGCACGATCCGCGCCGGCGTTCGCCGTCGGGACCTTCGAGGAGACGAAGATGTCGACGCCGTTGAACATGCCCGCGAAGCCCTGACCCTTGATGTTGAGCATCTCCTGCGTAGCCTGCACGAACTGCGTCGCGCCGTACTCCGCGCGGAGGCTCGACTGAAAGTCGGCGAGCTGGCGCGGGTGAAGGATGGCGATGTAGGGACCGGGAACGCTGGCGAGCGTGAGGGCGAACTGCGCCGAGTACCAGTCATCCACGCTCATGTCGACGCCCGAGACGCCGGCGGTGGTGGTGAAGCCGTCGGTCACGTCGCACAGGGCGTTCTGGAACGCCATGACCGTCGAGCCGACCATGCTCTCCGCGAGACGCTGCGCGGTGAGGCCGATGGAGTCGGTGAGGCCCGCGAGGTCCGTGAAGTCGTAGCGGAGCGCGAAGCGACCGATGGTGAGGGTGGCCGCGCTCGAGGTGAGCGTGGTGTTCGCCACGACCGCGCCGTCGGCTGCGGAGCTCAGGAGGTCCGACCCGTCGAGGCCGACGATGGGCACCTGGAGCGCCGCGGAGCCACGGCCCGCCATGTTGCCGAAGTTGATGAGCGACGGGTGATTGTGGAGGCTCGCGCGGTCGGCGAGCTTCAGCACGATCTCCTGAGCGAGGACGGCGGCGACGCGGGCGTTGCCCGAGAGGGTAGAGTATTCGGTAAGAGCCATGGTGGCGTACCTCGATGATGATGGTTGGTCGTCATCCCGGCGTCGCTGTTACGGGGCTCGACCCGACGGGTACGCGTAGCCTACCGCATTTGCAGGCTACGCGCACGCGAGGAGCGTCTAGCGGTCGAGCCCGAGGATGGCTGCGCGCGCTGCCTTGTACTCGGCGGGGCTCATGCGAGAGATGGCCTCCGGCGAATACTGCGACGGAGCGCCCTTCGGGGCGTTCGTCGCGCCCGCGTTGGCGGCGGGAGGAGGCGGCGCCGGGGGAGCGGCAGGCGCAGGAGGAGTTCCGCCCTCGGGCATGTACGCGCGCACCGCCTTCGGGAGCTTGTCGGCCTGCGTGAGCCACTCACCGAGAGGAGGACGGCCCTCCGCGGGGAGGCGGTCGTACGCCATCCGCACGAAGTCCATCCCCTCCTGGTCGGTGATGCCGCGGGAGAAGAGCTCGCGCTCCGTCTCCCACTGCGTGCGGGCCTGCGAGAACTTCGTCTCCCACTCGGCGGCGGTCGCCTTGTAGGTATCGGCCTGCTTGACCATCTCGGCCTGTTGGTCGTAGCGGCTCTGGAGCTCGGCGAGCTGCTCGCGAAGCTGCTTGCGCTCGGCGCTCAGGCTGCGGATACGCTCCTCGGCACGCGAGGTGCCGACATCGTCGGGGGTCACGGTATCGTCGGGCATGGTCACTCCTTGCGGGTTGCTTGGTAGGCCCGCAGGATGCGCCTTGCCCATGCGCGTCCCGAGTCACCGCCCCAGAGTAGCCAGGCGATACGACCCGCGGAGGGGTAGCCGAGACCGCCAGGACGCGCCGCGGGCGCCTCGAGGTCGACCTCGTGTCGATCAAAGTATGCCACCATGCGCCGCACCGTCTCGACGGAGACGACCGAGCGGTTGGCGAGCTGGCTCGCGCGTCGGGCGCCGATTGGCGTCCCACCACGGTTGAACTTCTCGCGCAGTTCTAGACCGCGCTTTGCCTCACGCGCGACTGCCGGCGGCGCGCGGAACCCTGCGCGGGCCCCTTCCTCGAGGAAGCGGCGCAGCACATCGGGGTGCGTTGCCGCCAGATAGCGGCGCTGGCGCTCACTGACGACCGGCACTCGCCTCTCCGGCATCCATCTCGGAAGTCGGCGCCATCTCTTCCTCGGAGGTGGGGGCGTCGCCCTCCTCCTCCTCCTGCGCGTCGGCCTCCTCGGCGGCTTCCTGCTCCATCTCGCGCGCCTTGTTTATCGCATCGATCTCGGCGAGCATCGCCGCGGCGTCCTGCTCGGTGAGGGAGTCATCGAAGAGGCGCAGCGCCTCCACCCGCGTCATGAGGCCGGCGTCGAGGAGCTCGAGGGCGTGCTTCCTGCGTGCGTCGAGCTCTGCGCCGGACAAGGGGATCGACCTGTACTGAACCGAGTACCCGCCCTCGGCGTACTGCGTGCCCGTCGCTCGGTTGAGCAGGATCGCCGCCGTCATGACGAGTTGCTCGTCGGAGGCGCGGAAGGACTGCGCGTAGGACCTCTGGGCCTCGCGCTTGCCCTCGTTCGATAGCTGGATGGCGTACCCGCTACGCGCCGTCCCGCCCATGCGCTGGATGTCCGCAGGCGAGACGCCCGCGTCCTGCGCGAGGCGGTTGGCGAACGAGCTTATGGTGGCCTCAAGGCTGGCCACGTCGCTCCCAGCCTGCCACTGTCCTATGACGGGTTGCTGTTCGTCGACCGCGCGCAGCATGAGCACGGTAGCAGGGTCGGAGACGACCTCTCGACGTGCCGCGGCGACATCGCCCTGGATGGTCCCGCCCTGCGGCTCCGCGCCGACGATATACCGCTGCGGCCAGGACGAGTCCTTGATCGCGTGGAACAGCATCGACATCGCAACCGCGACGTTCAGACTCCCCTCGACCACCTCGACGCCTTCCCACGCGTCCCACAAGCGATCACCGATGCGCTCCGCATGGTAGAGCACGTACGGAAGGATGGGGCGCCCGTCGTTGCGACGGTACGGGTACGCCGCGCCAGAGTAGTTCCCGCCGAGGTAGACCTGCGAGAGGTCCTCCCCGACCTTGCCGCCGTCGATGTACGCGCGGACCTGGTAGATCGGGTTCTCCGGGTCGGAGATGTCGAGCACGTCCCACGTCCACCGAGGCTCGCCCTTCTCGTCCAGGCGCTCGCGCAGCTCATGCACCGAGACGGGGTAGTCGGGCCTGTCGGCGAACGACCGCGCGACCGTCATGTCCGGCGCCACAGGACGGAACGTCAGGCGTCCGTCGGCGGTCACGTGCACGCGCTGCCAATACTCGCGGCACCCGACCACGAGCTGTTGAAAGCGGTTCATCGTCGCCCAGAGCCCCGACCGCGAGATCGTCTCCGCGAGGGCCTCCGCGTTCCGCATCGTCGGATGGGTCACGTCAGGAGGCATCACGTACAGGGCGCTCAACGCACGCGCGATCTGCCGGAAGATGTTGGACGACATGTCCGGGTAGCCCCACGCCGCCTTGCGAACCGTGCCCAGATGGATCTGGAGGCGGTTGTGGAGGTCCTCCTCCCACGTGCCCTCGAGGAGACGGCGACGCAGGCGGGTGTGCTCGATGCGGCGGACCTCGTAGGTGTCCGAAGAGATGACGGGGACGTTCATCCGATCCTCACGGCGTGGGGGACGTATAGCCGTCGCGTGACGAGCTCCACCGCACCATAACGCAAGCTATCGATGCCGTGCTTGTGCTCGTCGTCGGCGCCGTCCCACATCTTCAAGTCCTCGATTAGCTGCTTGCACCGGGGGTGCACCGTCAGATCGTGCCGCAGCATCGCCGAATTGAGGATGCGGACGCCCTCGTAGATCGAGCCGGCGGGTTTCCACGCCGTATGGATGCGGAACCCGAGGGAGCCGACGGGAAGGCGCAGCTCGCGCTCGAAGCCCTGCATGAGCAGCGCGTTCGACTTCTTCCCGCCCCACCGCCGGCCTCCATGCTTGCGGTCACCCGTCCACCTGTCGACGGACTCCACGCGCATGTTGTTCCGGCGCAGCATGTTCAGGATGTCGCGTGCATCCTGCTCGGGCGTCGTCGTGCCGTTGCTGATCGTCTGATCCAAGATCCAGAAGCGCGGGTTGCCCTCGACGCCACCCTCGCGAGAGACGACGCAAAGCGTGGCGACCTGGCTCCCGCCCTCCGAACCGTGGTCGATGCCGATGCCCACCTGGCACTCGCCCTCGGGCAACAAGTCCGAGACGTGCGCCACTGGGTCGAAGCCCGCGAAGATGCGGCCCTCGGAGAAGCCCGCGTCCCAATCGCCGTGGATGCGCTGACGCCGCTCCATCGGGAGGATCTGCGCCTCGAGGCGGTCGATGTCCTCCTGCGTCAGGAGCGGACGCCCGCCGATGGGCGTCGTGTTCTCCACTGTGAGCGGGAAGTGCAGGTCCTGCACGACGCGCTTCTCGACCAGGTCGCGCAGCCAGCCGAGCGGCGCGCCAATGGGCGTAAGCGTGACGGCGATACGCCCGCGGTTTCGCATGACACGCGGGACGAGCTCGGACCACACGGCCTGCGGGGGAGGCTCGTCCACTAGGACGTAATCGATGGTCGACCCCGCCAGCGCGAGGGCGCCTTGGTTGACGGTACGGATGCGGAGAACGCTTCCGTTGACGAACCTTACGATGGGTGTCTTGCCACGTATACCGCGTCCAGGGGTGTATTCTGTGGCTGGATCGATAGCGTCCTTGGGGAGGAGGTTCCAGAGCTTCTGTTGAATGCTCAGGCTCTGCTCCCACGACACGACGACGACCCACGCCTCGATGGGCGCCGCACGGACTAGCGTGTACGGGTGGCTCCCGAGGCATCGGTAGATACAGTCGACCAGCCCCATCGTCGTCTTCCCGAGCTGGTTCCCCGAGCGCGCCAGCTTGATCGGGGCGCTGCTCGACAGGAACGCCAACTGCGGGGGCGTGGGGTTGAAGTAGGCGAGTGGGTCCGCGACTGCCCTGCGCTGGAGGGTGTCCGCTGCACGCGCGAGGGCCGAGAGGCTCATTCGTCATCCTCCGACCACATCACCTCATCGCCGACGAACCAATCGCCACGGCATCCGCAGCCGCACCCACTGATAAGGCCTCGACGCTGCATTGACCGAAGCTTCGCGAGGAGCACCTTGAACGGGGCATCCGGCACGCCGGGATCGTGCACGTACGGCATGGAGCCGGGACCCATGTCGCCGAGGTGCGTGTGCCGGCGCCCACGCTTGCGGTTGAGCACCTCAAGGATGCGCGCGTCGGAAAGGTTGGAGGCTTTCATGCGTCGTCGGTCCCCGTCTTCACGAGCCGAAGTGGCGACCCGCCACGCCGGATGGCTACGGCTTCCTCGATGCGCTCTAGGTGTTGCGGCGGTAGCTGCGCCACAGCCTGAACGATGATGCCGAGGAGCTGCTCGTCGCTCATGTTCTCGTCGGGGCGGTTGGCCTTCTCAATGGCGGCATCGAGGTCCGCGCGCGTCTGGAGGGCCCGAAGCTTCAGCGCCGACACCGCTTGCCAGCTTCCCGACTCGGCGGCGAGCTCGGCGCACTCCTCGAGCTGCGTCACGCTCGCCCGCAGGTAGTCCACAAGAGGCAAGGTTGCCGCCTGTTGGGGGTCGAGGGCGGGCTTCTTCCGATAAGGTCCACGGCGGGTTTTCGGCATGTTTTGGCCTTTTCGGGTCAAATTCGACGGGTAGCGAGAAAAAGTCGAGGCGAAGGAGA
>Ga0208783_10000289_pt1 | contig 31761 bp, 20 predicted proteins | sample DEB19_08_DNA_2_FD_184529 | JGI IMG/M metagenome (GOLD analysis project Ga0208783, IMG submission 184529) | Aqueous microbial communities from the Delaware River and Bay under freshwater to marine salinity gradient to study organic matter... | ecosystem: Environmental > Aquatic > Marine >... | reverse complement strand
CCCACCCGCCCCTTCCAGACCGGCCATGTCGATCGGTCGGGACTATCGGTCGTGACCTCTGGCGTCATACGTACAGTATACCCTCCCCGCACTTCCTCACACTCTCCGCGAGTCCATGCGAGTGCGTGCGAACATGACACATCGCCCCCGGCCGCGGCCACAGCACACTCTCCCCCACCCGAGAAGAGTTTGACGCCGATCACCTGGCCGCCCCCCGCAGTCCCGAGGCCGCCGAGGGCCTGCGGGCCTTCCTCGAGAAGCGGCATCCGGTGTGGGGCGAGTGAGCGTCGCGGGCCGTTGCGCCGCGATTCCTCTCGCGGGCTCGGCTGACGCAGGAGGCCGCTCCTGGATCGTCCCGTCACCAGTGCATCACGAAGCCGCCGTCAACGTTGATGGTCTGGCCGGTGACCTGGGCGGCACGGGCGGACGACAGGAAGACGATCATGTCGGCGACGTCGGCGGCCGTCTGCCAGCGGCCCAGTGGCACGAGGCTGCGGATCTTCTCGCCGGCCCAGTCCTCGTAGGACAGCCGGCCCGCGGGCGGCTGCCGGTCATGCCACGCCTGCCAGACGCTGCGATTGAGCGGCGTCTGCACCATGCCGGGGCAAACTGTGTTCACCCGCACGCCGCGCGGCGCCAGATCCTTCGCCACGCACTGGGCGAAATTGATGTTCGCCGCCTTCGACGCGCTGTAGGGCGGATCGGTCTGCGAGCCGATCTGGCCGGCCACGGACGCCAGGAACACGTAGGTGCCGCCGGGCCGGGCAGACACCAGATCGACGGTGGCATGGACGACGTGCACCATCCCCAGAATGTTGACCTCCAGGATACGCCGCCAGTCCCGCGGCTCCAGGTTCGTGAACGGAAAGCCGAATTTGCCAGAGCCGATCGCGGCCGCGTGGACGACGTGCTCGATCGTGCCGAACTCCGCCGCCGTCCGCCGCGCGGCGTCCCGCACACCGGCCTCATCGGCCACGTCGGTGAGGATGCCGTGGGCACGGACGCCGAACCGCTCGCGCACGTCGCGGGTGACCGCGGCGACGTCTGGCGACACGTCCCACACCGCGAGATCCGCCCCTTCCGCGGCGAACGCCTCCACTGCCGCGCGGCCGATGCCGCTCGCCCCGCCGACGACCACCACGCGGTGCCCTCGCAGATTCAGGTCCATGACGGCCTCATGCGGTTCCCACTCGGTCTACGCCGTCTCGATCCGGGCCACGTCCTCGAGGCCGAGTTCCACGATGCTGATCTCACGCATGCGAAACTTCTGGATCTTGCCCGTCACCGTCGTTGGAAAGGCGTCGACGAACTTCCAGTAGTGCGGCACCTTGAAGTAGGCCAGCCGGGTGCGGCAGAACTCCTTGAGCTCCTCGGCCGTCGCCTGCTTCCCGTCGCGGAGGCAGACCCAGGCCATCACCTGCTCGCCGAACTTCCGGTCGGGCACGCCGATCACCTGCACGTCGCGGACGGCCGGGTGCTGGTAGAGCACCTCCTCGATCTCCCGCGGGAAGACGTTCTCACCGCCGCGGATCACGAGGTCCTTGAGCCGACCCGTGATCCGAAAGCAGCCGTTGGGCTCGCGGAGGGCGAGGTCCCCCGTGTGCAGCCAGCCCTCGGCGTCGATGGCGCGGGCCGTCATCTCGGGCATCTTGTAGTAGCCGAGCATCACGCCGTGGCCGCGGGCGCAGAACTCGCCCGCCTGCCCGTCGGGAAGCGGCCGGCCCGACTCTGGATCGACGATCCTGGCCTCGCAGCCCGGCAGCACGCGGCCCACGGTCCCCACCCGCAGTTCGATCGCGTCGTCGAATCGTGTCTGCGTGACCAGCGGCGAGGCCTCGGTCTGGCCATAGCCGATCGTCATCTCCGCGGCCCCCATCGCGCCGGTCACCCGCTTCATCAGCTCGATCGGGCAGGGGCTGCCCGCCATGATTCCGGTGCGGAGCGACCCGAGGGCGCGCCGCGAGAAGTCTGCGTGCTCGAGCATCGCGATGAACATGGTCGGCACGCCGTAGACCGCCGTGCACCGCTCCGCCTCGATCGCCGCGAGCGTCGTGTCGGCGTGGAACACCTCCGCCGGAAAGACGAGCGTGGCGGCGTGCACGAGGCCGCAGAGCGTGCCGAGCACGCAGCCGAAGCAGTGGTAGAGCGGCACCGGCACGCAGATCGAGTCGCGGGCCGAGAGCCGCTGGCTCGTGCCGGCGTAGAAGCCGTTCATGAGGATGTTGCGGTGCGAAAGCGTGGCCCCCTTGGGCTGCCCCGTCGTGCCCGATGTGAACTGGATGTTGATCGGATCGCGGCAGCCCACGGCCAGCTCGGCCCGCGCAAGCTCGCTCGGCGGCACCGCGTCTGCCAGCGCGAGAAAATCCTCCCAGGACCGGGCCCACTTCCGCGTCTGGCCGCGCAGCTGCACGATCGCCTTCAGGCGGGGAAACTCCCGGCAGTCGAGCCGCTCGCCCTGGCTCGCCGCCAGCTGCGGCACCGCCTCGACGAGCGACGCGAGGTAGTCGGTCGACTTGAAGCGGTCGACGAGGGCCAGCCCCTTGATGTCGGCCTGCTTGAGCACGAACGCCAGCTCGGCCGGCCGGTAGGACGGGTTCACGGTGACGAGCACGACGCCGATCCGCGCGGTGGCCAGCTGCAGGAGCAGCCACTGCGGGACGTTCGTGGCCCAGACGCCGAAGTGATCGCCGTGCCGCAGGTCCAGGCCGAGGAGCGCCCGGGCGACCCGATCCACCTCGCGGTCGAGCTCGGCCCAGGTCATCCGCCAGCCGCACTCCGCGAACACGGTGGCGGTGCGGTCGGGAGCCCGGCGGCTCGTCTCTCGCAGCACCTGGCCGATCGTGAGGCCGTCGACCCACGGCGTGACGTCCTCGGACAGTGCCACCGGGGTTGCCGGCTCGCGAAGCGGCATCGCCAGCGCCGCCTCCGCCAGGGCCTTCCCCTGCGCGTCGGTGCGGATGCCCCGCCTCAGGGCGCCGTGGAGGATGAAGTTCAGCCCGCCGAGATTCGGAAGCGCATACCGCTCCACCTTCGTCACGCCCAGCGGCGCGAAGTGCCTCGCCATGCGGTCGGCGGTGAGCCACTCGACAAGCCAGGGATAGTCGTCGGGCGACCGGGCGAGGATGCCGACGTTGGCGGCGGTGCCTTTGTCGCCGCTGCGGCCGTGCGCGATCTCTCCCAGCGTCGCCGCCCGCTCCCGGGGCACGGCCAGCCGGGCCGGCATGGAGCCGGTGGCCCGTGGCTCTCGCACGACGACCGCTGCCGGCGGCCACTCGGCCGCGGTCGCGCGCGCGGCACGCGTGTCGGCCGTCACGACGGTGTCGATCCGCGGCGTCACGGCTGCGGCGTCGATGAGGCAGGGCCAGTAGCGAAAGACGGGATGCACCCGCGGCCTCCCCTCGGCGTAGCCGGTCGTGCCCTGCGGACCGGCTGTCACCAGCGGCATGAGCTCGCGGGCGAACGCCTCGACCGCCTCCCGCGACTCCGCCTCGACCGCGATCCGCAGCACGACCTCGCAGGCGTCGTCGCCGGTCGCGACGATCCCCGCCACCGGCACGCTCCCCCCCTGCCCCAGGCACTCGACGACCGCGTCGCGGTAGGTCCAGCCCGCCTCCCGCAGCCGCTCGAGCACGATCCGGCCGCACCGCTCCGCCTTGGCGTGCGCATGACCGCCCACGATCGTGAGCGTGCCCGCCGCACGGAAGCCGTCGCGGTGCGTGGCGCTGACCTTCAGCGTCGCGGGACGCGAGGACCCCAGCGCGCCCGTGACCCGCACGCGGTTCACGGCGATCTCCTCGACCGCGAGCTCGACGAACGACACGCACACGTCGGGGCTCACGTACCGGGCCGGGTCGCCGATCTCGTAGACGAGCTGCTCCTGCACGGTGGCCGCGGTGACGGCGCCGCCCGACCGCGGCGACTTCGTGACCACGCAACCGCCCGCGCGGTCGACCTCGGCGATCGGAAACCCGATGTGGGCCGGATCGGGCAGGTCGAGCCAGTCGGTGGCGATGCCGCCGGTCACCTGCGTGCCGCACTCGAGCAGGTGGCCCGCGACGGTCGCGCCGGCGAGGCGGTCCCAGTCATCGAGCGACCAGCCGAAGGCGTGCACGCACGCGGCCACGACGAGCGACGGGTCGGCCACGCGGCCGGTGATGACGATGTCGGCGCCGGCCTCGAGCGCCCGCACGATGCCGGCGCACCCCATGTAGGCGTTGGCCGTCACCAGCCGGTCGCGGACGGTGACGAGCGGCTCGCCGGAGTCGAGGTTCGCGAAGGCGTCGACGCCGCCGGCCCGCAGCAGCTCGAGCACGTCGTCACCCGACACCACGCCGATCGTGAGCGGCCGGCAGCCCGCCTGCTCCAGCGCCGCGCAGCAGGCGGCGGCGCAGGCAGCCGGGTCGAGCCCGCCGGCGTTGGCCACGAGCCGGCAGCGGCCCCCGGCCGCCCAATACTCCGCCAGCTGCCGCACCACCGCGACGAAATCCCTCGGGTAGCCGAGCCGCGGATCCCGCTCCCGCTGCAGGGCAAGGATCGACATCGACACCTCGGCGAGATAGTCCATCGTCAGGTAGTCGAGGCCGGGCTCCTGCGCGAGGAGATCCCGGGCCGCCGAGGGGCGGTCCCCCCAGAACGCCTGCGCGTTGCCGATGCGGACGACGTCCTTCACACGTCCCTCTCGATGCACCGCGGCCGGGCGAGGTCGGCGGGCCGGATCGCCGCCAGCGCCGCCGCCAGCCAGCCGCGGGTCTCGTGCGGGGCGATGACGGCGTCGACCCAGCCCCGCGCCGCCGCGTAGCGGATGTCGGTCTCCTCCTGGTAGGTCCGCCGGATCGAGTCGCGTAGCTCCGCCAGCTGCGGCTCGGTGAGCCGGGTGCCCCCCTTCTCGGCGTCGCGCACCCGCAGCGACAGGAGCGTGTCGGCGGCCTGCGCGCCCCCCATCACCGCGTAGCGGGCGTTCGGCCACGCGAGGATGAGCGCGGGGTCGTAGGCCCGGCCGCACATGGCGTAGTGCCCGGCGCCGTAGGAGCTGCCGATGATCACGGTGAACTTCGGCACGGTGGCCGTGCTCATCGCCCGCACCAGCTCGGCGCCGGAGCGGATGATGCCCGACTGCTCCGCCTGCTTGCCCACCATGAAGCCCTGCACGTCCTGCAGGAACACGAGCGGCACCCGGTTCTGCTCGCAGTCGTCGACGAACCGGGCGGCCTTCTCGGCGGCGTCGCCATAGAGCACGCCCCCGATCTGCACCTCGCCGCGGGCGTCGGTGGCGCGGCGGCGGGCGTTGGCGACCACGCCGGCGGGCCGGCCGCCGATCCGCACGTAGCCCGTGACGAGCGTCCGGCCGAACTCGGGCTTGAACTCCTGGAAGCTCTCCGCGTCGACGATGCAGTCGAGCACGTCGCGGATTTCGTATTCGCCCCGGCCGTCGGCCGGCACGAGGCCGTAGACGTCGTCGACGGGACGCCCCGTCCGCGGCGGCGGCCCGCCATCGGCCGCGGCGGCTGTCCGCGGCGGCAGCAGCGAGACGAGCGACCGCAGCCGCGCGAGGCAGGCGGCGTCGTCCTTCTCGCGGAAGTCGACGGTGCCGCTGACGGCCGCGTGCATCGCCGCTCCCCCGAGCTCCTCTGGATCCACGGTCTGCCCCACGGCCGCCTTCACGAGCGCCGGGCCCGCGAGGCACAGCTGGCTCCCCTCCGTCATCAGGATCTTGTCGCAGAGCACGGGAAGGTAGGCGCCGCCGGCGATGCAGTTGCCCATCACGGCGGCGAACTGCGGGATGCCCTCGGCGGAGAGCACGGCGTTGTTGCGGAAGATGCGGCCGAAGTCGTCCTCGTCGGGAAAGATCTCGTCCTGCAGCGGCAGGAAGACGCCCGCCGAATCGACGAGATAGACGAGCGGCAGCCGCAGCCGGTGGGCGATCTTCTGCGCCCGGATCAGCTTCTTCACCGACTGCGGGAACATCGCCCCCGCCTTCACGGTGGCGTCGTTGGCGGCGACCACGCACGGCTGCCCGCCGATCGTGCCGATGCCGGTGACGATCCCCGCGGCAGGCACGTCGCCCCACTCCGGATACATCTTCCAGGCGGCCCAGAGGCCGAGTTCGCGGAAGGGCGCGCCGGGGTCGAGCAGCCGGGCGAGCCGCTCGCGAACCGGCAGCCGGCCGAGCTTCCGCTGCCGCTCCCGGCCCGCCTCGCCGCCGCCGGCCCGGAGCGTCTCTTCCTGCGTCTCGATCGCGGCGGTCGATTCCCGCAGGCCGGCCATGATCGTCGCTCCTGGATGTCGGGCCACGCGCCGGCGGCGCGGTGTCGCGGTCGGCTGCCGCTCGCGCTTCTCACCGAGATTGTCTCGCTCGAGACAACCCGCTGGCAAGGAGACGCCGCCGCGGACCGTGGCTGCGGCGCCGCAGCCGCGCCGGCGCAGCCCGCCGCGGCACTGGACGAAACTGGACAAATGAACACAATGGTGGCCCCATGAAATCGTCACGGAAGAAGAGCGGGCGGGCGTCCGGACGAGCGCATCCGCACTGGCACGCGGTCGAAGTGGCCGTGCCGGAGCCGAGCCGTCTCGTCCGGGTCGAAGGCGGTCTCGTGGGCCGCGAACCGCCGCAGGCCAATCGGCTCATCGAGGCGATCGCGGCGGCCTGCCCGCTGCCGGGATCCGGCGCCGCCGCCTGCCTGCCCACCTGGCTCGTGGCCCCGTCCCGCCGCGTGGGCAACGAGTGGATCGAGACGCTCGCCCGTACCGGCCGTCCCACGACCAACCTGCACGTCACCACGATGTCGGCGCTCGCCTACGACATCGTGTCGGCCACGCTGGTGCGCGAGGGGCTCGAACTGGCGCCGCCCCGCGCGAAACTGGTGGCGGTCGAGCGGATCCTGCTGGACAGCCGCGACGAACTGCGGTCGCTCGTCACCACGGGATCCCTGCCCAGGCTCGCCGAGGGGGTGCTCCGCAGCCTGGAGGCGTTGCGGGATGCCGGACTCACGGCCGACCGGGTCGCCCGCGGCCTGCGGCGTTCCCCCAAGGGCCACGACCTCGCGCTCTTGCTCGACCGCTACGAGGCGATGCTGCGGAAGATGCGGCTGATCGACCGGGCCGGGGAAGTGACGCTGGCTGTGGCACACGTGCGCGACGGGCGCCTGCCGCCGGGCGTGAAGCGGCTGCTTGTGCCCGACGACCTCGAACTGCCCCGGCTCGAGGCCCTGTTGCTCGAGGCGCTCGAGGCGTCTCCCGCCATCGACGTCCGCAGGCTCGAGACCGATCCGCCGCTGGCCGACGCGTCGGCCGCGGTCACGGCCGGCAGGCTACGGATCTTTCGGGCCGCCGGAGAGGCCAACGAGCCGCGGTTCGTGCTCCGCACCTGCCTGCGGCTCGGCCTGCGGCTCGATGAGGTCGAGATCGTGCACACCGATCCCGACACCTATCCCTCGCTCGTCCGCGAGATCGTGGCCGCGGTGCCGCGGACCGAGCAGGCGGATGCGTCCGTCGGCGGCGAGGACGCCCTGCCGGTGACGTTCGCCGAGGGGCTGCCTTTGGCCGACTCCCGGCCCGGCCGTGCGGTGACCGCGTGGCTCGCCTGGCGGCGCGACGGCCATCCCCAATCGGGGCTCGAACACATGCTCCGCGACGGACTGGTCGATCTGCGCCGCACGATCGCCGACGCGCCCCGCGGCACGGCGCTCGTTCGCGAGCTGCGCGGCGTGCGGATCGGCCGCGGACTCGATCGTTCGATCACGCTCTTGTCGCTGGCTGCGGCGCGGGTACGGGAGCGGCCGGCGGCGTCCTTCCTGCACGCAGGCCGTGACGAGGATGGCGCGGCGGAAGACGCCGCGACCGTGGACGAGGAGCAGCTGGCGCTCCGCAAGCAGCGGCACTGGCAGCGGCTGACGGCGCTCGAGGCGTTCGTGAAGGAACTCGCCGCGTGTGAAGGCGGCCCGGATGGCTCGGCCGCCGCGGTGCTGCGCGGGGCCCGGTCGTTCGTCGACCGGCTCTGCCCGGCCGACAGCGAGTTCGACGGCAACGCCCGACGCATCCTGCTCGACGAGATCGACGCGATGCTCCAGTGGCAGGAGTCCCGCTCGAGCCTGTCAGGGCAGGACGTCCTCGATTGGCTCGGTCGGCTGCCGACGGAGCTCGTCGTCCTCGGCTCCGGCCCGCGGCCCGGCTGCCTGCACGTCAGCGGGCTCGCCGGCGGCGGCCATTCGGGGCGGCCCTATACGTTCGTGCTGGGGCTCGATGAAAACCGCTTCCCCGGCGCGGGTCCGACCGATCCGGTGCTCACCGACGGCGATCGATCGCTGCTCAACGCAGCGCAGCCCGATGCGCGACTGGCGGTCGCCCACGACACGGCGACCCGCAATACCGCGGCGTGGCGCCGGCTGCTGGGCCGCCTACGGGGAGACGTCTGGCTGGGATTCTCCTGCCGCGACACTGCGGAAGACGCGGAGATGTTTCCGTCGCCCGTGCTGCTCGCGCTCCATGCCGAGGCCACGGGCAATCCGCTGGCCACGGTCGCCGACCTGCTGCGGTCATTGCCGCCGCCCGAGACGCTCGTGCCGGCGGACGCGGAACTGGCGCTCGACGAGTCGCAGTGGTGGCTCGCAACCCTCGGCCCGGTGGCCACGGCGGCGGACGTCGACGCGGCGCTGGGGGCGCACCGCGAGCACCTCGTCCACGCCACGGCGGCCGGCGCGGCCCGCCGCTCCGACGCGTTCACGCCGCACGACGGCCACGTCCCGGAAGCGGGACCAGGGCTCGATCCGCGGGCGGTCCACGGCCGGGCGGCATCGCCCCACAGCCTGGAGGCGGTCGGCGGCTGTCCGCGCCGGTTCTTCTTCCGCTACGGCCTCGGCGTCGAGCCGGTCGAGGTGTTCGACGAAGACACCGACCGCTGGCTCACGCCGCTCGATGCCGGCAGCCTGCTCCACACGGTGCTCGAGCGGTTCATGCGCCGGATCATCGATCGAAACGAGCTGCCGCGCGTCGACTGCCACCTCGACGAGCTGCTTGCCATCCTCGACGAGGAGCTGGCGGCGAATCGCCGCAGCCATCCGCCGCTCACCGAGCCCGCGTTCGCCGCCCGCCGTGACGAGCTCCGCGTCGCCATGAGCACGTTCCTCCACGACGAGGAGCGTTCCTGCCGCGAGACCGGTCTGCGGCCCATCGCGATCGAGGCCGCCATCGGCATGGAGTCGGCCGCCACCGGCACGCCGTTCGACTGCCGCGAGCCGGTCTCCGTCGCGCTCGCCCCCGGCGAGACGATCCGGCTTCGCGGTCGCATCGATCGCATCGACGTCAGCACCGCTGCCGCCGCCTACACGCTGTGGGACTACAAGAGCGGCAGTGGGTTCGGGTTTCCGGCGTCGGCCGCCACCGATCCCTTCGCCAAGGGCCGCAGGCTGCAGCACGGACTCTACGTCGTCATGCTCCGTGCCCGGCTGGCCGACGCCGGCTGCACTGCGGCGGGGGGCGTCGTCGAGCGGTTCGGCTACTTCTTCCCGACCCGCGCCGGCAAGGGCCGCCGCCTCACCTGGACCGCCGAGCAGCTCGCCGGCTGCACGAGCCTCGTCCGGCAGCTTGCCGAGATCGTGCGGCAGGGGGCGTTTCTGCCGACGAGCGATCCCGCGGACTGTGGCCATTGCGATTTTGCCGCCGTGTGCGGGGATCCCGTCCGGGTCGCCCGCGACGCCTCGCGGATGCTGGCCGCATCCCCGGCCCTCGCCGAGCTCTTCGCGGGCCTCCGTGGGCAACGCCGACCGGCGCAGCCCCTCGTCAGGCGATCGCCCCAGCCCGGGCCGCTCGTCCGCACGCAGCACCCGCCCGCTCCCGACACGCCTCCCGACGAGCCCGTGCGTCGGCGGATCCGGGACGACCTCGACACGACCCTCCTGGTGGAGGCGGCCGCCGGCACCGGCAAGACCACGTGCATGGTCGACCGCATGCTCGCGCTGGTGCAGCGCGGCGTCGCCAGGCCCGAGGGCATCGTCGCGGTGACCTTCACGAAGAAGGCGGCTGGGGAGCTGCGCCGCAGGTTCCGCGAGAAGCTGCAGCAGGCGGCCTGCGCGGCGGGCGGCGAGCCGGAGCGCAGCCGGCTCGCGGCAGCCCTCGGCCGGATCGACTCGATGGTGATCGGCACGATCCACTCGTTCGCGGGCCGCCTGCTGCGAGAACGGCCCCTCGAGGCGGGTGTCGACCCCGGCTTTCGCGAGCTCGACGAGGCGGGCGACAGGCTGCTGCGCCGTCAGGCCTGGCGCGACTTCGTCACCGCCGCGCCGAGCGACCATCCCGATCTGATTGCGGGGCTCGACGGCGTCGGACTGCGGCTCGGCGACCTCGGCCGGCTCTTCGTCGAACGCTTCACCACCTACGGCGACGTCGAGTCCTGGCCCGCGGACGCGACGCCTGCTCCCGACACGGCGGCCCTGCTGCCCGCGCTCGAGGCCTTCGTCGCCGACATCGAGGCGGCGGAGTTCCCGCCCGCGGCGGATCGCGGCACCGACGAGCTGATGAACTCGCTCGAACAGTTCGCCCGCATGTTCCGCCGCATCGATCCGGGCTCCGTCGTGGCCGTCATGGATCTCGTGCAGGAGCTCGACAGAGCGCCGAAAGTGACGCAGTCCGGCTGGCCCGGCGCCGGCGGCACCGACGCCGAGGTGAAGGCGGCGCGAAAGGCAGCCGCGGCCCGTTGGGAGACGGCCTGGGAAGACCTCCGCGACCGCGTCGCCCTCCCCGCACTGTGGCAATGGCGGGCGCACCGCTACCCGATCGTGATCGCGACGCTGCGGGCCGCGCTCGAAACCTACGACCGGCTGCGGGCGACCCGCGGTGTGCTCTCCTTTCAGGATCTTCTCTGCAAGGCGGCCGGCCTGCTGGCGGCCCACGCGGAGGTCCGCCGCAGCTTCCGCGGACGCTACACGCACATCCTCGTGGACGAGTTTCAGGACACCGACCCGGTCCAGGCCCAGCTGCTCCTCTTGCTCACCGCGACCGATCCCGACGAGACCGATTGGCGCCGCTGCGTGCCGGCGGCGGGATCGCTGTTCGTCGTCGGCGACCCGAAGCAGTCGCTCTACCGATTCCGGCGGGCGGACATCGTCACCTATTCCGCCGTACGATCGATCATCGCACGGCATGGCGACGTGCTGGCGCTCACCACCAACTTCCGCAGCCGCGGCGACCTCGTGTCCTGGACGAACGACGTCTTTTCGCGGGAGTTTCCCGCCGCGGCGACGCCCGAATCGCCGTCGTTCACCGCGAGCACGTCTGGCCGCAGGGAGGCCGCCGCCGCGGTGCGCGACCCCGACGACCGCTGGCTCACGGGGCTTCGTGGCATGCGGTTCGTCCGCGCCGGCCATGCATCCGCGGCGTGGGCGGAGGAAGAGGCCCGGCAGCTGGCGGCCTTCATTCGTGCCGCCGTCGACGGCGGCATGAAGGTGCCCCGCACGGCCGAGGAGGCTGCCGCAGGCCGCGACGCCCGCTGCACGCCGGGCGACTTTCTCATCGTCGCCCGCGAGCGGCGGCACCTGGGCCTCTACGCCGCCGCCCTCTATGCGGCCGGCCTGCCCGTGGACGTGACGGGCACGCTCGGTGAGGACCAGGCCGAGCCGCTACGGGCGCTGCGCACCTGCCTGGCCGCGATCGCCGACCCGGACGACGCGGTCGCGATGCTCGCCCTGCTCCGCGGCGCCGTGTTCGGATTCAGCGACGCCGACCTGCACGCCTTCGCCAAGGCCGGCGGCCGATTCGACGGCGGCCTCGAGGGCCCGGCCGGCGTCGACGAATCGCTCCGCAGCCGACTGGCCGCCACTCGCGACGCCTTCCGTCGCTGGCGGCGCTGGGCGCGACACCTGCCGGTCGCCGCGGCGATTGAACGCCTCGTCGACGATGCCGGTCTGATGCTCCTCGCCGCCGCCAACGACGGCGAGGCGGGGCCGCGGGGCCGCGCCGTGGCCGGCCTGCTGCAGAAGTACGTGGAACGGATCCGCATGGACCGGCTGCAGGTCGTCTCGATCGGCGACTGCCTCGACCTGCTGGACGACATGATCGATTCCGCGACCCGGGCTGAATTCGACCCGCTCTCGATCGACGCGCCGTCGCCGGATCGGGTGCGGGTGATGAACCTCCACAAGGCCAAGGGGCTCGAATCGCCAGTCGTGTTCCTCGCCGACTACCAGGCGCGCGCCGCGGCCGACAGGATCGAGGAGGGCCCCTTCCTGCACATCGATCGCGCCGGCGACCGTACCGAGGGCTGGCTGGCAGCCACCACGCCGTTGGGCCGCATGCAGCGGATCGTCGCGGCTCCCCGAGGATGGCCCGACTTCTGCGCGCGGGAGCGGGCCTTCGAGCGTGCCGAACAGATCCGGCTCGACTACGTGGCGGCGACCCGCGCCGGCAGCTGCCTCGTCGTGTCGCTGTTCGAAAACCACGACCCAGGCACGAAGTCGCGGCCCGAGTCGTACGACGCCGAAGGGGCCTGGGCCCGGTTCGCACCGCACCTCGGCACCGTGCCCGACCTGCCCGAAGCCGGCCCCGTGCCGCAAACCGCGGTCGCCGCCACGGCCCTCCCCGACGGCGCCGGCGCTGGGCAGCGGATCCGACGACGGATCGACGACTGCGTCCAGCAGACCTTCGCCCGCATCTCCCCACGCGAACTGCTGACGGAACCGGCGGAAGGCATCCGGTTCACCGGCGACGGTCTCGGCGAGCCCTGGGGCCGGGCGATCCACCGGCTGCTGGAACTCGCCGCCCACGATCCCACCCTCGATCTCACCGCCGCGGCCGCCATCGTCCTCTCGAACGAGGATGTCTCGCCGATCCACATCGACCGCGCCGTCGCCACCGTCACCGACGTGATGCGAGGCGACGTCTGGCGACGCGCGCAGGCCAGCGGCGCGCGACTGGTCGAGGTGCCGTTCTCGGTGCAGGTCCGCGGGGAGGATCTCCCCGCGCGGGTGCGACGGCTCGCGGGAAAGGAGGGCCCCCCGGTCCCCACCGTCGTTCGGGGCGTGATCGACCTGGTCTTTCGCGAGGCCGACGGGAAGCGGTGGACCGTGGTCGACTGGAAGACCGATGCGGTCGCCGCCGCGAGCGAGCCACTGCTGGAGTCGCACTATCTGCCGCAGGTCGAGCTCTACGCTGAGTGCTGGAGCCTGCTCGCGTATAACCAAGCCCGGGGAGACACGCCATGACCACACCCGCCGATCCCGCCATCACCTGCCCGCACTGCAAGGCCGAGGTCCGGCTCACGGAGTCGCTGGCAGCGCCGCTCGTGGAGGCGACCCGCGCCCAGTACGAGGCGCGGCTGCAGTCGCAGCGGGCCACGATCGCCGCCGAAGAGTCCCGGAAGGCGAAGCTGGCGATCGCCGGCGAGCTCGAGCACAAGGCGCGGGAGCTCGCAGACATGACGGCGATCCTGGCCGAACGCGACCAGAAGCTCGCCGCGGCCCAACAGGCGCAGGCCGAGGCGATCAAGAAGCAGCGGGAGCTCGACGACGCGAAGCGAGAGCTCGACCTTTCGGTCGAAAAACGTGTGCAGGAGTCGCTGGCGACCGCCCGCGAGCAGGCGAAGCGGGAGGCCGAGACCGATCTCAAGATGAAGATGGCCGAGAAGGAGCAGACGATCACCGCGATGCAGCGGCAGATCGAGGACCTCAAGCGGCGGGCCGAACAGGGATCACAGCAGCTGCAGGGCGAGGTGCAGGAACTGGAGATCGAGGCGATCCTGAAGCAGTCGTTCCCGGGCGACCTGTTCACGCCGGTGGCCAAGGGGGAGTTCGGAGGCGACGTCGTGCACGCCGTTGCACGCGGCGAGGGCCAGCCCTGCGGCACGATACTCTGGGAGTCGAAGCGGACGAAGCACTGGAGCGACGGCTGGCTGTCGAAGCTCCGCGACGACCAGCGGGCCGCCAAGGCCGACCTGGCCGTGATCGTGACGCAGGCACTGCCCAAGGGAGTCGAGACGTTCGGCCACGTCGAGGGCGTGTGGGTGACGGGCACCCGCACCTTCGTGCCGCTGGCGATCGCGCTGCGGCACACGCTCCTGGAATTGGCGCTGGCGCGGCAGGCGGGCGAGGGGCAGCAGACGAAGATGGAGCTGGTCTACCAATACCTGACGGGGCACCGCTTCCGGCAGCGGGTCACGGCCATCATCGAGAAGTTCGAGGAGATGCAGGCCGACCTGTGCAAGGAGCGCAGCACGATGACCAAGCTCTGGGCGAAGCGGGAGATGCAGATCCAGTCGGTGCTGGCCGCCACGGCCGGGATGTACGGCGACCTGCAGGGCATCGCCGGGCAGGCGATCGAGACGATCGACGCCCTCGACATCTCGAAGCTGGCCGGCCCCACCGCCGCCGCCGCCGTGCCGACGCAGGGCCGGATGGACGAGCCCGCCGCGTCGGCGAAGAGGCTGTTTTGACGGGCTGGCTACCGGCCTGGCGGTGATCGCGCACGCCCGGAACAGGCCCCGAGCCGGTGCTCTAGCAACGTCGAGCCCGCTCTAGCGTCCGCGGCCTGGAGACAGGCCCAGCTGCTGGCGACGCTCCTCCATCGCGCGACGATACTCGGTGCTCTGCGCCCGCTGCTCGCCGGTGCTGGAATCGATCCTCTGCTTGGCCCGCGCATTGCGACCGTCCTCCGACCCGCGGCTCCCGCCCGGTCCACCACCGCCGCGTGGAGGGCCGCCGCCGCCCGGTCCGCCACGCTGACCGCCGCCTCCCGCTGTCGCGTTTCCGCGGCCTCCACCGTTGCCTCCCTGTCCGCCACGGCTGGCTCGCTGTTCCTGCCATGCCTTGCGACGGGCTTCCTCGGCCTTGATCCGGCGGTCGAGTTCGGCGAGCCGCTTGTCCGCCGGCAGCGCGAAATACGACTGCAGTTCCGCCCGTTCACGGGCCCGGAACAGCCGGTCCATCTCGCCGCGCACCTGCTCGCGGGTCTTCTCGGGCATGTTCCGCATCTTGTCGAACATCGCGCCGAAGCTGGCGCCGTCGTAGCTCATGGGCACCTCGTTGCGGGCCACACGATCGAGCTCGGCGATCTGCGCGTCCACCATGCCGCGGATCTCCAGCACCTCCTTGGAGGTCGAAAAGAAGCCCATCAGCCAGAGGATGAGCAGGGCCACGAACGCGAGCACCGCGATTCCCACGCCGACCTTCTTGATCAGGCCACTCGAATCGTCCTCGCGGCTCGCAGCCAGCGCGTCGAGCACCCTACGCTGATTCGCGGTCATCGTCGACATGCGGTCACCTCACTGCGGATGCATGGCGGTCAGCCGGGCCTCGGTCTTCCGCGCGGTGCTTCCCGATGCCAGTGGATCATCCCGGACATCCCGGAGAAAGACTGGTCGGCTGGCGACGCCTGCGGCGATCGGACCACTCCGCCTTCAACGTCCCTCGTGGCAACGAGTTGCGAATGGTCGGTTTTCAGGGCCGAAATCACCCTTGGCGGGGGATGCGGTCAGCGATGCGACCCCCGGCAGGCTCGCCGGCTGTTCCGCGTCATTGTGGCGGCCGGCGCGGGGCCGTACGTTCGTGCGACACGCGAGGAGACACTCGTGCCCGCCGCAGGCCCGTCCCCGACCTTTCGGCCATCGCCCTGGCTTTCCAATCGTCACGTGCAGACGATCCTGGCGGCGTCACTGCGGCGACCGGTGAACCTGCCGACGCCGCACCGACGACGGATCGACCTCGAGGACGGCGACTTCATCGACATCGACGTGGTGTCGCCGCGGGCTGCAAAGCCGCCGACGTCATGGGTCCTCGTGCTCCACGGACTCGCGGGCTCGTCGCGATCGCCCGCCGTCCGCGGCATGGCCGCCGCACTGGCGGCTGCGGGGCGGGAGGTGTGCCTCATGAACTACCGCGGCTGCTCCGACGAGCCGAACCGGCTGCCGCGGTCGTATCACGGCGGCGCGTCCGACGACGTGCTGGCCGTCATGCAGCGTCTCTCCACCGAACGCCCCGGCCGCCCCTTCGCCGCGGTGGGCTTCTCGATCGGCGCGAACATGCTCATGAAGCTCCTGGGCGAGGACGCGTCGCGCCTGCCCGCCTCCCTGCTGGCGACGGTCGCCGTCTCGCCCCCGTTCGATCTGACCCGCTGCGCGGCGTTTCTCGACAGGCCGTTCGCACCGCAGGCCATCTACCGCCGGGCACTGCTGCGCGTGCTACGACCCAAGGCTATCGACACGCTCCGGCGATTTCCCGGCTGCATCCCCGCCTCGGTCGCCGACCTGCGGGCCGCGAACACGTTCGCGGCGTTCGACGGCCTCTACACCGCCCCCATCCACGGCTTCAAGGACGCAGCCGACTACTGGCACCGCGCATCGGGGGGCCGCTGCATCGCCACGATCCACCGGCCGATGCTCATTCTTTCGGCAGCGGACGATCCGTTTTTTCCGTCGGGATACGTACCCCGCGCCGCGATCGCGGCCAATCCGTGTCTGACACTCGCGCTGACGGATCGCGGCGGTCACTGCGGCTTCGTGTCGGGCCCCGCCGTGTCGCCGTCGTTCTGGGCGGAAGAGGCCACCGTCGCCTATCTCGCCTCGCATCTCTCACCGTGATAGGCACCCCGGGGCAGCGGTGCCTATCACGCGGCCCGCTTCATCCACTCGCGAACGACCATCCGCCGCAGCCTCGCGACCGGTCGTTCCGGCTCCAGCAGCGTCGCCTCACGGACGAGCAGACGCCATGGCACGCCACGGCCGCCGTGGCCCACGAACCGCCTGCGGACGGCTGCGGTCGCGTCGTCCTGCAGCAGCCAGGCGGTCACCTCGAGCCCGCCGGACACGGCGGTCTCGACGCCATGCCGGACCGCCACGTCGCGCAGCCACTCGACATCGACGGGGCCCGCCGCACCGCGGCAGATCTGCCGGATGTCGCAGAGCTGCTGCAGCCGGTCGAACCGGTGGCCGAGCACCGCGTGGACCGTGGCGATCACCAACAGCGCAGCCGGCGTGGTGTGGAGCAGCATCCCGTCCGCGCGGAACTTCCAGGGAAAAGCCTCGGTCGGCAGCGAGCTGCGCCGCCGCTGGGCCGGGCTGTTGATGAGGTTCCAGTGCATGTCGACGCGGACGAGTGGCCGATCGGCGCTGTCCCACGTCCGCTCTCCGTAGTGACCGGCGTGCCGCCCGCAGCCCGCCTCGCGGAAGCCGAGCGACTCCATCACCGCCGCGGCCGCGGCCATCCCGCCCTGCGGCACCATGAGGTCGACGTCGCGAAACGGCCGCAGCCCCGCCGCGGGATAGAGACGATCGGCGAAGTCCTCTCCCTTGATGATGCCAGCGGGGATGTTCGCCTCCGCGAGTGCCGCGGCGATCCGCGCCGTTCGCTGCCGCAGCAGGAGCGCGTGCACGCTCAAGCCGAACCAGCGGTCGCGGGCCGCGGCGATCGCAGCTTCCACGGCCGCCGTCGCTCCCGCCTCGTCGCGGAGGATGCTGTCGCGGCCTCTCGCGACGGCGATCCGTCCGATGTTGGCGAGCACGGCGCCGCTGACGGCATGCCCCTCGGCCAGCGACAGGAGCCGCATCATGCCGGCCGCATCCAGCCGTGTCGCCGGGATGCCGACGACGGCAGCGGGATCGCACAGCCGCAGCAGCCAGGCGTGAACGGGATCGCGGGTCATGGCGCTGGCTCGTGTGGGTGTCGTGACCGACGGGGGTGTCAAAGGCACAGCTGCCGGCGGATCGCCGCGCCGAGCGAGTCGAGCTCTGGGCCCGCGCTCAACGAGAATGCGGGCGTCGTGCGGACGAGTTCCGCCAGCATGCCGAACGACCGACGGGCGACGTCGTCGCCGGCGCCTTCGATCGGCTGCACGTTCTCCTCGGCCACGTGCATCAGGGCGGCGGCCCGGTCCAACGGCAGCAGCCGGTGACCTTCGCCATTCGGCCTTTCGAGGCAGACGATCGCCGCCGGCTCGGCCGGAGCGGGCACGCCCGTCGAGACGCGGTCGCCGAGGTGCTCCAGTGGCAACGCGAACGTCCCCGCCACGCTCGTCGGCACCAGCGGCAATTCCGCCAGCCAGGGGAGCAGACCGAGGGTCGGCCGCCGCACGTTGCAGAATCGCGGGAAGCCCCAGGCCCGGACGCCTGCGGGCGTCCGCGTGAGCACCGTGATGTCGTCCCCCATCAGGCGCCAACCGGCACCGGTCAGTGCCAGCGCCGTGGTGCTCTTGCCCGTGCCGCTCGGGGCCACCACCAGGAGCACCCCCGTGCCGCCACGGATGGTCTTCTCGAGGCACGCCGCGTGCACGACGCAATGCCCCGCGTCGGTCAATCCGTCGCAGAGGATCGTCGTGAGGAAATAGTGCACAGAGTTCGGCTCCGTCTCCGGCAGCAGGTCGATTGATGCGGTTTTGTGCCGAAGATCGACGTCGAGCCTGCCGATGCCGGCGAGCTCGCAGCGACGTCGGCCGATGGCCACGGAGTTGACGACGTGGAAGCCGGCGGGACTTGGTCCTTCCCAGACCCGATGCAGGCCGTCTTCGGCGACGGCAGCCCGACCGAGCCCACGGCCGATGCAGAGCGTCCACGCACTGGCTTCCTCTGCAGAAGACTCTTCCGTATCAGCCCCCTCGCTCGCGGCCGTGCGGAACCGTCCCAGCAGCCGCTCGATCGGCGCCAAGATGCCCTCCACCGGCCCGGCTTCGGGCTGCACGTGGACGACGAGACGAAAGCCGCCGACGTCATAGCCGGCTGTGCACTCGAGCCAGTTCGCCTTCACTGAAGGCATGCCGCACAGACCCGTCATGCGGAACGTTCCTCCCCGAGACCGGCGAGACTGCGTGCCACAGCGGAACACCACGACGACTTTGTACCGCGATGCCCATCCAGCCCGCTGGGAGTCAGCCGCCGGCTCCTCACCAGCCGGTCGCTGTTCTCGCCGGCGGTCATTGGCCGCATCGCGACCACACCAGTTCTGAAACCCTGGTCAGGAGCCCGCGTGGCAACGTGCGACTCGCACGTCATGATCGTGAGCCGAGTCCCGATTCAGCGGCCGTCGGTCAATCCGTCGGTCAATCAGGTTCGGGTGGTCTCGGCGCCGGCGCCGGTGCACCGCTCGGCACGGCCGCGTTTTGGCCGACGACTTCCGAGAGCCGCCGGCTGGTTACGACCCGCGGTGGCTCGTATCTCCGGCTTGTCGCCCGCACGGCGGCAACATCCTTCTGGCAAGCCTCGTCTGCACGCATTCTGGCATCTCCCTCGAAGTTCTTCCTCGCACCCAAATCGCTCCCGAGCATTCACGGATCACCCAGGATCGGGTGGTCTCGGCGCCGGCGCCGGTGCACCGCTGGGCACGGCCGCGTTTTGGCCGACGACTTCCGAGAGACGGCGGGTCTTCACGACCCGCGGCGGTTCATAGCGGCATCGCGCCGCGTGTGCCTGCTCCCCGTCTCGAATCGCATCGACGACAATCTTTTTCTCAGCCTGCATGCCTGTTCTCCTCGTGCACGATCCGTCCGCGAGCGAGCGGCTACGACAGCCACGCGCCACCGACGCTCACGACGCACCCCAGACCCCGAGGTATGTCATCGCCTCGGACACGAGGAAATCGTGAGCCAAATCCCACTCGTCCGCACACGGCTCTGGCAGGATCGGCAACCTGGGAAAAAGCGCCGTCTTTTTGTCACTGCCTCCCGCCGCCAGGGACGATCCAATCCGCAGCGTTTGACAGGGGACCGGATCCGACCACCGGAGCGAGGAAGTTCAATCATGCCGACGCATCACGACGAACGGGCCGACGCGACTGGCGCACCCGACGGGTCGCAGCTCAGGCTGGCCGAGGGGGTGAACTACCAGCCGCTGGGCGACGGCGAGGATGGTGTCATCGTGTCGCTCGGATCGGGCTTCCTGTACCGCTGCAATCACACGGCCATCGTGATCCTCGACATGCTGCGGGACCGCCCCACCGTCGAGTCTCTGCTCGACGGCTTCGCCGCACGCTTCCAGCTCGCCCCGGAACAGGCGCGGTCCGATGTGCTGCCGCTGGTCAGGCACCTCGTGGAGCAAAAGCTCGTCGAAAAGGTCGCCTGACATGACGCGGCTGCGGCTGGCCATCCTGCGGTGCCACGTGGCGATGCTGGCGCTGGCCATCCCGGACCTGCGCCGGTGGCTGCCGCTCACGACGCTCCTCCGGCTTTTCACGCCGCGCTGCGCGAGCCGGCTCTACTCTGGGATCGACGCCGCCGAGATCGTGCGTGTCGTGGAGCGGCGACTGCGCAGGCCCTGGCGGATGCGGCGCAGACCCTGCCTGCGAACGGGGCTCCTGCTCTTCCACTTTCTCCGGCTGGCGGGCATCCCCGCCGTGCTCAACTTCTGCGTCTACAAGGAGACCCTGGCCGCGCAGTCCCTCGGGCGCGAGCAGGCCCACTGCTGGGTGACCGTCTCCGGCCGCTGCGTGGCCAGTCCACCCGAGAGCGAGCATGTCGTGATCCTCGTGTACGGGGAGGGCAGCCCTGATGGCTACCACGCCGCCGCCTGAAACGACCGACGTCACAGGCGCCTGCGAGACGGCGCTCGTCGAGAAGTACGCCGCCTGGGATCTCGCGCAGCGGGACGGCTGGCTGTCGCTGCCGCACGTCTCGATCCTCGGCGTCGAAGCGGCGATGATGCTCGCGTGGCACCGCGGCACACTGGCGCTCGACGGCCTCGCCCGCCTCTCCGCAGCGGTAGCGGCGATGCTCTGCTGCAACGCCGGCGATCTCCACCTGCGCGGGCTGCGTCGACTCGCCGACGACGCCGCCGCGGCGCTCGCCCGGCACACGGGCCTGCTCGCGCTGGACGGTCTGGAGGGGCTGACACCAGAGGCCGCGGCGGCCCTCGCGGACCATCGCGGCGGCATGTCGCTCGACGGCCTGGCATCCGTGTCGCCGCAGATCGCAGCCTCCCTGGCCCGCTCGCGCGGCGGCCTGGGGCTCCGCGGCATCGCGACGCTCTCCGCCGACACGGCGTCCCTGCTCGCTTCGCATCGCGGGCCGCTCTGGCTCGACGGCGTCACGAGCCTCGACGCACGGACGGCACGCGCGCTCTCTGCCCACGAAGGCTGGCTCTTTCTACGATCGCTCCGCGCGGTCGACCTCGAGACGGCGCGGCTGCTCGGCAGCCATGCGGGCCGGCTCTTTCTCGACGGACTCGGGCCGCTGACGCCCGCGGCGGTCGCCGCGCTCGCCTGCCATCGCGGCCCCGTGTCGCTTCCGGCCCCGCACGGGCCGCCTCGCGGCCGGGGCGCCGCGGCCCGGTGCCGGTCGGCCCGACGCCCCGTCCCTGCGGCGGCGGCCTCGCCGCGGGTGGCATCCTCGCGCCCGGCGGAACCGCCGGCCGCGTCCGACCCGATCGGCGTCGCCATCCTCGGCGCCGGATTCGCCGGCCTCTGCATGGGGATCAGGCTCCTGGAGTCGGGCCGCCAGGACTTCACGATCTTCGAGAAGGCGGGCGACCTCGGCGGCACCTGGCGCGACAACACCTACCCCGGCTGCGCCTGCGACGTCCCCGCCAGCGTCTACTCCTACTCGTTCGCGGCGCATCCGGGATGGTCACGGACCTACGCCGGCCAGGCCGAGATTCTCGACTACATGCGGAGGGTCGCCCGCGACCGCGGCGTCGACCGGAAGATCGCATTTCATACTGCGATCACCAGCGCCCGCTGGAACCAGCAGCGGCGACTCTGGGATCTCGTCGACGCCACCGGACGGGAGCATCGCGCCCGCGTCGTGGTGGCCGCGGTGGGCGGCCTGCATCTGCCGAAGATACCGGACATTCCCGGGCTCGACGGCTTCCACGGAACGGTGATGCACACCGCCCGCTGGCAGAACGACGTCGACTTCGCGGGCCGCAACGTCGCCGTCATCGGCACGGGCACCAGTGCCGCCCAGGTGATCCCGCATCTGGCGAAGCTCGCCGAGACGCTCACGGTCTTCCAGCGGTCGCCCGCCTGGGTGCTGCCGCGCCGCGACGCACCGCGATCCGCGTTCCTGCAGCGGCTGGAGGAATCGCTGCCGTGGATTGGCCGGCTCGGCCGCGGCGTGCGGCACCTCCGTGCAGAGATGGCGGGGTTGGCCCTCACAGGCACCCCCCGGCTCGTCGGCGGCGGCCAACGGCTCGCCCTCCGGTTCCTGCGGCGTTCCGTGCCCGACGCCGGACTGCAACGCAAGCTCATGCCGCGATACGCGCTGGGCTGCAAGCGAGTCGTGCTCTCCGACGACCTCTATCCCGCCCTTTCTCGGGAGAACGTCGACGTCGTGCTCGAGCGGATCGACGAGATCCGGCCGGCCTCGATCGTCACGGTCGACGGTCGCGAGCGGCCGATCGACGCCATCGTGCTGGCGACCGGCTTCCGGCCGTTCAACGTCGCCGAAGCGGTCGAAATCCACGGCCGCGACGGCCGCGACCTCGCCGCGGAATGGCGGGATGGGCCACGGGCGTTCCAGGGCATCGCGATCGCGGGCTACCCGAATCTCTTCACGCTCATGGGACCGAACACCGCGCTCGGCCACAATTCGGTGCTCTTCATGGTCGAGACGCAGGTGCGCTACGTCATGCGCTGCCTCGACTGGCTGACAGCGGGTGATCTCGACACGATCGAGGTCCACCAGGACGCGCAGCGCAGCTTCAACGAGTGGCTCGACCAACGCTTCACCCGCACGGTCTGGAAGTCCGGCGGCCGCGGCGGCAACGCGACCACCGCGCACAAGGTGTGGCGGCAGCCCTGCGCCAGCTGGTACGTGCACCCATCCGGCCGCAACCACGTCATCTGGCCGGGCTCGTCGTACGGCTACTGGCTGCGGATGCGACGGGCCGACCCCGGTGACTTCCTGCCGCGGGAGCCGCAGCCTGCGGGTGAACCGGCCCGCCGCGCGGCGTGATGGCGAGCGGCTGCGCGCCCGCCCCGCAGCAGGCCACCGCGGCCTTGAAAAAGCGGCCCAAGACATCTTCACTGTTGCCTCCAATCGCCGTAGAAGTCGTCCTGACTGCCGATGACAGCACGCCCTCTTTGCAGACCGGAGAACCGAGCATGAGTGACGCCGCGACCGACGCCGAGGGACTCGCCGCACAGTTGGCGTCCACCGAGCTGGAGCCGCGCCGCGCGGCGGCAGAGCGGCTCGCGCGGATGGGCGAGGAAGCCGCCCCGGCCGCGGCCGCGCTGGTGCGGGCCTGCGGCGACGCGGACGACCAGGTCCGCGAGCAGGTCGTGGCGGCACTCGAGGACCTCGGACCGCCGCCGACGTCGGCCGTCGCGACGCTCGTCGGACTGATCGACCACGCGAATCCACTCGTGGCCTATTGGGCGACCACACTGCTCGGGCGATCGGGGGAGGATGCGGCGTCTGCGGCACCGGCGTTGACAAAATGCCTCGATTCGGTGGTCGACCTCGCGGTACGGCAGCGGGCGGCCTGGGCGCTCGGCAAAATTGGTCCCGCGGCCGCGACCGCCCGCGACGCGCTCGTGCGGGCCTCCGGCCAGACCGATGAACGACTGGCCCGCCTCGCCTCCGAGGCTCTCGCGGCGATCGGTGGGTAACGCCCGCAGGATCGAGCCAAACCGCCGCCCTGGTCGCTGCCGATAGACAGTGCGGGGTTCCGGTCGATGCCGGCCGCCATGGAAGGCGGCCTGGCCGGGCAGCGCAACCCCCGCGAACTCCGCGCGGCGGAGCAGGGAGCGACGGTGACGATGGCGTCGCAATCTTCGTCGCGTCGCCGCATCGTCGTCGGCCGGCGCATCGCCGTCGCCATCATGGCGGCCTCGTGCGCGGCGATGCCGGCCGCTCGACCGGGACATGCCGGCGACCTCGTGCCGATCGGCGCGGCGGGCATCCGATCCGCGCGGGTCGCAGACGTGCCGGCGCTCGTGCCGATCGGAGCCGGCTCCGCTGCCTCGGTGCCACAGAACGCAACCGCCCTCATGCCACCGCAGGCTCCCGCGACCCGCGCATCGACAGCCGGGCTGCCGCCGCTGCGGCCGATCTCGCCCGCGTCTGTACCACACGCCATACCTCAGGCCGCGGTGCGGGATGCCGACGTGGCCGCGCTTCGGGGTATGTCGTCGACTGCACACGCGGCAACGCTGCCGGCGATCCGGTCGCTGCCGATCCCTGCCGAACCACCGCACCGCACCGCCGGCATGGCGGCGCTGGGGCTCTCGCCGATCCAGCAGGCGGCACCGCAGCCGGCATCAGTCCGGACGCTGCACCTCCCGCTGTCACAGCCGCCGCCCGCGCAGTCCGCCGCGCTCCCCCAGCCGCCGACGGTGGCACCTCCGATTCCTGTCACGACGAGCCTGGCCTCGCTCCCGACGCCGCTGCCCGTCTCCTACACGCCGCTGCCCGTCGCACCGCAGGCGATCATGCCACCGAGCCCGGTGGCGAGTTCCTTGCCCCCGACGCTTCCTCCACCGCTTCCCGTGGCGGCACTCCCGCCACCGCTGCCGATCGCGCCGCCGCCTGCACTGCCCCCTCCGCTGCCCGTGCCGGCCGCGCCGGCCGCTGATCCGCTCCCTCCCGTGCCCGCGTCAACGGCCGACGCCCGCTCGGCGATCGGGCCGACGGCAGGCGCCGCGCCGCAGCTGTCCCCGGAGTTGCCCCACGCCGTTCCGCAGGCGGCACCGGCGGCGGCTCCTGCAAGCCCGCCGCCCACCGGCAAGCCGGCCGACGCCGTCATGATCGCCAGCTTCAACATCCAGGTGTTCGGCGAATCGAAGCTCGCCAAGCCGCAGGTGGTCGACGTGCTCACGAAGGTCGTGCGGCAGTTCGACATCGTCGCCGTGCAGGAGGTGCGGGCGAAGTCCGACAGCGTCGTCCCCTCGTTCGTCTCCGCCATCAATGCCGACGGCAGCCGCTATCAGTACGTCATCGGCCCACGGCTGGGACGCACCGTGAGCAAGGAGCAGTACACGTTTATCTACGACACGACACGGATCGAGCTCGATCCGTCGTCGGTCGACACGCTCCCCAATCCCGGCGGAAAATTCCATCGACCGCCGCTGCGGGCCCGATTCCGCGTCCGCACGAACCCGCCCGAGGCGGGCTTCAGCTTCTGGCTCGTCGACATCCACACGGATCCCGACGAGGTGCCGCAGGAGGTCGACGCGCTCGCCGACGCGTTCGTGTCGATGCGGTCGCTGCGGCCCGACGAGGACGACGTCATCGTGCTCGGTGACCTCAACGCCGGCCCGCCGCAGTTCGGCCGGATCAAGCAGATCCCCGGCATCGGCTGGGCCGTCTCGGGCGTCACGACCAACACACGGCGAACGAAGACTTACGACAACCTCATCTTCGACCGCACCACCACGACCGAATACACCGGCCGCTGGGGCGTGCTCGACCTGCAGGACACGTTCCGGATCCCGCTCGACAAGGCGCTCGAGGTGTCGGACCACAACCCGGTCTGGGCAGCCTTCAGCCCCTGGGAAACCAGGCAGATGGCCGGCCAGGCGACGCCGCCCCGATAGCCGCCTACCGCGACGACCGCGTCATGCGGAACGTGCCGTCGTCCTTCTTCGACGTGTACTCGGCCGTGAACCTGCCGTCGGTCGCCGAGGCGCGGTACGAGAACGTGCCGAAGAGCCGGCCGAGGTAGGAGCTGCCCGCAAGGACGAGTTCGTCCCCACGATCCTCGACGACCGTGAGCTTCACCGTGTAGCGGAACGGAATGACTCTCAGGAACCTGCCGGTGAACTTGACACGATAGTCGGTCTCGCCGCACCGGGTGAACGTCGCGTTCAGCGGGCCGGAGTGGCCGCTTGTGCAGCTCTCCCACGAACCGGTCCAGCAGCCGGAGAGGTCCGTGGCGACCGCAGTGGAGGTCGTCGGAAGCACGATCGCGAGTCCCACGAGTGCCAGTCGCAGCCCGCCGCACAGCCGGCCGAGCGGCCGATCCGCGCGGACGGACGGGGTGTGACAGGACGAGTCTACCAGGCGGCGCATGTGTCATCTCCGCGGAGGAACGGTGCGGCGAACCCACGTCCCACGATGATCCGCGGACCGGCGGAGTCAAGCCGCCGAATCGGCCTACCCGCGGCCGGACGCCAGGCCGATGAAGATGTGGTTCCAGCTGCCGCCGCCGGCGTGCGCCCGCGCGCGTTCCACTTCGACGTCGAAGCCGCACTGCCGCATGCGGCGGACGCAGGCCGGATCGTCCTCGGCCGACCAGATCGCCAGGCAGCCTCCCGGCCGCAGCGCCGCCCGGGCCGTCGCCAGGCCGGCCTGCGTGTAGAGCCTGTCGTTGCCGGCCGTACTCAACCCCTCGGCACCGTTGTCCACGTCGAGGATCACGGCATCGAAACGGCCGGGACTCCGGCGCAGGACGTCGGCGACATCACCCACGATGAGCTCGACCCGCGGATCGGCGAGGGCATCCGCGGCCAGGCCATACTCCGCCGTCCGATTCCAGCGGACCACCGCGGGCACGAGTTCGGCGACGACGACCCGCGCCTCGGGCCCGAGCCGCGCAAGCGCCGCCCGCAGCGTGAAGCCCAGACCGAGCCCACCGATGAGAAGTCTTGCAATGCCACCGCGGCCGCCCACACGGCTGCAGACCGTCTCCGCCAGCTGCTCCTCGGAGTGATGCTGCCGCGTCGACATCAGCTCCACGCCGTCGACGCGGATGATGTAGGCGCCATCATGCTCGTGCAGCGTCAGCGGCCTGCCGTCCGGCGTCGTCGATCGGTCGAGGAGGACGGTCGGCTTCATGACGACGCGTTCGCGGCAGGCACCGCGCGTGCGGACAATGCTCGGCGCCGCACGTCACGGTCCGTCGATCGGCGCGAGCTCGAGCCCGCGGCTGCCGTCGCCGGAGGTCACCGTCACGGTCCGTGGAGGCGCGGCGAACGCGGCGACGGCGGCGTCGAACCGGCTGCCATTGGCCCCCACGGTCCACGCGGCCCGGAGCGTGCTGCGGTCGATGGAGCCGGCGATCGGCAGCACGGTGTCGGAGACGGCGTCGAAGAAATTGCCCCGGATCGCACCCGAGCGGTCGACCGCGAGCTGCTGGTAGTTGTGGGCCGACCCGCCCCCCGGCGGCACGACGGCGAACACCCCCAGCGGCAGCCAATCGGATCCGCCGGCCTCGGGGCCGTGTCCGGCCTGCAGCACGAGCACGCTGCGCAAACCGTCTGCATCGGGCTGCCCGCCCGCGGCGGTCGCCACCTGGCTCGCGTCGGCGGCACCGCCGGCTCGGACGACCGGCTGTGTCAGCCAGTTCGTCACCCGCGCCGGGTCGGCGATCCGCCACCAGTCGGGCGGCGACCCGGCCGGCCGCCAGGCCTCGGGATGCCGCGCATACCATGCTGGCGTGAAGGCGGTCGACGGAGCTCCCGCCGCCGCGCCTGCTGCCCCCGTCGGCAGCGGCGCCGGAATCTCCTCGACTGGTCCCGGCGCCGGAGCTGCCGGTGCCGGTGCGGGACCGGCCGCAGGCGGCGTGGGCGGCGCGACGGCGGGAAACTTCGGCCCCACCGGGGCCGCCGTCGCAGCGGCGAGGCCTGAACTGATCCGTCCCGGGTCGAGCGAGAGCACGGGCGCCGCGTCGCCGATCACGGCGGGTGCGCCGGGCAGGATCACGACACCGGGCGGGCCGAGCCTCCGCCAGGGACGCGGAGATACGACGACCGGCGCGGGCGGCAGGACGATCGCGTCCGGCGGCGGCACGACGACGACGCCCCGCCGCGCCAGCCGCCGGGCGGGCGACGCGTCCGCGTCACTTGCGGTCGCAAGGAAGAGGGCCGCGGCCAGCGGCACGAGCGCCGTTCGGCACAGGGTGTTCGAGGATCGATGGCACACGTGCTGGCTCCCTTCACCACGGAATGGATGGACGAGGCTCGTCGGCCGACGAGGCGACGCATCGTCGAAAGACAGCATAGGGCTGCCACGGCCCGCCCGCCAAGCAGCCAACCGCTACTTCTTCAGCGGCGCCTCGTCGCCACCCGCGGCCGCGGTCCGCGGCCGAGCCATAGCATCGAGCCGAGCGGCGACGAACGCCCGCAGGCCCCCCTCCCACCAGGCGTCGAGCGCGTCCTGCAACGCTTCGACGGCCGCGTCGTGGGTGGCATGCAGCCGCAGCTGCTGCACCAGCGGCAGCAGGAACTCTGGGTCGCCGATGGCCGCCCGGCCGATCTCCCGCACCGCCTCGTCGTCGAGCGACCGCAGCACCGACACGCAGCAGTCGTCGAGGCCGTAGCGATCGATCGCCGTGAGCAGCGGCCGGCAATCGGTGTGGAAGGCGATCGTTGAAAGCCGCTCCTGGCCGCGGAGTGCCAGCGACCGGGCCACCGTCGGCACGGGCGAGAGCGTCGCGGCGCAGGCGTAGGCCAGCGGGCCGTAGTCGTCGTGCGCCATGAACGAGGTCATCTCCCGGAAGATCGTGGGATCGCTCACCAGCCCGCACGCGGCTGCCCGCGTCAGCGACGCCGGCCATGAGTCCCGACCGCAATGATCTTCGGCACACTCCCAGACGAACGCCGCGACCTGGCGCTCGATCGCCTTCTTGGCGGCTTGGCCCGAGCCGAGCGGCCCTTCCCGGGGAATCTCGAGGGCCACCACCGGCGACGGCCCGGCGGCACGCCGTGCCGCCACCGCCGCATCGCACAGCGCGATGCCACCGTCGGCCAAGCAGCGGGCGAGGCAGCGGCGGACCGCGGCCACCACCGGCACGACCGCGGCGATCGGCGGCTCTTCCAGCGGCATGCCCGCCGCGGTGGCCAGGCGGCCGCAGGCCTCCGCGACACCGTCGGACGTGAGCAACTCCACGGCCGACGTGACCGGCGCCGCATCGCGGAACCGATTCGGGCCGGCTGCGCGGCCGAGGGACGCCACCGCTGCCTGCAACCCGCCCCTCTGCGCGTCGGCGGCCAGCTCGTAGCCGTCGATGGCCAGCGAAAGCGGCCTGCCGGAGACCGCGTCCACCCGGCTCGTCGCTGCCTTGGCGACGATCACCAGCGTGTCGCCTTCGAAGGACACCGCAGGGTCGCCCTGATGCACCATGGCCAGGCAGGCCACGGGCTCGATCCGCATCTCGATCTGCACGCGTCCGTCCTCGACATCGTCTCCGGCGGCCAGCCCGCAGCCGAAGGAGAGATTGTGCAGATGGGTCGGCTCGTCCGGGTCGGAAGCGGCTTCACGGGAGATCGACAGGCCGATCGTCGCCGTCACGCGGCTCCGAGCGGGCAGCGGCACGTCGAGCCGGCCCGCGCCGCCGGGAGACACGAGGCTGACACGGGTGCCATCGGCGATCAGCCCGCACGCCGCGTCGGCCTCGGGCATCGCCGTGACCGCACAACCGTCGGTCTGAGAGACGACAAACCGCGCGACGAGGCCGGCCGGCACGGCCTCCACCCCCTGCCGGCGCACGTCGACGATCAGGTCACCGGTCCGGGTCGCCCCGACCATCCACTCCCGGAAGCGGAGCATCGTCGCCTCCGCGCGGGTGAGCGGGTCGCGAAGCGGCGTGGCCCGCGGATACTCCTCGAGATCGAACCTCGCGACGACGGCGGCCGGATCCGCAGGGTCGGCCCGCAGCTCGACCTCGTGCCGCAGGAAGCGGCCCGACATCCGCAGCCTGTCTTGCCAGCCGATCCGGTCCCGCTCGGTCACCGAGCTGCCGACCGTGATCCCCAGGAAAGCCGCGAGATCTTCTTGGCGGGTCCTGCAGTCCGCGGGCAGCTCGATCTCGCGCAGCCTCGACTTGGGGGGCAGTTCCTTGATGGCGACAACCAGGTCGGCGACGCCGCCGGCCCGCCGCAGCGACACGTCGAAGGCCGCGTGCGTGCCCGAGGCGTCGATCCACTTCGAATGGACCGTGTAAGTCTCACCCCGAGGGAGCTTGCCGGACGAACTCCGCTCCACGAGCGGGGCGATCGCCAAATACCCGTCGTCTCGCAGGAACCGGGCCACCGCGGCCCGTACGGATCGCGCCGCGATCGCATCGCACGCCGCCGGGTCGCCCGGCGTCCACTCGGCATCGAGAAGCGTCGCAGGCCGCTCTGCGGCGTCGACCCAGACCGTCCTCGTCGAGCCGTCGGGGCTGTCGAAGGATCGTGGCACCGCATCGAGCGGCGGCTGTCTCTCCGAGAGGAAGCGGACGAGCCTCGCGGCATCCTCCTCGGGCAGCCCCGTGACCTCGATGCTGCCGGCGGTGAGCCGCTCTCCCTCCACCACGTCGAGCGCGAGCCGCTCGACGCCGTCCGACGACTCGACCGCCGCCCGCACCCGCGGCGCCGGGAAGCCCGCCCGCTCGAGCGCCAGCGTCGCCTTGGCGACGACGGCGGCGACGAAGTCATCGCGCGAGTCACCGGGACGCGACAGCCAGGCGAGGGTGTCGTCGTCGATCAGAGCCAGTCGCAGTCGTTCGGAATCGATCTGCGTCATGCCCCTGACGACGAGCCGGTCGTCGTCGCCGATGCCGCCGACGGTCTCTGCGTGCACTGCGAGAGGGCATGCGGCTCGCACGACCGCGAGGGCGATGCAGACGGCCGCCACGCGACCGGCTGCTGCCGGTCCGACTGGTCTGAACGAGCGCACGGCGTGCCGCCTCCCGAAAGGACTCGATCGTGAGGCGAGTCGTATAGCAGCCGTATCCCGGCCCTCGGAATGCCGTCTCCCGCCGCGGCAGCCCCTCGTGCCCACGCGCGGCGTGGCCGGCCTGCCCCTGTCCGCGCAGATCGCCGAATCTGCCGCGCCGACGCCCTCGGTGGCCCCTCGCGTTCCACCGCCGTCAGTCGCCGATGACCTTCACGAGCACCCGCTTGGGCCTGCGGCCGTCGAATTCGCCGTAGAAGATCTGCTCCCAGGGTCCGAAGTCCAGGCTGCCGTCGGTGATGGCCACGACGACTTCCCGCCCCATGACCTGCCGCTTCATGTGGGCGTCGGCATTGTCCTCGCCGGTGCGGTTGTGGGCGTAGCGGCGCGGCGACGCGTCGAACGGGGCGATCTCCTCCAGCCACTTCGCATAGTCCTCGTGCAGCCCCGCTTCATCGTCGTTGATGAAGACGGACGCGGTGATGTGCATGGCGTTGACCAGGCAGAGCCCTTCGGCGATCCCCGATCTGGCGACGATCTCCTCGACCTGCGGCGTGATGTTGAGGAACGCCATGCGCGCGGGAACCGTGAATGTGAGGTGCTCTGTGAGAGATTTCATGGCGTGTCCTCGCGGATTCCGGTCCGACGCCGGCACTGTACACGCCGCCTCGACCGAAGTCCGCGCGGCAGTCTCCATTCGCGGAGCCTGTCCTGCCGGAATCGGCAGGCACGCGCATGTGCGCCGCAGCCGCGTTGAACCCGTGTTGCGGCGGCGGATGGCCGTTTTTTCGTGCCCGGCGGTCTCCGCCCGGCCGCTGCCTTGCCGGTCCTCGTCGCTCCCTCCTACCTTTTGCGGCCCCCGGGGAGGCCGGCCCGCGTCTGGACCGTCCGCTCCCCCCGGGGTTCCCAGAGGGTTTCTTCCATGAGTCGGGAATTCACGAGTCGGAGATTCTGCATGCGTGTGGTGGCGGTCCTGGCCTTCGTCGCACTGGCGGCGACCGGGTGGGATGCCGAGGCAGGCTGGCGACGGCATCACCGGCAGGCGTCGTGCTGCGAGCCGGTCTGCTGCGAGCCGGTCTGCTGCGAACGGGTCGTCTACGAGCCGGCCTGCGAGACGGTCTGCGATCCATGCCGCACCTCGGCCCGCGCGAGCGTGTGCGTCACCCGGACGGTCGAGCCCTCCTGCTGCTACCGCTCGGACTGGGGCTACACCGTGGTGGAGGAGCGGGTGATCGTGCCGGCGGTCACGTGCTGCGAGAGCCGCAT
>Ga0208783_10000286_pt1 | contig 31800 bp, 40 predicted proteins | sample DEB19_08_DNA_2_FD_184529 | JGI IMG/M metagenome (GOLD analysis project Ga0208783, IMG submission 184529) | Aqueous microbial communities from the Delaware River and Bay under freshwater to marine salinity gradient to study organic matter... | ecosystem: Environmental > Aquatic > Marine >... | reverse complement strand
AAAATCGCAATTTTTGCACAGTTTTTAGGGCATTTTTAAGGCGATAAAATGAAAAGAGGCAGAAAACCAATTAAGAGACAGCTATTGTCTTTAAATCCAAACCCAAGACCATCCACCACCAACCCATCACCAGTGGAATATTCAGTGGATGATCCATTGATGCCTGACTGGCTTGATGAAATTGGAAAAAAGAAGTGGCATGAACTTCTGTCAGGATTAAAGCCCATGTCCATCCTTTCACCAGTGGATGCTGATGCAGTGGCAGTCTATTGCAGCCTTTATTCCCAGGTGGTCAGATGCCAGCAGATGATAGACAGGTCTGGTGGATTTATTGAACAGGAAGGCAGACCTTTAAAAAGCCACCCTGCTGTTGATCAACTCACAGCACTTTCAGCAAGACTTTCCACCCTGGGGAAATCCCTTGGCTTGTCACCATTAGCCAGGTCAAAGTTGGTTGCTGATCCAGTCCGAAAAGAACAAAACTGGCTGGAGGAATTGTGTGGTGTCAAGGCTGTGGAAGAGCTTGATGAAGAGTAAAAAGAAACAACCACTGATTATTCCATTCATTGAAAATGCATTAAGGCATCACAAGGGTGAATGGTCAGGAAAAAAGTTTTCACTTCAGGGTTGGCAAAAGGAAATCTTGCGTGATGTCTTTGGAAATGTTGACAGGAACGGCAACAGAATCACCCGTCAGGTATATCTTGAAATCCCAAGGAAAGCTGGCAAGACAACTTTAGCCAGTGCCATTGCACTGTGGCTTTTGATTGAAGGTGAACCAGGGGCTGAAATCTATTCAGCAGCAGCATCACGGGAACAGGCACACTTCTGTTTTGATAGTGCCAAAAACCTGCTGGCAAGCTGTCCACCATTGGCCAACAAATTACAGATCTATAAGAACACCATCATCTACCCACAGACCAAATCTGTTTACAAGTCCATCAGTGCTGATGCCCACACAGCCCATGGTGGCAACCCGCATGGAATCATCATTGATGAAGTCCACACCCAAAAATCAAGGGAACTGTATGACACCTTGATGACAGGAACATTGGCCAGAAGACAACCCCTCTGTGTGATGATCACCACAGCAGGAAGTGACAGGTCATCCTTCTGTTTTGAAATGCATTCTTATGCCCAAAAGATTTTGGATGGCACCATCAAGGATCCAACATTCTACACACGAATTTATGGGGCAGAGGTTGATGATGACTGGACCTTGGAAGAGACTTGGAAAAAGGCAAACCCAGGTTATGGTGTCACAGTCAAGCCAGAGTATTTCAAGCAAAGGGTTCAAGAGTGCAAGGACAATCCAGCCCTTGAAGCAGCATTCAGAAGGGATCACTTGAACCAATGGATTGAAACTGAAGTCAGGTGGATTAGCCCACTGAAGTGGGATGAATGCATGGTGGAACATCCTGACCTGATCGGAAGGGAATGTTATGCAGGACTAGACCTGTCAGCAACCATGGACATGACCTGCATGTCACTGTTCTTTCCCAGCACTCATGAAGATGAACCACACTTCATCATGCCTGTTTATTGGTCCCCTCAAGAAGCTGGAAAGCTCAGGGAAAGGTTGAATAAATTCAGAATAGATCCATGGATCAAAGCTGGCTGGATTAATAGCACTGAGGGAAACAGGGTGGATTATCGCACAATCAAAAAAGACATTTACCAACTGGGTGAGCAATACAAAATCTTGGAAATTGCTTACGACCCATGGCATGCTGACCAGATCATCCATGAACTGGGTGAAGATTTCCAGATGATCAAGTTTGGCCAGACACCAATCAACATGTCACCACCCACAAAAAAGCTGGAAGAATTCATTCTGACAAAGCAGATAAGCCATTCAGGAAACCCTGTTTTAAGGTGGAATTTGGGAAATGTTAATGTCCAGTTGGATGACAACAATAACTACAAGTTGAGTAAAAAGAAAAGTCGTGACAAGATAGACGGCATTATAGCCACTGTGATGGCCGTTGGCAGGTGGATGGCTAATGGTGGCATGGAAACCGAACAACCAACAGGGGCAGGGATAGAATTCCTGTGACCACCATGCCTTCATTCAGATCAATCCTTTCTAATTTCTTCAAGCTTGCTGGTGGTTATTCAGTGGTCAGTGATTCAGGTGCTTGGACTTACACAGGAACATCATCATCAGGCCAGTCAGTCAATCAGGCATCCAGTCTAACTTACAGTGCTGTTTGGGCTGCAGTCAGATCCATTTCAGAGGGTGTTGCATCACTGCCATTGCAGGTCTACCGAAAAGACCCAAATGGTGGCAGAACCAAGGATCTGCAAAACCCACTTTATAATTTGCTTCATGACAGCCCCAATCCTGAAATGGGTTCACTTATCTTCCGGGAAACCATCATGGGTCATGTGTTGACCTGGGGAAATGGCTATGCGGAAATTGAAAGGGATGGCAGGGGAAATGTGATCGGATTGTGGCCACTCAGGCCAGATGTCTGTCAGCCTGTGCGGGATGAAAATGGGGATCTGTATTACCAGTATGGAAGCATCATCTTCATGCCAGATGAGATCCTGCACATTAAAGGTCTTGGGTTTGATGGGATCAAAGGCTATTCAGTGATTGCCAATGCCAAGGAAGCCATAGGGCTTGGCATGGCCTTGGAAAATTATGGTGCCAGTTTCTTTGCCAATGGTGCCAAACCATCTGGGGTTATCAGTGTCCCAGGTAAATTGAATTCTGAAGCTATTCAGAACATGCGAAAATCTTGGGAAGAAATGCACAGTAGCAGCAAAAATTCCCATAGGGTTGCCATTCTGCAAAATGGTGTCACTTATCAATCCATAGGAATTAGCCCGGATGATGCCCAGTGGGTAGGTTCCAGATCATTCCAACTTCAAGAAATTGCTAGATGGTTTAGGATTCCAGCATCAAAACTTGGTGACACTTCTGGGTCATCCTATTCTAGCTTAGAACAAGATAACCTGAACTTCCTGCAGGAAACCCTAAGACCTTGGCTAATTAGGTGGGAACAGGAAATCAGGATGAAACTTATCAAGGATCCTGACATTTATGCTGAACATAATCAGGATGCTTTGCTAAGGGGTGACAGTGCAGCCCGATCAGCATTTTATGCCAGTGCAATTTCATGGGGCTGGCTTAATCGGAATGAGGTGAGAGCATTGGAAAACCTGCCAGCTTTTGAAGGTGGTCAAAGTTACATGACACCTAAGAACATGGATCCAGCTTTTGGGCCAAACCAGACTACAGCAGCAGTGGACCAGCAATCCACCCTAAATCAGATGCCCCAACAGAATTCCATAGGATATTCAAGATTATTGGAAGCTGCCAGGAAACAGATCAGGAAGATTGAATCTACCCACTTAAAAAGAATTTCCAACAAGCCTGGGGATTTCCTGCCAGCCCTTGAAAAGTTTTTGGAAGGTCATCAGGAAAGGGTGCAGATAATACTGGACCCAGTTTTGGAATTCATCAAACCTGATGTGGGTGGAGCATCCAGGGCTGCAGCAGCACACTGTGCAGACCTGAAACGGGAATGGCTGGACATTGCGGGTGAAAGCACTCCTGCAAATTTGAAGGAAAACACGGAAGCACGATTAAAGGACTGGCTGGAACTGCCAGCAACATGGGAGGATGTCACATGGTTAAGCTAGAAAAAAGATTTAGCACTGAAATTCAATTCCAGCCTGAGGGTAAAAAAATAGTTGGCTATGCTGCCAAGTTTGCACCCAATCGGTCCCAGGACCTTGGTGGCTTTATTGAACAGATAGACCCACAGGCATTCACCAGAACACTGGCTGAAAATGCAGATGTCAGGGCACTGATTGATCATAATCCATCCTTGATCTTAGGCAGGACTGTGAGTGGAACCCTGAGACTTTCCACAGACTCAACAGGTCTTCTGGTGGAAATCACACCACCTGACACTAGCTATGCCAGGGATTTAATGGTGTCACTGGAAAGGGGTGATGTCACCCAGATGTCATTTGCTTTTGTCACCAAGCAGGATACATGGGCCAAGGAAGGGACCAGCAACATTAGAACCCTTCTGGATGTGGACCTCCATGATGTTTCAGCAGTCACTTATCCAGCTTACTTAGACACGGAAGTAGGTCTTAGATCCATGAATCAGTTTGAATCCATGAATCAGCAGGATGCTGCCATGCATCAGCAGAGGCAGAATCTTGTGAAATTTTTGCAGCTTTCCCACAGGGCCAAATCTGGAATAGTGGTGGTGGATGTGGACAACACTTTGCTGGCCAATGGCACCACACCCATAAAAAAAAAAGTAGACCAGGTGAATGAGCTTTCCAAGCTGCATTTGATTTATGTGGTCACAGGCAGGATGGAAAGCCAAAGACAAAATACCACCAATAGCCTTAAAGCTGCTGGTGTTTTGTTTGATAAGCTTTTCATGAATGACATTGGATCCACACCAGAACAGCAGCTTGAATTTAAACAGAAAACAGTCAGCAAGTTTGCATCCAGTGTCATTCAAGTCTTTGATGATAATCCCAAAGTCAGAAAAATTTACAAAGATTTAGGTATATCCAAAGTATCCTGATACAATTATTTCATCACTTTTATAAGGATGGAACCATGATTGTATTTAAAGATGTGCATGAAATGAGAAGGTGGATTGTTCAAAAGTTAGGGACTGGTTGGTCACCTGGTTCAAATGGTTATGAAGTAGCAGAAATAATAGATAAAATGCAAAATAGACCACCTTATCAGACAGATTGGACTTTGTTTTTAAACAGCCTACCACCTGATATGGAAGAATTAGTGCAGGAAAAAAGACATTTGGCCAAGCCTAAAAAAGAATTTATTGCATTAGTCCAGATGCCTGATAAAAAAAATCAAGTTCTTGGGGTCATATTTGAACGGGATAAAAATGACTGCTATAGAGAGGTTTACAAAATATTTCCACAATTAGTCCAGTATGAAAGCAAAGTTGTCATTAAGACAAAATCTGAATTAACAGCAGGTGAAAAGAAACAACTTCAAAATTTAAAATAACTTTTTCATTCCATACAGTTTGCCAAAATTTAATCCTTAATCAAAATCGGGTTATCCATGCAGTGTTTACGCATTGGCTGCCACCAGGGGCATCCCTGGCAGGTGCCTGTGCGTAATGGCACCAATTTTAAGGGGATTAAATTATGGCTATTGCTGAACTGAAAAGCCTTCAGGCTGAGAGAGTGGAAAAGGTTGCCAAAATGGAAGAATTGGCCAAACGCCAATTGACACCAGAAGAGCAACAAGCATTTGATGACTTGGCTGCAAATGTTGCTGCCATAGATGAAAGGGTTTCCAACCTTGAATCTGACCTGGCAATGAACAGCCAGAGGGAAGCCAACACCAACAAATTGGAAACCCTTAAGCGGTCTTCCAAGAAAGCATTCCCGATAGCTGCACCCAATGTGGTCACTGACCTGAATGACAAAAAAGCCACAGCAAACAAGGCCAATGCCATCAGGGGCTGGTTCCTCAAGGGCACCAGGGGATTCAGATCTGAATTTGCCAATGCTGCCCATGAAATCGGCTTGGACCTCAACAGCAATGAATTGAGTTTAGAAGCTCGTGCCCAGGGAATTGGATCCACCAGCATTGGTGGTGCTTTGGTCAATGATGAATTCTATGGCACACTGACCCAAGCCCTAAAGGATTACAATGGTGTAAGGCAGGTCGCAACTGTTATCAGCACCAGTAATGGGTCAAACATTCAGATGCCATGTCTTGATGACACCAGCAATTCTGGAAGTTTGATAGCTGAAAATGGTTCCATCAGTGAAGTTGCCTTGACCTTCAGCAACAAAACCATGGGAGCCTATAAATTCAGTTCTGGCCAGGTTCTCACCAGCTATGAACTTTTGCAGGATTCCTTGATCAATGTTGAATCCCTGGTGGCAGAGCAGGCCGGGATTAGAATTGGCCGGATTCAGGAATCTTACTTCACAACCGGGACTGGAAGTTCCCAGCCCCAGGGCTTGGTAGTAGGAAGTGCTGCAGGTAAAACTGCTGCCGCTACCAATGCTTTCACTGTGGATGAGATCATTGATTTGGTCTTCTCAGTTGATCAGGCATACAAACAGAATGGCAATGTTGGCTTCATGTGTCACCCATCAATCTTGGCAGCTATAGCCAAATTGAAGGATGACAATGGATCACCAATATTCAGCCAGACTTATGCAGGTGCAGATGCCAGGGTGCCTTCCATCCTTGGTTATCCTGTCACCCTCAACAGCAACATGGCATCCAGCCTTGCAGCTAGTGCCAAGGTTCTGCTGTTTGGTGATTTCAGCAAATATTTTGTTCGTGATGTTGCTGGTGATGGTGGACTTACCATAGTTCGCCAATCTGAAACCTATGCAACCTCAGGACAGATTGGCTGGGTTGCCATTCACAGGTCCAGTGGCTTGTTGCTTACCGCAAATGCAACCACCTACAATCCTGTCAAACATTTGGTGATGGCTGCATCCTAATGAAAGTCATCATTTTAAAATCCCTGGTTGGTATCGGAAGATCTTTTCGAGCCAACCAGACTGTTGATCTTCCAGAAGATGTTGCTGCTGAGTGGTGCAGGATCGGCTATGCCAAACCTGCATCACCACCAGCACAGTCAGAAAAATCCATTTCTAAAATTCAGCCTGAGGTGAGAAATGAACCTTCAAGGATCAGTCCAGGTGGTGACACCACCCACCCAGGAACCAGTCAGCCTGCAAGAGGCAAAAAACCATCTAAGGGTTGATGGATCACAGGATGATGCATTGATCCAGATGTGCATCAGTTCAGCCCGGATCTTTTTTGAAAAAGCCTGTGAAATTTCCATAGCCCAAACCACACTGCAATTGAATCTGGATACTTTCCCAGAAGTCATCTATCTTCCCATGGGTCCCACTACTTCTGTCATAGATGTGGAATACACAGACACCAATGGGGATGATCAATCATTGGCAGACTGGAATGAGGATTTGGCAAGCACCATGGCCAGAATCACCCCAGCCCTTGATGAAGAGTGGCCACAAACGGCATCCAAAATTAATGCTGTGTGGATCACTTACACCACAGGGTGGGCACCATCAGCAGTTCCAAAACTTTTAAAAAGTGGGATCCTGTTTTATGTGGGCCATTTGTACGAAAACAGGGAAGCTGTGACCACAGGGTCACTGACAGAAGCACCCTTGGCAGTGCAGTCCATCATCCAGCAGTTTGCATCTGGGGTTTATCACTGATGAAATCTGGCCAGTTACAGCACAGAATTGAAATCCAGTCCCCTACTGAAACACGGGACAGCATGGGTCAGACTGTCACCACATGGCAAACCACCCATGTCAGATGGGCTGCCATCAATCCACTATCAGACCGGGAACAGTTCTATGCCAGCCAAGTCAGGCCTGAGACCACCCACAGGGTCATATTCAGGTACTTTGACACATTGACCCACAGGCACAGGTTGAAAAGAGATAATCGAATATTCGACATTTTAAGCATCCTAAACCCCAATGAATCCAATGAAATGCTTCAGGTGGATGTGGTGGAAAGGGTTGCATGATGGGAAAATTAGACAAATCAATTTTGATCAAAAGGGGAAAGGTCAACATTCAGGGATTGGATGAATTGATCCAGACTTTCAGGGACATGTCAGGACCTAAGGCAGATGCTAAGCTGGCAATGGCCATGAAATACGCATTAAAGCCACTTCAAGAAAAAGTAAAGTCTTTGGCACCAAAAAAAATGAAGGGCAATAAGAAACATTTAAAGGCCACCACAGGCATTTTAAAAAGGTCCATCAGTATAAAATCCAAAAAATTTGGCAGGGGTAAAAATAAAAAAGTGTTGGGATTGGTTGGTCCAAGGTTGAAAAAATACACCAGCACTCAGGGAAAAACCATCATCCCTGCTTTTTACACTCATTTGGTTGAAAGTGGCACAGCATCCCACACAGTCAGCCCAAGGGCCAAGGAAAAATTAAAATCATTTGTTGGCCCTGTAATGCCCGGAAGATTTAAATCTTGGATTCACCCTGGTGCAAGGGCCAAGCCATTCATGATGCCTGCCTTAAAAATTTCTGGTTCAGAAATTTATTCAAGGTTTGCTGAAAAGCTTAAGGAAATCATTGCCAGTTTTGGAAAACCAAAAGGGGGCAAAAAATGATTGAAGCAGAACTTTATGACTACCTTACCAATGAAACAGCCATTACCACATTGGTTAATACCAGGATTTATCCTGATGCAGCACCACAAAGTGCGACACTTCCAATGATCATTTACACTAAGACTTCAACTGATCGGGAAGTCACCCTTAAAAGGGCTGTGGGAATTTGCACTGCCAGAATGCAACTGGATGTCTATGGTGCAAGCCGTACAGTTTGCGAAAACATCATGGAACAAATTAGACTAAGGACTGATGGATTCCAAGGCAACTGGGGCACCACTTACATCCACATCTGCAAATTCGATTCTGAATCTGTTGGATGGGATCTGGAAAATGCCAAGGATACTGGAATTCACAGGGCCACAGTGGATCTGGTTGTAACTTTTTCGGAATCTGTCACAGACTTTTTTGGAGGCTAAGCCATGGCGATTCAAACAGGATATGGTGTCACTTTAACTGCTGGGACTGAGGTAGCAGAGGTGTTGAGCATCACCCCACCCAGCAGCAAAATCACCAGCATTCAAACCAGCAATCTAAGCACTGCTGATCAAACCCATACTTTCATTGCTGGATGGGAAGATCCTGGTGAAATGACATTTCAGTGCCACTTTACGACAGCAGGATGGGATGCATTGAACGCATTGGCAGTGGCTCGGACAGCGAGCAACTTTGTCATAGCTCTGCCATCACCAAACACCAGGTCAATCACCATCAGTGGTTTCATCACTTCCAGGCAAATTGACAACATTGTTGGTGATGAAATTATAAAGGCAACTTTCACAGTCAAGGTCAGTGGAATTTGTTATCCAGATTAAGGAGTTTTTATGGCTTTAGACAGGGCACAGATCCTTTCCAAGAAAAACAACCTGCCCAGGCAGGAAATCCAGATAGAGGAATGGGAAGGGTCTGTGTGGGTCAGGTCCCTGACAGTTGGGGAACGGGACCAGATTGATAGTGAATTTAATGCTGCCAAGTCAAAAGGAAAAACCCCAGATAATTTAAGGGCCAGAATGTTGGTTAAGGGTTGCTGTGATGAATTGGGGCAACCGATTTTCACGGAAGCTGACCTGCCTGAAATCAACAAACTACCAGCAACCATCCTTGAAAAAATATTTGATGGCATCCTGAAGGTTAACAAGATTGGTCCTGGTGCTGTAGAGGAACTGGAAAAAAACTAAGGGACTGTCCACCCAGGTTGTTTTTGTTCAGGCTGGCAGGTCATCTGGGACGGACAGTGGAAGAACTTGAGGAAATGCCCCATTCAGAATTCATGGAATGGGTTGCACTGTCAAGGATTGAACCTTTGGGTGATGCCAGGATGGATTACCTTTTTGGTTTGATGATGATGACAGTGGTTTCCTGTGTGTCAACAAACAAGCACACACTTCAGGATTTCATCCCTGACTGGCTGGGTGAAAGATCCAAGGGGATGGACCCACTTAAAGTTTTTGATGCCCTAAAGGGCATGGCCAAAAAGGGTGAATGATCATGGCTGACACATCATTGGGACGGGCCAGTCTAAGTGTCACGGCAGATCTGTCTGGATTTGTTTCAAGCCTTGATGCAGCAGCAGCAAAATCAGCTAGTCTTGGTAACGCATTCACAGCCACTTCCGCATCATCCAACAGGGTGACCACATCTGCAGCCAAACAATGGGCAGCAATGACCCAACTGGAAAAAACTGCTGTGATAAGTGCAGCCAGCCAGAAGGCACTTACAACCCAGACAGACATAACCAACAGGAAACTTGATCTCCAAGCCAGGCAAATGTTGATTGATTCAGGAGCTGCTGCAAAGCTGGCCAAGGAATTGACAGCATTGGAAAAAGCTGAAGCAAAATTAGCTGCCCAGGAAGAAAAGATAAATAGGGCAGCGGGAAGATCAGGTGGAGAGCAGCAAAAGAAAGATGCAAAAGGTGGATTAAAAATAACAGACATGCTTGGCATAGGTTTTTTCACTGCTGGTTTTACCAAGCTGTTTGATGGTGCTATTTCATTTGTTAAATCCTTGGTTGGTTCAATTGTGGATTTTGGATCCAAGGTCATTGAGGCCGGAAGCAAATTTCAGGAACTGGACAACAGACTTAAGGCCATGACTGGATTTTCAGGATTGGCCAAGGGACTGCAAGGAATCATGAGGGCGGGCCCATCTGCATCATTCACTGCACTTGGTGAAGCTGCTACAAGGTTATCTGCCTTAAAATTTAATCCTGAAGCCTTGCAAGGTTTGATCAGTAAATTTAATTCCCTGGGTGTTGCCCTTGGGAATCCTGAAAAGATCCTAAATCTTATAGTGGACAAAATTGGCGACATGGCCAGTGAAGGCAGTGCCACCATGGGGGCACTTGGAAAACTTGCTGAGGAAGGCATCCCAGTCTTTGAAGCCTTGGCATCCAGAATGGGTGTCAGTGTTGAGGAAGCAAAAAGAAGAGTCCAACAGGGGCTGGTAAGTGTTTCCCAAGCTACACAGGCCATTGCAGACAGTGCTAACATGCCCAACATGCTGGCAGCAGCAGAAGAATCAGCAAATAGTTTTAATGGAATCTGGTCACAGGCAAGCAATAACATTGAAGTTTTGTTTCAAAATATAGGTTTAAAAATCTTAAATGGTTTTGGCTTGGTAAATTTAAAAGATTCAGTGAATGGATTTTTTGAAAAAATGTTTGAGAAAGTTGAGCAGTTTGCACCATTCTTGGAAAAAGTTGGTGCAGCTATAGCAAAAATTTCAGACATGGTTTTGAAAGGTTTGGAAGATTTTCTGGCAAATTGGGAAATCACCACTGAACAGATGACTGTTGAAGAAATGCTGGGAAAGATTGAAACAATAGCAAATGACCTTGTCACATCAGCAAAAAACTTTGTCAATGAATTAAGACCTTTTGTCATCATCCTGATTGATGGTGTCAAAGAACTTGAAAACATAAAAAAATTAATTGATGATTTAACAACAGAAAAAATAAACATTGATAATTCAAACATAATCACACCACCCATAATAGGCCCAAGTAAAGATCAATTGGCAGCATTAAGGCCAAAACCAAATGTGAAGCCTTTGGAAAATTTAGGCCCATTGCCAAATTTAAAACCATTGATAGATGACATTGAGAATTTAAATAATCAGTTTGACCCATTTGCTGAAAATGCAAGGAAATTTGAAGAAGCCATAAACAACATAAATATTCTGCCAGAAACACCTAAATGGAAAAAATTTCTGGATGATAATCTGACACCATTGCAGATTTATGAAAATGAACTGGAACGGCTGAACTTGATGCTGGATGGCACTGAACAGGGTTTCCAAGCATTTGCCATTGGTTCAGCCAATGCACTCAAAAAATTAAAAGAAGCCACAGGACTTGGTGAAGTCAAGTTTGCTGCAGCCATCACTGCTGGATCTGCTGAGGATTTCAAGGCCACCCTGGACGCACAGAACCAAAATGTGGATGTGCAGCAGCAAATCAGGGAAATCATGGCACAAGCTGCAGTTATTCAACAGGCTCAATTAAATGCCCAAATTCAAATAGCTCAAGGAATTCAAAATTTAAGACCACCCAAGCCAGTCAATGTGATGGCTAACTAAGGAAGAATCATGGCTATTGATATTTTTGAAGAGCTTTGGAACGAACGAAAAGGGACTATTAATAGTTCTTATCAGAACACTTACACTCGTTCTTTCATTGCTCACACGGACACATTGGAACAGACGGATGTTGCAATCTATGATGCCATCTACAGCCATGCATCCTGTCCCAAGATTGGTGACAATTACCCAGGGGATGATGACACCTACTGTTCCAATGTGAGCATAAATCCAGAACAGAATGACCCACAGACTTGGAAAGTGGTCTGTGAATACACCAGCAACCCAGACAGCGGGACATCATCCAGCACAGACAGTGGGGCTGCTGCACCACCCCAGGTCAGCACCCAGCAACAGGGGCAGGAACCTGCAGACAGGCAGGCAGATCCACTGCTCAGGCAGCCTGATGTAAAAATCAGCTTTGTACAGTATCCCAAAATAGTAGACCTAACCAACAGTGCAGGGGATCCTTTTTACCCCCCCATCACAGTGGAAAAATACAGGCCTGTGGTTTCCATTGGTTGCAATGCAAGTGCAATCAATGCCTACACATTGGCCACTTACATTGGGCGGGTAAATTCAGCCACAGTCAATTTTGTGACATCCACAGGGATGACCCTAAACTTTGCAGCCAATTCAGCCAGGATAAAAGGCATAGCCACTGAACCCATTCTGGAAGGGGCTGTGAAATATTGGCGTTTAACCTATGAACTGGAAATTTCCACTGAGATGAACGGCAACACTTTTGTTGGCTGGGATCTCAGGATCAGGGACCAGGGATTCAGGATCAGAAAGGCCAATGGGGACATGGTCCAGGCATTGGATGGGAATGGAAACCCGGTCACTGTCCCAGTGGATCTAAATGGTAATGGTGGGAAAAATGCTGCCAATGCTGCTGCTGTGTATCGGCAGTTTGCGTCTGATGATGTGTATAAGACCATAGATTTTGCCACCCTTCCTGGACTGGGGTTCTTTTAATGGCTGGTGAACCATTTGCCTTTACCTTTGAGACTGCCAGGGATCTGGTGAGACTTTTAAAAAAGTCCAAGAATGGGGAATTTTCTCCAGAACTTAGCACCCTTTCACCACAGGACCAGTCAGCCAGATTTGTTTGGGCCTATGTCCCATCATCCATCACGGGAACCTATGACAACACTGTTAAGGCATGGAAACTGGTGGGTGCTACTACCATGTTTCCCATGAACATAGGGAAGGAGTCGACAGGGAAATGGCAGTGGGGAAAAATTGACGAATACGGAATCATTAATGGCGGGATCACCTGCACCATCTGGGTCCCATCCCAGACTGGGACCACCACAGCACCCACAGTTGGTGCAGGATTCTACCTGGGGAAAGTGTTCAGTGCTGATGCCACCACCAATGACCCAATGGTGCTGATAGCCAAGCCACCTGCTGCTGGAACTGGTGGTGGTGCTGGGAATGCAGTCATAGATGTGGTCACGGATGTCACCTGTGATCCAGTCAATGGTCTGGTGGTGTCCACAGTAACTTTGTCAGGTGCCGACTATGATAACGCAGTGATCAGAAACTTTTTGGCTTTGTCTGATGTGGACGCAAAATCTTATGTGGGAAATGCTGGCAGGGTGGTGCAGGTAAATGCCACAGCAGATGGCCTAGAATTTGGTGACATTGTCACGGGTGTTTCAGATTCCTTCATCAGCTTGACGGACACCCCACCATCCTATGGATCCACCAACACCTATAAGGTTCTGACAGTCAGCAGTTCAAATGCTGGAATCAGTTTTAGTGACAACAACATCACCACCAAAAACAGCATCACAGGTGGAGGAAACCCAAATAATCCAAGCACTTATGCCAAGCTTGAACTGGTTAATGATGAGGAAACACCAGTCGCTTATAGTTTTTATGGTGCTGATGGTGCATCTGAAAAGGGATTTCACACGATCAGTTTTAAAAATTTGAACGACACTCCAAACAGCTACACAGGTGAGGGTGGGAAGTTTTTAAAAATCAACACAGGTGCCACTGGGATTGAATTTGCTGATGTTGATTTGGCAACCCTTCAGACAGATGTGACTAATTTGCAAACTGACTTGGGAATAGCTCAGGCTGATATTGTCACTTTGCAGGGTGATGTCAGCACACACACATCAGACATCAGTTCCATCCAGTCTTCAATCAGCACCATAAACACGGATCTTGGCACCATAACAAGCCAACTTTCAACCATCCAGACTGATGTGACCAATCTGCTTTCAGATGTGGCTGGGAATTCCAGTGACATCACAGACATTCTTGGGAGACTGGCCACAGCAGAGGCAAACATAATAAGCCTGCAGACTGATTTAGCCACAGCCCAGGCAGACATCACCAACAATTACAATTCCCTTGATGCCAGAATTACGGCACTGGGGGGCTGATGCAGTTTGCAACAACATTTATATCTGGAGGGGCTGTTCCTGTCGTTCAATGCACAGAAGTAAATGCCAGCACCAATGAAATCACTTATTCTTTATCTGTAACTTTGGTGAATGACAACATATACACAGTTTTCTTTTCAAGGGTCTACATCAGTGGTTCCTATGTGTATCCACCAGCAGAATTAGAAGAAGGTAAAATTTATTATCTGAGACAAAGTGTTTCAACAATTGGCAAGGTTTACGCTACAAAAACAGATGCTCAGAATCAGACTAATGCAATTGACTTTGCAACCAGTCAAAGTGGATATCTGTTTCACATTCTTTTTCCAATTACTAATTATGCTTATTTAAACGCATGGGCACCAGCAGCAGCAACACTTCCAGAAATTCCATGCTGTCCTGATGTTCCAGCAGTATTCAAAGATTGCCCAAGTCTGGGTGTGATTAATTATGGTGGGCAGAACAGAAATTTAATCAGGTATGGAGTATTCAACAATCTTGATGCTGCCTATGGCTCATTAAATTCATTGCCATTTCAGACATCATTTTTTAATGCTTACGCTAATCAAGTTCAGTCACACAGTGTGCATATAAATCATTATTTTAATTCTTGGTATGGCCCTTATTATCCAATGAATAAACCAGGAATCATCATTTATTTTTCCGGTCCTAATATGGGTTTTGGAAGATTGTACTATGAAGCTGATGAACTCACACTTCCAACCACCACATATACATTGATGGACATTCTTGATTCTAGCATCCTTGCAAATCAAACAGCTATGACAGAATCTGGTTTGATTCCTGAGACTTTGTCTATCACTTACAGCGGTCAGACAAACCCACCACCACAGATCAGGGTGGTGCTACCTGATGCACACTTTGAAAATTACACTTATGATTTAGCAAATGAATACACTTTAAAACACATTAATCTTGGATTTATTGATGAAATCCTGACATGGGATGAAGACACTTTAACTTACTGGAGTGATCTTAAAATCTATGCTGGGATACCGGGAAGAATTCACTTATCACTTCCAAACTTTTACCCATTGGTTTCAAGTGGTGTGAATTACATCAGCAGTGACAATAGCACTGGTGAATTATCTGGGTTCAGTGGATACACCAATTCAGAATTTAACGGCTATCAAACCTTGGATTTTGCCAATATTTTTGATCCTGCACACCCTAATCAGACAGTAGACACTTTCATCAGGATTTTTGCAGCGTCTGATGAGTACGGATGTTATCCCACAGGGTTGCCACTTGGAACCATCTGGATTGATTCCAGAGTCATCTGGAACATTGCTGCAACTGAACAGTGGCCAGAAGATTTCAGTAAACGCAAAGCAGCAAAAATAGCTTTAGCTTTTTCCAGATGGGGCAGTGCTAAATACAGGCTGACAAATGAACCACTCACAGAACAGCAGGGTGCCACATTTTATTTTGATCATTACAAACAGAATTTCTATAGGGTAAAGTCCGTCCACCCGGACGCATACATTACCAGTCTGGGGGTTTAGCCATGGTAGTTCATTTTTCCCTGCATTCTAGCTGGTCTCAGTCTGTACTGTTGGCAGATGCAAGGAGGGCTGGGGTATCATTTGGGAAGGATCAGCACTGGCATTATCAGGGAATCACAGGCCTTTATGTGTTTCAGGATGAATGCTTGGTCATTGAGATAATTGAAAAACCTGGGGAATATACCAGGGAAATGGTCACAAAAACCCTTAGACAAATTCAGGCAAGATTGCTTCAGGACAGGGGAAAAAAGCATGGCAAGTGAAGTCAATTTCACGCTGGACCAAGGCAGCACTTTCAGTCTTTCCTGCACATACAAAGACAGCAATGGAAACCCTGTTAATCTGACCGGATATTCGGCAAGATCTCAGGCCAGGGAAACCATAGAGGCCAGCACGACACTGTGGAATCTTGTGTCACCAACCAACATCACACTAGGTGGTGCCACTGGTGAAATAACGCTTACGATACCTGCCACCACCACAGCCAATTACACGCCTGGAAAAACCTATTATTATGACCTGGAACTGGTCACAGGGGCCACTGTCATCAGATTGATCCAAGGGCAGATTTATGTGAGTGCTGAGGTCACCAGATGACAGACACAATTTTGATTGATTCAGGATCTGATATCACCATCCAGGATCATTCATCAATCCTTATAGATGCACCACCCGCACAAGTCACTTTGGATCCAGCACCCATGGTGGTGGTCCAAAACAATCAACCCAAAATTGAAATTTATTTGCATGGACCACCAGGTCCCAAGGGTGACCCAGGTGACCAAGGGCCAGCAGGATCTGTGGCAATTCTTGAAGATGTGCTTTTTACACTGCCACTAGCAGACAGGGAAGTACTGCAATATCGAACAGGCCCGGCTAAATGGATTAATTCAAGCACTCTAGATGGGGGGAACATGTAATGGCAAACACATTGAGAATAAAAAGAAGGGCTTCAGGATCTTCCTTGGCACCTAATTCACTTTCAGCAAGTGAACTGGCCATGAATGAGGTTAACCAGATCTTATACTATGGACTTGGTGATTCTTCTGGTGTTGCCACCTCAGTGGTGGCTGTTGGTGGTGTTGGTGCCTTCTGCACTTTGGGAACAACCCAGACCATCACAGGTGCCAAGACTTTTTCTGACACCACTACTTTCAATGGTTCCCTGGCTGGAACTTTTGTTAATGCTGTGGCCAATGGTGGGACTGGTGTTGCGACAGCAACCCAAAACACCATGTTTGCAGGACCTAACGGGTCCAATGGGGCACCATCATTCCGGTCCTTGGTTTCAGCGGACATTCCCAGCCTGACCAGTGCCAAAATATCAGACTTTGACACGGCTGTGAGGTCCAGCAGATTAGACCAGATGGCTGCACCTACTGGTTCAGTGTCACTAAACAACCAGAAAATCACCAACCTGGCAGCACCAGTAAATGCAGGTGATGCCGTCAATAAAAGTTATGCGGATGCACTCACATCAAGCCTGGACATCAAGCAATCAGTAAGGGCAGCCACCACTGCAAACATCACCCTGTCAGGGGCACAGACCATAGATGGTGTTAGCCTGTCTGTTGGTGACAGGGTGCTGGTGAAGGATCAAACCACACTGACCCAGAATGGGATTTATGTTGTGGCATCATCATCTTGGAGCAGGTCAACAGATGCTGATTCATCAGATGAAGTTTCACCTGGCATGTTTTGTTTTGTGGAAGCTGGCACCACCAATGCTGACACTGGATGGGTTTTGATTTCAGATTCATCTGTCATCACCCTTGGGTCTACAAACCTTGAATTTAGTCAGTTTTCAAAGACTGCTGAAATAGTGGCTGGTGATGGTCTGTCAAGGGCGGGTGCCACCCTGTCAGCAGTTGGCACAACAAACAGGATCACAGTGAGTGGTGCAGGGATAGACATTTCCAGCAATTATGTTGGTCAGTCCAGCATCACGACATTGGGGACAATTGCAACAGGCACATGGAGTGCATCCACCATAGCATTAAGCAAGGGTGGCACAGGGGCTGATTTGTCAGCCCTATCCAGTGGCACATTGATCAAAAAGGGTGCTGGAACAGCTTTGACCAGTGCTGTGGCTGATACTGATTATTTAACACCCTCTAGCATCATAGATGGCGGGACCTTCTAAGCATGGCCAATCCTATCAAACCCAAATCTACATCAACAGTCAGCAAGGTGGCAACATCCAGTGATTTGTTGGTAGGGGAATTAGGGTGCAACATTGCAGATGGGGTGTTGTTCTTAAAAAAGTCTGATAATTCCATAGCTATTTTTAGCACAAATTCTGGCACTGTCACATCAGTGGCAGCTACTGTGCCCACAGGACTTTCCATCAGTGGCAGCCCGATCACCACCAGTGGAACATTGGCTATCACCCTGACTGCAGGTTATTCAATTCCCACTACAAGTGATCAGACAAATTGGGGAACAGCCTACACCAACAGAATAACCTCATTAACCACCACTGGTTCATCAGGATCGGCAACACTGGTTAGTAATACTTTGAATATTCCGACCTACACCCTAGCAGGATTGGGTGGTCAGGCATCCTCTACTAATCTGACATCCTTGTCAGGGCTTTCCTATGTTTCTAGTTCATTTGTAAAAATGACAGCATCAGGAACATTCAGCCTGGACACATCCACTTATCTGACAGCTAATCAGTCAATCACGCTTTCTGGTGATGTGACAGGCACAGGTACTACAGCAATAACGACCACATTGGCCACAGTATCTATTGCCAAGGGTGGAACAGGTCAAACCACCCAACAGGCAGCCATCAATGCTTTGACAGGAACCCAGTCTAGCGGGAAATATCTTAGATCAGATGGAACTAATGCAATTCTAGCAAGCATTCAAGCAGCAGATGTTCCAACCTTAAACCAAAATACAACTGGTAGTTCTGCAAGTTGTACAGGTAATTCAGCAACAGCAACAAGTTTGGCTGGTGGTGGTGCAGGCCAAATTCCATACAACACTGGATCAGGTGCAACTAGTTTTTTAGCTGCTGGTACTTCAGGTCAACTACTGCAATCCAATGGAACTTCTGCACCTTCATGGGTGGCATCTCCAGGGGTGCCGACAGGATCGTTGATGCCATATGCAGGATCTTCTGCCCCAACTGGATATCTGCTGTGTGATGCTTCAGCAGTCAGTAGAACCACCTATGCAACCCTTTTTGGTGTTATCGGAACCACCTATGGTGCAGGGGATGGTAGCACAACTTTTAATCTACCAGACTTAAGGGGAAGACTTCCCATGGGTGCTGGTACAGGTACAGGGTTAAATTCATCTGGCACTGGCCTGCCTTCAGGAACAGCACAAACGGCAAGAACTAGGGGACAATGGTTAGGGGAAGAAACACACCAGTTAACAACTGCTGAATTAGCATCACATACACACCCTAACACAGTTAGTGGTGGTAGCACCTCTACTAATGGTGGTAGCCACACACACGGCCCTGGCAGTGGTCAATATTTCTGGGTTTACAATTCTGCTGGTGTAGCATCAGTTCCAAACTCAGCACCACAAGTTTTTAAAATGTCTGCTGACGCTAGCACAGCTACCACAGCATCCACGAACATTAATCACAGCCATACTTTCACTCCATCAATCTCAAATGCCTCTGCTGGTAGTGATAACAGACACGCCACAGTTCCACCTTGCGTTGTCCTAAATTACATCATCAAAACCTAGGAACCATCATGGAAATACTAATTAGCGAAATAGTCCAGAACGATCAAAGCCCAGCAGCAGGCTTTAATGTCACATTCATCAATCGCACCAAAAAGAAAACCATTAATGATGCCGACTTCTTTGAGGATGGCAGTGACATAGCGCAAAAGGTTGTTCAGTTAAAACGACTACTTAAAATCTACTTTGATGCACAGGTATAATCATGAACCTAATACCATTCCTCTTATTATCCTTTGGTCAGCAGGTCACCCTGCCACCTGAGATCCATGGTCAGCCAGGGGCTTTTATTTCCATTCCTTCATCAACCGATTGCAAAAGTGTGCAGTGGGTGGTGCTGGATCAAGGGCTGAACCTGTTTCCAGTGGAGTTATTGCGAGACACCACCACAGCAGTGGTCAGCGCAAACAGCCCTGGGAAATTCAGGGTCTTGGCCTATGCTGCCAAAGGGGATGCAGCATCCAAACCAGCCATCACCACTGTGATCATTGGGGATTCTGATCCAACCCCAGATCCAGAGAATCTTGGGAAATTGGAAAGGGACCTGAAAGCAGTCTATAAAGCCTTGAATGAAGCAGGAAAACAGGAAAAGGCAATCAAGCTGGCTGCCATCTATAACAGCCTTGGCAAGGCAGTTCTAGGGGATGAAGTAAAAACTGCAGGGGAGGTGTTGATTCTGGCCAAGGAAGCAGTTGCAAGGGTGTTAAATCCTTCAGATTTGCGGGAAATAAGATCCAGATTACAATTGGAATTACAAGGGTCAGGATTTCCTGAGGATCCATCCAAGGAACTGGATGACAACTTAAGAAAATCCATGTCCAAAAAATTAATGGAAATTTCAACAGTCTTTGAACGAATAACTAAATAATCATGCCACCTACTAATCTGGGATGGATCCAGCCTGAGGACAGGACACCATACCAGACTGATGTGGATGCCAGAATCCAATCACGAATGCCAGCCTTTGCAATCAAGGGCAAATATGACACACCCAAGGAAGCACTGCTTTATAAATTTATTAAAAACCACAAGCCTTTCTACCAGCAAACCGGGTCCTGTGTGGGCTGTGGTTTGGGCATGGCACTTTGGTGCCTTGAATCTGTGGAAGTCCACCAGCTAGGCCAACTTGAAGATCCAACCTGCCCATTCTGGCTATTGCCCTATGGAAAAAGCAGGGAAATAGGTGGTCTCCATGGAAGGGGTGAAGGATCGTTTGGAAGTGCTGCCATTGAAGCCATTCAAAAATATGGTGTGCTTCCAGCCAATCATCCAGATGTGCCAAAATACAAGGTGGCTGATGGGTCACTTATCTGGGGTGAAAAGGTGGAACTGGAATGGTCAGATGGGGAACACATCCCAGAAAAATTCCTGACACCAGCCAGAAAACACCTGGTCAAATCTTCAGCCAGGCTGCATTCAGCAGATGATTGCAGAATATCCCTGATTAATGGTTATCCCATCACCTGTGCTTCCAACTGGGGTGGGGAAATGTCCCCACCCATCAAGGGAAATCCAGCCATCCTGCTAAACAGGAAGGTAACTACTTGGGGTCATCAGATGTCATGCCTTGGGTGGGTGAACCATCCAGAATTTGGGGAAATATTCTGGATTCAAAACAGTTGGGGACACAGTCACGGCACCAGCCCAGGCAATTATGGCGAGCCTGCTGGTGGATTCTGGATCAAGGCGATTGAAATCGATTGGATGTGCAGGACAGGGGAGGTGTTTTCCCTGTCTAATTTTGCGGGATTTCCCGCACAGAAGTTGGATTGGTTTATCTAAGGGGATTTATATGGACTTAGTTTTGGCAGCAGTTTTGGCATCCATAGAAGCTGATCGAGCAGTGGCAGAAGCAGTGAAAGATTCATCTTGTGCTGAGTGCAGGAAGTTTCACCAGCAGGTGACAAAATCTGTGGATGGGTGCAAATCCTGTGGACAGGTCAGCACCAAGCCATCCATGGAAAGACTTTCCAGATTTCGGTCATTTAGGATCAGATCCAAAGGGGGATGCTGTGGGGGCTGATTGGATAACTATCATTGAAAAACTAGGGCTGCCAGTGGCAGCATTGGTGGGCCTGTCCTATGGTGTGTTTCAAACCCTTAAATGGTTTGGTCATAACATAGTAATGCCACTGCACCAAAGACACCTGCTGTTTTTGGATCGTCTTGAAAACAGCATAGATAAAATCTGCAGCACTCAAGCAGACCAGAATTCACAAATCATCAATCTGGCTAATAAGATCAGCCAAAACAAGGGGGCATAATGCTTTACCCATTCCCACAAGATCTGCCCTATGAAGGGATAGCACTGATCATAGATAAACTTAGGGGCAAGGATGTCCCTTTGAAATCAGTGGTAAATGCAGCATGGAATTTGGCGGGCTATGCTGCAGCCCAGGTGACACCAGAGGAACCCAAGGTCATTGGTGACATAGACTGCACCAGTGATGAAGCTGCTGAAATGCTGGAAAACCTTCTGGCATCAAAGGATGGCAGGGTGATGATGGTGCCCTGGGTGATTGTCCTGAGAATTGCTCTTAAGATTCTCATGGCAGCTTTCTAACATGAAAGTTTTTGGCGGGAAACCAAGGTCCACCAAATGGCCAAGTCTCAGGAAAAAATTCCTGACACAAAATCCATTTTGTGCAGCATGTGGGAACACCAAGCCAACCCAGATGGAGGTGCATCACATCTATCCCTATTCATTTCCTGATGGGGACAAAAGGGAACTGGAATGGGATAACCTGGTCACCCTTTGCAATGGTCCAGGGAAATGTCACTTTGTCTGGGGACACCTGCTAAGCTGGTCTTCCTACAATCCAAATGTGATAATGGATGTTAAGAGGTTCTATCGGAAAATAGAGACCAGACCATCTAAATAACTACACACGGAAGTGGCAACCATGAGTGACCATGGCAACAGTCAGGATGATTCAGTGTCTATCATGTCTTAAGATTAAACCACACAAATCACGCTATCTTTGCCTTGCATGTTATCAGCATCCAAAGGCCCAAAAATTCAAGATTAAGACCAAGTTTAGGGTAGACCGGGAAGACAAGAATGAAGCCTTAAAAACCCCAACCAAGCTTCCTGAAAAGCCAACCAATCATCCACCCGGATCTCCTGAAAAAATTGAGGTGATGCGATTAAGATGGATCAATAACACACACATCCATCACCCGGATGATGTGGGGTTGGTTCCACCTGAGATGAAGTAAATTTTAAAATAATCTTGACACTTGGTTAACTATTCCAATACCATCCACTTAGTTAGAGGATGGAGCCTAAGTCATATCTATTTGGTTCCAGTCGGGGTAACGGGATTTGAACCTGCGACCTCTTGGTCCCGAACCAAGATACCTAGTCCATCCTCTAGGTTTGCCCAGTAACTTGTTTGGAGGATGGAACCATGTTGTCCACTGTCTCAGTTTCGTTTGATGAATTTCTTAACTACCTGCAGACCTATCTGCAGAATTCCACAGAACTGACAACCCACAGGTGTTGTCACAAAAAGTTTTTGCAGATTGTCCCTGGTGACCTAAGCCTGAAAAGACTGACAGTCCAACACATTAGGAAATTCAGGGATCACATGATTGGGCTGGGACTTAGCAGGAAGACTATCAGGGAATACCTGAACAAAATCATCAGGTGGGTGGGCTTTGCCTGGGAGAGGGGTCAGGTCAGCCAGTCCACATTCTTAGCCTGCAAATCCATCTGGCAGCCTAATCCCAGGCAGGGAAGGCCACCTGTCAGGACCAAGGCTGTTCAGTGGACTGACCTTCAGGAAATCATTCCACATCTGCCCATTCCCATCCAGCAGTTGATTCAGCTGCATTGGCACACGGCTGCCAGGCCAAATGAAATTGTGCAGATAAATGCCAATGAATTGGAAAGGGTAAACCCTGACCTTACTTTGTGGCACCTTAGCAATCACAAGGGAAGCTGGAGAGGTGACCAAAGAATCCTTTTTCTAGGACAGGCAGCAATGTCTATTTTGGATGCCATGGTCCCTGGATCATCTGGATATTATTTTCCTTCCAAAAAAAATAAAAAGGGATTTATTTCACGGCTAACCTACCAGCGGATAGTGAAAAAATGTACAGTACATTTAACCAAGAAGGGAATCCTCAAACATTCAGGATGGAGCCTGAGAGGTATCAGGAACGGAAGGGCAAGGCAGATCCAACAGCAACACGGGCTGGAGGCTGCCAGAGTCCTGCTCGGTCACACGAACCAATCCATGACCTCTCATTATGTAGGTCAGTCAGCAGCTACTGCTGAACTGATCAAGGCTTTAAATATTAATTAACCCACCCTTAATGAAATGAAAGGATTCTCAACATGTCACATCAGGAAGATCAGATCAGGATACACAAGGATGATGCCCAGGCCATGGATGGCCTTATTAAAAAACAACATCCCAAGCCTAAACGCAAATGGCCAAAGCATTGGAAGAAATTCACAGAATTGGAAAGTCTAATAATCCAGACTGTGAAGACTGGTTGCCTTACATCCAAGGGGATATCCAATGCCTTGGATCTGGAAAACAGCAGCACATTCAGATCCAAGCTGGCTGACTTGGTGGAAAGATTGATCCTTATCAAGACCAGGAACGGCTACCAACTCAATAGATGACATCAGCCTGATGTCAGACAACCAAAAACATTTGTCAGCCACAATCCAAACTGACAAAAGCAGACAATAAAGATAAATTAAGTTTATGGAGGAACACCAATGGCAAGGATTAGTAGGCCTATGGCAAATCTACTTGCAGACCTAATGACTAAGGTTTTTGAGTATTCATCACAATTGCACCCGGAAAATACTTTCCGGGAACAAAGAACCCTTGAAAGGAGGATTTCTAAGCATCTGGAAACCATAGTGGAATACCTGGCGGTCATTCATGAAGAAGGCCTAAACGACATAGATGAGGAGGAAAACAGGGATGTTAATTCTTAAGCGGGACATAGATGAAAAAGTGGTGATCTGGAGTGAAACCAACCCGGACCACCAGTTGAAAGTGAGCTTCAGAAAGTTGACGGATGGAACCTATCAAATGTGTTTTGATGGGCCAAAATCATTCAAGATCTTTAGAGAAGAGGTATTAAATGAACGCATTGCGGGTGCAAAATAACACGAATGGGTCATCAGTCATAAAGGCTGATTCTGTGCTGGTTCAAGGGGACCTAGGCAGCATGGATGAAAACCAAAGGGCTGCCTATTATTTGAGGGTATGTGAAAGTCTAGGACTGAATCCACACACCCAGCCATTCGAATTCATCAAGCTTAACGGACAGTTAAAGTTGTATGCAACAAGGGCCTGTTCTGACCAGTTGCGAAAGATCCATGGAGTATCCATCACCATTCATTCAAGGGAACTGGTGGAAGACATCTACACAGTGGTTGCAAGGGCTGAGGATGCATCAGGCAGGACTGATGAATCATCAGGGGTTGTCACTGTCAAAGGGCTGTCAGGTGAAGCCAGGGCAAATGCCTTGATGAAGGCTGAAACCAAGGCAAAAAGGCGGGTGACATTGTCTATCTGTGGACTTGGTTGGCTGGATGAAACAGAGGTGGAATCAGTGCAGGCTGTTAAAGCTGCACCTGCACCAGTCAAGATTGCAGCACTCCCAGCCCCAGTGAAGGAACCTGAAAAGCAAAGTGACCTAAGTGAATTTCGGGAATTATGCCTGGCTGTTGAAAACAATTTCCCTGGCACACTTTCCAAGATGCTTAAACACTACAAGGTGGACAGTGTGGAAGCCATGCATGAACAGCAAATGACTGAGGCTAAGAAAAACCTCAAGAAGAAACTGGAGGTCAAATAATGAGCATTCTTGATTTGGCCTCAGGGGCCAAGATTTTGGAATTCTGGATTGAGAAGGAATCAGCAGAGGCTGGGGAACTGGATCCTGTGCTTGATGAATTGCTTCAGGAACTGGAAGGCAAGATTGAAGATAAGGTGGAATCATACTGCAAAATCATCCGGGAACTGGAATTGACTAGCAAAGCCAGGGCTGATGAGGCTGCAAGGATCAAAGCCTTATCAGACCGGGATGGGAACACTGCCAAGCAAATGAAAAATAGGCTGCAGTATTTCTTTGGATTGCAGAATGTGAAGAAGTTGGAAACCAAGACCTTTAGGGTTTCGATCTGTGCGAATGGTGGACACCAGCCAATCAGGGTGGATGTGCCACCAGAGCAGTTACCAGTTGAATTCCAGAAGGTGACATTAAGTCCCAATACTGATGCCATCAGGGAAGCACTTACCATGGGCACTTCCCTGCCTGGTTGCGAACTGTTGCCCAGGGGTGAACATCTAAGGATTAAATAAGAAAGGATTTTATATGAGCAGTGCATTTAGTTTAGACACTCAGGTCGATTTGAAAACCAGTTTACCTACCAGGGTTGAAGAACTTCCTGAAGGATCTTATTCAGGGCAGATAACCAAGGCTGGGATCAAGAATATTGAAACCAAAAATGGCCCTGCCACCTTGTTTGAAATCAGCCTTGCAATAAATGATTCCACAATGAAAGGAATGAGAGTCATTTATACCATCACATACTGGCTTACATCAGAACCAAATTTGAGAAGGTGCCTGACAGGACTTAAAAGACTTGGTTTTGAATGTGACCAGTGGGGACCAGCCCATGGGAGACCTTACACAGTTGAATTGGAGGCAGCAGCAGAAAAGCTGGCAGGATGCACCCTTCAATTCAAAAGGGGAACCAGCAGCAATGGATATGCAACCATAGGCCTTGAATCCTTGGATGAATCAACCAAGGGTCAGGAACCAGTATCTGATGCGGTTCTGCCTTTCTAACTCTAAGTCGCACAGGGAAGGCAGAAGGGTGGTGGATTGTTTCTGCCACCCATATTTTAAAGGGGTGAAACATGGATGTGGTCACACTGAAAAACACAGAATTCCCAGCAGATTTCATGGCTAATCTGGACCATGAAAAGTGCATAGCCCTTCTGGATCATCTGATTTCAGAACCAATCATCAAGACCAAGGTGAAGTGCAGGCAAATGTCCGTCACATTGCGGGATGGCCATGTCTCATTCGACTTTCATTTAGAGGCCTTAGGCGGTCCAACTGATGGCCTGATCATCATAGAACCATTCATCATCAGGGATCAAACAGACCTCAGGGGATGGTTGCAGCAGATGTCATGCCTGGGATGCAAGGTCTGGGAATGGGGACATGGGAAACCACTGAACTTTCTTGAGGGGTGGGATGTGGCATCAGGTGTCTTGGTTGATTCAACTTTGGTCGCCTTCCAGATACCTGATGGCTTTGTTTTGTTCTCTGCTGAGAATGTGCTTTACACAGCCATCTGCAGTGAATGCACCAGGCACAGCCCGGACTGTTGGACTGCCAAGGAACTGGAAAAGTGGCTGGACATTCATGAATGGATAGCATTCCCGTCTGGTCAGCAGGTTTTGCACTACTGTAGAAAATGCGTCAAAAAGATCATCAAGTTTTAAGCCACCAAGGGTCAGCACCCTGTCAGGGTTTCGAAATTCTACCTGTCAGGGTGTATCCCTCTTTATTAAGGAAACCCATGTCTAAAAAAATCATTTCACCATTACCAGAAGCACAGCATGAAAAGATTCAGGCATTCATGCAAAGGTGCTTGGATCTTATCAGGGAAAGGGCATCTGATTATGAGCCACCAGAAATCAGCCTGGGGAAAATAGCAGCACTTTGGTCTGAATATCTTGGCTCAGATGTCAGGTCCTATGATGTGGCAGTCATGATGTGTCTTTTAAAGATTGCCAGGCTCAGCAAAGGACATCATCAGGACAGTCTGGAAGATGCAGCAGCTTATCTTTCTTTGGCAAATTTACTGAAGGATGAAGTATGACATTAAAGACAGTCACAAAATCCAGCCCATGCCCGATCTGTGGGAAGCCTGACCAGTGCAGCAAGAATGATGATGGGTTGGTCTGCTGTTGGCGGGTCACTGGACCAGTGGAAGGATGGGCCATCAAGAAAACTGAGACTGGGAAAGATGGCAGGGATTACACACTTTACACCCAAAACACCATGTCATCCTATCAGACCACCAATTACAAGGCACCAGTGACAGATTTGAAAATAGCTGCTGTTTATGAATTTATTTTGCGTAAATTACCAGTGTGCAATGAAGATTTAAAACAGTTAAGAGACAGGGGCATCATGAATGTCAATGGGCGGATTTTATTTGCCTTGTCTTTTGGCAGCATGCCATTTCATAACAGTGCAGACAGGGGTGAAGTTGCCCAAAAACTGTTGGAAAAATTTGGTGATGATATCTATAGGGTTCCTGGGATCAGCAAAAACTGCCCATCAGGAAAGGGTGTAAAGCCTTGGATTGAAGGCCAGGAAGGGCTGATGATACCAGCCAGGGATTATGCTGGAAACATCACTGCCATCATGCTGAGGCCAAGAATCAGGGGAGAAGGCCCAAAGTATCTTTTCATGAGCAGCAGCAAACATGGTGGAGCAAGTGCCACACCATCCCTGCACTTTTCCATTCAATTCAAAACCAATCACAGGACTGGCAAACCTATTTTCATCACTGAAGGCTATCTTAAAGCTGATGTCTTGTGCATGGTTCATGGTCTACCAGTTCTGGGAACACCAGCAAACAATGTGGAACCCGCAAACTGGTTCATATCATCCAACCCCTTGGAAACATTCATTTTGGCATATGACCAGGATGCCAATGAAACAGCCAGAAAAACCACATCCTTGAACCTGTTGAAAACCTTCATCAAGTTTCCTGAACATGACATCAGGTTGGCAGTGTGGGATGGATCCAAGGGCAAGGGGCTGGATGACCTGTTGGCTGCCAAGGGTGAATATGAAATCTTGGACAGGCAGAAATCCATCCAGTATCTGGAACAGTTTGCCACCATCAAGGAACTGAACAAAAACCAATATCTTGAGCAATCCAATGCTGAGGACATGCGGTCTGAATGGTCTGAATGTCTGCTGCTAAAAAACAGGTTTGGGAAAAACATCAGTTTTATCAATGAATGGGATGATTTCCTGATCTGGTCAGGTGGCATTTGGAAAAGGGACAAATACGGGCCACACATCCTTTATAAGACATTCCTTAGGGAAAGACTGGAATTCCAACTAAACAAACTTGGGAATCCTGACACCAATGAAGCACTGGAATGCAGCAGGGTGAAATGGTTGAAAAGTTGCCAGAAATTGGGAAAACTAAACAGCATCATTTCCCACATCAAAAGTGAATCAGACCTGAGGAAATTTGTTCATGAAATCCCGGTCATTAGAAATGTTTTAGCCTGTCCAAATGGAACCATAGACCTAACCAATGGGGAATTAAGGAAGCATAAAAGGTCTGACTGGCAGCAGGCCATGTGTCCCACCAATTACAATCCCCAGGCAAAGTGTGACAGATGGCTGCAGTTGCTTGATGATGTCTTTTTAGGGTCAAAGGACCTTATCAGGTATGTCCAAAAACTTTTCGGCATGGCTATCACAGGCCAGCCCAATGACCACCTGTTCCCAGTGTTTTGTGGTGATGGCAGGAATGGAAAGTCAACCATCCTTGGAACCATTCAACAGGTTCTAGGCTCAGGGCTGGCTGCCCAGGTAAATTCAAACCACCTATGCAAAGGCAATGATAGTCACCCAACCTGGCTTGCCAGCTTTCATGGGAAAAGACTTATGGTGGCACAGGAAACAGCCAGGGGTGCTGAACTTAATGTCAGCCTGGTCAAATTGCTTACAGGTGGGGACATGATCACCTGCAGAAGAATGCATGAAAATGAATGGCAGTTTGCACCAACCCACACCCTGATTCTTTGCACCAATGAAAAACCCAACATCCCTGAAAGCAACACAGCCATTTGGTCAAGGATTAGCCTAGTGCCATTTAAGGCCAGTTTTAGCCTGGAGAATGGGAATCTTGACACATCACTGCCAGTGAAGATCATGGAAGAATCTGAGGGCATTCTAAACTGGTTGGTTCAGGGTTCACTTCTGTATCAGCAGGAAGGGCTGACCAAGCCTGATGAAATCATTAGGCAGGTCCAAGAATACAGGGAAGATAATGACCCAGAACAATCCATTACAGTCTGGTTGAACCAGTTTAGCTGGCCCAGAAAGAATGAAGATGATGAAGGTGATGAACTCAGGTCATCCACCCTGCATCAGTTCTATTGGGACTGGTGCCTACATAATGGAATCAGACACCTGGGAATCAAAAACTTTTCAATTGCACTCACAAAGGAACACAGGGGGCTGGTCTACAGAACCCTTGATGGGTGCAGAGTATTCAAGAAAAAATCATCTAAAACTTAAATCATATTAGATAACTTAGATAACTTAGGTATCAAGTGGACATGACTAAAAATTCAGTGGACTTAGTGGACTTCATGTTTTTTCCAAAAGTTAGAATAGGAATCAAAATGCTATTAGGAATTTTGGTTAATTTGGGTAGTCAGTGGACTTGGTGGACTTGGTGTTTGTTTCAGTGGGGTTGGTTTCATGAAGTCCACTGAGGTTAAGTGTTTATTTATTAGGTGTTTAAGTGTGGTTCAGTGGACTTAGTGGACTTCATTCTTTCTCTTTAATTAAAATATAAAATAAGAAAAATAATAGATATATAGGTATATATAAGAGAAAAATAAAAAGTAAGGTCCAAGTCCACTTGAAGTCCACTAAGTCCACTTTTAACCAAATCTAGGTAAATCCATAATTGGTCAGGTCAAGAAAAATTTTGGGTCATTTTGGGTCAGTTTGAGTCACTTAAGGATGGATCCTGCAGATGGTCAGGATGACTGGTGGAAATTCAAATAAGGTTTGATGACTGGACCAAGGATCTTCTGTGGAAGATTGCCAAGGCCAAGGCTGACTGGTTCAGGGAAAATGGTTGGAAATCCAAATTAGACAGGTTCCTTAAATTTGGTCTGTCTATGGATCAGGCAGAACAATGGCAGCAGTTTTTGGGCCTGTGTGGGGAAGCCGCTGTTTGGCAGTGGTTGTGGGGTGACCTGGGAGAATTCTGGGAACAGCAAGCATTTCTTCATGAAACCAAGGCCTTGTCAGATGGTGGGCAGGATATGCCAGGTCTGGATGTCAAAACCAGGGATCTGATATATCATGACCATCATTCCCAGCCTGATCTATTTTTAACACCAACAGGGATTAATCCTGAAATTTACTATGTCCTTTGTGTGGTCCTAATTTCACAGCCTGTAATGCCACTGGAACTGGATGTGGTCATTTCTGGGGCAATTTCTGGACGGACAGTCCAAGCACACATGCACGAATGGTTTGATGAAAAATTAAAAAGAACTGTGATCAGCCAGGAATTTTTAACACCAGTTCAAACTTTGAAGTGGAACGAACATGTTATCAACAAAAGAAAGGGTAATGGATGAAAAACATCAGGGGAAATTGCAGGCATTGCGAACGATATGAAATCTTATCCAGGGGCATATGTCTAAAGTGCAACAGCAATTGTCTGGAACTGGAAGACATGCTTATCAAGATGGAAACCTTAAAGGCAAAACTGGAAAAGGAAAGGCATCTCAAAAGGCTGTTGGAATTCCAGCTAAGGACTGTAAAGGCAAAATTAGCTAGGGCAAAGCGAGAATAACCTAGCAAATCAAACACTACAATTTGGATATTCCAGCTTTCTTAGTCATGCTGAATGCATGAAAGTTCAGCTACCCATACCACCTTCCGTCAATCACATATTCAGAGCCACCAGAAGGGGCACTGTTTACAGATCCAAAAAATATACGGATTGGCACAAGGAAGCTGAACTGATGGCATCCACCACCCGAAAAGGGAAAAAACCTGCACCACCCTATGCAGTAACCATGAACATCATAGGTGGTCACGGATGGAGAAAAGACCGGGACTTGGACAACACATGGAAACCAGTTCTAGATCTACTGCAACATCTGCACCTGATAGCAGAAGACAACTGCCAGCATATCACCAGCCTGACTGTGACATACCAGCCAGGCACAGGTGGACCTGCTGAATGCCATGTACACATCAGGGGACTTTGACCATGCCATGGGAACCTAAGAAACACAATTTGCAGCAAAGTGCCAAGGGGAAATGGCATGACAGGTTGTCACCCAGCAAAAGAGGCTATGACAATTTCTGGAAAAAAATAAGACTGGCTGTATTGCGTGAAGAACCACTGTGCAGAGCATGTCAGGCACCAGCAACATGTGTGGATCACATTCAGCCACTGAAGCAAGGTGGAGACCACAGCAGGTGGAATCTGCAGCCTTTGTGTGCAAGCTGCCATAACAGCAAAACTTGGCATGAAAGCAGGGGAAACTTCAAAAAATGAAAAAAAACGCAATTTTTAGGGCATTTTTGGGGGGGGATGCCAGTTTGGCACCCAGGGGGGGGCAAAAAAGTTGAGGGGGGAGGCCTTCCGTAC
>Ga0208783_10000285_pt1 | contig 31807 bp, 37 predicted proteins | sample DEB19_08_DNA_2_FD_184529 | JGI IMG/M metagenome (GOLD analysis project Ga0208783, IMG submission 184529) | Aqueous microbial communities from the Delaware River and Bay under freshwater to marine salinity gradient to study organic matter... | ecosystem: Environmental > Aquatic > Marine >... | reverse complement strand
CGCATCGAGGGGGCATCCCGTTGCGGCGACTGGCTTGGCGCAGATCTATGAGTTGACGACCCAACTGCGTCACTCTGCTGGCGCTCGGCAGGTTGAGGGCGCCCGATTGGCGTTACAGGAAAACAGTGGTGGCTTGCTCGGTATCGAAGAAGGAGCCGCCGTCGTTACCATTTTGCAGCGTTCTTGAAACACAGGTGAAAGCCATGGCACACAAGCCGACACTCCTAGCTGATGGATTCCTCTTCCCCGAAACGCCGCGTTGGCACCGGGCGCGTGGGAGCTTTCTCATCAGTGATATTGATCGCGGCCAGGTCATCGAGATAGCGCTCGATGGTAAAAAACAGATCGTCTATCAGGCTCCCGATTGGGTTTCGGGCACCGCTTTCTATGATGAGAATACGCTCGTCGTGACCCATGCTCTGAAGCGTGATTTGGTGCATGTCGATCTACGCAAGCCCGAGGCGACGCCTTTTTCTCAGCTGGCAACACTCGCCAAGTTCGGCATCAACGACATGATTCGCACGGCGACCGGTCACTGCTTCGTTGATACGGTTGATTTCGACTTTGGCGCGTATTCTCGCGGTCAGGCGGAAGCTCAGCCCAGTGCCCTGATTCGGGTTGCGCCCGACGGCTCGGCATCGATTGCTACCCGAGAGGTCAACTTTCCGAACGGTATGGCTATCACACCCGATGGCGGCACTCTGTACGTGGCCGATTCTCTCGATGCCTGCGTGTACGAGTTCCCCCTGAGTCCTAGCGGAGAACTCGGTGCGAGATCGATCTTTGCATCTTTGCCTGATGAGGCGCCGGATGGAATTTCGCTCGATCAAAACGGTGCGATTTGGGTGGCGACCAAGCATCGCGTGTTGCGCGTGGCGAAAGGTGGCGCGATTCTCGAAGAGGTTGACATGGGCTCAACGGCAGCAACCGCTTGCATGCTCGGCGGCCTCGACGGCAAGACATTGCTGATCACAGCTTCCGATAGCCATGATCGCTCCATCATCAGCACGAACCCTTCGGGGCGTGTCTATCAAGTCAAAGTCAGCGTGGGTGGTGTCGGTTTGCCCTCGATCTACTAGGAGATTCGGTCATGGCTGAAAGGCTTGTCGGCAAGACGGCGTTGCTCACTGGCGCCACTAGCGGAATGGGCGTTGATGTGGCGAGGCAATTCGTCGCTGAAGGTGCGCGGATTGTTTTTTGTGGTCGCTCGGCAGCGCCCGGCGAAGAGCTCGCGCGCTCGTTGGGAGATCAGGCGCGGTTCATTCGTGCTGATGTCACGAGTGAAGTCGACATTGCCATGCTCGTCGAGAAAGCGCGTGAGCACCTTGGGGGCAAAATCGATTTCTTGTTCAATAACGCAGCTCCGCCGACACGGGATACGCCCGTCACAGACTTAAGTGTGACCGAGATGGATACGGCGTTCGCTGCGATTTTTCGCAGTGTGGCGTTGATGACTAAGCATGTCGTGCCAGTCATGAAAGCAAACGGTGGTGGCTCGATTCTAAATAACGGATCAACGGCGGCACATCGCGCCAATTCCTCGCCCTCTATTTATAGCGCGATGAAAGCGGCGGTCTGCCATTTCACTCGGTGCATGGCTCTCGAACTGGGTGAGCATGGCATCCGCGTCAACACCATCTCGCCGGGTGCGATTCCGACACCGATTTTTCTGGATGTACTCGGAATACCTCCAGATCGTCGAGAGGCGGGCCTTGCTGCGTTGAAAGCGGTTTTCGCGAAAGCATCTCCAATCGGCCGAGTCGGCACGGGCGAGGACATTGCGGCGGCTGTCGTTTTCTTTGCCAGTGATGAATCTCGTTATGTGACAGGTCAGGATCTCGTGATCGACGGTGGGTTAACCGCGGGGCTCTCGAGTGCCGGTAAGCGGATGCAGTGGGATATGCTTCGCAACGCCTTGGCGAACGCACTCAAATGAGTGTGTTCAGTCTTCTGCAGCGCGGTGCGCAGCGTAACGACGGCCGACCATTTTTGGTCACCGAGCGAGGCGAGGTTACTTATGCTCGGGCGCTTGAACTCGCAACCAACATCGCACGCGGACTCGTGTCGCGCGGCTTCGTCAGAGGTGACCACGCGGCCATATTGAGCCCGAATGACCCTGACGCTTTCACGGCTTCATTCGGAGTCTTTGCTGCCGGGCTAGGCTATGTGCCTGCAAATCCCAAAGAGGCACCAGCGGCGCTAGCGCGATCACTTGATCGACTGGATGTCAAAGTGGTGTTCTACCACTCGCTCCTTGCGCCAGTCATTGACACGATTCGTCCGTCGTTAACGAAGGTTCGGTTGTTCGTTTCTTTGGATGGTTCAAGCGGAGGCGATTTGTCTTTGGCGGAACTCGCCAATGTTCCCGTGGCGATCGATTTGCCGCAACCTTTGCTCACGGATACGGCGTTCATCGGACAGACCGGGGGTACTACCGGGGATCCCAAAGGGGTCTTGTTGAGTCATCGTGCCGTGATTGGCTATGTCGAAAAGTATCTTGCTGAGTTTGGCGATCCTGCGCCGGTGATGCTCGCCATGACGCCGCTTACACACGCTGCCGGCATGCTCGCAATGCCGATAGTGGCGCAAGGGGGCACCATCGTTCTGATGGCGCAGCCAAATTTGCCGCGATTTCTCGACTTGATCGGTGAGCAACGCGTGACGATGACGTTCTTGCCGCCGACGGTTATCTATCGACTGCTCGATCTTCCGGATGTGCGCACGCGCGACTACTCAAGTTTGAAGAATTTCTTCTATGGTGCTGCACCTGCGGCGATCGAGCGAATCAAACAGGCTTTATCGGTGTTTGGTCCGGTGATGACGCAGGGCTACGGACAAACCGAGTGCCATACTCTAATCGCGGTCCTGCGTCCTGAGGACCATTTCGTGAGTGGTCAGGTCGCAGGGGCAGATCGTTTGTCTTCCTGCGGTCGTCCCACACTCGGCACTACGGTCATTATCAAGAATGATCAGGGTCAAGTTCTGCCGCAAGGCGAGGTCGGTGAGATTTGTGCTCACAGCGATCTGATGATGTCGGGCTACTACCGCGACGAAGCGGCGACTCGTGAAGCCATTCGTGAGGGTTTTGTCCACACGGGTGACATCGGGTTCATCGACACCGAGGGTTTTCTCCATATCGTCGATCGAAAAAAAGATCTCGTCATTACCGGCGGCTTCAATGTGTATCCGGCGGAAGTGGAACAGATAATCAACGATCATCCTGACGTCGGCGACTGTGCTGTCGTGGGCGTTCCGGATGCAGACTGGGGTGAGGCGTTGACAGCAGTCGTTGAGCTGAAGGCTCAGGCTAATCTCAGCGAAGCGGAGCTGATCGCGTTTTGTCGACCGCGACTAGGTGGTGTCAAGACGCCGAAGCGCATCTTATTCTGGCCAGAGCTGCCTCGAAGCCCCGCCGGAAAGGTGCTGCGCAAGGATGTACGAACGAAGCTAAGATCCAAAAGTTACTAGCTGCGAAAAGTGAGTATTCGATCTGAAGGTGAGTAGCAGATTGCAGCGAGTAGCGTTCAGCCGTAACTTTGCCGGTTGATTATGGTTAGCAGATTAATGTCAAAAATGCGATAGCTACATATATGTTCTCTTGCACACGTACTTTAGAAGCGCTTATGTGATTGATGGTCAACGGGACTGAGTGAGTCCGCTCTACTCATAAGTCCTTGGTCCTTGGCTCGAATCCAAGCGGCCCCAGCCTTAAGCCTGATTGCTCAGGTCGTCATCAAGGTCGTTGTCGTGATTCAGCGGCAAACTAAATCAGAAAAAGTTCCCGTATAAATCGTCCTCTGTATTTGCAGTTCATTGACGAAGTTTGTGAGTAGCGAGCAGGTTGTTCTCCTGCTCCCTCCAATCCATCGGAAACGGCTTCAGCAGATCCTTCGCTGTCAGCTGGGGTGGATGACGCCCTGCGAGGATCGCTTCGACAATAGTCGGCGATAGGTAAGCCAGCCGAAGTACTCGGCTAACGTAAGATCCATCGATTTTTTCAGCAACCCCGAGCTCATCGATCGATGTGTAGGCGCCGCTGGATAGCAACCGATGCCAACGGTAGCCACGAGCAATGAGCTTGATCATGGTGTTGTCGATCCGCGCCGCAGGTTGGGTCACAGCGCGAGCGCCATCCGGGGTCAGCATTATTTTCCGACCGCCCCGAATTCTGATCTTGAGCGGTATCTCGGTTACCAAGGCGGGGTTGTTTGAGTCTACCGTCATGCTGCCTTCTCATTGGGTAGCTGCCGCAGCGTTGTATGCAGTAAGCGTGACATGCCGTCGTTCCGCCACTCGATGCTCACGCCATCCTTTCGCACCGTGATTCGCTTAATCACGGTTTGGATGATCCGCGCCTGCTCGGCGGGGAAGAGTTCCTCCCAAACGACGTCGATCGACTGGAGGGCATCGATCGCTTTGGCCTCGGGGATATCCGGGCGAAGCGTTGGCACTTCACGGACCGCGTGGCCGAGCACTTCGGGGGAGCGGAGAATGTTCCGTAGTTGTTGCACGACAAGTTGCTCAAGCTCACCCGCGGGAAGTCGACGCACTTCACAGCTGTCAGCGCCAAGTTTGATCGCGTCGGTGTTGACGTAGTAGCGGTAGACCTTGGTTCCTCGCTTGGTCCATTGAGGCGTAAAGGCACGTCCCTCCATAGAGACGAGCAGGCCGCGCAGGATTGATGGGGCGAGCGTTGTTCGGGGGGCGTACTGGCGCTTGGCGCGGGGGCTACCGGTTTGGATGAGGCGCTGGACCTGATCCCACAGGCTGCGATCAATAATTGGCTCGTGCTCGCCGGGGTAGTGATTCCCTTTGTAGGCGGCGATCCCGATGTACAGGGGGCTCTTGAAGAGCCTGTAGATGTATCCCTTGTCGATGAGCTTCCCGAGGCGATGTTTGCCGTTTCGGGTCGTCCAAGACTTGGAGGTGACGCCGCGAGCGCGAAGATCCCGCAGGAGTGTTGCCATCGAAGGTATCGCGGCAAACCGCGTGAACATTTCCCGGACGATCGCGGCCTCCTGGGGATTTGGCACCAGCTTCCGATCCACGACGTCATAGCCATACGGGGGCATACCACCCATCCACATCCCGCGCTGGCGCGATGCGGCGATCTTGTCGCGGACGCGCTCACCGGCGACCTCTCGCTCGAACTGGGCGAAGGAGAGCAGGATGTTGAGCGTGAGGCGTCCCATCGAGGTCGTCGTATTGAACGACTGCGTCACCGATACGAAGGTGACCTGATGAGCATCAAAGATGTCGACCAACTTGGCGAAATCGCTAAGCGATCGTGACAAGCGATCAATTTTGTAAACCACGATGATGTCGACCTGCCCAGACTGCACCGCCTTCAGTAGCCGCTGAAGAGCAGGGCGCTCCATCGTGCCGCCGGAGTACCCTCCATCGTCATAATGGTCGGGGAGCATCACCCAGCCCTCAGGCTTCTGGCTTGCGATGTAGTTGGCGCACGCATCGCGCTGGGCATCGAGCGAGTTGAAGGCCTGATCCAGTCCTTCCTCGGTGGACTTGCGGGTGTAGATCGCACATCTGAGACGGCGAGGCGTAGTCATGCCATACCTCGCCCTGAGGGAAAGCCGAAGAACGTCCACCCGTTGCGGTTGGTGCCGGTGATGGCGCGGGCAATGCTCGAGAGCGACCGGTACCGTCGGCCGTCGTACTCGAAGTAATCGATTCCGACGACCACTTCGTGGGGAACGCCCTGCCATTCGCGGATTAGCCGGGTACCCGCTGTCGGGCGGTTGTCGGCTCGGCGTCGCCGAATCTCCCCTTGGCCTCCATCCACCTGTTCCCCCAGTTGTTCAAGCTTACGCACCGTCTCGCGCCTCAGCCCGCCGTACGCCAGTTCCTGGATCCGGTAGGCGAGGCGCGATTCAAGGTAGCGCCGGTTGTACGGCGGTGGCTCCTGCTGGAACAGATCGCGCCACAGCTGCTTCAACTCCACAAAGGGCGCGGTTCGCAGGCTCGCGACCCGAGCGACAACCGGCTCAATCATCGGTGGACTCCTCGTTAATGGGGACGTCCGTACTACCGCGTGGTTTTTGCAAGTTATCAAGTTGTTGATGACCTGTGAGTAAACGGATGACCCCCTGAGCCAGGAGTGAACCGACGGTTGCGGCCGGTGAAAAGTCGATTACGCTGGAACTCGATTGGTGCGAATGATTGCGGGGCATGAATGTTCATACCGTTTATTCGCGAGACTTTCTCAAAGGCTCAAATGTTGCGCCTCAAAGATGGTCGATTGCCGATCCTTACAAGGCGGATTACTGCAGTTGCGTAAGCAGCTTGTGCTAACGGAACTCGACTGAATCTCAGCATGAATATTCATAACTTAGTGATTCAACGACGGAATTCGGTAGCGGTGCAGTCAGTAATTGAAAACGAGTACGACGAGAGCCAGGATTCACATAAACGATTGTTTAAATTGAAAAAATTGCGCGTGCAATTATCGCATTGCAGTGCTTGCGGATCCGAAACTTCCGCGCAAATATCTCGCCATCAATTAACGCTACTTGGAAATGGAAAAGACGCTCGATTCGGGTTCAACGATCAACGAAATCAGTCGCGATGAATTTCATGATCACGAAGCGGCATAGATGTACTTGGTCTAAAGAATTCCGTTTTTGGTTTTGAGGTAAGGTCATGAAGGATACGGAATTAGATTCGCTATCAAAAAAACTATTCGCTTACGCTGCGGTTTATCGAGTCCCGATTGCGGCGGCGCTGTGGTGTGGTGTCCCCGCAAGTGAAGCAGAGACATTTTTAGAAGACTCCAGTGTCGAGGTAAAGCCAGGTGTCTTCGATAGTCCTTTCGTGGACAATTTCGAGGCAAAGTGCCGCGCGATTCATCACGCGATTGAACGGGGCTTCCTGCACTGCTGTGATGAGCACGGAAGAATCATTGAAGATTACGTGCCGCCAGCCCGCAGATATGTCGCTCGTCGAGATCTCAAGCAATGGATGGAGAGGGAATTTGACGGCGAGAAGCCTGCCTTCTTATTTGGTGAGATCGACGTAGGCAACAGTCGTGTGCACACCGTATCGCCTCGGGCAGAGACGACATACTTGAACATTATCGGCGCACTGCTCGATCTGCTAGTCGACAAAGAGTCGTCGAGCAGTAAACGGACTCGGTTCCCGAGTCAGGCCGCTGTTATTAGCGCGCTCGAGTCTCGATTCCCCGGAAAAGAAGGGCTGTCGGAGAGAACGCTACAAGACAAGTTTGCGGCAGCCAAGCGGAGCCTCGATCAGTGATTCGCCGCAATTGCGGCGGTCGGTGCCGCAACTGCGGTGCTTCTGGGAATTAACAGCGGCCAAATAGCCGCGGCCTTGATAACTCGTACAGGTAATCGAAATGACCGATAGCAAGAACACGTTGATAAAGTCTGCCGTCATGGCGACGACAGCGCCCGCGATGCTCCGCACAGACGACTTATATTCGAAGCCGCTTCCGGTCGCGAATGAGCCGTTCATCATCGCCACGTTAAATGCTGCTGCAGCACGCTCGCGGCGTGCTGGCGTCACCGCGGGCCTCACGGAAGCCGAACGCGATGACCTGTTTCAGGAGATCGTGCTCGACATACTCGAGCGGCGGGCGGGCTTCAATCCGGAAAAAGGCGCTCCCGGAACTTTCACGGGGATCATCTCTTCGCATCGCACCGCCGATTTCATGTCGAATCGTAAACAAGATAGGTGGCGGTTTGTTCTTGCTGCAGACACTGGAATCGAGTCCCTGGTCAGTCTTGCAGCCGCGTTGGTTGGTCAATGCACAGCGGCGGATCTCGACGCTGCTAATGACGAGCTAATCAACGATGACGACGGGTGCGTCGAGCAACGGCCGCTATGGCAAGAGCCTGAAGATCACGCCCTCGTTTGTGAGGCCGCAAGCGACCTAGAAGCGGCGTTTCACTCGATGAGCGATGAGCAGCGCAGCCTGTATGAATTGCTTTGCCACCATCAGGACGTGCCTGCTGCTGCAAAGGCGTCCGGCATGTCCTCGGCGACCTTTTATCGGCGCGTGGCCGACTTACAGATGCACTTACGCATGTTCGGATTCAAGACTGCCGCCTGATCGTAGGGGTGGCTGAGAAAACCGAACTACTCAGTCCGTAAAAACCTTCATCAACCAAAGAAACGTCGTCTCCCGATGATCGGGAGGCGGCGAGGGGCTCGCTTATGCCTGAAAAACGTGAAACGACCAGTTGTGATGTGTCATCCGGTATCCGGATCGCACCGGCGCGGCGCGAGCGACCGGTGCTAACCGAGGAGTTGCTCTGTGATTGGATCGCCTCCGCACATGCGGGTGAAGCGATCATTTATCACGAGGGGTTTCTCACGATTGATCGATCAGCTGCCGAGAGTGCGTTGCCGGAGCGCGAACGCGCGAGGGTGCATGCGCTTGCACGCCGTGCGTGGATCGCGAGCGAACTCGGGCTGCTGCGTCTCTTTAGTCAGCGAGTACGCGACGGACACTACCGATACCTAGCCGTGCGTGCATCGAGCGGTCTGACCCCGCCTGACATTCGGCATCGACTCCGTACGTCGAAGTCGTTTCACCTGAGTACTCACTGAGGCTCCCATGGCACCCGAAGCTGATGTCATGACGAAGTTATCGACTCTGTCGCTCGGCGAGCTCTCGACACACTCGTTAAGCGATCTCGACCAACTCCTTCGCGAGGTGGGGGTCGTGGAGGCGAGGGCTCACCAGTACCGCCAGGTGCTGCAGGGCGAGCTCGATCATCGCTACAACGCGCGAGCGCAGGCATTACGCCAAGAGGCCGGTAAGTCGACAGGCATCGTGCGTCTCGAGGACGAGGGGTTCGTAGTAATTGCGGATCTTCCAAAGCGCGCCGAGTACGACCAGCGAAAGCTCAAAGAAGCGGTCGAGGCGCTGCGCAAGTGGGGCGAGGACCCGGCGCACTACGTGGAGATGCGCTTTCAGGTGTCCGAGACCAAATACAACGCGTGGCCACCGGCGGTTCGCAAGCTCTTCGAACCTGCGCGAACGCTCAAGACCGGTCGACCGACGTATCGCCTTGAGCGAGTCGATCCGAGCGCGCTGCCCGCGGCAGCTAATGACGATCATTTTCCGGAGGTTTCCTGATGGCTATTTCCCTTGCACAGCTCACCCGGGCGAGTGCGCCCAAGGCGCCGCGTATCTTGATTCATGGCGTGGCCGGCGTTGGCAAGACGACCTTCGCCGCTGAGGCTAAAGCGCCGGTGTTTGTCGCGACCGAGGATGGGCTCGGCACACTCGGCGCAGCGCACTTTCCGCTCGCGCGCACGTTTGATGAGGTGATGGAGTCGCTCTCCGCGCTTTACAGCGAGCCCCACGAGTTTTCGACCATTGTGATCGACAGCGTCGACTGGCTCGAGCCGCTCGTGTGGGCCAAAGCCTGTCGCGATAACGGCTGGGGTTCGATCGAGGACGCGGGCTACGGCAAGGGCTATGTGGCCGCACTTGGGCTCTGGCGCCAGTACATCGAGGGGCTCAACGCCCTTCGGGACGATCGCGGCATGACGGTCGTGCAGATTGCGCACACCGACATTAAACGTTTCGATAGTCCTGAGCACGATCCGTACGATCGTTATGTCATCAAACTGCACAGCCGTGCGGCGGCCCTCCTGCAGGAGCACTCGGATGTGGTGCTCTTTGCGAACTACCGCATCTCCACGGTGAAGTCTGACGTCGGCTTCAACAAAAAAATCAGTCGCGCGGTCGGCTCCGGCGAGCGTGTGATTCACACCGCCGAGCGCCCCGCGTATCTCGCCAAAAACCGCTACGGCCTACCGGACACGCTGCCGCTTGAGTGGCAGGCGTTCGCAACGGCGATGCCGAGCGCGATTCAGTCGATGTTGCTTCCGTCTTAAGACCCCCGATCCATTCCCCCCATACAGGAGTACATGCAATGGCATCCCTTGGACACATGTTTGACGCCTCAACCGTTCAACCCAACAGCGTTTATGAAGTGCTGCCGCCCGGTCGGTATCTCGCGCAGATCGTGCAAAGCGAGATGCGCCCGACCAAGGACGGCATGGGACAGTATCTGTTCCTCGAGGTGGAAATCCTCGAGGGTCAGTATCAGGGCCGAAAGCTCTTTGATCGATTGAACCTCGTCAACCAGAACGCCGAGACCGTTCAGATCGCACAGCGCACGCTCTCCTCCATCTGCCGCGCTGTCGGCAAGATGCAGGTCAGTAACTCCGAGCAGCTGCATCTCATACCGCTCATCGTCGATGTGCGCGTACGTCCGCCGAAGGGCATGTACGGAGAGTCGAACTCGCTTCGGTACTTGCCACGAAGCCCGGGGGCTCTGTCCGTCGCGCCTGTATCTTCAGCGCCTGCGGTGGCAGCGCCTGCCTATCGACCCGTTGCACCCGCTGTGACGGCGGCGGCGAACGGACTGCCGTGGAAGAAGCAGGGTTGAGGCAGTGCCGATGTCGGATCAGCCGTATCACACACCGCAGATGACGCCGCCCGCCACGGTTGAGGCGTGTCGGGAGCGTCTGGCTACGCTCAAAGATGAGATCGTTTCGATCCGTATCCAGATCGCGACCAGTGACATCCGTCGGCAGGCGGATCGCAGATCGCTCGATGCGACGTGGTATCACCGCGCGAAGACGGCGCTGCGACTGAAACAGGCGGAACTGGCACTCGTGTCGGCGCAGCTTGCTCGGTTGAACGGACGCTCGCCCGTCGCGCAGCGGGATCGCTTCAAGGATGCGCTCATTGAAGTGCTGCGCTCGGAGTGTGACGAGGTGCGTTGGCAAAGTGCACTCGTGCGCGCGCGGGCGCTGCACGAGTCGCGGGATGAGATCCGTGGCTGAGCTTCCCATCGCGCTGAGTCCCACCCGTGAAGCGATCCTGGCCGCCTACGAGGCGGATCAGAGCGACGGGTTCCGTGCGCACCTGGGCGCCTCACTCATTGGCAAAGAGTGCGAGCGGGCGCTGTGGTACGACTTTCGTTGGGTGAGCCGTGCGCGTCATCCGGGTCGGTTGCTGCGTCTCTTTGAGACGGGCCAGTTAGAAGAGGCGCGCCTGGTGCAGAACCTGCGTCGCATCGGTGCGACGGTGCTCGAGGTGGATCCGGAGACGGGACGTCAGTTTCGGGTGCAGGCGCACGGTGGGCACTTTGGTGGCTCGCTCGATGGCGTGGCGCTCGGGCTCCCGGAGGCGCCGAAGACGTGGCACGTGCTCGAGTTCAAAACGCACTCGGGTAAGAGCTTTGCCGATCTGAGTGCTCGAGGGGTGCGCGAGAGCAAGCCTCAGCATTTTTCACAGATGCAGATCTACATGCATCTGACGAGCATCACGCGCGCCATGTACCTCGCGGTCTGCAAGGACACGGATGATCTCTACGTTGAACGGATCGAGGTTGATCGCGACTACGCAGAGCGACTTCTGGAGAAAGCACGGCGCGTCATCGAAGCCGCATCACCGCCGCCCGGCGTGAGCACCGATCCCACCTGGTATCAGTGCCGCCTGTGCGATCACGCCGCAGTCTGCCATCCGGATGTGCCTGACGCGCGCGCCGCCGAGATCAACTGCCGCACCTGCGTTCACGTCAGTCCGATCGAGGGCGGGTGGCGCTGCGAGCGGCACGATCGCGCACTGAGTCTGGCCGAGCAGCGCGCGGCGTGCGCACAGCATCTTTTTATTCCGGCGCTTGTTCCGGCCGAGCAGGTCGATGCGGGCGAGGACTGGATTGAGTACGCGTTCGCAAGCGGCGAGCGCTGGCGAGATCAAGGCATTGATAAGTACCCACACACGGCACGAGTAAACGTATGAGGAGTCACGGCATGAGCATCACATTGCGTCCGTATCAAGGCGCAGCCATTCAAGGCATCTACAACTACTTTCACGACCACACCGGTAACCCCCTGATCGTGATCCCGACCGCAGGCGGTAAGTCGCTTGTGATGGCGAGCTTCGTTGAGGGGGTGCTTAAAGCGTATCCCGATCAACGAATACTCATCGTCACGCACGTCAAAGAGCTGATCGAGCAGAACCACGATGAGCTCAAGGGACTCTGGCCTGAGGCGCCTGCCGGGATTTACTCGGCGGGCTTGAAGCAGCGCGATATTCACGCGCGCATTCTCTTTGCGGGTATCCAATCGATTCACAAGCGCGTTTACGACGTGCAGCAGTGCGATTTGGTGTTGATCGATGAGGCGCATCTGATCCCGCGCGACTCGAACACCATGTACCGCCGATTTCTGGGTGAGCTCAAGCGGTTGAACCCGATGATGAAGGTCATCGGCTTTACGGCTACGCCCTTTCGGCTCGACTCAGGTCTTTTGCACGAAGGGGAGGATGCGATCTTTACCGACATCGCCTATGAGGTGTCGGTAAGAGAGTTGATTGATCTTGGATATCTCGCACCGCTTCGTTCAAAGGGCATGGTGACCACGCTCGATGTGACGAGCGTTGGGACGCGCGGCGGGGAGTTTATCGCCAAGGACCTGGAAGCCGCGGTCGATCAGGAGTCGATCAACGAAAGCGCGGTTGATGAGATTGTCAGCTTCGGCGCCGAGCGGCAAAGCTGGCTCGTGTTCTGCGCCGGGGTCGATCACGCCCATCACGTGCGCGATGTGATCCGTAAGCGAGGCGTCCGTTGCGAGACGATCGTGGGCGATACGCCAAGCGCTGAGCGCGAAGCGATCATCAAAGCCTTCAAGGCCGGCGAGATTCGCTGTCTTACCAATGCCAACGTACTGACCACCGGCTTCAACGCGCCAGGGGTCGATTTAATTGCCATGCTAAGACCTACCAAGTCGGTGGGTCTCTACGTACAGATTGTCGGCCGTGGCTGTCGACTCGCACCGGGCAAGACGGACTGTCTCGTGCTCGACTTCGCCGGCAACATCGCACGGCACGGACCGATCGATGCGATCACGCCGCGTCGGCCACGCGAGAGTGAGGAGGGTGTGGCGCCGACCAAAACGTGTCCGGAGTGCCGAAGCATTTTGCCTGCAGCGATCGGGCAGTGCCCCGACTGTGGTCATGTGTTCAGTGCCCCGGAAATCAAGATTAACGCGCAGGCGAGTGAACTCGCGGTGCTGAGCAGCGGCGAACCCGAGTGGATTCCCGTGACCCATGTGCGCTATGCGCGCCATGAGAAGACGGGTAAACCGCCCTCGCTCCGAGTCGATTATTGGAGCGGTCTCACGCAGCACAGCGAGTGGGTGTGCATCGAGCATCCGGGCTATGCGCGGCAGAAGGCGGTGAGCTGGTGGGCCAATCGCGCCCCGGGCGTACCGGTGCCGCAGCGCGTGGAGGAGGCGATCGCCGCGGTGCCGAAGCTTCGTACGCCCTCGGAGATCGCCGTACGTCCCGAAGGTCGCTACACCGCGGTGGTGGGAGCACGTTTTGCGTGATCTGCGCGATCTGTCGACGAGAGGCGCGCGGCTTTGGCTTCTCCCCAAGTCTCATTCGAGTGAAGGCGCCCACCGTGTTGCTGTGCTCGCGCCAGTGTCAGGACATCGTAGCGAGGTTAAAAGGCATGATCGATGCGAGTGAACACGAGCGCGCGGCGTTAACCGCGGCAAGCGTTTCGGGCGGTGAGTATGTGGAGCGTACCGGGCGAACGGATCTCACGCTCTGGTCACAGCAGGAGTGGTCGACTCTGATCGATGTGATCGTGACGTCATATCAAGATTATTTGCGCGCGGCGCACGCCGATGATGTGCCGCGTTGAGTGCGGTGATGGCGGCGCGCAACTACATGGCGCGGCTCGGCGCGACGCTCGTCGATCGCGGCTATCCGATCCTGCCGATCCAGCCCAAGAGCAAGAAGCCGGGTGTTTATCGCTTGGGTCGCTGGGTCGATTATCCGAAGTGGAGTCGGCACTGCGAGCGCGACACGCAGGATAACGAGGTCGATATTTGGGGCGACTGGCCCGAGGCCGGAATCGGCATCGCGGCAGGGCGGGTGATCGGTATTGATATCGACATCACACACTCGGCAACGCTCGCGCACGAGATCGAGGCGCTTGCCAAAGCGATGCTCGGTGATACGCCGGCGGTGCGTATCGGTCGAGCACCGAAGCGCCTCTTGGTCTATCGCGCCGTACAGCCCTTTGCAGGCTTTAAGTACCCGCCGATCGAAGTACTCGGGCTCGGGCAGCAGTTCATCGCGTATGGGATTCATCCCGACACCGACCAACCCTACGACTGGCCCGTCAGCTCGCTAGCGGATCTCACCCCCGATGAACTGCCTGCGGTGACCGAAGCGCAGGCGCGAGAGTTTGCCAAAGCCGCATATGAACTGATCCCGCCTGAGGCGCGCGCTAAGACGCTCATCGTCAGTGCGGAGGCGCCGTCGTCTGCGAACGCTACGAGTCTGCCCGATCGACGCGGTACCTACGCGGCGGTGCGGGAGGCCCTTCGGTACGTTTGCAATGCCGATGTGCACTACGACAGCTGGGTACGGATCGGCATGGCGATCAAAGGTGCGCTCGGCGATGAGGGTTGGCCGCTCTTTGAGGCGTGGTCGGCGAGCTCACAGAAGAATGACCCCAAGACGACCGCGCGCAGCTGGCGCAGCTTCGCACCGACCCGCATCGGTGCGGGCTCCATTTACAAGCTCGCTCTCGAGCAGGGCTGGCAGCCCGCGCCCGATTTGCAGCTCAACGGCGAGATCGTGATGAACGGGCACCATCCCGCGCGCGCCTTCTTAAATGCGCTGGATGCGGCCGAGCCGATTCGCGTGGAGAGCGGTCCAAGCGCCGAGCCGGTGCCGCCCGCGAAGCCGCTCCCCGTGGGGTGGGCGAACGTCGGTGGGGTGATCGCTGAGATGATGGCGTTCATGGCGGCGACCGCAAAGCGTCCCCAGCCGGTGCTCGCACTCGGGGCGAGCCTCTGCGCGGTGGGCGCGTTGATGGGGCGCAAGTACCGCACCGAGAGCAACACGCGCTCGAACCTCTACGTTGTTGGCATCGCCGAGAGCGGTGCGGGGAAAAATCACAGTCGCGTTGTTATCAACGAGCTCTTTCGGCGCGCGAACCTGCTGCAGTACCTAGGCGGTAACAAGATCGCCTCGGGCTCGGGGCTTTTAACGGCGATCCAGCGCCAGCCGGCGATTTTGTTTCAGCTCGATGAGTTTGGGATGTTTCTCTCGGCGGCTACCGATCGCAAGCGCTCGCCGCGCTACATCTGCGAGATCTTGGATCTGATGACCGAGCTCTACACGACCGCCGGGACGACGTACTTCGGGATCGAGTACGCGAGCACGCAACACAACAACGCGCACCGAGCGATCCACCAGCCCTGTGCGTGCATATACGGCACCACCACGCCGCTGCACTTCTGGCAGGCGCTACAGGCGGCCAACGTCGCCGACGGGTCGCTCGCGCGGTTTTTGATCATGGAGAGCGAGGATGACTTTCCCGACAGCAACGAGGCGTTTGGTCTCCTTGAGCCGCCGCCGGAGCTCATCGAGAAGCTGCAGCTGATCCATCGCGGGGGCGGCAAGCTCGATGGGAACCTCGCCGATGTTGGGGCGATCGAGGAAGTGATGGTCTCACCGCGTGTTGTGCCGATGACGCGGGCGGCGAAGGCGGTGTTTCGGCAGCTCGATCAGGAGTTGGTGGAGCGGCTTCGAAGCTCCCGTGGTAGCGGCTTCTCGTCCATCTTGGCGCGTATCGAGGAGAACGCGACCAAGCTTTCGCTCATCCGTGCGGTCTCTCGAGACCCAGTTAACCCCGAGATTGGTAAGGCTGACGCCCTCTGGGGGATCACTTTAGCGCGTCATTGTGCCGAGTTAACCATCCGTGAAGCGGCTTCCAGGGTGTCTGAGAACCAGGTTGAGTCGCATCACAAGCGGGCGATGCAGATCCTCCGAGAGGCCGGTGAAGTGGGTATGACACGCAGTGAATTCACGCGCCGCACCCAGTTTATGGACCACAGACAGCGCGAAGGAGTGCTTCGAACGCTGACGGAAGCCCATCTCATTGAGCAGGAGGCGCGGCAGACGCGCGGCCGACCCACCCAATGGATCAAGGTGTTATGAGCGCTTTCTCAAAGATTACGTTGAAGCGAGACCCTTTCTTCAATATTTCAATACTTCAATCCTTCAATGCCTCCCCTAGAGAGAGACAAAAACACCCCCTAGAGACCCGGAAAGAGGGGGAGGGGGAGAGAAGAGGATCTATATTGAAATATTGAAGTATTGAAATATCTCTCTCTAACACTCTTATTTTCGTATCCCGCTCGGTGCTCGCGCACCGCGATTGAGATTCGAAACCGAATACGTACCCCGTGTTGGACGTGAGGGAGACGCACCGCCCTGATCCGGCGTGTTAGCGCGCTCCCCCAGGTCGCCGATGTTTTGCGGAGGACGTATGTCGCCATCGATTCCACTCAAAGAAGTTTCGCCCGAGCGCGTCGTGCTCGCATTGGATCTCGGCACGCACACCGGCTGGGCGCTGCGCAGTGCGGGGGCGCTGATCACGAGCGGCACCGAGCATTTTTGCCCCCATCGCTTCGAGGGCGGCGGGATGCGCTATCTGCGCTTCAAGCGCTGGTTGACCGAGGTGAAGTCGACCGCGGGTGGGATCGATGAGATTTACTTCGAGGAGGTGCGAAGACACCTAGCCACCGACGCCGCCCACGCCTACGGCGGCTTCCTGGCGGTACTCACGAGTTGGTGTGAGCACCACGGGATCGCGTATCAGGGCGTACCGGTCGGCACGATCAAAAAATACGCGACCGGCAAAGGCAACGCGGATAAAGACGCCATGATCGAGGCGATGCGTGCAAGAGGCTTTGCTCCGGTCGATGACAACGAGGCGGATGCGCTCGCGCTGTTGCACTGTGCGATCGCCGAAGGTGATGCGTATGGCCGCTAAAAAGCCTACGCCGCTTGCGCCCGGGACCGTCGTGCCGATCTCTGGGCAGCGGCTCGCCGAGTGGCAGAGCGAGGCAGAGACGGGCACCGAGTTCCGCGCCGAGCACTTTCGCTGCATCGACTCACTCGCGCTCTTGCTGCGTCACGGCACGATCACGGTCGCGATGCACGAGGCGGGTGCTCGCTTTCATCGAACCTTTGTCACCGCGCAGATGCACCCGAGCGGCGCGCCGCCGCTCGATCGTGCGCGATCAGGCGCCGTCTCGCGCGAAGGGTTCAGTGAGCGAGTGGTGATGGCGCGCCAAAGTCTTGATCGCGCACTCGATGCAGTGGGCGGGCTCAATAGCCCAGGTGGCTGCGCGCTCTGGCACGTGGTGGGTCTTGGCTGCAGCGTGAAGGAGTGGTCCGTGCGAGAGGGGTGGAACGGCCGTCCGATGAATCCCCACGAGGCGAAGGGGATCGTGATTACGGTTTTGGGGGTGCTTGCGCGGTATTACGGGTATGGGCTGAAGGCTTGAGGTTGTCAGGACAATGTCCGGACGCTACAATGGTTACATGACTACAGTCGCCCCTCCCAAATCCGAGCGCATCGATGTGCGCGCAAGCTCCCCTGTGAAGCAGTTGCTGCAAGAGGCTGCTCGCGTATCGCACAAGAATGTCAGCGAGTTTTTGCTCGATGCTGGGATTGTTGCGGCTAATCAGACGCTGGCTGATCGGACGCGTTTTGAGCTCCCGGCCGAGCAATGGCGAGCGTTCCAAGCGGCGCTCGATCGGCCTGTGCGTAGTAAGCCGAAGCTGAAGAAGCTCCTGACTGAGCCCGGGCTTCTGGATTGATCGGCCACGCCTATGAGCCGATCCGAAAGCTCACGCCTTCGGATGCGGTGCAGTCATTCGACTGTGGAGATGCGGCGCTTAATTCTTTTTTGCATCGCTTTGCGCTCGTCAGTCAGCAATCCAACAGCGCTCAGACGTATGTGTGTGGCTACGGCGGATCGGTGGTCGGTTTCTATAGCCTCGCCGTCGGCAGTGTCGATCCCGCGGCCGCTGCCCCTCGGGTGATCAAAGGCGTCCCGAGACATCCCGTGCCGGTCATGATTCTCGCGCGTCTTGCGGTGGATCTGGCCCATCAACGTGTGGGGCTCGGTCGAGCGTTGCTCAAAGATGCCCTGGGGCGTACTGCGCAGGCGGCCGACATTGCCGGTGTTCGCGCGCTTCTGGTTCATGCGAAGGATGAGCGTGCGCGCAACTGGTACCTGAGCTTTGATTTCGAGCCCAGTCCGTCAGACCCGCTGCATCTCTTTCTTTTGATGAAGGACCTGCGGGCGGCTCTTGATCAACGATAGCGACCGAGTTGTGATTCGTTCCTCACTTGAATAGGGATAAGAATCGGCAATGGCAAAAATCAGTACGACGCGTTGGGATCCGACCGACCATTGGGTAACTGAGGCTGATATGGCTGCCCACCTTGATGCTGCGCTGCGAGATGGTGATCCACAATTGATTTTGGCGGCACTGGGTGACTTATCGCGTTCTAAGGGTATGACGCAGATTGCGCGGGAGACCGGGCTCGGGCGAGAAAGTTTGGACGAGGCGCTCTCGCCAGAGGGTAACGCAGAGTTTGCAACGATCATGAAAGTGATCGCGGCGCTCGGGCTGGAACTTCATGCAACCCCGTCTAACTGACGGCGTGAGACTAGAGTCCGCTTGATGAGTTTGGCATCAAAGAAAATACTTGACGCGTGTACATCGAAGGCATAACATTCAGCCATTCTGAATTTCTACGCCCGCATGGCTCTGCCTGCGGGCGTTTTCGTTGGTGCTCAGTGTTCTTCATCCCCGAGCGCCATGTCAGTTAACACGGGTCCTTCCTGCCGCCAAAACAATGCGGGGGGCGGGACCGCGGCATTTCGCTAGCGTCAGGGTGCGAACCACGGTTCGCGCCGGTTCGCACCCCTTCAATCCGCTCGATGCTGCAGCGCAGCCCTCGGTCCGCCCCGGGTCCTTACCTCAGCCCGGGACAGACCGCGGTTATCTTTTCGAGGAGCTTTTCTCTGAATCCGATTCATCTCGAGTACCGCAAGGTCGACTCGCTCACCCCGTACGGGCGCAATCCGCGCACGCACTCTGATACGCAGGTCGCCAAGATCGCGGCGAGTATCGTTGAGTACGGCTGGACAAATCCGATTTTGATCGACGGCGAGAACGGCATCGTGGCCGGTCACGGTCGTCTTGCGGCTGCGCGGCAACTCGGGCTCGATGAGGTGCCGGTCATCGAGCTCTCGCACCTCTCGCCGACGCAAAAGCGCGCCTATGTGATCGCCGACAATCAACTTGCGCTTGAGGCTGGATGGAACGAGGAACTGCTCGCGCTCGAGCTAAACGATCTTGCGGCCGAGGGCTTTGATCTTGCGCTCACCGGATTTGACGAGGAAGCGCTCGCGGAGTTGATGGCGGGCGAGGAGTCCGATCGAACGGGCGCTACGGATGATGATGCCGTTCCCGCAGTGGAGGAGGTTGCGATCTCGCGCCCCGGGGATGTGTGGCAACTCGGATCGCATCGGCTGCTTTGCGGCGATGCGACTGACGCTGCGAGCTATGCGGCGTTGATGGGCGATAGCGTTGCGGACATGGTCTTCACTGATCCGCCCTACAACGTGAACTACGCCAACAGCGCGAAGGACAAGATGCGCGGCAAGGATCGCGCGATTTTGAACGACAACCTGGGAGCGGGATTTAGGGACTTTTTGCTCGCGGCGCTCAAGCCCCTCATCGCGCACTGCCGCGGTGGTATCTACATCGCGATGTCCTCGAGCGAACTCGATGCGCTGCAGTCTGCCTTTCGCGAGGCGGGCGGGCACTGGTCGACGTTCATCATTTGGGCCAAGCACACCTTTACGCTCGGGCGCGCGGACTACCAGCGCCAGTACGAGCCGATTCTTTACGGCTGGCCGCAGGGCGCCGAGCGCCACTGGTGCGGCGATCGCGATCAGAGCGATGTGTGGAACATCAAAAAGCCACAGAAAAACGATCTGCATCCGACCATGAAGCCGGTGGAGCTCGTCGAGCGAGCGATTCGCAACTCAAGTCGTCCGGGTAGCGTGGTGCTCGATCCCTTTGGTGGCTCAGGCACAACGCTGATCGCGGCCGAAAAGAGCGCGCGCAGCGCACGTCTGATGGAGTTGGATCCGAAGTACGTCGATGTGATCGTGCGGCGCTGGCAGGCGTGGGCGGGCCAAGAGGCAACCCGCGTCAACGATGGGGCGAGCTTTAATCAGCTCTCGTCAGCTATCACTTGCGCGACTGCACAGTAGGCGACGAACGCTAACAAGTACGGTAGATCTTGCGGCACAGCGTACGTTTCGCGTACGGCGCGCTTGATCGGCCACGACATCCACTCCTTGACGGTGAGGGCGATCGCTTGCTCAAGCGGATCGCCGCTTGAGAGTCGTCCCTGTACGCCATCGGCGAAGTGACGACCGAAGCGGCTGTCGAGAAAAAGGCGTACCGACTCGAGCGGTTGCTCGGTGCTGCGGGCGATGCACGCCATCGCGATCGGCCACGCGGCGCGAGCGTCACCGCCCATGGTGCCCCAAAAGCCCCACGCCTCGTTTTGGGTGGGAAGCGTCAAAATTTGGATATTCGTCACCGAGATCTCTCCGTGAAATTGAGGGTTCCGGCCATGTCTGTGCGTTCGCGCACCGACCGCGTAGTTTTGATGTGTCGCTGCATCGCGCTTTGTGCGGCACATCACAGAACTCGATAAACACGGGCTTCGCCCGCGGCTTTGTTGGAGGCAATCGTCAAGCCGAGTCGCTTTTTAAGCGTACCGGCGAACGTGCCGCGCACGGTGTGGGGCTGCCAGCCGGTGGCCTCGCAGATTTGCGCCACGGTGGCCCCTTCCGGGCGGCGAAGTAGTCGCAGTACTTCGGCCTGTTTGCTTTCGGCGCGCCCTGTGGGCCGCTGCGGGGCCGTGGAGGCGAGCGTTGGCGCGGTTTGTGACTTCGACGTCGCGCGGTGATTACGCGGGTTACGGGATCGTTTTGCGTTCGGCGTTTTCTTGCTCATGTTCAGCGTCCTTTGGTTAATCAACGCGCCGATGAACGCTTCGTTTTTGATCAATAGCAACTCGCTTTTACCAAGCGGAAACCTTCAGGAATTGATGGGCTAATGGGGATCTCAATCCGCGCTTATGGGCGCCATCGCGGCGTGTCGGATGCGGCGGTTCGAAAGGCGATTGCGGCAGGCCGAATCACCCCCGAGCCCGATGGAACGATTGATGTCGCTGAGGCGGATCGGCAGTGGGCCGAGAACACCGAAGCGCCACGCACTGGCACCCGCGCAAGGGCGGTGAAGGTGCCCGCCCCGGCAGAGGACTCGGCAGTGGCGGAGGTGTCGACACCGCTGCCCTCGGGTGGCACGTCGCTCTTGCAGGCACGCACCGTGAACGAGGTCGTCAAAGCGCAGACCAATCGCGTTCGCCTGGCGCGGCTCAAGGGCGAGTTGGTCGATCGCGCTCAAGCGATGGCCCATGTGTTCAAGCTTGCCCGCACCGAGCGCGATGCTTGGCTCAACTGGCCCGCGCGCGTATCGGCGCAGCTCGCCGCGAAGCTCGAAGTGGATGCGCACACGATGCACATCTCGCTTGAGACCGCGGTGCGCGAGCATTTGCAGGAGCTCGGCGAGATGCGGACGCGCATCGATTGAGCACTACGATGTTTTACGAGGGTGCCGCCGAGATTGAGCGCGCATGGCGCGAGGGACTGACACCCGATCCGCTGTTGACGGTGTCGGAGTGGTCCGATCGACATCGGGTGCTCTCGAGCAAAGCCTCCGCAGAACCGGGTCGCTGGCGAACCAGTCGAACGCCGTATCTGAAGGCGATCATGGATTGCCTCTCCCCGAGCTCGCCGATCGAGCGCGTGGTGTTCATGAAGGCCGCGCAGCTTGGCGCGACCGAGATGGGCTCTAACTGGATCGGTTACGTCATCCATCATGCGCCGGGTCCCATGATGGCGGTGTGGCCGACCGTCGAGATGGCCAAGCGCAACTCGAAGCAACGAATCGATCCGCTGATCGAGGAGTCCCCGGCGCTCCTTGAGCTCATCGCCCCAGCGCGCTCGCGCGACTCGGGTAACACGATTCTTGCCAAAGAGTTCCGCGGTGGCGTGCTCGTCATGACCGGTGCCAATAGCGCCGTCGGTCTTCGCTCGATGCCGGTGCGGTATTTATTTTTGGATGAGGTCGACGGCTATCCGCTTGATGTCGAGGGCGAGGGCGATGCGATCTCGCTCGCTGAAGCGCGAACGCGTACCTTCGCGCGACGGAAGATTTTTCTCGTCTCAACGCCCACGATCTGCGGTGCAAGCGCCATCGAGCGCGAGTACGAAGCGAGCGATCAACGCCGCTACTTCGTACCGTGCCCGCACTGCTCGCACCGACAGTGGCTTCGGTTTGAACGCTTGCGATGGGGGAAGGGCCAGCCGGAGACGGCGGCCTATTTTTGCGAGTCGTGCGATGAGCCGATCGCCGAGCACCACAAGACGTGGATGCTCGAGCACGGCGAGTGGCGCGCGATGCAACCCGAACACGGAGCGCGCACGGCAGGATTTCATTTGTCCTCGCTCTATAGCCCCGTCGGCTGGCGCGGCTGGCGAGAGATCGCCCTCGCGTGGGAGGTCGCCGTGAGTAAAGAGACAGGCTCGGCATCGGCGATCAAGACGTTCAAGAACACCGAACTTGGCGAGACGTGGGTCGAGGAGGGCGAGGCACCCGACTGGCAGCGTCTTTTGGAGCGGCGCGAGGAGTACCCGATCGGCTCGGTACCTTCGGGCGCGCTGTTGCTCGTTGGTGCTGCCGATGTGCAGAAGGATCGCATCGAAGCGTCGATCTGGGCATTCGGTCGCGGGAAAGAGTGCTGGCTCATCGAGCATCGCGTGCTGATGGGCGATACCGGGCGCGAGGCGGTGTGGACGGCACTGTCGACGATGCTCGCAGAACGATGGCGACACGTCTCGGGAGCTGAAATACCGCTCGCACGTTTTGCGATCGATACCGGCTACGCGACGCAAGAGAGCTACGCATTCGTACGCTCCTCGCGCGATGCGCGAGTGATGGCGGTGAAGGGCGTGCCACGGGGTGCGGCGTTGATCGGGACGCCCACCGCAGTAGATCTGACTGTTGGGGGCAAGAGGCTTCGCCGCGGGATCAAGGTGTACTCCGTCGCTGTCGGTATCGCCAAACTCGAGCTCTACAACAACCTGCGAAAAAGCGCCGAGGTGGCCGAGGATGGAGTGAGCGTGCGCTACCCGGGCGGTTATGTGCATCTTCCAAAGATCGATGCCGAGTACCTGCAGCAACTCTGCGCCGAACAGTTGATTACCCGTCGCAATCGCAACGGCTTTCCGATCCGCGAGTGGCAAAAGATGCGCGAGCGCAACGAAGCGCTTGATTGCTACGTGTACGCCCGCGCTGCCGCGAGTGCCGCTGGACTCGATCGATTCGAGGAGCGGCACTGGCGAGAGCTCGAGCGACAGCTTGGGGTTGAAAGTAACCCCTCGACCCAAAGCGAACCGGCTGCGAGCGAGGAGGCTTCTGCGATCGGCAATCCCGACACACGCGCGCCATTGCGTCGCGTCATCAAGAGCCGCTGGTTAACCCGATAGGGGAGCAATGATTTACACCGTCACACATCTGGAAGCCTTGAAACGCGCCCTCGCCAGTGGCGAGCGACGCGTGAGCTTTGGCGATAAGTCGATCGAGTATCGATCGGTCGATGAGCTGCAGGCCGCGATTCGCACTGTTGAGAGCGCCTTGGCACGCGTGACGGGTACGCGCTCGGTGCGACAGATTCGAATCACAACGGACAAGGCGAGCTGATGAGTTGGTTTGCCAAACTGCGGCGCGGTCTTTGGGGCGGCTCTACTCCGACCTATGACGGGGTTGGCGGTGGACGGCGTGCAGTGGCGTGGCAGGTCGGTAATCCAGGGGCAATCGCCGCACTCGCATACACGCAAAACGAGCTTCGCGCGAAGAGTCGCGATCTTCTTCGTCGAAACGCGTGGGCCGCATCGGGCGTCGAGGCGTTCGTCGCCAACGCGATCGGTACGGGTATCAAGCCGCAGTCGATGGTCGCAGATAACGCCGTGCGCGAGTCGATCCATGCGCTCTGGAGTGCGTGGTGTCAGGACGCCGATGCCGCAGGAGTGACGGATTTCTACGGCCTACAAGCCCTCGCGTGTCGGGCGATGCTCGAAGGGGGCGAGGTGCTCGTTCGCTTACGCTACCGACGGCGCGAAGATGGACTGACGGTTGGGCTACAACTGCAGCTGCTGGAGCCTGAGCATTTACCCACCACGATGAACCAGACGCTCGCCACGGGAAATGTGATCCGGGCGGGAATCGAGTTCGATCGACTCGGACGGCGCGTGGCCTATCACCTCTATCGCGCTCACCCGGAAGATGGGGCGCTTGCGCCGATGTCAGGTACGGGCGGTATCGATACGGTGCGAGTACCGGCTGCGGAAATCATTCATCTCTTTCGCCCGCTGAGACCCGGCCAGATTCGTGGCGAGCCGTGGCTCGCGCGGGCACTCGTGAAGCTCAACGAGCTCGACCAGTACGACGATGCGGAGCTGGTGCGTAAAAAGACGGCGGCCATGTTCGCAGGGTTCATCACTCGACTGTCGCCTGAGGACAACCTCATGGGCGAGGGCGCAGCCGATGCGGGTGGCGTCGCGTTGGCCGGTCTTGAGCCCGGCACGTTGCAACTCCTCGAGCCGGGCGAGGATGTGAAGTTCAGTCAGCCGGCGGATGTGGGGGCGAGCTACGCTGAGTTTCTGCGCATGCAGTTTCGCGCGGTGGCAGCGGCGATGGGCGTGACCTACGAGATGCTCACGGGCGATCTCACGCAGGTGAACTACTCGTCAATTCGCGCAGGACTCCTCGAGTTTCGACGCCGCTGCGAGGCGATTCAGCACGGCGTTATCGTTCATCAACTTTGCCGTCCGATATGGCACGCATGGATGGCACAAGCGGTGCTCGAGGGCGCGCTGACGCTGCCGGGGTTTGCCTCTAAGCGTACGCAGTACAGCTCGGTCAAGTGGATCCCGCAAGGCTGGCAGTGGGTCGATCCAAAGAAAGAGTTCGACGCGATGCTGACGGCCATTCGCGCGGGGCTTCTCTCGCGCTCCGAGGCGATCTCAGCCTTTGGTTACGACGCCGAAGACATCGATCGCGAGATCGCTGCCGATAACGCGCGCGCCGATGCGTTAGGGCTCATCTTCGATTCAGACCCGCGTCACGACCACGCGCGGGTAAGCGCTACCAGTACGGCGCCTTCGCCGTCTCTTCCTCCCGAGGATCTCTGACATGCCGCTCGTTCATCTTGCGTCCCGTCTCTACGGGACGCCGCTTCTCATTGCGCGCTCAAAACTCGATGTCATTCTCTCGGTGCTCGGACCGCGCATCGGCCTTCAGCACATCGAGTCGAGTGCGCCAAAGATGGCACTGCGCGAGCCCCCTGAGCTTCGCCGCGGTGGGATTGCGATCATCCCGATCCACGGCACGCTCGTCAGGCGAGCCATGCCGGTGGAGGCCGCCTCGGGTTTGATCTCGTACGGTGAAATCGCCGAGCGTCTGGATGAGGCGCTTGCCGATCCGTCGATAGAGGGCATTTTGTTCGATATCGACTCACCGGGCGGTGAAGCCGGTGGGGTCTTTGAGCTCGCATCGCGCATCCGTGCCGCCACTAAGATCAAACCGATCTGGGCACACGCGAACGACTCCGCGTATTCAGCGGCCTATGCGCTCGCTGCCGCGGCATCGCGACTGACGCTCTCCGAAACCGCCGGCGTCGGTTCGATCGGGGTAATCGCATTGCATGTCGATCAGTCGGTCAGAGATGCGAAGGAGGGGCTCGCGTTTACGGCGATCTACGCTGGTCATCACAAGAACGATTTCTCACCGCACGCGCCTCTCTCTCCACAAGCCGTCTCGGCCTTGCAATCGGAGGTGGATCGGCTCTACGGGATTTTTGTTCGGCAAGTGGCGAGCTATCGCGATCTGGACTCGGCGGCTGTCCAAGCGACCGAGGCGAGCCTGCTCTTTGGTGAGCAGGCACTCAATGCGGGACTTGCGGATGCGGTGCTGAGCATGGATCGCGTGCTCAGTGAGTTTTCGATGGCGCTGAAGGCGGGCACGCGACGTGAGGCGCCCATTGCGAGCGTCGAGCGGCGAGGAGCGCCGGTACGCGCCTCACCACAGTCCCCTCAGGGCGTTGTGCCCCTTGCGTCCCAGTCACCCCTTTCATTGGAGAACACCATGACCTCAAACGAGGCGTTGACGATGCCGGAGATCCCGGCCGCTGAACCCCAGTCCTTACCCGGGGCGGCCGATTCATCCATTTCGGATGTATCGGAACCCTCAGCCGCCCTCGCAACCACAACCCCGAGCGCCACCGTGCCGGTGTCCGCCGAGCGACGAATCGATGCGCAAGCGATTGCCGAGCTGTGTTTGATCGCGGGCGCCTCGCAGCGAACCGCGGAATTTCTCTCCGCGGGGCTCAGCGAAGCACAGGTGCGTCAGGTGCTTCTGGAAACCCGTGCCACGCAGCCGGAGATCAGCTCGCGCATCAACGCCGATGCGACTACGGCTTTTCGCCCAGAGAGCAGCGCGGTTGTGGCGGCTGTCAAGAAACTTACTGCCAAGGAGTAACCCATGTCCCTTATTCAGGAATCCAAAAATCTCGGTGATCTTCTTAAGTACGAGGCACCGAATCTCTACTCACGCGATCAGGTGATCGTGGCGAGCGGCCAGAACCTCGCGCTCGGCGCCGTGGTCGGTCGAGTCACAACGACCGGCAAGCTCAAGGTGCTCGCACCCGCTGCGACCGACGGCACCGAGGCGGCGGTCGGCATTCTGGCGGGCGATATCAACGCGAGCACGGGCGATCGGGACGATGGCGTTCTCATTGCCCGACACGCGTTGGTCGCAAGCCATGCACTCGTGTGGCCCGCAGGCATCACGAGCGCTCAAAAAACGACCGCCATCGCGCAGCTTGAAGCACGTGGCGTGCTCATCCGAACCGCGGCTTGATCCAGGAGATCTCTTATGCAGAACCCTTTTAGTAATCCCGCCTTTTCGATGGCCTCGCTCACCGCGGCCATCAACCTCCTTCCCAACCGTTACGGTCGAATCGAAGAGCTCGCGCTGATGCCGGAGAAACCCGTGCGTCAGCGCCAAGTCATTGTCGAGGAGATGAACGGCGTGCTGAATCTGCTGCCCACGCTTCCGCCCGGTGCGCCCGGTACGGTCGGCGTGCGCGGCAAGCGCTCATTGCGATCCTTTGTGATCCCGCACATCCCACACGATGATGTCGTGTTGCCCGAGGAAGTACAGGGAATCCGCGCGTTTGGCTCGGAGACCGACACCGAAGCGGTCGCCGGGGTGATCGCACGTCACTTGGAGACGATGCGCAACAAGCACGCCATCACGCTCGAGCATTTGCGGATGGGCGCGCTCAAAGGCGTCATTCTCGATGCCGACGGCTCGGTACTCTACGACCTCTTCGATGAGTTCGACATCACGCCGCAGTCCATCTCGTACGATCTGGGTAACTCCAGCACCAACGTGAAGGCGAAGTGCCTTGCGACGCTCGCCGCAATTGAGGATAACCTCAAGGGCGAGTTCATGACCGGGGTGCACTGTCTGTGCTCGCCTGAGTTCTTCAGTGCACTGACCGGGCACGCGAAGGTAGAGAAGGCTTTCGAGAACTGGCAGCAGGGCGCGATCCTCATCAACGATGTTCGACGTGGGTTTACCTATGCGGGTATCACTTTTGAGGAGTACCGGGGGCAGGCGACCGACCCCACCGGCACGACGCGCCGATTCATCGCTGCCGGTGAAGCACATGCGTTCCCGCGCGGTACCGTGGATACCTTCGCTACGTACTTTGCACCTGCGGACTTTAACGAAACGGTGAATACGGTCGGTCAGACGCTGTATGCGAAGCAGGAGCCGCGTAAGTTTGATCGCGGTACTGATTTGCACACGCAGTCGAATCCGCTGCCGATGTGTCATCGCCCCGGGGTGCTCGTGAAGCTCACGACGGCCTGATGGGCTTGATTGAGCGCTTGTACGAAGCGGCAGAGCGGTCGGGTCTGCTCACGACGGTAGAGATCGCGGGGCAGTCGATTTCGGTCGATTTCTCGGCGGCCGATGAGACCGTGCTTGAAGGTTTGGTGCGGGGAGCGGATTACTCGATCCGCTACCCCGCATCCGCCTTACCGCAGCTTGCGGTCGGCGATGCACTCGTGATTGCCGGGATCAACTATACCGTGCGTGATATCCGCGCCATTGGCGATGGTGGCGAGCATCGTGCGGATTTAAGTCGCGCGTAGGGCGCTCACGATGAACTCTATCCGCGAACAGATCCTCCAGGCGACGGAGACGCGGGTGCGGGCGGCCATCGCGCCCGTTCCGCTACACCGGCACCCGACGGTTCCGGTGGATAGGGAAGGTAGCCCCGCGGTTATTCTGATCGCCGAGGGGGATGCGATCAGTAGCTACGCCAACGGGCGCGTTGATCGAGCACTCACCGTGCGATGTGTGGCACTGGCGCGCGGCGCAAACGCCTTCGATACGACCGATCAGCTCATCGTGGCGGTGCACAGCGCCCTCATGACCGAGACCAATCTCAACGCGCTTGTAATTGCGGTACGCGAGATCGACTGCGACTGGGACTCCGAGGACATCGACGCCGGCGTGGTCGCGATCCCCGCGCGCTACGAAATCCGATATCGCACCCACGCCCACGATCTGACTCTCGCCGGCTAGCGCCGGCTCCACGTTCAACTCTGAAGGAGATTTACCATGGCTTATTTTTCAGGACAGGGGCGCGTCTATATCGGCGCCCGCGATACGAGCGGTATGCCGCAGGGGCTGACCTATGTTGGCAACGTGCCGGAGCTCAAAGTATCGCTCTCGGTCGAGACGCTAGAACACCAGGAGTCGACGAGTGGTCAGCGGTTGACCGATCTGCAACTCATCAAGACCAAAAAGGGCGAGTTCGCCTGCACGCTCGAGGAGTTGATGGCCTCGAACCTGAGTCTCGCGCTCTACGGAACAACGGTGACGCAGACGAGCGGTACGGTGACCGCTGAGGCGCTACCAAATCCGATCACTCTGGCGAGTCTCTACATTCTCTCGAAGCAGAACGTCTCCACTGTCGTCGTCAAAGACTCAACCACAGGAACCCCCAAGACGCTGCCCGCGGCGCAATACACCCTCAACGCCAAGCACGGCTCGATTGCGATCAACGACAAGACGACCAGCGGACCTTACGTTGAGCCCTTCAAAGTCGATTACTCCTACGGAGCGGCACAAAGCACGAGCATGTTCACGCAGCCGTTGCCCGAGCGGTGGGTTCGATTTGAGGGGCTCAACACCGCCGATGGTAATCGGGAGGTGGTGATTGATCTGTATCGGGTCGCGATCAATCCGGCCAAAGAGCTCTCGATGATTACTGAGGAGCTGCTGAAGTTTGAGTTATCCGGTCAGGTGCTCGCCGATACGTTGAAATCGGCGACCGGAGATCTCGGTCAGTTCGGCCGCATCGTGCTGCTCTAAGGTTGAATCATGAGCGAAGCAGAGCTTGAGGTGATCTTTCCACGCGGCGAGGTCATCAATATTGCCGGCGAGCGCATCGAGATCCGACCCCTCGTGCTCGGTGAGCTTCCGGCGATGCTTCGGGCGATTCGCCCCTTTTCCGGTGAACTCTCTCAGGAGCCCGACTGGCTCGCCCTGCTCGCCGAGCACGGGGAGGCGCTGTTGGCTGCGCTCGCTCTTGCGAGTCACCGTCCGCACGAGTGGGTGGAGTCCTTGCCGCTTGATGAGGCCATCACGCTTGCCGCAACCGTCTTTGAGGTCAACGCCGATTTTTTCGTGCGCCGGGTCGCCCCGAGAGTCGGCGATCTGGCGCAGCGGATCGGCCAGCGGCTCAGCAGTGGTTCGATGCCATCGCCCGTCTGATTCGCGCCGGGCATCGGATCGAAGACATTCGCGCTTACACGCTCGGACAGGTGAACGGCTTTCTCGCGGCGGATCGCCGTCTTCAGTTCGAACGCTTATCGCTGCAACTCACCCTCGATAGCGCAGCAGCGCAAGGCAGCACCGAGAGCATCCGTCGTCTACGCGCAGAGCTCGATCGGGAGGCAGATCGTGAAGGTTGATTTGGTATCACAAGGGCTGCTCGATCCGCGCCGCTTCAATACTTGGCGACGCGATACGGAGCAGGCGATGCGTAAAGCGACTGCGCGGGCGATGCGCGAAAGCGGTCAGCAGATCGCAAGCGAGGTGCGCGCCGACATGGCCAGCGGCTTTCGTTCTGCGAGTCCTGCGTTCTTGCGCTCGATGCGAAGCAAGGTGTTCGATCGCAAGCCCAGCCGATTTCCGGCGCTCTATATCGGATCAAAGATTCCGTGGCTTGGGATTCATACGCAGGGCGGCACGATCCGTGGCCGCATGCTGATCCCGCTGCTGCCGGAGGGTCAGCGCATCGGGCGCAAGGCGTTCGCACGCGTAGTCGATGCCCTGATGCGATCCGGCAACGCGTGGTTCATCGAGAAAAACGGCCAGAGAATTCTCATGGCGGAGAACCTTGCGGAGAACGCGACTCCACTGTCGCGATTTCGACGCGCTGAGCGGACGCGCAGCGGCCTTAAGCGAGTTTCTCGGACACGGGAGATCCCCATTGCAGTCCTTGTGCGCTCGGTGACGCTCAGGCCTCGCTTTAATTTGCTGCGCGTGGTGCGCGCGGCACTTCCGCGTCTCTCGGCCGCGCTTTCCCGGGCACTCCGAGCTCTTTAAATCATGGCAAATAACCGCGCTCAGATTCTCATCACCGCGGTCGATGAGACGCGCCGGGCATTCCAGTCGATCAATGGCAGCTTGAACCAGCTGCGTGATCAGGCGGGGCAGGTCACGGCTGTGCTCTCGCGCATCGGCGCAGCGATCGGCGTCGGACTTGGCGCGCGCGAGCTCATCACGATTGCCGATGAGTACAAAAATCTGCAGTCGCGCCTCCGACTGGCCGTCACCTCCCAAGCGCAGTTCAACGTCGCTCAGACGGAGCTCTTTCAGATTGCGCAGCGCAATCGCGCTCCGCTTGCCGAGACCATCACGCTGTACGCGCGGCTCGCGCCATCGGTACAAGCCCTCGGGCGATCGCAGGCGGAGGTGCTTGCTGCGACGGATGCCATCGGACAGGCGGTCGCACTCTCAGGTGCCTCGGCCGAGGCCGCATCTGCTGCATTGGTGCAGCTTGGGCAGGCGTTTGCCTCAGGACAATTGCGCGGTGAGGAGTTCAACTCGGTCATCGAGCAGACCCCGCGTCTTGCCCAAGCGATTGCAGATGGTATGGGTGTCCCACTCGGGTCACTTCGTGCGCTCGCTAAAGAAGGCAAAGTCACCTCCGCGGCGGTGCTCGACGCGTTACTCACGCAGCGTGAGCGACTCGCCGCCAAACTCGGTGAGGTGCTCGACTTCCACAATTTCGTTCTGCACCACTACTTCAAACAAGTGCCGGTCGATTTCCAGCGAACGCTGGACGAGCAACTCGCGTACGGCGAGCGCATCAAACCTTTGGTGGTGGATGTCGCCGGCGAACTGCAGCGCATGCGTGATGCGGGTCGCAACGCGATCTTCGAAGGCGCGCAAGGTGCGATGCTCGATGTCGACCTCGGCACCTATCCCTTCGTCACTTCGTCGAACACCACAGCGGGGTTCGCCGGCACGGGCACCGGTCTCGGTCCGCGCAATTTCGATTACGTGCTCGGGATCGTGAAAGCGTACACGACGCGCGTCGGCGCGGGTCCGTTCCCGACCGAGCTCAACGACGAAACCGGCGAGCATTTGCAACGTGTGGGGCAGGAGTTCGGCGCCGTCACCGGG
>Ga0208783_10000284_pt1 | contig 31815 bp, 34 predicted proteins | sample DEB19_08_DNA_2_FD_184529 | JGI IMG/M metagenome (GOLD analysis project Ga0208783, IMG submission 184529) | Aqueous microbial communities from the Delaware River and Bay under freshwater to marine salinity gradient to study organic matter... | ecosystem: Environmental > Aquatic > Marine >... | reverse complement strand
GGCGACGAATGGTCGGATACCCCTGCAGTCCGGGACTACTACGCACGGGTGACCGGCGACCCCGATGCTGCTTTCATCGCAGGCTTGGTTCCCGAAGTCATCCTCCCGGCTGGCCCCGAGCTGCTTGGCGGCATCGGCTACGTCGCCGACATCGCACGCGCCTTCGCCAAGGCGGAACGGCTCAAGGAAGCACAAGCTGCGCAGAAGGCAGCGCAAGCTGCAGCGCGTAGCCGTGACTTGGTTCGCGGTCTCGCAGAGACCAACCCGGCACGAGCTCGTCTTCCCGCGCTCGAGGCCAGAGCGGCACAGCTTGAGCAGCGTGCGCTTGAGGCCGCAGACCAAGCAGCGGCGAACGTGTCGCCCTCGGTTGTGCAGGCCGTAGCCCGCAAGGCCGCAAAACTGGCGGTTGTGGATGAGGCGAAGCAGCAAGCGTTCGTCGACAAGCTCGGCTCGGTCAACTTCCCGAGCGATGTCGCACGGGTAGCCGATGAGGCCGGCCTTGATGATGCGGACAAGGCGCGCGTCGTGTCGCTCACGAGAGCCAACACGCCAAGCGACTACGTGATGATCAGCGACACGATCGGCGTCCCGCGCGACATGGCGCAAGAGGCCTCGCAGCGTCTCGCAGCGCATCGGCGCGCGACATTCGTGCGCACTCCCGATGAGGTTGCGGCCGCATTGCGGCAAGAGGCAGCCCAGGCCGCGGGCCCAGTGCAGACGAAGCTGTACAGCTTGGCTGCGCGCGCCCCGGCCGACGTCGACGCCATTCGCAAAGAGGCGGTCATCGCGCTGCGACAGTCGGCCCGCGCTCGAGGCGTAGCCGCCAACGAGGCCGAGGCCTTCGCGCGCAGCTTCGACCAACGTCCGCCCGGCGAAGCTCTGCCAGAGCTTGCCCGGTATGCGACTTGGTCTGATGTGCCAGCGGCGGCGCGGCGCCAAGCACAAGCGGCATGGGAGACCAAGTTCTTGGACCAGCTCGGCCCCATGGCTCGCCGATCCGCAGACTTGACTCGTGCGCAGGTCTGGTTCGACGGGACGGAGTCTGTCTTCAACGGCCTCACAGCGCGCAAGCTGCGTGCTCTGGCGCCGTTCGTCCCGCTGGATCGGGGAACCCTCGCTGCAGCGCGGACGGCGCGTGAGATTCAGGCGAAGGGCATCAGCTCGCTGCGCGACCTCAAAGCAAAGCTCACCGACGCCACGAAGCGCACAGGCAGCGTTGACGGCGCTCTCGATGAGCTGATGGCCGGAGAGCTCAGCCGATCCGTTGCTGCTCGCACTCCACCGGCCCAGGCATGGGAAGCGCTCTTCGAAACGATGTACGGCGCCCGCAAGGACGCTGCGAAGGAGCGCGCGGCGCAACTTGTGGACCTCGAGGCCTACCCAACCATCGGGCAAGTCCGCGCTCTCGACAGGCTACTTGAAGCGCAGGGCATCGTGACGGGCAAGGCCCCCGACTTCCGCGCGGCCTTCTTGAAGGTCATCCATGAGCAGGGCTTGAAGAAGGCTCTGAGCGCCGAAGCGCGGGACATCTACGCTGCGCAGGCGGCCGTCGACCTGGCTCCCGGCCAGACGCTGCAGGACATCATCCAGCGGTTCCCGCAGCCCGGTGCGGTTCGCACACTCCCGGTTCCTGAGCTCACCACCGGCGCGCCCTCGACACGCATTGCTCTGGTCGACCCGACGGCTGGAGAAGTGGAGCGTGCATTGTCAGAGGGCGTAGCCGATGGCTTGTTCACCGCCATCGATAGCGTACCGGTTCGAGCTCGAGGCGCGACCGGCGCCTACCTACAGGATGCGATCGAGCACGCAGCCAGCATCGGCCGTCGCGACTCTCAAAGCCGCTTCACCTATGGCTACATCCTTCCGAACGTGCCTGTGCAGTTGGGACGGCTTGCGCAGCTTGGCTTGTTGCCGTTGGCGACGATCGGCGCGCGACAGACGCTCGAAGCGGCTGGCTTGGTCGGCCGAAACGCCATCGACTACGCGACCGAGGCCGTCTTCAATCGGCGCATGCTCGGCACCGGGATCGTCGATGAGGCTGGCGTCTACTACAGCCCCAAGATGCTCGATGACCTGGCGCAGTCCTACGGCGTCGGCACATCAGCCGTTGAAGCGGAGCGCGTCGGCTCGCTGGGGCGTGACCTGTTGCGCGAAGCACAAGCGGCTGCGGCTACGCATCCGCGCCTTGCGGCTGTGCTTGAGACTGCCAACCCGCTCGATCGTGGACTGTTCTTGCGGTTCGCCGAAGCGCTCGAGCTCAACTTCCGGAGAAGCGTCTTCGAGCTCGCCATCGCCGCAGGTCGCTCGCCAGCCGATGCGGCCGACCTCGCCAAGCGCAGCCAGCTCGACTTCGACAACACTCCGGCCTTCGTGCGCAACCAAGCGTCGCGCTGGCTTGGTGAAAGCGCCTGGCTCTACGCTGCGACCACGCAAGCGCTTGCGGCGGTGTCAGCGCAACCGCGGGCGGCGGTCGCAGCGTTTCAGGCCGCGCGCGCCAAGGCCGAAGCGCAGGACCCTTACAGCATCCATGGCGACAAAGCGCTCACCTCGCTCGGCATCGTCGAACGGGATGGCGAGGCGTACTATCTGCCAAGCGTTCCGGCCTTCAAGCCGCTCGAGGCTGCGATCGGCGCTGCGCGTCGGGCCGACCTCATCGTTCGCGACATCCGCGCGGCCTACGGTCAAGGCGACGCTGTCGATGCGGGCATCGTCGCCCTCGAGCAGGGCGTCGGCAACATCGCAAGCGTTGCGGCTGCGCTGATGGCTCCCGAAGTCCTGGATGCCTGGGATCGGTACGAAGAAGGGGAGGCCTACGTCACGGCTGGCATCCCTACCGCTGAACCTCTGAGCGATGAAAAGGCCTTCTGGGCGCTGGCGATGAACGCACACGTGAAGGACCCTTCCAGGCTTCCGGGAGGGGAGTGGGAGGACTTCCTGCGCGTGTACCAACCGGAGCTCGTTCTGCCTCCCAAGGAGCTCGCCGACAAGCAGGATGCGCGCTTGTGGACAGGACTACCCCCGGAGGGCATGCCGCACCTGCGGATGGGTACGACTCCGGAAGGGCGAGAGTTGTGGATGAGCTTCAAGCCGTCGGCGGTTGGGCTCAAGCGGCTGAGTGTGTTGCGCGCCTTGACCCCCGACAACCTCGAGCAAGCGTTGCAGATCTACAGCGCGTTCAACGTGGACCAGTTCAAGGCGCGCGACATCCGCGCCACGGCTCCACCGTTCGACGTTGTCGCGCAGCCTGTGCTTGCGCCTACGCTTCCGCAAGCTGCAGTCGAGACCGTGTTGCCGCGGGTTACGATCGATCCAGCGGAGGCGCGGCGCAGGCAAGCTGCAGCCATCCAAGCCGTTCGCGAAAACGTGAAGTAGCCGCCCGAGCAAGAGGGGGAACACATGCCGACCCGCATCACGCACTTCCTGCACAAGTCCGACGTCACTGGTTCACAGGCCGTCGGGACGGCATTCAACACGACTGCGCGCCACACGCACAGCCTGCTTGTTGCGGCCAACGCGCCCGACTTCCAGCTGCGCGCGAACTACCTTGGCATCATGCAGGGCCTGCAGATCTACTTGACGACCCTTGCGGGCGGCGCGACCTCCGTCACTGTGCGCATCACGCAGGACGCGGCCGGCGACGTTGTGTGTGTGCCAGACACTACAGCGACCCTTGCGACCGGTGTCACGACCGCTGCGACCGGTAGCGCCATGTTCAAGATCGACCTTCCCATTCATCAAGACTTGGGAGGCCCAGGCAACGGCACGTTCTACGTGTTCGTGAAGGTCAACGCAGGGACCGCAGTGTTTAGCGGTTCTATGATCACCTGGATGGAGTGACCGATGCCTATCGTCCCGGTCTTTCCTGATAGCGGCGCTACGCCAACCCCCTCTCCAGCGGTGCTTGCTTGGGATGCGCCAGCCTCAACGGCTGTCGCTGCAGGCAACACGAGCGCGATCATCACGTGGAACACGGCTACGGGCGGCACGGCGCCGTACACCTATGGCAACGCAGGCGTTGTGTACGACTCGCAAGGGGCAAGCACTACGGCGTTGCTCAGCACGGTCGGCACCCCTGGCACAACGACTGTCAGCGGCCTCGTCAATGGGCAGACCGTCATCGTTGAACGATCTGTCACCGATGCGGTCGGAGCGGCGATTATCGTTCAGGGCGCCGTCACGGTCGCAGCAACAGCGGCTGGCGTCACATCTGGCGCGGCGCCAGCTTCGCAGTCGCTTCCAGCGGGGACGGCCACGGCGACCATCGGCACATGGGGAACTCCCAGCGGTGGGACTGGTCCCTACACCTATGCCGTGACCGACATCAGCGGCACCGGGACCACGATCGGCGGCACAGGGCTTGGCCCCTACACTGTGAACGGTTTGACCAACGGGTTCACTTCGGTGTTCCTGCTTACAATCACCGATTCACTTGGCGCGAAGGGCTACAGCGTCACGACCATCAGCGTTGCAGCAAGCCCCGAAGAATGGATCGTAGTCGACTCGGTAGACTTCACAGACGCGAACTGGACTGCACTATCATCCACTTCGACCACAACTTCGACGACGGCTTGGCAGCACACGCTGTATGCGGCCGACGGCGTCACAGCACGGGCCTACGTCTACAACAACAGTCCAGATGCGCGCACGCTTAGCATCAGTCCCAGTGGCAACGGCTTGACGCTGGTCAACGGCGCAATCACGGTGCAGCCCAATATCGGAGTCTGGCCAGCAGGGTGGGATTCCCTACGGGGCGCAAACCGACGCGACTTGTGGATGGTCGAGGCTATCGTCGCGGGCAAAGAGCCGAGCGGGACCGCCGCGTTTGTACATATTCTGGCTCTTAGCCGTGATGCTTACACCACACCTGGCACTGGGCTACGGACCATCAATACATCGTCGTCTTCAATGGTGCGCGCGATTAGCTATCTGGTTTCATTGGCAGAACAGGCAATCCAGACCGTCGCACCCGGCACATATCGGGAATACACCGCGGGCGTACAGGTGACAATCAACGACCAGCGACAGCACGACGTTTTCGTTCGCGTCGGGGCGACTGACTTCGGCGCCCCGCTCACCGGTCAGCGTGTTCGGGTGCAGGTTGCGTCCGGTGCGATGACATCGACGTCTGGCAACTACCCGGTGTCGGCCAACTGGTTCGATGCGAACATCCAGTTCCGCACTAAGTGGTGGATGTACCATGATGGCAGCGCAACCACGAACTCAGAAGTGAGACTGCTCAAACTGCGGCTGCTTCGCAAGCCGAACGGGAGCACCTGATGCAAGCGTTCTACGAATGGCAGATTCCGGCTGAGCCAGACGGCCTTGTGTCGGTTGTTGTGCGCATGACCTACGCTGAGGCGTCGGCCTTGAGCATCGTCGACTTGACGAGCGCCACTCAGCCAGACGCGGCGACGTCCCGTGCGTGGGCGCGTCCTATCGTCGCCACGATTCAACAAGCGATTGCTGATGGAGCACTTGTGCTCCCCGATGGTGCCGCATGATCGCGCAGCTTGACCCCGGTCTTGTAAGCCAGCTCATCCCGTTGCTTGCCGGTCCCGGCGCTGCGGTGATCGTCCTCGTTGGCGTGTTGTACGGCTTCTACACCTTGGCCGTGAAGCATGCGCTTCCGCTCATCGGCGCCATGGGGAAGAGACACCTGGACCAGATCGACACGTTGATCGCAACGCAGAAGGCCGAAAGCGTCGCCATCACCAAGACGTTGAGCAGCATCGACCGGCGCTTGGCTCGCCTCGAGGGCATCACTGACGCAGGGCAGTTCCTACCCAACCCCGGCGCCATGTCGCCAGACCGGAGCTCGTGATGCCACTCAAGAAAGGCACAAGTCGCAAGACGATCGAAGCCAACATCCGCAAGCTCATCGATGAGAAGTATCCGCCGAAGCAAGCGGTCGCGATCGCCTACGACAAGGCCGGCAAGGCCAAGAAGGCAGGTGGCAAGTGAGCTCGGTGCGTCGCATCAAGCAGGGCGAACCCGGCTACGGCCGCAAGAAGTTCGTCGCGACCGGGACCTATGAAGGCAAGGCCTACACGGTTCGGTTCGGCGACCCCGAGCTCGAGATCAAGCGCGACGATCCAGAACGCCGCGCGAACTTCCGCGCTCGACACGGCTGCGACGATGCGGGCCCGCCCAACAAGGCGCGCTACTGGTCTTGCAAGATGTGGAGCAACAAGCCCGTCTCGGAGATCGCAAAGTGACCGACGATCCGCCCCGCGCTGGCGAGTTCTTCACCTGGAAGGAGCTCACCACGACTTCCACCGGTCTCGCCAACGTGCCCGATGCGATGGCGCGCAACAACCTGCGCTACCTGTGTAGCGAAGTGCTGGATCCGCTCCGACGCCATCTTGGCCGGCCGATCCGTGTGACAAGCGGCTACCGCGCACCGGCGGTCAACCGCGCCGTCGGCGGAAGCGCCACGAGCGCACACGTGCGAGGCGAGGCCGCCGACATCAAGGTCGAAGGCATGACCGCAACCGACATCGTCAACGCACTGCTCGGCATCGGTGTGCAGTTTGACCAGGCGATCGCCTATGCTCCGATTCGCGGCGGACACGTGCACATCGGCATCAGGGCCGGTGCGAACGCACGCCAGCGGCGAGAACTACTCTGGGCGCCCGAAGGCGGCGGCTACCGTCCCTTCGTGCAAGTGCGTCCGGTGTGATAGCCGTCGAGCGCACAATCTGACGTCCGCCGCAAGGTGGGGCTAGCGCCAGACTGCAAACACGCCGATCGGGGCATGGGGCTCCGATCGGCGTTGTCATTCTCAAACGGGGACCTTCACAGGCACAGGTCGTCCCCACAGGTCGTCCCGGACGGGGACGTCCGCAGGTTTCAATGGGACCCCACAGACATTGTGCGTGCCGTCAAGCATCCTGTTCCACTGGTCGACAGCGCGCGAAGCTGCGAGCGGTCCAGTCGGATCGGGAAACCGTGGCAATGGTCCTGACATGAAGCAATCTGCACACCGCAAGGCGGCACAGAACGCAACGCCTGTCGCATCTACATGCACTTCTATGTTCGGCCGCCCTGTGCAGAAGGGGCAAGTTCGGACCCCCGGCAAAGCCGGAATCACGTAGGCGATCTTGTCGAATGGGTGCTCAGATCGTTGTGTCGACTTCTTGGCCCGAGGCATCAGACACCTCGCTCGGCAAGCCGTTGCGCCAGACTCAACACGAGCTCACGGGCAAGCGCGCGTTCGACGGGCAAGGCCTCGACATCCGCATGCAGGTACACGAGCAGGTCGAGCGCTTCTTGGTAGGCGCCCGCTGTCGCCTTCGGCCATCCGACCGACAGAACACCGCCGTACTTCTGAACCCCGACTTCGGCACGTGCCTTGAGGCACGCTACAACCGCATCAGGAAGGCGATGGGACGCCACCCCTACCGCAGGTGCGCCTTGGCTATGCCCCGGCCCTAAAGCCGTTGTAGCGGTCTCCACAAGCATCGCTGCTTGTCCGTCGCTGGCGACCCATAGACTGAACTTCATTGTCCCCTCAGTTGTTCGATGGTTGCGATGGCTGTCGTGATGCCTTGCGGGAGGCCCGCAGCTCGAGGTTCGGCTTCAATGCCGCGCCACAGCTGCGGACGATCGCACTGCGCTCGCCACACGATGTTCTGGCTCTTGGCCTCCCAGGGCAGCGCAGTGCCCCCGAGCTTCCACCGGTCGCTGATGTCCGGTACATCATCTTCGACCTTCCACCATTGGGCGCCTTTCTTGAGGTACAGCCTCACGACTTGACCCCGACGATTCAGATGCAGGAAGCCGTACCAGCCCGCGCCACGATCGGCGCGCAGCTGGTCGAGTACGGTGAGGCGTTCACTCACCGGTGACACCGGTAGGCAGCGTCGCAGCCTGCACATCGCCCCGGCCCGGCCAAGTGTTGCTGCGCATGCAGTCGAGCACCTTGCGAACAAGCTCGAGGTGATCGACCATCGCGCCCGCGATCGTGCCTTGATCCCATTCGACGGCGGTCGCATCCCACGGCGCCTTGTCTTCGGCGACCACGGTGTACCAGCGCACCTGCGTCGCGTTGAGGTCGACGCCGTAGTGATGCGCTGCAGCGTACGTGTAGTGGGCCAGCTGCAACATCCAGCCGTACTTGCGCGCAGCCCAGGCGATGAGCTCCGCAGTCGTGTCGCCGAACGTTTTGATGTCGGCGATGATGATCCCGTGCTCTGGGCTGTAGTGCATGATGTCCGGCTTGCCCTTGCACAGAAGCAGCGCGTCGCCGAGGTCGAAGTCCCAGACCACGGGTTCTTCGCACACAGTCTGAGGCAGCGACAGCACCCAACGCAGCCACTGGTTCCGCCCGTAGGCGTTGGCGATGTTGATGGCCTGTTCGTACTCGTTGAGGCTGAGCACGTTCTTGCCGACGCTGTTCTGCAGGAACGCTGCGTATTCCTTGTTGCGAGGGTCCTTGCGGCCCTCCCACACAGCGATCTGATCGTGGGCGGACATGGGCTCCAAGACGAGAGCGTGCACAGCGCGCAGCATCGCGTACTCTGCAGCGTTGTCTTCTTGGTGGTCGACCGCATGCCGGTAGTGCAGCGGCGACTTGCGCATGTGCTTCAGCGTGCTGTAGTTCACGCCCGGATGGGCTCGGTAGTCGGCGTCAGTGAGAAACATGGTAGCGGCCTCCGTTCTGGATGTTGTAGGTCACGGCGATGGCGAGGGCGGCCCAGGCATGGGACGTCACCCCGTAGAGGGGACCTGGCTTGCGTCGGTCACCGAGCGCTCTTGCCTTGTCGCCTCCGTGAAGCTCGATGAGGGCTTGCCTCACGAGCGCGTCTTTGTTCCCCTTCGTTGCACAGCCCAGGGCCTGCAGGACATCACGGCGGGGAATGAACGCTGCAGGCTGATCGAGCTGGTCGCACAGCTCCATGCAGCGGCCGATGACTTCGGTTGTGCGGACAACCTGAGTCGATGGCGGCCCGGCCTGCGTCCGTTCGCACACGACCCTGTAGGGTCGATGCTCACGCACCCAGGTCCGGACATCTGCCCACTCAAGCCGGGACTGGGCTGCGACAACGAACGGCGTGTTCGTGATGTCGTACAACACCAGCCCCGAATGCTCTGGGCCTGGGTCAAGCCCGAGCAGGATCACTGCTCTTCCCCTGCAAGCCAGGGTGTAGGGTCATGCTCCGGGTTCCATCGTCCGATGCGCATGCCCTCCGCTGGAGCGCGCAGCTTGCGGTAGTCGAAGCCATGAACTGAAGTGCAGTACGACACTTCGCCATGCTTGAACGACAAGCTCAAGTACGTGAGCATGCCTTGCCCGACCGGCTTCGCCAGAACGTCCGGTTGGCGATGAAAGGGCTGCTTCTGATAGAAGCGCATGAAGTCCTTATAGCTGAGATGCAGCCACACTCCGTGCTTGCTGATCTCTACACTGTACTCGGTGACGCCAACTTCTTCGAGGGCAGCGGCGGCCCGATGCGCCCAGTGAACGCGAACTGCGATGGTCATGCCTCACCTCCCGACTTCCGCGCGCGGCGCGTCTTGGGTTCTTCAGCCTCGATCGGTGCAGCGTGCGACGCCAGCGAGGCGAGGCGCTGAGACAAGAACTGCTCGATGGTTGCAGCGCCGACGGTCTTGAGCCAGCTCAGCATCTGCGCTTGCTGATGCGCAGGCATGTCGGCGGGTGCAGGCTTGTTGTGTGCTTCGCAGTACAGCTTGAGCGCATCGAGCTCGATCGGCGCAATGGCTTCGGCGATCTCTGCGTCGGTCATCTGGCGCGCAGCCGGAGGCGCCGCGCGCGGCGTGAACGCACGCACCGGCGAAGGGCTGGAGCTTGCGGCGCCAGATGCGGCGCCCGATGCGTCGTTGCCGTCATCGTCGCTCTGAATGACGCCGCAGATCGACGCCAACGTGTAGCGGCGCAGGTACGAGATCGCCGAACCGACCGCATGCGCGTCCTTCTTGCCAGCGACCGGCATGCTGCAGATGGACTTCATCCACTGCCCGGACTCGTGGGTGATCAGCGTCGTCATGTGGATGACGTCTTCGGCCAAGACTGGATGCTGCAACACGCACAGGCCTGAGGCGTTGTAAGCAGGCAAGATCGCCTCGAGCACGCTCGCAAGGCTCGTATACTTGGTACGGAAGGCAGGATTGTTGGCGTCCTTGAACGCGCGGCCCATCATGCCTTGAGCCTTGGCAAGAGCGCCGAAGAGCTCAGCACAGCTGTCGCTGTAGAAGACGTTGGTGTTGTACATGTGTCAGTTCCCCTGTTCGTGAGCGTCGTTGACAAGCTTCTCGATGAGTTTGTTGATGGAACGCAGCCCGCTGCGAGCACGAATACCCTCCGCTCGTGCCCACACGACAGGCGACAGCTTGACTTGGTGGAAGTGCTTCTCTGTGTTTGGCATCTTCTTGTCGGTCATCATCGCGCCCTCCCCGGTGCGCCCAAGCATGCTAAGGCATGCGCGCGATACCGTCAACCCCCAACAGCATGCAATAGCATACAAAGGCGAGAACGTGCCCGACGTCGCCGCTCTCTACGTTGATCGAGGTGGAGTCTATGACCGTCCCGATGTTGACTTGTGGGACATCAATAGAGATGCTCGGTTTTACTCCGGTCCCTTGCCTGTAGTCGCGCATCCGCCATGTGAACGATGGTCGCGCCTTGCGCACATCTGGGCTGCAGTACCTGGTCGGCCCGGCATCGGAGAAGATGGTGGCTGTTTTGCTGCGGCTCTTGCTGCGGTTGAACGCTACGGTGGCGTGCTAGAGCATCCCCTTGGATCGGCTGCTTGGCCTGCATTCGGCTTACCTGCGGCGCCAGTATCTGGATGGGCACGCACGCTGTATCGACCTGGTTGGTCATGCCGAGTCGAGCAAGGTTGCTACGGTCACTTTGCGCCGAAGCCGACGTTGCTGTATTATGTTGGCGCGACACCTCCTCCGCCTTTGCTCTGGGGTGCATCAGGAGCATCCGGGCGTTTTGATAGGACGTCGAGTAGCGATCCGCGGCGCAGGCGAACACCGCTCGCCTTTGCGGAGTTGCTGCTTTCGATGGCCAGAGGTTCACGTGCTTAGCGCCGACAAAGTCGCCATCACCGCAGCGCGCTTGCTGCTTCCGACCAAGCGGCGTGTGCCGTTGGCCGACCTGCGCTGGCAGGCCGAGCGCGTCATCGAGGCGCGGCGCAGAGAGCATCCGGAGCTCGAGCGCCAACCCCGGCCGGCGCAGCTGGCAGTGTGGGAGAGCTGGCACGATGACATCGCCGCGGAGGTTGCGCGCAGAGCAGAAGCTCTGTAGAAAGACGCGCGCAGAACGCAATGCAACGAGGGGGCGGCATCCGGAATGGTCCGGGTGCCGTCTTTGCTTTTGACTTGTCGGTTCGCGCTGCTTCTGGTAGGCAAGAGCGGGGCGCCGTAGAGCCCCGGCTGTCCTCCTGTCCCCGCGCGACTCAGCCCGCGCACCCCGTCCGTCGGCCCGGAGTAGCTACCGGGACCCGGCGGGCGGTTGGGCAGGGGAGGCCATCTCTCGACAGGAGAAGACATGACCGACGATGAAGCCCCGAACAGGGGCCGTTCGCGCACATCTGCGCGTCAGACGGCCGCGCCAGCTGGCGAAGGCTGGGACCCGATTGAACGATGCGACTGGGAAGCGGTTGCGTCGGCACTGATGAAGCCGTGGCCCTTAGGCGCGCAACGACATGACCTGCGGTACTGGGCAAGCCGTCAACGAGCCCACAAGGGCGACAGACCAGGCTACCGCCTGCTTGCGGAGCGTTGGGGCATCACCGAGAAGGCAGCCCGCATCGTCTGTAGCGACGTTGAATGGTGGGCTGATCCGCGCTTCGGCGACCCCGATCCTAAAAGGGCGCAGCAAGGGCGCACCGAGGGCGCAGCAAGGGCGCACGAAGGGCGCACCGAGGGCGCACCTGTACCCGTGGATGACGACGTTCTCAACGTAAAAGGGCGCACCGAGGGCGCAGCAAGGGCGCACGAAGGGCGCACCGAGGGCGCAGCAAGGGCCCCTAAAGATAACAGCAACAGCAACACCAACAGCCACACCGACATCGAACAGATCTTGTCGGCTACGCCGACGCAAGAGCGTCCGAAGCCGGAGAAGGTCAAGCGGACAGCAGAAGCAGCGCAGCTGTTGGCGCTGCTTGATGCGCTGCGTCTGATGCGGCATCGAGGCCGCAAGCTATCGGAGGGCACCTGGGTCACGAAGCTCGAGAAGGCCTTGGCGAAGCGGAGCGCGCAGAGCATCGTCGACGGGTACGTCTGGATGCTCCGAAGTCCGCAGGCCGCCTTCTTGCGGGGCGAGGATGGGAGAGGCACGACCGACTACACGGTCGACTTCTCGACTTGCCTTGCGCATCCCGAGTACGCCGATCGCCGTCGCTGGAAGGGCAGTGAAGGCCCGTTGCAGCCTGAGCTCGATCGGTGGGAGGCTGCCTTAGCAGCTGGCGAGCCAGAACCGGCATGGGTGGAGCGATGGGCGGCCGTCGATGCGTTCGCAGCCGATCGCGCTCGAGCACGGATGCAACCGATGGAGGATGGCGACTATGACGAGATCTTCTAAAAGTATGATCGCGTATCTGCGCGACAACCTCGGCAAGCTGGCAGAGCGGCACAACAGCACAGCACCGGACGATGAACGCAACATCAGCCCGCACGACATCGACGAAGCCGTCAACGTGTGGCTTGAGATGCGTGCGCTCAACGACAAGGCCGCGCGCGACACGTTGCTCAAGACGCTGGAAGGAAGCGAGTGGGTCAAGCCAGGCGCGATTCGCAGCGCTGTCTCGAGGCGCATCCTTGGGCCACGGGCGACGAAGGCCGTCGGTGAAGTCTGGGTTCGCTGGAATCAGCTCGAGGCCGGATCGTGGACCGTGAAGCCGGACGTCGAAGCTGCAGCCAAGCTGCGCAGCGAGCTCGAGCATCGTCGCGCTGCAGCGCTGCGTGAAGGCGACCCCGAAGACCTGGTCAAGTGGGCCAAGACCGAAGTGCCTTGGCTTGGTCGCTTGCTCGGTGATGAGCCAGAGCCGCCGCTACCCGACAAGAAGCGGCACTACTGCGCTGCTCCCAACGAGATTGCAGCGGCGGTCGCAAAAAGAATCATCCGGGCCGGTTGACGGTTAGCATGCTACAGCATACTACAGCATGCCGCCACATCCAACGAGGCGAGCGACAGGAGCAACCATGACTGACACCGCAAAGGCCGCACGCGGCATCATCGTGATCATCGCAGCCGCGCTGTGCATCGCTGTCGACAAGGTCGAAGCGCACATCGACGAGCTCACAAGGCGAGACATGGAGCAGGCAGACTACGAGTTCAGGCGCTCCGGAGCCATCCAAGCGGCAGAGGCCGCCGTGTTGTGGCAGATGCAGCTCGAGGGGCGTTGCGCGCCTTCGGTTGTTGCTGCAGCTGCGATTCCTTGCACGAAGCAGGTCAAGCCTGTTGTTCGGCCCGAAGAGCACGTGTGGACTGTAGGGCCGGCGGTAAAGCGAGGTGCGCGATGAATGGCCGTGTCCATCTTGATCGTGTCGCTGAACTCCGTGGCATCTGGGCCGGCAATAGCCTAAGCATCACAGAGCGCGCGGTTTTGGGCTGTCTGCTCGTTCAGTCCTGTGATGACAAGCCTGCAAAACGCACTCGAAGCTGCTGTAGCTATAGGCAGATCGCGGCGCTCATCGGACGCTGTGAACGCTCAGTAGGCAGAGCGCATCGCAGCTTGCGAGCTCAAGGTGTGCTTGTCGATGTGCGTCAACGCAGTGTGAACGAAGTGAACCCCGGTGCGTATGAAGTTGGCTTCGACCTATCGCGCATCCCTTCCGCTCATCAGCGCGCTGATCGGGCAGCCATACATGAACGCGCGGCGATTGTCGCTTGGCTGCAGGCCATCGAGGACGATGGGCGAGGCAGCACGTGGCAGTGGGCGGACGCCATCGCGCGGGGCGAGCATGTCGCCGACAAGGAGGTGCGGTGATGAAAACAAAGACAAAACGCGCAGAGCTGACGACATACATCTGCACAAACGTGATGGGGCAGCCGCCCCGCAAAGAAGTGCGAGTGAGAAGCGAGCTTGAGGCTGCGAAAAAGTATAAAGAGGCGCATCCGGGATGGAGCTTCGAGGGCCAACTTTTGGTCGAAGTACACAACCCGCTGACGGGTTGCTTTGGGGTATGGTGCGTCTGACGGCGGTGCATGCAAGTCCGGAGGAAGCGATTGCTAAGTAGCCGGCAAGTGGGCGGCGACTAGGCGCGGCGGTATGCTGTTGGTCGCAGCCGTCGCGCCGATGTCATGGCAACGACGGTGGGCAGTACCCTGCACGCAGGATTGCCGATGAGCATCAAGAGGCCCGTGATTAGGCTGCCTGACGGCAAAGAGCCGCAGAGCTGGGACGAGTTGACCGACTCGCAGAAGCGCGTTGTGTCTTGGATGGTCGACAATGAGAAGGACCACAGGGCCGTGCTTTCGGAGGGAGTGACAAGCGGCAACAACGTGTATCAGCGTTGGGGCGTGGACAACCTCTACAAGTGGGCGGACTGGTACAAGGCAACCAAGCCGCCACCGCCCCCCGACCCGGTCGCGCTCATCGAGGCCGCGCTGCCTGTGCTCACCGAGCGCGCGCTGCAGTTGCTCCGAGAGACGCTCGAGGCCGGTGAGGGCAACGCGACAGCGGTGCGGGCGGCTCAATGGACGCTCGACAAAGCCTACGAGTTCGCGAAGGCGCAGCCGAAGACCGAGGGCACGAAGCAGGCGATGGCCGAGCTTGAGGCTGTGCTCCGTGTGGTGAGCTGATGGTCGCCTTCGTCCCTGGCGCCGTCCCGATTCCGCACCGCGCTGCAGTCGCGCAACTGGTCAGTGATGCCGACAAGTTCGCGCGGCTGCATCGAGTGCAGGACAAGGACAGCAAGCAGCTTGTGCCGTTCGTGCCGTTGCCGATGCAGGTCAAGATCTTCGAAGCGGTCAAGGCAGGGCACAAGCGCATCCTCATCCTCAAGGCGCGACAAGTCGCAGCGACAACCGGCGCCAAGATGGTGATGCACTGGAAGGCCTACACGACTCCGCACGCTGCGATGCATGCGGTCATCTCGATGCGGGATGACAGCGCGGTCATGCTGCTCGATGACAACCGGCGCTGGCTTGACCAGCTGCCCTCGCTGTTGACCAGGCCTGTCGAGACCCGTGCACGAGCTCGCCTCGTGTACGGCGACACCGGCGCAAGCCTGCAGGCCTTCACGAGCCGCTCTCAGACCGGCCTGCGTTCGTTCACGCCAGCGGCTGCGCTCATCTCCGAGGCTGCATACGCTCCCGACCTCGAAGAAGTTCTGGCGCAGGTCGACGCTGCAGTAGGGGATGGCCTGCTCATCGTCGAGTCGACCGCCAACAACCCAGCCGACTTCTACAGCTCGCTCGTTCGCGGCGCGCCTGAGAACGGATGGACGCTGCTCACGATGTTCTGGCATGAGCATCCAGCCTACGCGGACGGGCCTGCGCTCATCCCGGCCGACTTCGAGGCGAGTCTGACCGATGCGGAGAAGGCACAGCGCGAAGCCTACGGCCTGAGTCTTGGCCAGCTCCACTGGAGGCGCCGCACATGTGCTCGGCTGGGAAGCGAGCACAAGTTCAGGCGGGAGTACCCGGCCTCGATTGATGACTGCTTCCTTGAGCGCGAGGGCGGCTACTACGGCGACGAGCTGCTTGCGCAGGTCAACGTGCTCGAACACGCGCTGCATGGAGAGAACGCAGGGCGAGAGATCGAGAAGCCTCACCCGCACGATCGCTACGTCATGGGTGTAGACGTTGGTGGCGGCGTTGGTGGCGACTACAGCGCGCTGTGCGTCGTGTCGGTTGCGACGTCGCAAGTCGTCTACACCGAGCGCAACAACAAGGTCACCCCTTCGGCTTGGGCGCATCGCTGCATCCAGGTCGCGACCAGGTACAACCAAGCGCTCATGTTGGCCGAGAGCAACAACCACGGCCATGCGTTGCTGCTTGAGCTCCAGTCCTGCGGCTACAACGCACAGTGGCGCGACCCAAAGACGGGCAAGCCTTGGGTCACGACGCTGCAGAGCAAGCTCGATGCGTTCGACACGCTGCGCGAGTCGTTGCCGCTCGTGAAGATGCTCGATCGGCCGACTTGGCTTGAGCTCCGCAGCTTGACGATCCCAGTGGGGAAGGTTGCGCCAGAGGCGCCCAAGGGAGCGCACGATGATGCGGCGATGGCGATGGCCCTGGCTTACCGTTGCCTGCGTGATGTGCCGTCAAGCTGGCGCACAACCGCGCTACAGTCTGGGCGCACGCGGATAGACGACCTGCTCGCAGCTTCCCGCGCGCGGCGCATCCGCTCCGCTGCCTTGCCCTTCTGAGGTCCCATGCTCACACCTGCGCACGTTGCCGACATCGTCGGTCAACACGACCTGTACTGGACCAACCGGCGCGAAGAGATGCGCGAACTGCGTCGCCTCTACATGACGGACTTCTGGGCCAAGGAAGAGAACGTTGTCGAGGGCGTGCTGCGCACCGAGGTCCCGAAGGCCTACGCTGTCGTGGAGAGCTACCTTGGCTCGCTGTATGCCAAGAACCCGGCTGTCTTCGTGCAGCCCGATGTGCGCGCGCGCGGCAACGCAGACGTCGCTGAGGCAACCGCGAACCTGTACCTGCTCACGATCCGAGAGCAGCTCGAGGACGCGACCCGCCTTGCGCTCATCTATCCGTGCTCGTTCATCAAGCTGAGCCCAGTCGAGAGCGTTGACCCGCTCAAGCGCGTGGCGTCCGCTGCGCTGCCTCCCTGGGAGGTCATTGTCGACGCCACGGCCTGCAGCTGGGACCAACAGCGCTATGTGGGCCACGTGTACCTGATGCCGCTCGACGAGGCTGCGGTGCGCTACGATCGACCGGAGACTGACTTCTCGCCACGGGTCTACCAGAAGTGGATCGACGCCAGCTCCACGATCGGTGGACGCACGATGCTCGGTCTGAACCCCAACGACAGCAGCATGCCGACGAACGAGAAGTGGGTTCGCATCGTGGAGATGTACGACCTGCAGGCCGACAAGCTGCTCGTGTGGAGCGAGGACTTCCGCAAGCCTGACACGTTCGTCTTTCAGGGCGTCAAGGTTCAGGTCGGCGCCCTCGAGGCGACCGTCGCAGCCGATGAGCGTGCGCCCGAAGCGGAGCTCCAGCACGAGACCACGGGCATCCCGTTCAAGTCCGCATCGGGCAGGCCTGTTGTTCCGATCATCCCGCTGTACTTCTCCCGTGACCCTGACAGCCCGTTGCGTGGCTACAGCTTGCTCGCTCGCAGTCGTGACCAGTTCCGAGAGATGAACCTCATCCGAAGCTACCAAGCGCAGGGCGTCCGGCGCATGGCGCGGCAATGGATGGTACGCGCCGGCTTCTTGTCCGAGGATGCGGCTGCGAAGATCGCGCAAGGCCTCGACGGCGAGATGATTGAAGTCGACCTGCAGCCAGGTCAACCGCTCGACGGGAACATGACGCCGGTTCCACAAGCGCCGATCCCTGGCGACATCGCAGCCTACGCGGTCACGGTTGACAGCGACATTCGCGACGCTGGCCTCTTGGCTCCGTTCACGCGGGGCGAGGTCACGAAGTCAACGGCGACCGAACAGCAGCTGCTTGCGGCCTACACGAGCTCCGAGATCGGCCGGATGGCCCGCATCCGAGACAGCGTGATCACGGGCATCGCGTCGACGTACAACATCATCTTGTCGGTTGTCCTGGGCGACGAAGCGGAGCCGCTTGCCCTCCCGAACCCGGTCGGCCCGACCAATCTGAGCGCCGATGACCTGACAGGCGACTTCAGCTACTGGGCCGTTGACGCAGGCACCACGCCGATGAGCGACATGGCACGGCAACAGAGCCTGGAACGCTTGGCGCCGTTGCTGCTCTCGCTTGGTGCGCCACGTGAAGCGGTGCTCTCCGAGCTCGTCCGCGCCTACCAGCTGCCCGAAGCCTTCGCGAAAGCGGTCGAGGCCGCACAGCCCCCCACCCCCGAAGGGGCGCCCGCCCCGCTTCCGATCGAAGGAGTCTGAGATGCCCCTTGAAGTGATGACCAAGCTCCCCGGTGAGTTGAGCAAAGCCGCGCGCGACAGCGACGAGATGGTCGGCATGGAGCTTGCCGCCATGGTCCCGAAGCCAGACCGGCCCTACAGCCCGAAGGTAGTCAAGGCGCTTGCCGAGACCCTCAAGGCCGTGCTCGAGGCGGTCGGCATCGAGGGCGTTGAGGTCGAAGAGTACACGGGCCCAGTCGCGCAGCTTGAGCCCGATGATGTGCGCTTCCTCGCCATGGTCGCTGCGATGGCTCAGGACTACGGCAAGCCGATCCCGGTCGAGCTCACCGACATCAAGGGCGACAAGGAGCTCACGGTCATCACCGCCCACTTGAAGGGCCTCGCCAACGACCCGCGCTTCAAAGCCTTCCTTGAGGTCGACCAAGAGCAGGCCGAACCGCTCGCCGAAGAGATGGCGATGGAGAAGCGCGGTGAGGTCGAGGTCGAAGGCGAGATGGAAGAAGGCGAGGGCGAAGAAGGCGAGGTTGAGATCGAGGTCAAGAAGAAGCCGAGTCCCGATGCTCTCTTCCGTTCTCGCATGCGCTGAGGTTCACGATGGCTTTCTTTCGCACGCTCACAAGCGCAGTCGGTGGTCTTGCGAAGAAGGCCGCCGAATCGGCGCTGGTCAACACAGTTGCCGAAGTGTTCGGCTTCGCTGGCGCGAACCAGCGGCGCGTTGTGCCGACGGACTTCACGGTTCTACGGCAAGAGGGCGTCGGCGGGACCGTGTCGGCGATGCTGGGCCTTGAGGAAGCGATCGACCAGATGCTTCCCGTGCGCTTTCAGTACACCGACCTGTGGGTGCGTCGGGATGGCTCCATCATCGGCGTGAAGGGCTTGCGCGTCGGCAACCCGCACGCGCTGTTCTACGGCCCGAACGGCCTACCGTACCTGCACATGTACATCGACCCGCAGAGCGCTTCGCAGAGCAACACGCTGCGCAGGCGGGCCGACGCGACACCGAGCGAGCGCGCCAACGGGCAGATGCCAGGTTGGCGGACGTTCATCGTTGGGCGCATCCGTGACCTTGAAGTGCTCGAACCCAAGGATGCGTTCGGGCGCCGCAAGCGGTTCAAGATCGCTCCAGGCTTCAACAAGGGCTACTACGACAGCTACGTGCTCAGGGCTGGCGATGTGAGCCGGAAGCGAGCGACCTGGGCTCAAGACTGACATCACCCCCACGCAAGGAAGTCCATCGTGACCACTCCGACCGCAAGTGCGCCAAGCCAACCGTCAACCGCTCAAGCTGTGCTCGATCAAGCGACGTCGCTGCATGCCGATGCACCGGCGCCCACGCCAGAAGTCGAGGCCGCAGAAGTCGAGCTCGAAGTCGAGGCCGAAGGCAAGCCAGAACGGCGCGGCCTGTCCTGGGCGGATGCGCTCAAGCAGGTTCCGCCCGACATTCGCCAGTTGATGAAGTCGATGCAGGCGGACTACACCAAGAAGACGCAGGAGCTTGCCAGCGAGCGCAAGAACTTCCTTGCTGAGCGTGAAGCGCTGCTCAAGGGGCACGCTGAGCTCAAAGTTCCGGACTCGCTTCCGGAGTACGACCCGTTTAACGAGTCTACGATCGCAGCGCGCATCGAGGCCGAGGTCACGAAGCGGCTGCAGGCCGTGCTCGAGCCGATGAAGCGGGAATACGAACAGGTCAAAGCGGAAGAGACCTACAACAGCTTTCTTGCCGAGCACAGCGACCTGAAGACCGACACCGGCCTGCGCTCCGAGGTGCAGCATCTGCTCGAGACGAACGCAAGCCTGGACCTTGAGACAGCCTACTGGGCCGCGAAGGGCAAGCAGGCGCGGCAAGCTGCAGCCAAGGCCGCAGAGACCGACAAGGCGCGGCGCGCAGCGGAGCGTGAGGCTGCGCAGCGCGGGACCGGCCTGCCTCGCAAGGGCGCCGCGGCATCGCCTCCGGCGAAGGGTGAAGTCCGCTCGATGAGCGCGGCCGACATCTACGCTCTGGCGCAGTCGTTGCATCGTCGTTGACGTTGCGCTACCGTTGCGCTGCGCGGACTACCCCTTTGCGGCGTCCTGTAGCGGCATCCGGTAGCGGACACGCCCCCACAACCGACAACCAACCGCAAGGAGGGCATCATGCCCATCAACCCGTCGATTCTTTCGACTACGCTGCAGCTTCTGCGCGACAAGCTGATCGACAACAGCTTCGTTTCGCACCCCTTGTTCCGCGCCATCGAGCAGTCGGGCAACCTCGTCAAAGTCAACGGCGGTAGCCGCGTTGAGCAGCCCGTGATCTTCGGCGACCATAGCCAGATCAGCGTGCTGAACAACGGCTTTGAGCCGGTCTCGCTCGCCGTGACCGACCCCTTCAACGCAGCGAAGTACGAATACTCGAACTTCACCCAGCCCATCGTGCTGAGCGCGGTCGAGAAGGCTGCGAACAAAGGCGATCTCGCCGTTGTGAACATCCTTGAGAGCAAGATGAAGAACGTCATGCTCTCGCTGAAGAAGGCCGTCAACGAGCAGGTCATCCGGGGCACCGGCACGATCAACACGCTTCAGACGCTCAACGGCAACGGCACTACCACCGTGGCCCCCAACACTACCGGCTGGCTCGAAGGCGTTGTCCGCAACAGCCAGGTCGACGTCGTCGGCGGTCTGGCCAAGACCACGTTCCGCGGTCAAAACTGGTTCAACCAGTTCTTCAACAGCGGCGCGGCCTTCGACCTGAGCCATCTGGACCAGTTGATGATCAACTGCCAGCTGTTCCATCCCGGCGGCAAGTTTCCGGACATCATTCTGATGAGCCCGGCCTGCTACGGCGCCTTCCAGGCGCAGCAGCAGTCGCAGGTGCAGTACATCAGCGCGTCCGACCGCTCGAGCCTCGATGCCGACATGGTCGGCATGTGGCGCGGCGCGAAGATCTACGTCGACCCGAACCTTGGCTTCACCGCCAACGCCGGTTCGGCGATGGGTGCGGTGCCTGTCTCTGCCTACGCGCTCAGCTCGGACATGTTCCAGCTGTACGCGGACGTCGACGGCTGGTTCAACCTCAGCGAGATGATGCCGGTTCCCGGCACCGCCACTGAGGCTGCGCAGGTCTTCTGTCGCATGCAGCTCGTGACCGGCCACTTGGCCAGCCACGGCGTTCTCATCAACGCGGAGGCCTGATCCACATGGCTACTTCGACTCTCATCCAGTACCTGCCCTCTGGTGAGTTGCCCGATACCAGCAACCGCAGCCAGACCGAGACCTTCATCGCGCGCGAGACCGTCGCCGTCGGTGACTGGGTTGCGTTCGACTACGCTGCGACCGACATCGGCAACATCACCCGCGGGATCTTCAAGGCCGACGGCAACAGCAGCCCGGTGCGCACCCCCTTCGGCGTCGTCATCGGCTCCGCAGACCGGGACGCCAGCGGGACCCCGCTGTTCACCGCTGGTAGCCGCATCATCGTCTGCATCAGCGGTGTCGCCATCGCCAGCTGCAGCGACAACGGCGGCGCCGGCAACGCGATCGGCACCTTGCTGCAGATCACCAACACCGCTGGCACCGCTGATGTGGCTTCGGCCGCGTCCGCGCAGCCCGTGTGCGGCATCCTCAGCGAGACCATCGCTGCGGCGGCCGGCACCGTCCTGCGTCGCGTTGTGGTTGTCAAGCAGTTCTGATCTCCGCTGCCCGGCCCAACCGGGTACACTGGCCCCGTCCGCTTCGCGCGGGCGGGGCTTCGTCGTAGGAGGGACCCGTGAACCTTGGCGACTTGATTGACTTCTGCGGCAACCTGCTCGACTACGATCCGACGAACGATACGTACCGTTCGCAGCTCGTCGCGCTGCTCAACGAGGCGCAGACCCGGACGCTCACCGATCGGCCTTGGGACTTTGCACAGCGCGACCGCAGGCTGCAGGTCTGGACCGACACGACGTTGCCGGTCACCGTGACCAACGGATCGGCGACGGTTGGCGGCGGCCCGTTCACCGTGTCGACGTCGGCGGTTCTGCCTGGCTCTCCGCTTGATCGTGCCGTCATCGAGATCACTGACAGCACAGCAACGACCTACACGCACCGCATCTCTTGGGTGCTCAACGGCGCGCAGCTGTACTTGGACCGGCCGTTCATCGGTGTGACCGGCGCCTACACGGCGACCGTCAAGCGGAGGGAAGTCTACCTTCCCTCCGACTGCATGCAGGTGCAGAACGTCGGCGACCCATCGCAGGGCATCCCTGCCAAGATCATGTTCCTGAGCAAGTTCGAGCGCGAAGACGCTAACCTGTACCCGGAGCTGCTCGGCACTGTCGAGGCCTACCTGCCCAGCGAGGGTAAACGCATCCCGGCGCCGCAGACCCCTCGAGGCATCACGACGGTAGCGGCTGTTGGCCAAGGCGCGCGGACGATCAACGTCTACATGGTCAACGTGCAAGGCATGCTGGCCACGAACTTCAAGGTCTACCGCTCCGATGTGAGCGATGGATGGGAAAGTGCGTTCAGCAAGGTTGCGACCTACAGCTTGAGCGACACCGAGACGCTGCGCTTCCAACCCGAAGCGGTCGACGACACGACCGGATTGTACCGTCGGTACTACTTCACGTGCCCAGAGGCGGGCATCTTGGCCCCTGTGCGGGTGCGCAGCGCAGGCGGACAAGGCTTTGCAGCGGCTGGCGTCGACACGGTCAACCCGCAAGGCGGCGTCATCTTGGCCCCTGCGTTGGCTCTCAGCACGCTGCAGGCGCAGACGTTCCAGGCCTTGAGCGTGCGCTACGTCTGGGACCAGGCGGCCGCCTATCAGAGCATCCAGCTCTACCCGCACCCAAGCGCAGATCAGCAGCTCGATGTGCGGATGCTCATCGCTCCGAGTCGGATGCTCGAGGACCAAGACGCACCGCTTGTCCCCGCGGCCTATGCGCAGGCCATCGCCTACACGGCACTTGAGGCCTTGACGCTCAAGGTCGACAACGGCGCGCTATCGGCGGTCTACCAGCGCAAGAAGGACCTCATCATTCGAGGGATGGAGCAGGCCTACCTGAAGGCCGTTCCCCGTCGGATCGTGAAGGGAACCCCGACGGCCGGCTATCGCTGGGTCACGAACCCTTACGGCCCGTTGCGGCTGCTTCCGTGAGGCTCTGATGCAGGTCGACACCGTACAGGCTCCGCTTGCTGCAGGCCTCGTCACGAGGCTCCCACAAGACCCCTCGAGCGCAGGCCGCATCGAGAACTGGACCATCGACCAAGCCACGGGCGGCTGGTCAAGCCGTGTTGGCTATGAGAGCTTCGTGCCTGCGGCTACCAGCTGGGCGCCGTTCCAGAACTGCGGGCCGGTGTACAGCTTGCACGTTGCGCAGGCCTTGGCGGGTGGAGCTCGACAGCACGTGCTGTTCGAAGAGCAAGGCAACCTGCATCTGCTCTACGACGCTGCAGGCACTCCCGTCTTGCGGACGCTCGCCACTGGTCGGCACGTGCCGACCGTCACCGAGGCTGCGAGCTGGTACACCGACACGCCGCATGGAACGGTCATCACCAACGGGTTCGATCGTCCGGTCATCGTGAAGCCGTGGCCGCTGGGCAGCATCATCGACGCAGCCAACACGATCACGCAGTGCATTCGGCCTCTCGGCTTCGATGGCTTGCCGACGTCGGTCACGCCCCGCAACGTCAAGCCGGTTCCAGCTCCGCCTTTCCCGCCCAACATCAAGGCGAGCGGCAACGGCGCCGTCACGCTCTGGTGCCCCTCACAAGGGAACGCCATTCCGGCCGGTGGCGTATGGGGCCTTGGCTTCGCGAACAACACAGCCGGGCAGGACGGCGACAAAGAAGCAAAGTACGGCTACGCGCTGTCGTTCGTGACTGATTCAGGCAGCGAAGGCCCAGTGTCGACCTTGAGCTCGGTCGCTTGGGGCCTTGATGCTGGCGCCGAAGGATTCAAACACGCGGTAGCGGTCACGATTCCCACGGGGCCTAAGGGAACGGTCGCGCGCAAGCTCTACAGGACGACGAACTACAGCGATGACTACGACTTTCCCGGCGACACTCGGCTGTACTTGGTCGAAGTCATCAGGAACAACGTCGACACGCTCTACTTCGACGCAGCACCGACCGCATTGCTGGGGCAGCCTGCGCCCGACATCGCAACCGGCCCTCTGCCAGCGCCCCGCGCCCGCTTCTCGGCTGTGTGGAACGGCGTGCTCTGGCTCGATGGCGGTCTCGAGGACAGCCGCACGCTGTACTACAGCGCTCAAGGACTGATCGAACAGTTCGCGGCCGATGCCTACATCGAGCTTGCCGCGCAAGGCGGCGCCATCACCGCGCTCTATGCGCACTACACGGCGCTGCTTGTGTTTCGAGAGAACGGCATCGACGTTGTACAAGGCGATGCGCAGGCCGGATTCACTGTCACTACGCTCAGTTCGTCTGTCACTTGCCGCGCCCCGCATTCGCTGGCGACGGTCCCCGGCCTTGGCGTTGTGTTTCTGGCGCTCGATGGCGTCTATGCCATCACCGGAGGCCTGCAGGGCGGCGCAACGAACGACCTGGTCAAGCTCACGACGTTGCAGGACCAGTTCATCAACCGCATCACGAATGACGCCTTCCCGAAGGCTGTCGCGACCTGGTCTGCACAAGAACAAGAGTACGCGCTATTCGTGCCGACGCTCGGCAACGACCGGCCCGACACCGGGTTCATCCTGCACGTGGATCGGTTGCAGGCCGCGCCCGATGCGTCGCCTTGGTCGACCCGCAAGGGCTTCCCAGTCGGGGCTGTGAGCACCTTCTTCGGCGGCGCGATCGTCTTCGGGCATCACACGGGCAACCAAGACACGGCGCCAGAGAGCGAGCGCGGGCTTTTCGTGATGAGCGGCAAGCGTGCGCTCGGTCGCGTTCTTGTTGACGATGTGCTCAAGGATGGGCCGACGCCTACGAGCATCTACCGGTCGGCTTGGTCCGCGTTCGGCGACCCTCAAACACAGAAGCAGGTCGCCTACGTCACGATCTGGATGCTCACCACGGGCAACCAGAAGATCACGATGCGGCACTACAAGGACTTCAGCCTGCAGGCCGTCGAAGAGCGGACCTACTTCGCACAACCGCCAGACGCTGCCTCGCTTGCTACGCTCGACAAGTCCGTGTTGAGCCAGGCGACGTATCGAGACGAGCGCTTGGTTCCGCTGCGCTTCTCGGTCGCGCATCAAGGCTGCAGCTGGTTCTGCTTCGAGCTCGAGACGCAAGAAGATCTCATCCTCGTGGGCTGGGAGTACGGCTTCACGAGCAAGGGCACGCAAGTCGTGATGGGAGTGCGCGCATGAAGCACTGGACAACCCGGCAAGCGGTCGCGCGCAGCGTCATCGCCCCGGACACGATCAACGACGAGCTCGCTGTCAGTCAGAGCAGCATCACCACCCTTGACCGGTCGCAGATGCCGCCCGACTGGTGCGACGCTGCACGCCTCGAGGACTACGCGCTGCACCGGGTGTACCAAGACCCGCTGTACCCGCTGTCTCGAGGAGGTGAGCAGATCGCAGACCAAGACACGAGCGTTCCCAACAACTCGTGGATCAGCAGCACGATTCAGGTGCACCTTGGCGACTGGACCAGCATCGGCCCGGCCATCTCGCTCGCAGGCTTCAAGGGTGGAAGCTTGTACATGGAGTACGGGTGCAACACCTACGCCAACAACATCTTCGCGCGCGGCGTCAATGACGGCTACCCAGGCTCCCCGGCCTTCGTGCGGTTGCGCATCCTGGTCAACGGCATCACGCTTGCCGAACGGCGCGGCAAGGCCTCGCATGGTCGGTGCCGAGTCTTCGGCTCGTTGCAGCTACCAGCTGGCGACCTGACAGTGAACCTGCAGTTCAAGCTCACCGAGGCGAGCGAAGATGCTGCGCTTGTGACGTTGGCCGGCGGTCATCTGATGCAGGCCCACATCTACGCCGGCCGCTATCTGGCGATCGGGAGGTGGCGATGAGCCGCATCACACGAGCTCCGGTTCAAGACGGCGACAGCGTCACCGCAGCCAACCTCAACAATCGATTCAACGACTATTCGCAGGCTGGCGCACTCAATGCGTTCAACACGCGAGATGCAGCGATTGACCTGCCACACTTCACGCCAGCGCGCTTCATGGCGCCGCAGATGGCGACAGGCACGATCGGCCGGCCCGACTGGAAGCACGGAGCGTTCAACAGCGACACAGCTGTAGCAGGCGCGCAGCCTCCGTTCCTTGTGCGCAACGCTGCAGGCGTCGCGACCCCCCTCGCTCTCGGCACAGGCTGGACGCTCGATGCCGACAGTGTGCTACGCGTCTACTGGGACCTCAGTGTGCGTCCGGTCTACACGGGTGCGCGGCCTTGGCAGGGCACCATCAGCGACTGGGACATCGGGGCTGGCGCTGTCGTCAACGTCGCGACCAACGTCACTTGTTGGGCCTTCTGGCTGCAATGGGACGTCACGAGCGTAGCGCTTGCAAACTTCGTGAACGTGCCTGGTCAGGGCGACTTCAACAGCGCAGACCCAAGCGCGACGAAGCTCGGCAACCCGCTGTCAACGTGTGGCGCCACAACATCGGTTGCGGCCTTCAACGAAACAGCCTCAGCTCCAAGCAACGGCAACATGCCGGGACGCAATGAAGTCAAGGTCGGCTGGCAGGGCATTAGCGGCGACTGGCACAGGCAAGGCAGTCCGGTCGCCTCGGTTGTCGTGTATGGCTTGCGTGTCGTGTTTACCGGCATGCTGCACAGCTGGAACAACGCCGGTCAAGATTGGCTGGTTCGCGACGATGCGCTGAACGCGAAGGGGGCGTGCTCGCTGGACCACAACGCGGGCGGCCTCAACGCAATGCTCATGCGGGTGAAGTGATGGCCTTCGTCGCTCCAAACGTCTTCGTCGCCAACACTACGCTCACGAGCGCTGCGCTCGAGGGCAACTTCGAGGCCTTGCGCGTCTACCTGCACAACGGGGTGGTTGTCGGCGACCTCGAGGCAAGTAAGTGGATTCAGACCAGGCACCTGCAACCCCCGGAGTTGCTGCCCTACCAAGGCCTGCAGCACGGAGTGAGCGGCTACCAGGGCGGGCAGAGCGCCGGCGGCATGGACATCCGCTTGACGTTCGCAACGAAGTTTTTGACCGGACAAGGTCGAACGGCCGCCAACACGTTCGTTGCGCTACCCAACGCGGCCTTTCAGCTTGATGTGCGTCGCGCTGCAAAGTTCCTGTTTCACTACTGGTGGGAGTGGGAGGCCGGACCCGATGTGTCGACAGCGGCCTACCAGGTCGCCACCGCTGAGCGCCTTGTCTGGCTCACTCCGTGGATCGGCGCCTTGCCGACGGCTTTCACCGGCTACCGCGACCGCGCGCAAGAAACGCGGAATGGCGGCCTTGGCCTTGGTGGCGGCTACCCCATCGGAGCCGATGAAACCTTTACCCAGAACGGCGGGTACGATGCGAAGCAGGGCTGCATCGCACACGAGACCACGGCTGGCGTTGTTACCTTCGGCTTGGCAACGCACTCGCAGGTCGACCGGGTCGGCGTCGTGAACTGGGGCGTAGCAGTCGAAGGCTTCTACCTCTGAGGTGAACCATGGCGATCGGAACGGCGTTGCTTATCGGCGCAGGCGCGGCAAAGGCTGCAGCGGGCATCGCGCAAGGCGTTGGAACGGCGCGCGCAGCCAAGAAGATGATGCTCTCCGATGCGGAGCAAGCGCAGCTGGCAGACCTCGAGGCACGGCAACGGCGAGGCGAGCTCGGTCTAAGCGAAGAGCAGCGCGGCGCCCTCGAGGCGAGGTTTCTGCAAGAACAAGCCGGCGCAACACGAGAGCTGCAAGCGCAAGGCCTGCAGCAAGCGGCCGCCCGCGGCGGTGGCGTGAGCGGTCGTGAGCTGTTCCTGCAGGAGCAAGCGCGGGCAGGCGCACAGACGGGCATGCGTGTGCAGCAAGGGCAAGTGCTCGCCCAGGCTGAGCGCGAAGCGGCTGCAGCCGAAGCGGCACGCATCGAAGCGATGCGCAATCAGCAACGCTTGGCCGAGGCTCAACGAGCTCAAGGCATCATGCAAGCCGTCACCGGAGGGCTTGCAGGCGCGGCCGACGTCGGCTTGCAGGCGGCACAGATTCAAGAGCAGCGCGCTCAAGCGGCGGCGCAGCTTCGTGCGCAACAGTTCGCAGTCGATGAGGCGATTCTTCGTCTACAAGCATCCGGCGGCGTCACCGGCGGCGGCCTCATCCCCGCGCCCAGGAGGTAGGCATGCCTAAACGCGAAGACTACTACGAGCGCTATGCGCGGGAGCTCGCTGCGGTCAACCGCCTCAAGCGGTTCGAGGCCGAAGTCGAGAACGAGCAACAGCGACTGACCTACCTCGATAGTTTGGTGCAAAACGAGCGCGCCAACCTGACCAGCCTGCAGCAAGTCTTCGCGGTGCCGCCCGTCGACCTGGCTGCGGTTCAGGCCGTGCTGCAACAGGTCGGCGATGCAGCTGCGCAGCGGGCAAGCATCGCAGCGGGCAGTCGCGCGGCGCGCGTTGAGGCGACCACGCTGAGCAAGAACGAGCGTGCGGCCATCATGGCCAGCGCAAGCGTAAGGGGCGATGCTCCAGGCATCCTGCGACGGGCCACGGCGCTCATCAATCCGGAGATGACGCCAGAGAAAGCAGCGGCGATCGCCTCGTTCGCCACTTCTGAAGCGCAGAAGTACGTCAGCACAGGCCAAGATCTTGGCGGCGTGCTTGCCAACCTGCAGCGCGCAGTGGGAACCGCCAAGGGCAAGGTCCCGACCGGCGCAGGCGCGGACACGGCTGCGCAAGCTGCAGCGAGCCGAGCGCTTGAGCAGTTCGCCTTCGCGGGCCCGTCCGGTGTGCGTGGAGGCTATGGCGGCCTCGCCATCGTCGAACGTCGCGCCATGACCGCAGACGAGCTCGAGCGCGCTGGCGACAAAGCCGCGGCCGAAAAGCTGCGCGCCAGTGGGTTCGCGACGCAAGAAGATGCGCTGCAGGCTGCGCTCGAGGTTGCTCGCTCGACCGGCGACATCAAGCAGGCCGATGCGTATGCGCGCGACATCTACATCGAGGCCCGCAACAAGCAGGCCTACCGCAACGACCAGCGGGCCGACTTCGAAGAAGAGATTCTGGCGAGCCGCAAGCGCATCGCCCAGCTCGAGGCCGAACGCGGCGCCCTCGATGCTGCCTACGATGACCCGGCGCTTGAGGTGCTTCGGCGTGAGCTCGAGGCGCAGGGCTACAAGGTCGAACGCAAAGGCAGCGCAGACGAGTGGAAGAACCGCTACCTGCAGTACCAGAACACGCCGCTTTATGACACCTTGCTCAAGGCCGATCGGCTTGTTGAGGATGCACGCACCAACGCGCGCCCGCTGCAGGCCGGCACGGCTGCACAGACTAAAGCCGTCAACCTGGCACGGGCCTATGACCAGGCAGGGACGGCATACGACATCAACGTGCTGCGCGAACAGCTCGAAAAGGACAAGAGCCTGAACGCTGCGAGCATCGACGATGCGCTGGCGTTCCTCGTCGCTTACCGAGAGCTTGGCGGCGAGAAGCAAGCACCGGCGAAGCTCGAAGCCGATGCCAAGGCGGCCCAAGCATCGAAACAGACCGAAGCCCAGAAGGCCGAAGCCGCAAAGGCTCGCATCGAGGGGCTCAAGGCACAAAAGGCTGAGCTCGAAACGAGGGCAGCTGCAACCAACGCGGCCCCCGCTCCGCAGGCGGCGCCCGCTGTGCTCCCTGCAGCGCTGCAGGCAGGCTTAGGAGCGCTTCCAGGCGTTGCGGCGACCGTTGGCACGGCTGCGCAGCCAAGCGCGACTGCAGGGCTTGTGCAGGACCCCACGAACGCGAACTACCAGTACCGCCCACGGGCTGAGGGAGGTTTCGATGTCGTCTTCAAGGGGCAACCGTCCGGCATCGCAGCGCAGGGCACGCGCGCAGCGCAAAGCATCGCGAATGTCCTTAGTGGCGCAGCACCATTGCCTGCAAGTCGACCTAAGCCCCGGCCTCCGGCTAGTGCTCCGATGGCTGCAGCCCCTGTTGCTGCTCGGCCTGCGACGGTTGCGCCGTCGATGGCGCCGCAAGCTCCAGCAGCGCCGACGCCAGCAGCACCAACAGTCCCGCCGTTCGAGACGATTGATCAAAAGATCAAGCGTTTGATGGAGCGCGCCAACCAATGAGCACACAAGCCGAGATGCTCGACGCAGCCGAGAAGCTCATCGCCAAGGGCCTCAAGGCCGAAGCGAAAGAGCTGCTCGAGCTTGCACAGCAGATGCAGCCCACGCCTCCCCTGACAGCGCAGGCGGCGCCGTTCCCTTCGTTCGCCCCTACAGGCGAGATGCAGCGCCGCATCGAGCAGGCAGCGGAGCAAGCTGCGCGTGAGCAGATCGAAGCGCGTGGACCGTTCATCGTTGGCGATCCGCTCAAGCAAGAGCAGGAAGCGGCCCGCCTTGCTCGTGAGCAGCTTGAGCGCCAACGTGAACGGCTCGTTGTCGCGGGCGAAGCACGTCCGATGGAGCCCGGAACAGCGGCGCCATTCAGCCGAGCATCTCGCGTTGTCGAGGCCCCTGGCGTCTTGGTTGCACCGGTCGAAGGCACTGGCGTCTTGAGCTCTGAAGAGCTGGCGCGGCGTGAAGCGGAGGCGTTGGTTCCTGTCGAGGGCCTCCCCGCTCCGCTCGATGTCGAGAAGCTTCCAGCGCCAGAGGCTGCGCGCTTCTACCGCGACCCTCAGACGGGCAAGCTTCGGCGCCCAACGGTACGTGAAGAGCTTGCAGAGGCCTTCCAGCTGCAGACCGAAGTCAGTGAAGAGCGCTTCCGCGAAGAAGAGCGGGTTCGGGGCGAGCAACAGCGAGAGATTGACCGTCGCATTGAAGCCGGTGAGGACGTTCCGGTGTTCGATCGGTACGTTGGCCCGCTTGTGAGTGGCGTTCTGACCAAGGAACAGCAAGGCGCGGGCGTTGTGGAGAACCCGTTAGGCGCTGCGCTGCGTTCTGCTCTCGGTTGGGTGAGTGTTGCGGCCGCAGAAGGCTACTTCCGAGGCCTTGGCTACGAGGTTGACGAACGCGGACTGCCCCGCAACCCCGATGACCTCGGCTTTGAGATCGCAAAGCTGCGCGAACGCATCGGCTTGCCAGAAGTCCTGTTCCCGACGCAAGCGCTGGAGCAAGCGGCGACCGCCTACGCAGATGCGATCGGCGCAGCCCCTGAGACCAGAACGACGATCACCAACGCGATCGCTGCGATTCCGCAGCTGGCGGTCCCGTTGCCTGGCGTTGCCACCCAGCGGCAGACTCGCAAAGTCACCGCGTATGACCCCGAAGGCCGGCGCCGCGTGACTGATGTCGAGGCACCCGATCCGCTCGAGGAGCCGCAAGCGTTTCTGGAGTTTGAAGCGCGGCGCATCACCGAGAACCTTGCGAAAGGTCGCACCCTGGGCGACGAATGGGCGGATACCCCCGCAGTGCGGGACTACTACGCACGGGTGACCGGCGACCCCGATGCTGCGTTCATCGCAGGCTTGGTCCCCGAAGTCATCCTCCCGGCTGGCCCCGAGCTGCTTGGCGGCATCGGCTACGTCGCCGACATCGCGCGCGCCTTCGCCAAGGCGGAACGGCTCAAGGAAGCACAAGCTGCGCAGAAGGCAGCGCAAGCTGCAGCGCGTAGCCGTGACTTGGTTCGCGGTCTCGCAGAGACCAACCCGGCACGGGCTCGTCTTCCCGCGCTCGAGGCCAGAGCGGCACAGCTTGAGCAGCGTGCGCTTGAGGCCGCAGACCAAGCAGCGGCGAACGTGTCGCCCTCGGTTGTGCAGGCCGTAGCCCGCAAGGCCGCAAAAC
>Ga0208783_10000283_pt1 | contig 31896 bp, 44 predicted proteins | sample DEB19_08_DNA_2_FD_184529 | JGI IMG/M metagenome (GOLD analysis project Ga0208783, IMG submission 184529) | Aqueous microbial communities from the Delaware River and Bay under freshwater to marine salinity gradient to study organic matter... | ecosystem: Environmental > Aquatic > Marine >... | reverse complement strand
AGGTATGCCGCCGCGTTCGCCGCAGGGGCCGCGGTCCCTGCCTCGTTGGTGATGGTATAGTCCACCCCGTAGACGAGAGGCGAACCGAAGGCCGAATCGTTGTCGATGACGATCCCGGGGAAGGACACGGTCCCGACGGTGATGTCAACCGACCCGCCCCCGTAGGTCCCGGGGATCGGATACCGTATGCCCACCGAGAACGGCCCGGTCATCGTGACGTAATGCGCCTGCGCGATCCCGGTCATCGTGCCTGCGAAGAGAGTCGGCAAGGGAACGACATTCAGGTTCAGGAAGTCAAAGCCTTTCGTCCGTTGCAAGACCCCGAAGGACTGGATCTCATAGACTCGGACCAAGGCCCCGCCGTCCATCGTCCAGGACTCCGAGACCGTGTCGATCGGCCCGGTATGGTACGGCCACGCGTTCCCCGCGTCGTCGATCAAGTCGACCTCGAGTTGATAGTAGGCGAGGGGCTCGGTCAACGCGGGCAGAGCATCGGCGAGGATGCCCATGGTCAGTTGCCAAGTCCCCTCGTCGAGGGACGTCGAGCGGGACCGCTGGATCACGGCCTCGGCCGGGATCTCGTAGTAAGTCCAGACCGTTGAGTCGTCAAGGTCCCCGTTCGTCGCGGCGATCCGGACGGACCAGACGAGGTCGATCGCCTCCCCAAGGTCAGAGGGTAGCGCGACGCCGTTACGGTCTGCCGTGTTCACGCCATTCTCCTGCTACGGTCCGTCCGCCCTGAGGCCGCACGGTTCGACGTGTTGGCCGAAACCCCGGACACCGATTGCCCTGCATCGACCCCACGGCCCGAGCCGACAGGCCGGAAGAACATCCCCCGCGGTGCCCGAGTGAACTCGTCCTTGCCCGCGGCAACGTCGAACACGAAGAGCGGTTGCCGCTCCGTCATCCCCTTGCCCGATTCGTCGAGCTGGATGGAATATATCTCGCGCATGATCCGGACAAGCTCCGAGAATGCCGCTTCCGATTGCGCCTTGGCGAGTTCCTGCGGAGCAGGCCCCGGGGCCTCGCCACCGGGGGACAGGAGCCCGCCTTCACCCGGCCGCCCCGCGATGGTGCCGGGCAACTTGGACGGCCCGAGGACGTTTTCCATGTAGTTCTTCTGAACCGCGGCCGCGTCAATCGGGCCGAGGGTCAGGGTCTCGCCGACAGCGGGAAAGCCCTGAGTCCTGCGGTTCCCGGGCTGCGAGTTCGGGTTCCGTGCCGCGTCCATAGCCCGGGCGATGTCGCTCTCGGTCAGCCCCGCGGCCCGTGCGATGTCCTTGGCCTTCTCGATCCGCCGTTCCCGCTCGGCCTCGGTCATGGCTTGCCCGGCCTGAGTCAACCTGTCGCCCGCTTCCCTGAGCTTGTCTGCCGCGGTTTGCTGGGGCTTGAAGCCGTCTACAATCGCCGCGACGACCTCGACACCCACCCCGGCAAGAGCGGCCCCTATAGGACCGCCTAGAGCGCCACCCGCGGCCCCTGCTACCCCACCGAAGGCCCGAATCAGACCGCCGAGAGACGCATCCCCGCGGACAATGTCCACAAGCAACCGTCCCGCGGCCGTGATGCCCGATGCGAAGTCCTTGTTTGCCTGCTCGATAAGCGATTGAGCGGTCTCAAATGCCTTGACGGTCTCTTCGTTTCGCTTCTTGTTCGCCTCGTCTGCGTTGTCGATCAGTTCTTGCGCGGCCTTCTGATTCTTGATCGCCTCTTCTTCGGCCGCCGCGATTCTGGCTTCTAGTGCCGATTGTTGACCCTTGGCGACTTCCTCCTCGGCCTGGATCGCCGAAGCCACAAGAACATTGACCCCGGGCAAGACCCCCGGGCCGATTCCGCTATAGAACTCTCGTGCCGCTTCTCGGCCTGCGGCCTTGCCGACTTCCTTAGCCGATCCCGTGCTTTCCTGTATTGCCTTCGCCCATTGAATGCCCGCTTCCTTGCCTGCCTTCTTGCCTGCCTCGGCCAGAGCCGGAGCGACATCGGCCGGAGTGACCCTTCTTCCGCCCTGCGCGGCAAGAGCCATGCCAGCCGCGGTACCTGGGGCCGGGGGTCCGTAACTTCTGCGGGTTCCGAGGGGCTCGAGCCTGATCCCCTCTTGACCACCCGTCATCGACTTTTCCCACGCCTTGCCGAAGTCCCCGACAGCCTTGATTAGCTTGGTCACGGAGACATAAAGGGATGCGAGGAAGTCGTTGTAGGCCTTGGCCGGGCCTGCGAGGAACTCGCCGATCGCCTTGTTGTAGCCTCCCTGAGCCTTGGTTAGGTTGCGTTGTGATGCGGCGAGGGTATCGTTCGCCTCGTTCATCACGCCCTCGGCCTTGGCCGCCTTCTCAAGAATCAACCGGAACACGTCGGCCTGATTCGCCCCAGCCGGGACCACAATGCCGAACTCCCGAAGGCCTCGGGTCGCACCCGTCAGGCCGATTGCGAACTTCCGGGTCGTCTCCTCGAGGTCCGTTCCGAACAGCGTCGAGAGCTTGACCGCGGCCGGGAGCAAGGTCTTGATCTGCTGTTCCGTCGCGTCGAAGTTCTTGAGCACGATCGCCGCGTTCGTGATAGCCCCAGCCCCGAAGAACGACGATTGAGACGCGAGTTCCTTGGTCAGGTCCCGGACCCGCCCGATCGCCTCTGCATTGCCGTCGTAGAGGGCCGTGAGACGAAGTGTTGCGGTCTCGGCCGCGGCAACCTTGGAAGTATATTTATCCCACGAGGCGACGACGGACCCGAGGGTACTATCAAGGGCCTTGAAGGCGATGTCCGCGGCAAACAGAGGGGCCGCGATCTTGGTTAGGCCGCCAGACAGGACCCCGAGCCCTGTCTTGAGCGATCCGATCCCCCGCTCGAGGTTCGCTTGAGTAAAGGACGACGCGATCGCCCGCCCGGTTTCCTGAGCGGAACGGCCGAGGGACGCGAGACTGTTCTTCGCATCCTCGGCCGCACGGCTGAGCCGAGAAGCGTCCCCCGTGATCAGGACCTCGACTCTATCTGCCACGAACCCGCCCCCCTGTTGCTTGCGCCTTCGCCCTGACCTGCCGTTCCGCTTCCTCGAGGGCCTCGATCTTCCAGAGGCCGATCCATAACTCGAACTCGGCCGCGGTCATCTGGTCCAGAAGCTCCCCGAGGGTCTTGCCTAGTTCCCTGCACAATCGCATGGCGATCCGCAGTTCGGGGAGCCGCTCTAGTTTCCCTGGGCCTCCTTGCTAGAGTCCGCCGCGAGACCGTTGATCCGCTGACAGGCCTCGAGCAACCGTCCGAGCGCCGATTCGGAACCGTCGACCTCGTCCGCCGAGGCCCATACCGGGGACCCCTCCTCGTCGAGCACGGCCCGGAACAGCAACTGGGCGATCCAGTCGTCCGAGAGCTTGCCGTCCTCGAGCACGGAAACGGCCCGCCATGAGATCCGCTCCTTGAGAGAGAGTTCCTTGATCTGTACCCGCGCCCCTTGGCCGAGCTCGAATGGCTCGACCTTGGGGGCGAGGATCGCCTTGAGGCTGTCCTTCAACTGCTACCCGCTTTCTAGGTGCGCGTGATCGCGCCCGTGGCCGTCAGGCTCGCAGAGAAGGCGATGAGACCATCAACCGCGGCCGTCGTCTCATATGATGCCACAAGGCAGGACCCGGAATAAGTCACCGTGGTTCCCGTCCCGAAGACCAGAGAGAACGCGACGCCGTCGGCATCGGCGAAGGCCGTGGCGAGGACCGCGTCCGGACCCGTCGAGGCCGTCGGGTCAAAGTAGCCCGAGATGGTGATGGTCGCCGAGCGGAGGCCCTGGATGAACTCGCGGTCCGAGTCGCCGAACGTGGTCACGTCGAGGGTATCGCCGTTTCGGGTCAAGGACACGTTGCTCAGGAACGTGCCGATCGCCGTCCCGTTCAGGCTGAAAGTGACATTTTTTCCTGCTGCGAAAGCCATGGGGTCCTCCTACGGCCTGCGGCCGAACACGACCGCGAAGGTCTGGGTGTTGCGGGCCGAACTCAAGTTGGCCCGGACGTATCGATTGACGGTGCCGGCAATCTCAAGGGTTTGCGACGTAGCCGCGGTGAAGTTCGAGAATGTCCCGATCGTGACGAAGCTCATGTTGTCCGATGAATGCTGGACAAGCACGGTCCCGGTCCCGGATGCCCCGGCCGCCGTGACATGCAGGTTCGCGACGGCACCATTCGAGCTCGATGCCCCTCCGTCGACCGAGGTATAAGCCCCAGTCGCGGTCTCGGTCCCGAGGGCATGCAACGATACCGCCCGGTCAACGCGCCCGGTAAAGGCGAGATTCGCCGCGATAGCCTGGACCCCATCGACGGGCGCGGAGTCCTCGTAGGACCCCTCCCACCCGGCACCGCAGATCCCGGGGGACCCGATAGCATCGGCATCCCAGAAGATCGAGACCGCCTTGGTCGAGGTCCCGGTCAGGAAAGACGAGAGCACGGGTTCCGATGCCCCGGAGACAGTGTCGATGAATCCGGACAAGGTAGCCGATGCGCCCTGCATCGTCTTGAGAAAGTCCCGGTCCTGATCCCCGAAGCACGACACGTCGGCGAGATCCGCGTTCCGGACCGCCGAAACGTTGTTCAGGAAGGCCGAAAGGTCATATTCACCGATCAGAACCTTCGCCCGACGCCCCGCAACGAATGCCATGCGTTTTAAGCCCCCTGGTAGGCGTCTGCGGCCGCGTCGGCCTCGCCAAGGTCGCCACTATCAGGGGCCTCGGCGATCGCGGCTTCTGGGGCCTCCTGCGCGGTCACTTTTTCGGCATCGGCCAGAAACTGACCCTTTTCCACCACGACACCTTCCTCGACGAGCCAAGGGGACGCCTTGATGAGTGCCGCGGGGACTTCGTCGCCCGGGAAGACCTCGATCCCGAGGCCTTCGTTCTGGACGTGGCCCCGAGAGATATAGACCTTCGGCATTAGCAGATGACCTCGACGGTAAAGTCGCATCCTAGATAGGACACGCCCCCCATATCGTAAACGCCCAGCCCTTGGGCACTCAAGACCCGGGTGACGTTGGCCGCGCCCCCGAGGGACGGGTCCGCCTCGATCGCCGCCTTGACCGACAACGCCCCCGATCCGTCGAGGTACTGCTCGAGCCGCTCTTGAGCCGAGCGGTCCGTCGCCTTGCCGACAAGAATCCGGACAGGGTAGGTCATCCGGTCCGCGGCCCGTTGGTAGACGAAGTCGAAGACGATCGAGGTCGGCATCCCGACGATCGCGGCCGGGGGGCTGAACTGATCGGGGATGGTCTCGTAACACCGAAGGCCCGAGATCGTCGCGAGCCGGGTCTTGAGTCCTGCGCGGACAGAAGCGATATTCACAGACCCCTCCTCGCCCTGATCTTCCGGACGACCTCGCCCAGGTTCCGCACGATCTGGCCCTGATACTGCTCGAGCGATCCCCGCAGATACCGCCGAGGCAAAAGGCCCCCTCGCCGCGTGATAGCGTCGGCGATGACCTCGGCATCGTGGAACGTGCCGCCCCGGCCCTTCCTCTCGGCCCAGCCCATAAGGGCCGCAGGCGGGACGACGTGCCGCTTCCGAGGCCACGACGGATGATCATGGACGAGGCCCGTCCCGAACTCCATGAAAGCCCCGTAGGGTTTCCCGTTCTTTCGGACGTTCGTCCCGATGGACGCGGTCACCTTCTGGCCTTCGACCTTGACCTGATCGTTAATCGAGGTCCGCAGAAGGCTCGTGTCCACCGGGGCACGCCTGCGGGCCTCGCTCGCCACGACCTTAGCCGCGGCGTCGATATATTCCCGAAGGACGTCAACCGCATCCCGCTCGAGGTCCAAGGCCCGGACGATCTGGTCCAGGCCTCGGACTTGTATCTCGTAGCTCGACACTAGATCAGATCCACGAGGCCGATCTTCCGGTACGGTGCGAGCAGGACGCCCGCGTCCGGATCGACCGCCCGTAGCGCAACCGACTGACCCACCTCGCCGCCACCGGCGACGCCGAACGGGGCGTCCTTTCTCTTGAAGTACCGGGCCGCCGTGATCAGGCATGCCTCGTTGACGGCATCGGGTACCGTCGCCCATCCCCACGTCCCCGTTACCTTGACCATCTCGAGCCCGAGGTCGAAGGAATCCCCGGCAAGGGGCTTCATTCGGATCTCGGTGAAGGGCCAGGACGACACCGCATTGTTGAGCGGCCCCAGTTCATAATCCGCGGCCGAGATGACGTTCGACCATGTCCGGTCGAGGTTCCGATCCGTCGCGATCGCCGTGACGGTGACCACGTCATCGCAGAAGGTCAGGACCTCGGATGCCGGGGTGAAGTACCGGACCTGACCCGCCGAGGTCTGATAGAAGAACCGATTGCAGAACTTGTCGATCATCCGGGACGCGGCCTCGATGACCGCTTCCATGATCGAGTCGTCCGCGGTATCGGACACCGGGACACCCATCCGAGCTTTCAACTCGGCGAGCGTCGCGTACCCGTTGACGATTGCCACGGCCTAGGCCTTCCGGCGCAATCCGCGGATCTTCGGAGCCGCTTCGACAACCTCGACTTCCGCGGCCTGTTCCCGGGACTCGACTTCCGCGAAGGATGCGGCCGAGTCGGCGAGAAGAACGGCCTCGAGCTTCGGGTCCTCGATGATATCGCCCGGGGCGAAGGACCCCGCCGAAGAGGAATACTTAGAGATGCACTTGAGCATGATGGTCCGGCCTTTCTAATCCGACTGAAGGATGACATGGACCTCGAACGTGGCGTCCGCAGTCCCAGATTCCGTCGCCACAACCCGCATTTCGGGCAGGAGCGGCCCGGAGCACAAACCGTAGTAGGCCGCGGCCGTGTTGGCCGTGATCGCGATCGGCGTCATGTTGAGATCAGCCCACGCGTGCGTATCGTCGATCCGGCCTTGAAGCTTGACCGAGAACTGGTTGACCCCGGGATTGTTGCCCGAGCCCGCGGTCTGGTTGATGAAGACCCCGGCGTCCTTGAAGAACCCGCGGTATATCCGGGTCTGCGGGTCGTCCGAGGTCCAGTAGGTCCGGAACATGTCCCCATTCGTCGTCGCCGTCCGCTGAGCGAGGGGCAACGCGTCAACCGCTTTCATCACCCCGAAGACGGGTCCGTTCATCTCGATCCTCTCTTATGGTTCGGGGGGCTCGGGACCGCAGCCCCGGCCCCCCGGTTTGCCTTCCGCCTAGACGCCCTGACAGTCCATCAGGACGTAGACCACAACCGCGAGATCCGCGGTCACGGCATCCCATGTCCCGGAAGTCGTGATCTCGACCCCGAGCTTCTGTCCTGCCGTCGCCTTGACCGACGACTGGGGGAACACGGCAGTCGCCGCGGTCCCGGTCGTGATGGTCTGCGTGGTTGCCGTCTGTTCCGTACCGTCGAGGGTGACACCGACCGCGAGAGAACCCATGGTCGCCGCTGCACTCGTGTTGATGGACATCCCCACAACCCGTCCAGCCCACGGAAGCGAGATGCCGTCAATCGCGAGAGTGACGCCGCCTGCGACTTCCTGAATGTTGAGCTGCACGTCGGTCTGACTTGCCGCCACCGCGTCTTGGACGAACACGAAGGGGAAGATCTGACCGCGGGCCGCGATCTGCTCGAACTGCTTAAGCATTTTCGTTCAGATCCTACAGGGTGATGTTGTAGAGGACCGAAGCGGCCTCAATGCTGCTCGCCGAGCCGCTCGGAGCGTAACGGCCGAAGCCGAGACGGAACGAGGCGACGAGGCGAGACTGCTGCATGCCGGGCATCCGCTCGAGCTCGAGGGTGACAGCCTTGCGGATGCCGACCTTGAACGCGTTCCGGTTGAAGGCAATCAACTGACCCTTGGTGTTGTTGGCCGCGGTCGCGCTGATCTTGCCGTCGGCCTCGGTGAGACCCATTGCCATCGTCGAGATGACGGGGCAGCCGAGGACGTTGCCGACCTGACCGACGAGGACGCCAGCCTGGGGGCCGAACTTGTCGACGGTCACGACCTGGTCAAGCTGAGCGATCGCGTCGGCGGTCTGGGGATCGCAGACGTAGATCAGATCCTGCGACCGGACGGGGTGACCCCAGTCGATCTTGTACGTGTTGTCGAGCATCTTGCCCTTGAGCCCGCTGAGCTGGCTCAGAGCGATCGAGCCCGCGGCGTTGATGCCGTTGGCCGTGTTGTCCACCAAGCCGACGTGGCGCAGGCCGTCGAAGGCGAGATAGAACTTGTCGTCCGCGGGATCGGCGTCATCGCTGTTGATGTTGCCCGTTGCCGCGTTCGTGGTATCGCCGTTCAGGATGACCGAGTCACTATAGAAGGCCAGCGACGCGGCAACCTGGGCCCGGATGAAGGGCAGGAAGGGGATGATGGCATCCTCTTCGAGCTCATAGGTCCAGATCTGGTTGATGAGCATCTTCTTGGCCGTGACCGACACGCGGTTAGAACCGACGCGGCCGGTACCGGCAAGGAAGCTGTTCTCGGTCGTGTTCTCGGCCGAGAGGATAGGCTCGGGCAGATCGGCGACGACGGGCAGGTAAGCCGAAGGATGGATCATCTCGAACGTGTCGAGCAGACCAAAGACCCGGCTATCCTGACGAGCGGCATCCCAGAGCTCGGAGACGTACTGGACGCCGACCAGCTCCTGACCGTAGCCCGCGGCGCCCTCGTTCTGGGTCGCCTTGGTGAAGGGGACCGCGGCGAGGTTCGCGGGGTAGGCCTTGATGTACCGCTTGCTCACGGCCTCGGCCGCGTTGGTCAGTTCCTCGGAAGGACCGACCCCGGTCTGGTGACGGGCCGACTTCATGATGTCGTGGAGCATCTGGACATCGCCCGAGGTCATCCCGGCGAACTTCGACCCGGCCGTGTTGGCATCGCCCGAGAAGGCGATCTTGCGGGCAAGGCCCGGGTTCGCCTTCACGACGGCCTCGATCTCACCGATGCGGCCCTCGAGGCTTGCGCCCTTGGCCTCGACCTGGGCGACGAGGTCGCCGAGGAGCTTTTCGACGTCGCTCATCGTCTAGTTTCCTCCAATAGCGGCCACCGCCGCTTTAAGTGCTGATACCAGTGTTTCCGGGGACATGGAATCTTGTCCAGACCCCCCCGCCTTCGCGGAGTCCTCGACGACCGGGGCTTCTTCCTCGGGCATCTCTTCGTCTTCGTCGTAGCCCTCGAGCATCGCATCGACGACCGCGGCCGCGGCAACAAGATGATCCCGCAGGTTCATCAGTTGCTCATTCTTGGCCATGGGCTTCTTCGGCTCTTCGTCCATCATTTCCTCCTGCGCCTTTGCGCCCTCGGGGACCTCGCGGTCCATCTTGTCGTAATACCGAGACAGGAGCCGGACGACGCCTTCCCGATCTGCCGCGGGGATGTCGACCCCGCCTCGAGCTCCGGCGAGGACCGCCGCGCAAGTCATCAGGCCCCGTGGGACCGCGACGAGCTCACCGTCGATGATGTCCGCGAATCCGAGCTTGTATCCCCCAACCTGCTCCCGGTTCTCGGGGTCAACCCACAAGAAGGCCTTGGCGTATCGGGCCCAGTCCATGTTTGAGAAGTCCCGGCCTTCGGCACCTGCCCATGCCTGGACGCGTTGCTCCGCGTTAGGACCATCCCAAGGCCTGTCCTCGGGCGCAAGCGGAAGGTCCGCAAACTCGGTCGCGGCCTTGACCCGAAGAGCCGTCGGGTTTGCGGGGATTGCAACGAGAGACACCTCGAGGAGCTCCTTCTGGACGTGATGCATTGTCCGACCTTCCTTGCGCCGCTGAGTTGACCGGAAGCCGACCGATACCGCGTTGAGCATGCCTTGCTCGACAAGGGTCTTGGCCACCTTGCCCCGTTCCGTGTTCGCGAACTCGATGTCCACAACCCACCCGGAACCCTCCCGTCGGGGCTCACCCACGGCCTTGCCGACGATGTCCTCGATCGATTCATAGCGGTGCGTGTCGAGGATGACCGGGTTCTTCATGAAGTTCGCGAAGTCCCAACCGTCCGTTTCCACAACCTCGCCCTGACGATCGAGGGCGTCGGTGGTCATCACGAAGGACGCCTTCCCGTCCTTCAGGGACAGGGGGGCGCGGAACTCGCGACGATCCCGAAGCCGCTCTTTTTCTGACATGATCACGTCTCGCATGTGGTCCAGACCTCTCGAGCCTATGACAAGCCACTTGATCTGCGCAACCACCCCCGCAAGCCGGAAGTCCTCGAGATGCCGAGCGGCCCACGCCTCTCGCAACCGGACCGCTTCCTCTTCGGTGTCGGTTTCTGGGGACCGACGGTCCCGGGCCATGGGCGCAAGCCGATTGAACTGCTTGTCCCCGAGGATGTTGCCCCCCCGGTCCCATATCTCGGGCCATTCGTCCTTGAGCGACTGGGCCTCGTCGAGGGGGAATAGGGGATACCTGCTAGACCGCAGGGATACCGGGGAGTCGCCGCCCTGCTCGGGGAAGTTTGTGATCGGCATCTAGTCCAGGACCTCGGTATCATTCACGCCCGCGGGGATCTCGTCGACATCCGGGGCGAAGCCGACGATCGCCTCCATGCTGCACCGACAGTTGATATCCTCGCCCGGTTCGCCCAGTTGCCCGGGGGCCGGGCCGGAAGCCCCGGACACCGAGACGAAGTTCTCACCGATCGGAACCCGCTGGTCGTGCAAGATCGCGTGGGTTTCGCGGGTCCGGTCATCAAGGGCCGCGAGCCACACCTTGGCCTGCACGTTGCCCGACTGCCGGAAGCCTTCCTCGAGGCCCCCGTTGTATGCCCCGATGACCTCGGTCCGGGCGATCATCTCGGCCCGCTCTGGCCGGAAGGCCGGGAGGTCTTGGACGATTTCGACGAGGTTATCAATGCTAGTCCCGGCTTCCATCGCCCGGGATAGCTTCGTCTTGAGCTCCCGCCAGGCCGAGTCCGCGACCTGCTCGACGAATCGTTGTTCGCGCCTGCGAAGCCACCGTTCCGCCTGCGAGTTCCGCACGTCGAACGAGATCCCGACCCGGGCCTTGAGCAGACCGGACCTCCCCCCCGCGGCAAAGGCCCGGTCGATGACCGGGAATGTGGTCCGGTAGGCGTCGGCGATGAAGTCCCGGTTCTCGTCATCTTCGTCAAGGTCCAGGTCCCCGGCATCGGCCTTCGTGGTCCCCCGGATCTTCGCCGAATAATGCGCGATGAGTCCCTCTTGCACGTCCCTGACCGCCGCTGTCATCGACCGCTCGAACGGACGGACCGCCCGGTCCCGGGCCGTCATCGCCGCACGGTGCAGGACGGACCCGTAGGCCGGGACCTCGTCGATCCCCCCGAGGACGGAGACCCGTCCCCGAGGGTCTAGACTTTTCCCCGCAGGACCCGCAGTTCCGGGGCCGGGGCCGGGGGCTCGAGTTGCTCGGCCTGCGGCACCGGGAAGATCCCCGGGGCAAGGGGAGGTTCATCGCCCCAGGCATAGCCCTCGCCGCCCGCGGGAAGCAGGTCAGGGCGATAGACCTCGAGGAGCTTGTTCAGGGGAACGCCCATCGCGTGAAGCTTCACCATTTGATCCGTGATCTCGGTCTGGTCTTCCTGCATCGCGGGGATCTTGCTGAAGTCGAACTCGAGGACAAGGTTCGGGCCGAACATGGGCATCAATTGCTCATTCAGGGCCCCGGCGATCCTGCGGGCCTCGGGAATCACACAATCGGTGTAGAAGGCCTTGTCTGCCTCTGACACGTTGTTGTAAGTCGCCCGCGAGAAGTCCTGAAGTTTCGTCGGGGGGATCTTGTAGGCCCGGGCCACGTCCCCGAGGGTCCAGTTGAGCAACTCCATGAACTGAGCGTCCGAGGGAGACAGGGCCGGGGTCTCTATCTTCATCGCGTGCGAGAAGACCGCCAGACGGTGCGCCCGGTCCTTGCCCTTGAGCCGCAGGTTCAACTGCTCCTCAATCTGCATCCGTTGCTCACGGGTCAGGGCCACGCCCTGCTCGGCCGGGTACATGATCCCGCCCGGGTTCATCCCGTTCCGGAAGATGTTCCTGTTCGACTCGAGGGCATCGAGATTCGATTCCACCGACAACCGGGCCGCCTCGAGCGGGGACAGGCACCGGAACTCGTTGGCCGGGTCGGGGATACCGTGAATCCAGACCACGTCGTCCGGATCGAGCCGGACTTCCTTGTTCTCGGACTTGTAGAGGAAGCCCGCGATATATTCCGTGGGATGCGGTAGGACCCGCATCTTGGCCGCGTTGGCGAACCAGAGCTCGATGGGCACCCCGCGGCCGTCCTTCTCGACGACAAGGAAGGCTTCCCCATAGGTGCACATGGAAACCTCGACGGCCTCGAGAAGCCGTCCGAGGGTCCAATGCGGATTGACCTTCGTGAAGAGATCATAGGCCGATCCCGAGAAGACTTCCTCGCCGTGCTCCCCGGAATAGTCCATGATCCGGACGGGGATCGCGGACAAGGCCGAGGACCGAAGGTCCGTCGCGGAATAGACCGCGGTCGACAGCTCGACGACCTTGGACGCCGCAAGGCCCCGCCGCTCGTCGCCAAAGGTGAAGGACCCGAAGCCCGCATCCGTTGTCACGGTTGCCGCCCCGAGCCTCCACGCCTTGACCGCCGCGTTCCACCGATCGAGGATGCCCATGGGTCAAGGGTACCGCGGGCATCCGGCCCCGTTCAAGACTGGGCACCGCTTCGCGCTCATACTAGAAAAGCGTGAGGGGAGCAGGTATTGAAAGATCCGGACCGTCGTCATACCTTGTCCGGTCTGATTTTGGATAATCGGCGATCACGGGATAAACGAGCTTTTCCATCATGGATTTCTTCTGCCTGCGGTCTCCGACGAAATAGAAGTATCGATGTTTTTCCATCGGCGGAACAGTCTCGATCCCGTGTTCCTTTGCCCACCTGGCCGGGTCCGTGATCCCGCGGTCACGAAGCGTCATCGGATGCATTCTCTTTCCGTCAACGATGTATGCCTTGTCATGGCTGACCGTTGCTCCTGTATAAATCCAATTTGTTGCCTGATACACGATTCCGGCATGGCCATGTTCCGTGTCTGCATAACTGATAACTGCTGACGGTCGCTCTGAAAGCATCTGTAGGCTTCGCCCGACAAGAATGCTAGCCGCATTCTTTGTCTTGGTCTGCACAACAAGTCGGGTCAACTCATATAGCCGGAAGTCCCGACCGCGGAATGCATGCCTCTGGATTGGTGGACTAGGCTGACCGTACACGACGACACCGACAACCATTCCATCCTCAACAAGCCCGAAGGCCTCCCAGAAAACGGAAGGCCTGCGGCTATAGTGCTTTGCCGACACGAACGCATCGGCAATCGATTTGTTCGTCTTGATCACCTTCACTTGAGGAACACCCGCTCGAGCAACTCGCCCGGGGTCAGGTTCGCCGCCTGGGCCGCGTCCTTGATCGCCTGCCACGCTTCGGGACGAATCCGAAGCATGGCATTAACCCTTCCGGCCTTCTTCCCACGGCCCGACAAGCGGGCCGCGGGGGTCTTGGTCGTGGTTTCCATCATCTCTCCTTCCGATGACTCGGCCCCCCGGTTAGGGGGGCCTGAGTAGTTATCCTCCGATATGACGCGACATCACTTCGGCATCCGATGCGACATCGGAAGCCCATCCGCAAACCATCATGTACGCTCCAAGAAGCGGAGCGCATCCGACGACCGCGTAGCCGTTTTCTGTGGATTCCACGAAGGCAAGAGCTCGATGAAGCTTGGTTCCCTTCGTGCTGCGGCAAAGGAACGCCCCGGAAACGGTCCACGTCCCGTCGGTCTGCTTATAGGCCTTGACGTTTCTGGTTTCGCCACCAAAGGTTACCGGAATCATTTCGTGATTGACCATCGCCTCGGCCCTCCTTCGACCGTGGTTTTATAGTAGCAGGATTCTAGATAACTTGCAAGGGGTTTCTAGAAAGATTTCCAAAGCAAAAGCCCCCCGGTTAGGGGGGCCTTGGGTCTGGGCTATGCTGCAAGCTCCTGATAAAGTTCGGACGCGAACTTGTCGAAGGTAATCGTCTTACCGAAGAGCTTGTCGAATGCGGCTTCCATTCCAATCTCAGAGGCCAGAGCGTAAAGGCGAAGATTGATGATCGCGTTCTTGTCGCCGCTCTCGACGACCGATGCGATGAAGTTGGCAACTTGCGTAACGAGAGCCGGGTCAACCTTGCTAATGTCCATTGTCTTATCTCCTGGGGAACTGGGGAACTGCGGCGCGGTGCCGATAGATTTATCGTAGCAGGATTCTAGGTAACTTGCAAGGGGTTTCTAGAAGATTCTCTAGAAAGTTTCTAGGACATCCCCAGATCCGCGGACCCGAGGCCGCGATGAGCGTACACAAGAGCATCGACCATGTCATCGTGGTCCGCGACAGGGAAGCCCAGAAGCTCTCTCGAGAACTCGCCCGGCAAGTCCGGGGACAGCCAGACCATCCCTTGCTCGAACCGGGCTTGAATCCCCGTAAACCGAGTGACCTTGTCCTTGTCCGGACGGACCCCGACGACCGGAAGGTTCGTCGTCCGCAGAAGCTCGGTGACCACGGCCGCCTGGTATTGGATCTGCTCAACCGCGATGACCTGGGGGTTCCACTTCGCCGACATCGCCTTGATAAACTCGAGGACCGCATGGAAAGGAGCCCGGACCCGGGCCACGTCCAAGACCCACAACTCGCCCTTCCGATCCCGGCCGAGGGCAACGGCCGCGGTCCAGTCCGCCCCGTCCTTCGTCGAGATCGCCAAGTCCACCCCGACCGAGACCTCGAGCTCGTCCCGGGCCGGGGGCTCACCGACCTTGACCCATTCCCGCCGAAGCAGGGCCCCGGCCGCGGACACGAACTCGGCCCCAAACTCCCGACGGAAGACGATTGCGGGCAGGGTCCCCCGGGCCGCGTCGATCTCGCCCGGGTCAAGATGCGGGTTCGTCCATGACGGCAACTGCCACGCGCGGACCTCGGGGTCTTCGCCCTGACCCCGCTGCACAAGCTCATGGAACCATCCGCCCTCTACGTTCGGGGTCGAGATGATCAGGGCCTTGCCCTTCCGGTCCGCGAGGGCAGGCCTGAGCACTTCTTCCCAGACCCGACGCGCCACGAAGTCGGCCTCGTCCATCACGAGGAAGTCGAGCCCCTCGCCTCGCAGGTTGTCCGGGTTGTCCGCGCTCTTGAAGGCCACGAAGCCCCCGCTCGGGAGCCGCAGGGTCCGGGTCGACTCGATCGCCGATGCCCCGAGGGGCCGGGCCATGGCCCGGACCTGCTCCCACGCGATCCCCGAGATCGAGTAGGTCGGGGCGACCCACCATACCCGCTTTCCCTCGAGCCCGGCCTTGAGCGCGAGGGCCGCGCCAAGCCGGGTCTTCCCCCAACGACGGCCGCAGACCAAGACCCGGAATCGAGCGGGGTCCTTGGCAACCTCGAGTTGCGCCCGATGAAGCTTCGGAAGCCGAATGATCAGGGGCATCCGCCACCGCTTGCCAAGGTCACGAGGATTGCGACATGCCCCGCGAGGACGACAGCGAGGGCGACGAAGTCCCAGAGGCACCAGTCCGACGGGGCCGGGGCGAGTCGTCCGGTCATGCGAAAAGCCTCAGTTGCCCGGGCAGGGCGTCGGGGACCTGGGCCTCGGTGACGGGCTCCGGGGCAACATGACCCACGGCATGCCGGATGCGCGCCCGGGCGATCTCGGTGTATTCCGGCGATAGCTCGATCCCGAGGAACCGGAAGCCCTCGAGGACGGCCGCCTTCCCCGTCGAACCGGACCCCGTGAAGGGATCGAGGACCAGACCGCCCGGGGGCGTGACGAGCCGCACAAGGTAGCGCATGAGGTCGGTCGGCTTGACCGTAGGATGGATGTTCCGGGCTGATCCCGTTGCACCAGCATAGGCATTAATCCCCGCGCTACCTTCTACCCGCCCTGTTCTCTGTCCAGGGGTTGCTTCCTCCCACCCATCCATGCCCTCATCCCGGTCGGCCTTGCTGGCCTTCGCCGAGTAGAAGAACCGGGCAGCATCGCCCAGCCCTGCGGTCGCCTCCTCGCTCCCGTCGTGGATCAGGTTCGCGGGCCAGCGGCCAGAAGGATTAACGCTCTGTTGCGGACGTCCGCGCCCGTAGACTTGAGAAGAAACCATATCGCAGCGCCCCGGGTTTTTGGCTTGTGACGTCAACAGGTCATCATCTGAAGCGTGTTCCACCCTGCACCCGTCGATGTTGAGCGCCCCGGTCCCGTGCGCCAGGACGTTCGCCGCCACGGTACCGATCAACGGCTTCCGCGCCACCACGATCGGCTCGTGCGCGGGCTTGAGTGCCGTGCCCCAGCCCTGCCACCGCTGGGCCTCGGGGGTTGCGGGCGCGGTGATGTCAATCATTCCCGCCTGCACGGTTCCTCCTATTAAAACCCCATGGCCAAGTCCCTTACCTTGCGCGGCGTTGGTGACGTGCTTTTGTCCTACGACCTCCCGCTCCGCCCCCGCCGCCGCGTCGATCGCCTTGCTCACGTCCAACGACTTCGGAAACCCTGACCCGTACACCCACATGATTTGATCCCGGATCTCAAACCCGGCATCCTCGATCGCCACGGCCATGCGGTGGTAGGTCCGGCTTCCGCTGAACGCCAGCAGATGCCCCCCCGGCTTCAGGACCCGCAGGGCCTCGCGCCAGACCTCGACCCGGAAGGCCACGCCCGACGCGTCCCACGACTTGCCCATGAACCCGAGCTCATACGGTGGATCGGTCACGATGGAATCGACGGACGAATCGTCGAGGGTCCGCATCACCGCGAGGCAATCCCCCGTCCGGACCTCGAACCGGGTCACCCCTCGCCGCCTTCCTCGTCCGCCCAGCGGATCACGACCTCGGTCTTGTCCGAGCCCTCTGGCCTGCGGTCCTGACGCCCGAAGCGGTCCGGATGCTTGCGCTCGAGGTACCACGCCGCCGCAGTCCAGGTCTTGTCCGCGAGGGCCGCCTCCCGGATGCAAGACAGCATCTCGCCCTCCGCTTGCGCCTCGGCCTCTTTTACGGCGTTCGCGAAGTCCTCATCGTCCCGTATCCAGGCATAGAAGAACTCCTTTCCGACACCCGCCGCCTTCATCGCGGTCTCGTGGTAGTTCCCCGCCCGGATGTACCGGAGCAGGGCTTCCCGGACCTCGGGGGTCCGCTTCGTCTTAGCCATGATCTTTCCCTCGCTTCTTCTTGCCGTCGGGGTCCTTGACCTGAGAGATCCGGACTTGGCCCCGCTCGGTCTTCCACCGTGCAACGAGGCCGTCCTTCGCCCGCATGAAGACGACCCGGACCGGGGTCGTATCCCCCAGGACCGGGGTCATGTCGGGCAAGTGCTCGAGGGCAACCGCGGCAATGGCCCCGGGGTCCTCTTCTACCATCCGATGGACCTTGTCGCTCATCTTGCCCTCGATGCCGAGGACGATGTCGCCTTCCGGGGTCTCGCCGATCGAGAACTTGCCCCCCGCGGCCAGGATAGCCCGGAACGCCTCGAGCGGGGTCATTGCCGCCCCCGCTGCTCGATGCTGACCCACCGACGGCGCTCCTTCCGCAGTTCGGCACTGGCCCGACGGTCGAGCTCCATCCAGTCGTCGAAACACTTCCGGCACAACTGTTCGCGATGGAGCTTGGTCCCGTCCGGGACAAGAGTTAGCGTAGCACACCCGGAGCACCGAATCTCAACGGGCTTAAGCATCGTCCGAGACCCGGATGACCGCCACCCATCGGGGGCTTGTCTTGGTCTTCGGCCTCTTCCGGACGACAAGGTCTATCACCTGCTCGTCGTCGAACCACGCGACACCGTTTAGCGCGTCCATGACCCCTCCTGCGAGGTTGTCGACATCCCCCTTTCCCGTCCAGAACCAGAGTTCAAGGCTGAGTCTATCTTGACGCCAGACCGGGCAGGCACTCAAGGCCAGAGCGACACGTCCGGCGATCTGCCGCTTCCAGGTCATATAATCCGCGGGCATGTAGATGTGGCCGGTCTGGGTTGTCCGTGGCCTCGGCTTGACCCGGGCCGGGAACCCATCGGATCGGATCGTCAAGGTCCCGGCCTCGAGGACGACGCTCAGGGGTTGTAAATCGTCTTGAGATCGTCGGACAGCCTTTTTCCGCACCCCCGGCAGGTCGTCGGCCCCCGCTTCGCGCTGACCTCGTGGAGCCCGCAGGCCGGGCAATGGTGATGGGGGATGGTCAGGAACTCGCCGCACCCGAGGCATTGCCACGGGAACCCGTCGCCCTTCACCCGCATCCTTCGATTCTGCGGCCCCTGTGAGCCCCCAGAGCGGGACTTGACCGATCCACCCATCCCCTCGCACCCCCTAGCCCTCTTGCGTCGCTTCTAGGGGCTCGTAGCGCGTCCGGTTGGTCGTCCACCAGCGAATGATGCCTTCCCGATTATCGCGGAGCCGGGTCAGGATGTCACCGGGGACCTCGAAGCCCGGTTCGACCGTCAAGGCGATCCCCAGCTCGGGGTCCGACTCGAACCAGATCATTCCGGTCGCCCCGATGTCCGCGAGGATCTCGGACACCGTCCGATTCCCTGTCTCGCGATCCCATCCCTCGAGCTCACCTTCGCGGGTCCACTCGGAACACGGGACGAGAATCCATTCCGGCTCGGCCTGGTGGGTCGGTGCCTTCGATCCTGGCTTCTTTCTCATCGTCTCGGCCCTCCTTCGACCGACTTGGTACCACTTGGGACCAAGATTTCTAGTAATGATGCGGGTTTCGGGCATTTTTGCCCGGTCCCAGAAACGGGGAACTTTATACATGTGTGAGACCCCCTATATATACCTTCTCTCTCTCTCATGTATTTAAGTTTTATAGGGACCGTGTACCAAGGGGGGTCAAGGCTAGCAGGCACGGGAAAAAAGCGGTCCCCAGCGGTCCCCAAGGTACACGTCATCGGACGATCCTCAGGCCCGGGAAGACCCTCGGCCGCGAACCGCCGTTGTCCCTCGGCCTGGTCACGGTCCTGCGGAAGTGCCGCTCAAGCTCAGACTCGAAGGTACGGGCCGCGAGGGGGTGGTACCCGTTCGTGCCGCACCATGACCGATAGTCCTCATGGAGCTTGGCCGTCTCGACGGTGCCGAGGCCCGTATCGTCGATCCGATCGTCGACCCATTGGAGGAACGGGTTCACGGCCTCCCGGTATCGCGCCTTGGTGTTGCTCATCTCGAGGGACTCGCCGATGCCGTGGGCCTTCAGAAGCTCGAGACCGTAGATCGCCCAGTTGAAGATCCCCGGTAGCTCGGCCCTGAGCTTGTCCAAGATGGAATAGTCCTTCTCTTCCTGCCGGATCTTGACGCCGAACGGGAAGATCAGGAGCCGACGCCATATCGCGTCCGTCCGGTCCGCGAACCGTGGAAGGACGTTCGTCGAGAAGGTCAATCGGGCCGTCGGCCTCGCCTGGTACGGGTCCTTGTGCTTCCGCTCGAAGGTCATTTCCTCGCCCGAGATCAACTGCTTCAAGACGCCTTCCGCGGCCTTGTCGATCTCGCCCATCTCGTGCGCGATGTTGGCCGACTTGCCGACCATCGCCGCGAGGTCGAATCGTTCCCCGAACCGCTCGAGGGGGACGGTGGAATAGTTCCCCCGGCCGACAAGGTCCCCCAGTATCTCGAGGACGGTGGATTTTCCGTTCGACCCGTCGCCGACGAGGATCGCGGCGAGTTGATGCGAGATGTCGGGGACCATGTTGAGCCCGAACCATTGTTGTAGCCGGGTCCGGGTTTCCTCGTCCGGCATGATCTTCTCGAGGACCGACATCCAGAGCGGGCAGTCGGCCTCGGGGTCAACCTCGAAGGGCAAGCAGACCGTAGCGAGAAGGTCCGGGTCGTGGGGCTTGAGCCAGTCGTCCCGCTCGGCGAGGTAGGCGTCGACATCGACGATCCCGTTCCGGGCCACGATAGACAGGGGCCCGCCCCCGGAAGTCCACCCACCGAGCTCTATTTCGTTCGAGATGCGAACTCGCGACGCAAGGTTCGCCACCACGTCACCCACAAATGCCCGCTTGCACTTGCTCACAAGTTCCTGGGCCTGCTGCATCCTGGCCAAGACCAGATGCCCGACTTCCTCGTCCGTCGTCCGGTCGTAGCATCGGCCGTTGAACTGAAACCAGAAGCCACGATGCAGGACAAGCGGCTTGTCCTCGGTCGCCTCGATGTAGGCTCGAGCAATGTCGTCCGGCTGGATGCCCTTCTTATCGTCGCCTTCGGGTTTCTCGACCCTGAGCCCGGACGCGAGCCCGACCTTGATCCGGCGTGCCGGGGTCCCGGCCGCGTACCCGTCGACGACCCGCTCGGCGATATCAACGAGGACCCGGTCCTCGAGCGGGGGGATGACCGCGGTCTCATTCGTCGCCCGCAGGCTTGCCAAGATCGCCTCATACCCGAGGCCCTGCGCCCGCAGGGACGAAGCAATCTTGAAGACCGCCTCGTTCCTGCCGCCCTCGCGGATCAGGCCGTCGGCATCCGTCCGGGTCTGGGGGGCCTGAGCCCGGGGCCGCGATGCCTGCTTCAAGGCCTCGTCTAGCCACCCGGGGACGGGTTGCGGTTCATCCTGGCTCTCGGTGTCGACCGCGTACATGCGCCCGTTCCGATGGATGGACCCCGGGGCGACGACGAAGCCCCGTTCCCCGCGGACATCGACCCCCGGGGCGAGGGCGCCTGCCGAGTTCCGGACATCCCATCCCGGATGCCGATAGTAAACGTGGGCCCCGCGCCCGGTCCGTACCATGAAGAACGGGGCATCCTGATTCCTTTCCTCGAACCAGCAGACCGCGTCCTCGTTGTCGAGGTCCAGAAGCAGGAGCCCGGTCTCGGCACCCGTGACGATGCCCGCGTTCCGGCCGTCCCGGTACCACCGCTCGACGGCCGCGGCCGGATGCTGGGCCCCTGGGGCCTGCCACCCGCGGTCGATCGGATGCTTGCCCTGCGAGTCGCAGGTCTCTCGGCCGCAGGTACAGGACCCGTCCTTCTTGACGTGGTGCACCGCGATGAAGACACGGCCGAGCCCGGCGACGGACTCGAGCTCTCTCAAACGGGATTCGATGGGGTACAATTGTGACATCCTCTCTAGCGTGGGGCGGATAACCGAAACCCCCGAGGCCTCCTTCGCCCCGGGGGTTTCATCATACCTGAGTCCTGACCCCTAGAACGGGATCTTTTGCGCGGCCTTCTTCGCCGACAGGTCAGGCAAGACGGCCTCGACCTTGGTCCTCGCGGTACCGTTGGCCGAAACCTTTTCCTTGACCTCGACGAAGCAGGACAGCCCGACGAGACCCGCGATGTCCGGGTCCCCGTCCGCGTCGACTCCGTCCCATGCCTTGTTGCCGTTCAGGCTCTTGGCCCACGCGAAAGCCTTGGACTTCTCGCTCCACGCCTGCGAGGTCGAGCCGCTCACCATGTCGCCCTCGTGATCGCCGTCCGTGATCCGGAAGACCCACTCGACAATGTCGGTAGGGCCTTCGGCCGTCGTGATGGTCTTCGCGTCGAGGTTATGGAGGATCGCCTGATACGTGCCCGGGCTGACCTGGGCGAACGTCGTGGTCCGCTTCATCTTCATCTTGGTTTGCCTTTCTTGTTTAGAGGTCCGAGCCGTGAAGCTCGATCTCGATGTTGAGTCCGTGGTTCTTGCCGGGACCACCCCCGGTTACCTCGGTGACCTTGGCAGAGGCCGTTCCGCCTGCCGCCAAGTGATCCGAGACAATCTCTGCCGTCGGGGAACCCGTCGCCGGGAGGAACCCGATCTGCGCACCCTCGAGCAGGACCTTGACCGCCTGGGCCGTACCGTCGACCCTGCGGGGGCCGTGCGGGTTGCCCTTGTCCCACTCGAGCTCGAGCGGGTACCCGGCCTCGCAGGTCGTCCAGTCCGGTCCGCCGTTGCGGAACGTGGTCCCGACGACCTTGGTATTGATATGACGGAACCGCTGTCCGCCTTCCTGCCTTGCCTGCTCGACGAGTGCCTTGGTGCATGCCTTCTTGACCTCGCACCAACGGCACTCGGCCACCTGCTCATACCGGGGGAGCGTCCCGTCCTTGACGTGCTCCTTGATGACCTCGGCCCGGATGTCCATCTTGCGCGCAACGGCAGGATCGACCTCGAGCGGCAAGACCTGGTAGGTCGGGTCCAGTTCCCCGGACTTCGGCTTGAGCCCGGCCGGGATGGTGCCGTTCTTGTTGATGTAGACGATCGCCGCGGCCCTGCATCCGGCCTGCACCGCGTACCACGTCACCTGCCCGACGTGCTCGGGCTTCGGGCCGTTCTTGAAGACCTCGACGTACCCTTCGATGTTGATGGTCTTAAGATCCATCAAGATGCCGTCCTCGACGAGTCGCAGGTCCGAATGCCCGGTCATCGCTCCCGAATCCCACGTCTCCTCCGCTGGGACCTCTGGCAGGTTGCCCTGGACGATCTCATGGGTCTTGGTCCCGACCTCGAAGGCGAGGGCAAGCTTCCGGGGTAGCTGGATGACCTCTTGCGGGTCGAGCCGGGCCGCGAGGACCTGCGCCCGGGCGCAACGGTGGATGCCGGACGGACGGACCTTCCACTCGCCCCGGGCACGTTGCCCAAGGCGGTCGAGGGCGAGGTCCATCATGGCTTGGACCTTGTTGACGACTTCATCGCCGTTCATGCAACGCCCTCCGCGTCGCACTCGATGTCGAGTTCGTTGATCAGGAATGCGACGGCCTCGGCGTAGGTGTCGTGCCACTCGCCCAGCCGGGTAGCGGTCACCGCAACGTTGTTGCCGATGAAGATCCCGTTCTGGTAGGTCAGGGTAACGCCGCCGACGGTGACCTCGGCCATGCCCGCGGGGTCCTCAACGATGACCTCGTCCCGGCGGCAGGACGACAGGATGGTCCAGTTATCGGACGTCGGGCCGACGCTTGAGACCTGAAGTTGGACCATGTCGTCGACAACCGTCACCGCGAGGGCCACACGGAACAACGGGAACTCCCCCCCGGTCTGCTTGATGAAATTAACCACGGTGGAAGCCCTCCTTCTGAGCAAGGATCATCTCGACGAAGGCCACGGGGACCGCGTACCGGACCGATGCCCGCACTATCGCCTTGAGCGTGTCGCGGGTCAGACCGCCGAAGACCTCGGCCGCCGCGCCAGGATCGAGCTCATAAACCCTGCGGACCACGTCGATAAGCGCCCGCTCGGCAACGTCGTGGAATCCCTCGAGGTCGAGGGCCGCGGCCCCGAGGTTGTCGAGGGCATTGGACAGCCGGATTGCTTCCGGCGAGGGCATGGTATCGGGCATGACTAGCGGCCTCCTTCGCCGCTTGGTTGGACCTGCTCGAGGGCATCGAGCAAGAGGGGACGCATGTCCCAGACACGGTGCGGGACGTTCATCCCGATCCGGTCTGCGAGATGCAAGGCAAGCAAGACCCGCTCGACATCGTGGTCCTCGGGATTTGCGAGGATGTCCTCGATGAGCGCCTCGATGGAGGCCCGCATTAGCGGACCACCACGAACGCCGCGAGATGACCGATATACTGCAACCCGAGTTCAAGCGTTGCGGCCTGCCAATCGGGCTTGATGAAATCGTCATACGAGATAAACGCGATTTCATCGGTGCCGAGAATGACTTCGGCGGCAGCGCGGTCGACCGCGAAACATGCGGGAGCGCCGTTGCTCATTGTGAACTTCATCTTTGACTCCTTGGGGAACTGGGGAACTGTTTGGTGCCGGTCGGGGGACCCTGGATTGGTGCGCCCCGACCGTGTTGCTAATGTACCACGTGGAACATTAGGCGTCAATACTTTCCAGAAAGTTTTTCGGGAATGTCGCATCATAGGCCATTCGCCAGAGCAAGAGCTTCCCGAGGACGTAGGTGATCTCGTTCGTGTTGACGCGGTTCCGTTGCCGAGCCCTTGAGCAGGGGTTGCATTGCGGATGGACGGCCCCAGTCCTGACGTTGACGTAAAACAGCTCCGCGGGCAGGGTCTCGAGACAGGCATTGCACTTGTGCATGGGGTCCTCAAGATGCCGCAGACGAGGCCTGCCGCCCTTCTTGAGTCGTGGCCTCGAGTCCGCGACCTTGGCCGCTTCGATTCGGGCTCGAGCCGCGATCAACTTGGCTTGCTCCTTCGCGGTCCGGATGTCTTCGGCCGTCGGCCCCTCCAAGGGGACCGGGACGGGGTCCCGGGGCTTCCGCTCGGCCTTCTTCTTTTCCTCTTTCTTGCGGGCCTCCTTGGCCCTGCGGTCGGCCTCGAGGAAGCAAGGCTTACAGGTTGCCATGATCGAGCCGTCGGTCCGCTTGTAGAAGTCGGTCACGGGCCTGACGACGGAGCACCGCGAACAGATCTTGTCCTTGGTGATAGCCGACCTGGCCCGGATGCACCCCTCGCAGAGACCGCCCACGAGGACCGAGAAGAGGCGCGCACAGACGTTACAGGATTCCAGTCCCCTAGGCATCGGAACCCGCCTTCCTGAGCCCCTCGAGGCGGTCACGATTGACCACGGGAGCGATGACCGCTTGCCCGCGCCACCGGGAGTCCGGTTCGGTCTGCTGATTTGGGGACTGCATCATCACGCGGACGACCCCGGACTCGTGGATCTCGAGTTGTACCCCGTGCGCGGTCATCCCGAAGGCGTGGTCGATCGCGGTCATCAGGTACCCACCGTTGACCGCGGTCACCGCGGCCCCCCAGCAGGGGGCCTCAATCCGCATCATCCCGACCCGCAGGAACCCGCCACCGATCTCGATCTCGACGGTCTTGTCCTTGCCACCGTGGATCTGGGCGAGCCTGCGTCGCTCCTGGATGTCGGCAAGGGCCGCACGGATCAGGGGCGAGACCTCCCGCCCCGGGGCCACGACAACGGCCTGCGCCCGGCTGACCTCGGCCTCGTGCGGCGTCTCGGGATGCCCGAGGGTCTTGTCGAGGATGTCCATCGGGACTTGGCCCTCGTGGTCCTTGCCCCAGAGCTTGACCGCGAATGCCGCCCCCCGGTCGGGGGACCAGAGGAACCCGAGGTCTCGGTCCTTGTCGATCAGGATCTCGACCGCGTCGAGGGCCTGAGCCGCCCGGTATAGGTCATGTACCGCCTGTGGCTTGAGCTTGATCATTGGCGCCACTCCTTGACGGCCTTCGGCCGCAGGTTGAACCGACGGCCGTTACCGTGGGTACAGACGATCTCGTCCGTATGCAGCCCGATGTTGATGCTCTGAAGCCCGGCCTCGAGTGCCTCGCCACGCGTCACCCCTGAAAAGGTCTTGTTGTATTTCGGGAAGAGTTGCTTCATATCCTCGTCCGAGAGCTTCGACAAGATGTATCTCTCGAGATGGGTCACGTTGATATTGGACCGCATGTTCGTGGCCTTCCAAGCCGCAAGCAGGTTGCGCACGGCCCGTGCCATTTGGCCAATCGACTCGGCCGAGGGCTTGAGTTCGTGGGCATCTTCCCGCCGTTCTAGGATTGCCTCGAGGGCAAGGACCATAAGCTTCTGGTCCTTGCTGTCGATTGCAAGTTGAGCAAGCCGCCGCAGATATTCTATTTTCACGCCTCGATCCTTTCTACCGTGGGGCGATTCTCTGCCCCCATGTTGAGCACGTCTAGCGCATTCAGGAACGCCCGCTCGGCGTCGTTGAGCTTCCGCAGAAGCTCGCGGTTCGGCCCGTGGGTCATGACCTCCTTGGTCACCCGCCAGAACTCGAAGGCCAGCCGAAGCGCGTGGTCCCGGCCTTGGATATCGATCTCCGCTCTCTGCAACCCGCGGAAGAGGTCGTCAAGTCCCTGAGAGATCATTTCCGGAGCACCAGGGCATGCACGCCCGGGACCTTGCCCTCGAGCTTCGCGGTAGCCCAGACGATCCCGTCGATCACTGCTAGCCCTGCAAACCAGAATCCGAGGGCCGCGATGCTGAGCGCGACGAACCGCGCAACCGCAAGAGGCGTTCCACGGAGTCGCCTGCGATGATGAACTGTTGACATGTCCGAGGGCCTCCTTCGCCCTTGGGGTTGACGGCAATCAGGTCACCCGACCAGATCCACCGCCGAACGGTAATCGGCGTGACGCCGAAGACTTCGGCCGCCTGCCTCGTTGTGTAGTATTCCATGGAATGATCCCCGGGGAACATGATAGCCGTCACAAAACCCAAAAGTCCATCCCCCTCCCGAGCCTGTGCTTTTCTCGAGAGGGGGACTGGGGGGACTTCGCCGCGGATAACCGCGCCCGCCCTGATAGTTGGAATCGTCGGCATGGACACGGCACTTCGGCCCGACATCAAGATACACGAATCCCCCGCCGGACGCCTCGCCCGATTAGAGGGAGGAACGAGAGACGGGGGAATGAGCCGGGCCTTGGGGGCCCGTCGGCGGGTCAACCACCCGGAGGCGGAAGGAACGGCCGCCGGTCACCGAAGCGACCGGATTTCTATAGTATCAGACCTTCGCCTTCCGCGCAAGTTGCCAAGCACCGACGGCCGCGAGGAACGCCCCGACGGCCTCGACGACGTGTTGCCCCACGACCTCAGGGGACACGGCCTCCATGGACCCCTGAGCGGCCGCAGAAGCGAAGACAGACCCGAGAGCCAGGACCGCGGCAAGCAACCGCACGCCCGGACCACCGGACGGGCCGACAGGGGCCTTCTTGACCGCCTCGGTTACCGCGGCAACCGCGGCACCCTGAACCGCAGGCTGAGAGATAAGCCACCCGGTCGCTTGGCCTGCGACGTTGATCCAGTCCATCAGATCTTCCCTCCGTGCGCCTTGATCGCCATGCGAAGCTCGACCGGGATCGCCTGATACTTGCCCTTGAGTTGCGCCCAGGTCGTCGGCTTCCCCCCGATCCGAGGCCGGATGTCGACGTGGATGAAGCCCCGGCCCGGGTAGATTCCGATCCCGCCGATGCCTTTGATGTTGCTGGCAATCGCCGCGGCCTTGAGTTGCTCTGCGTCCGAGTTCATCAGGATGTCCGCCGCGATCCCCGCGCAATGCTGAGAGCCCGGAGCCCCGCCGATGAGTCGATTGTAGGCCGGGGACCGATAGCCGCTCGAGATCTTGAGCGGTCGTCCGAGGGCCTCGCGCAGGGGCTCGAGTGCGAGTTCGCACAAGTCCTTGAGCGACTCGACGGCCTCGGGGGACGGCTTGACCGGGTCGTTCTCTGACAGGAACTCACCGATCGCGAAGTGCTTTGACAGGCTCAAGGCCGGGTTCCCCCGAAGTGCGCGGCGAACCATCCCGAGGCCGCAGCCACGGCCGCGGTACCCATGCGCTCCCAGAAGCCGCGAGAGATGCCCGACCGGATCGCCTCGATGTTGCGGACCCGCTCGTCGAGCCTGTCGACCTTCTCGCGAAGCCCCGGGGCAACCGTCGTCCCGACGACTGCCGCGTGAAGTTCGGCAAGCATCCTTTCCTGATTTGCGTCCATCATCTCGCCTTTCCTCTAGTACGGTGCCGGAATGGCCCCGGCTGGCAGAACGGGGGAGCCGATTGCTATGTTCTTGATGGTCTCGAAGGTCGTCGAGCCGTTGATGAGCTCGAAAGCCGGGGGCTTGATCCACGAGGTCGCCGTCGGGGTGTTCGTCGAGACAAGAACGCCGTCGATGTAGAGCTTGAGTTGAACGGTCCGGACGCCGCTGATCGTGTAGTTCGTCCACTCAATCCGCCACTTCCTGTAGACGCCGTCGAAGACCGAGGCCCCGGGGGTGTAGGACACGAATGGGGACCCGGTCGTATGCGTCTTGGCGAATGCGATCGTGTTGCTTGCCGTCGCCTCTGAACTTGCCCGGGCAATCGCGAATCCGTACGCGTTCGGGGTGTAGATGCTGGTCAGGTTTCCGAGAATGATCCGGGTCGACAGGTTCGGGTTGCTGGTCTCGCTCAAGCAGATATCGGCCTCGACATATCCGTTCTGCGTCAACCATTCCGGCCACTCCCAACCGCGGGCACGATAGACCGGGGCCGCCTGCGTCTCGATGTACGGGGCCGAGAGTCCGCCAGTTGTCGTCGTTGCGAGGTTGTAGTCACCTTCGGACGCGATCCACGCCTGAGCATGGGCGAAATAGTAGGTGATTGCGCCATTCGACCGGATCTGCAAGGAAACATCCGTGACCCCGGATGATAGCTTCCGATGCACCGTAGCCCGTCGCCACTGGTCATCCATGTTCGAGAAGGAAAGTTCCGTGTTTCCGGACGAGGATGATGTCTCCGCGATTCTCATCGCGAAGTCAGAGTCCGGCGTCGCCGTGCTGTTCTTGACCCACACCGAGAAGACCACGGTCTTCCCCGACAGGCCTTCCGCGTTCAAGAGAAGTTGTTGAAGACCGACGTTAGCGGCACCGAAAGCAACCGACGAGGCATCCGTCACACCGCTAGGCCCGATCTGCCGAGTCGCCGTCACCGGGGCAGTACCGCCCGCGATGTACCAGAGCCCGCGGGTCGTTGCGCTTGCGGTCTGCTTGTCGAACCTGTTCGAGTAGGCAAGCAAGTTTTCGAGCGGCCGGACGCCGACGATGTCCGCGAATCGCCGTTGCGTCGTCGAGGTCGTGGGGATGTAGCTTGTCGCGTTAGCCGCTGTCTGGCCCGCAGCTAGCTCGACTTGGACGCCCCAGATCTGGACATCGCCCGCGGCCATGGCATTGTCCGCGAACGTCAAGCTATAGGCCGCGGCCGTCCCTGTGACGAGGTATTGATACCGGGTCCAGTTGGTCCCCGGCGTGATGATCTGAGAGGCAAGGATCGCCCCCATGGCAACCGTGAATGATCCGGTTCCGCGTGCATAGAACGAGACGACGTAGGGCGCCGCGGTCAGGGTCACCGACTGCGATACGCTCCCGGCCATGCCCGCGGTAAAGAGGACTCGGGTTGACGTGGTCGTTCCGTCCGGGGCCGTGCTGTTGTTGTTGGTGACCGTGATCATTCCGGCCTGAACCCACGTCGTGCCGAGGGCCTGCGACTGGAGGATCAGGTTCGTCCTGTCCGGCTCGACGACGAGGCCCGCGTCTGCGGCATCGAAGGTCCCAGAGTTCCCGAACCGCGGCACGTCCGGACCGTACAGCGTCAGGCCCGCCGAGGTCGTGAAGGCCGATGTCGCCGCGTAGGCGCGCTGCTGGCGCGTGTTGTACAGGACGACGGGTCCGACCTCGGACAAGGTCTCTTCAAGCCCCTCGTACCGCCATCGGGTACCGTAGATCGAGGACGCGATCGTCCCCGTGATGAGCGTCCCGTTGGCTTCCTCGTACCGCAGAACCGAGGCCCCGGGGGGAACGAACAGACCGTGCGCCTCGGTTATGGTCACGATGCCCCCCGAGACCGGGGTCACGGAGATTCGCTTGGTGTACCCGGGAGCGGTGCACCTGACGAAGAACCGCGTCGTCCTTGGGCCTGAGACCGAGATGGTCAGGATCAAGGGTGTCGGTGCCGTCCCAGCGTTCGTGACCGCAGGGGAAGCCCCCGCGGCAAGGGCAAAGGACCCCGTGTTGATCAGGGACTCCCCGTTCGCCACGACCCCATAAGCCGAGCCCAGATAAGCCCCAAAGAGCGCGGTCCAAGTGGCCGGGACCGCGGTGCCCTTTATCGAGTAGTCCAGTTGGACGCGATGCGCCTTGAGCCGCTCGACGACCGGGGCCTCGGGAATGACCTCGAGGCCGAGGGCACCCATCTGCAAGATCGACACCGAGCCCGCGGTCCCTGCGAGGTTGTAGAGGCGGTCAAGCCGATCGTACCCTTCCGCAAGGCCGTTGACCTGGAGCAGATACCCGGGCATGTCGAGGTCCTTGGCCGGGTAGGCGACAGCCGTCGGAATCACCCTGACGGGTCCCCCGAAGGTCGATTGAATGGAGCCGATCGCCCGGGTTGCCGGGGTCGAGAGGCCTGTCTCCTCGTTCCAGCGGAATCGCGTGTTGATTCCGTCGTCGAGGTGAGCGGCCCCGAGGATTGGTCCTGCGGGCTGGGTCATTCCTCTAGCTTAACGGGGACCGGGCATCGGGTCACCCCCCGGGGTCAGGCCGAGTAATCAAGCAGGGTATAGGTGGCCTCGAAGTCCTCGCGGCCGCCGCTGTCCGCGATAGCCCAGACGAAGAGATCCCGAGATGACCCGTCGCCTAGGGTCACGTTGACCGTATCACCGAGGTCGACCCGCGGGTCCAGCATCGCGGACACGTTATAGGTCCTGCCTTGCCTGACATACTCGTCGAGATACGATTCCGCGATCCGCCTGCATTCGACCTGGTTGATCCGAGTCAGGTCCACGAACTCGCGGCGATACCCGGCCAAGGACCATGACGCGTTGTAGGACGGGAGCACCCGCTTGAGATAATCACTCGAGGCATACCGGAATGACCGAGCCCGGCCGACATCCCTGACCCACCAGAACGGCCCGAAGCCTTCCGTGTTGAGCGTCGTCCACCCGGACGGGGCAGACCCGGTACCCGCTGTCGTGTCGTCGGTCAAGTAGGCCGTCCATCCGGCCTCGATCTCTGAGAAGGCTCGGACCTCATAGACCTGAGCGGCCTTGGTGCCGTTCATCGTGTCGTCGTAGAACTTGAGCACGATCCGCCATTCTGCGGTCTGAAAGCCGCCCAGCAAGGCGAAGAGGTCTTGTAGCTGCTGCTTGTCGATGACAACCGGGCTTCCCTCGGCGATGACGAAGTATCCCGAGCCCTCGATGAAGCCGGACCTCGAGGCCGTCCCGGTTGCGTCATACCGCTCGGCGTAGACCTCGACGACTCCCTGACGCCCGAAGACGCGGATCTCGGACACCGGGGGGAAGAGCGCACCCTCGGCCATGCGGACACGGAATGTCACCGTCGCCCCGCTCGTCGCCTCGGCATAATCGACGGTCTCGACCCCGTCGAAGATCCGTTGCCCGTTCGTCCAGGTACCGCCAAGGGTAGGCTCGAGGTCCGGAGTCACGATGCGCGGTTCACCGACAGACCGGACGGTCACCGATGACACGGGTTCCGGAAGGCTTCCGATCTGGACCCCGAGGACATTCCCGAGGACGAGGTCTGGGGATGTCTTCTGCCGGAAGGCCGAGACAAGGACCTTCCCCGCGGGGCGATCGTGGATGTACCCGTTCGGCGGAAGGCCGTCTTGTCCGATGCCGTCGAGGACCTCGTCAAGGGATGACAGGGTCCGCGAGAAGTTCTTAAAGTAAGTTCCGAGGGCGTTGCCGAACTCGAGATCCGCGATTGCATACAGGTTCGTCGCCGTGATCAGGATGTAATAGTAAAGCGATTCGACGCGATTGTCGGAACCGTAGGCCACGGTGGAATCGTTCAGGTAATAGACGTTATTGCCGTAGACCTCGGTCGAGGCCGTTAGCCAATGCCGAGTCGACCGCGCCCGCATGATCCCGGCCTGCGGCAAGAGCTCGAAGAGACCCTTCGGGTACTCGGTCCCCATGCCCGAGTTGGTGAAGAACCCGGGGTTGAGCCCGACGTACCCGGGATGCGGCGATCCGTGACGGAGCCACGCCCGGAAGCATTGCGTCGTCACAAGCCGGATCAAGTCCCCCTCGGCCGGGGCCGCAGAGAACGCGGAAACCGTGATGACGCCTGCGGCCGATACGCTCGAGACCTGCCGGACTTCAACCGCCCCGGTCGATGCCGAAGTCCACTCGAGGTATTCCGTCGGGCCGCTTGTCACCGCGACAACCCCGGTACCGGACTTGAAGGGCTCCGGGTCCTTGACCGTGATCAGGGTCGTGGTACAGCCGGACGCGGCAAGAGTCGCGAAGTCATCGGCGATCGTCCGCTTGACCCGAGTTGTCCCGAATGTATAGGTCACGGAGCCAGGGGGGACCCGGATGAAGAACGGACGGCCTGCCGTCGCGTTCTGAAGGACGCCCCAGTAAGCAACCGCGAAGTATCGGACATACCACGTCCCCGCCCCGATCGCGACGAGCGGGTTCAGGTATGCCGCCGCGTTCGCCGCAGGGGCCGCGGTCCCTGCCTCGTTGGTGATGGTATAGTCCACCCCGTAGACGAGAGGCGAACCGAAGGCCGAATCGTTGTCGATGACGATCCCGGGGAAGGACC
>Ga0208783_10000282_pt1 | contig 31910 bp, 44 predicted proteins | sample DEB19_08_DNA_2_FD_184529 | JGI IMG/M metagenome (GOLD analysis project Ga0208783, IMG submission 184529) | Aqueous microbial communities from the Delaware River and Bay under freshwater to marine salinity gradient to study organic matter... | ecosystem: Environmental > Aquatic > Marine >... | reverse complement strand
TAACCAACGAGAAACGACGACAAGCTCGCGAGCTGGCCGGGGTCGACGGCTGGTAGGGCAAAAGTTTTTTCGCTATCCCCTTGCGAGAAGTATTGACACCCTTTCCGCCACCCCATATAGTGGGGACATCAACAGCGGCCCGCAACGCCGCGCAACCGACGGAGACAGACCATGACGACGATCAACGAAATCTGCGCGATGTTCGAGATGGCGATGGATAACGGCAAGGCCATCGATAGCGATGTGATCACCAAGGTTATCGGATCGGCGTTGTTGGCGGTCGAGACCAACAACAAGCAGGCGCTTCTTGCCTGTTGGGCTGCTGCAAAGGTATTGACCGATGACTCTTTCGTGACCGAGATGGCTGGCAAGGTATGGGATGCCGCGCACGCCTAGTCGCCACCCGTCCGACCCCGTGAGCAGCCCACGCTGCTCGCGAGGCCGGACGGGGACTGACACCCGGCCGCGGCCCGCAACGCCGCAAAGGAGACAGAGACCATGCTTCCGATCAACCCTAAGACCGAGGCTCGCAACATCGAGCTCGACCGCATGCTGCCCGAAGTGTGCGACCTCGAAGCCAAGCGCATCGCCGACGCCCTGACCTGGTGCGCCGAGGCCCACCGCGACCAGCGCTTGCCATCGTTTGTGCTCGCTGACCTTATCATCAGCTGCCAGCGCGACGCCGCCCGTTACCGAGTGTGGAACCGCGTCTGCGCCTGCCTGATTGTCCGTGGCTTCCCTATGTTCGCCGCCTTCACCATCGAGGGAGAGTAACCACCATGCGCCACGATCCACGCTACTGCATCTCATGCCGCGCCGAGGCCGCCGCTCGCAAAGCGTCGCTTGTCGCCGAGATCATCAACGCCGCGGCCGTCCTGCTCGGCCTTGCTGTCATCGTAGGCTTCTGCCTGCTCATCGGAGGTTGATCATGGACGACCGCACCTACCACACGTTGCCGCGCCTCTCGGCCAGCGGCGCAAAGACCCTGCTCAAGTCGCCGGCCCGGTACCGTTGGGAGCGCGAGCACCCCGCCAAGCCGACCGCCGCGATGGAGTTCGGCACGATGTTTCACGCGCTGGTGCTCGAGCCGCAGGTGTTCGCCGAGCGGTATGCGCTATCGCCCGGTTTCGACCGTCGCACCAAGGAAGGCAAAGCCGCGGCCGAGCAGTGGGCCGCCGACAACGCCGGCCGCATGGCTGTCACCGGCGACGACTGGGATCGCGTTCACGCCATGGCCCGCGCGGTCGAGCTGTCTGGCGCCGGCGACCTGATGACCGGCGGCAAGTTCGAGGAGCCGGTATTGTGGGAGCGCGATGGCGCCCAGCTCAAGGCTAAGCTCGACTGCATCACCGACAGCCACATCGTCGACCTCAAGACGACCAGCGCCGACGACGAGGATGGGATCCAGCGGGCCGCCTGGTCGTTTGGCTACCACGTTTCTGCGGCAGCCTACATCGAGGCCGGCCGCATCCTCACGGGCAAGGAGATGCCGAAGGTGTTCGTCTTCGTGGCCTCGTCGGCGCCGCATGACGTCGTCGTGATGGAGGCCGGCGACGAGTTTGTTGCGCGCGGTCGCGCTCTGTGGGATCGTGCGATTCGCACCTACGCTGCGTGCGTAGAGTTCGACGACTGGCCGGGGCTCGCAACGTCCGGCAAGCTTCAACCGCCCCGGTGGGCATAACGGCCGCGCAACGGCCGCAGGAGACAGACCATGACTAGCACCTCTGACAAGCTCGCGCTCGCGCGCACCCTCGCCGATAGCTCGATGCTGCCCAAGCAGTACCAGCGGCAGCCGAGCAACCTGATTTGGGCCATTGAGTACGCCGAAGCGATCCGCGTGCCGACCATGACCGCGGTCACCGGGATCCACGTCATCGATGGCAAACCGACCGCAAGTGCCGACCTCATCGCCGGCCTTGTGCGGCGAGCTGGCCACAAGCTGCGGGTGTGGGGCGACGACCGCGAGGCGCACGCCCAGATTATTCGCTGCGACGATCCAGAGTTCGACGGATTCCACGTCATCTGGACGCTCGACAGGGCTCGGGCCGCTAACCTCACTGGCAAGTCGGTCTGGAAGCAGTATCCCGCCGCCATGCTTCGCAGCCGTGCGATCACCGAGGTCGCGCGCATGGCCTGCTCCGAGGCCTTGCACGGGGTGATCTACACGCCCGAGGAGCTCGGCGCGTCGGTCGACGAGGAAGGCGCGCCGGTGGCCGTCGTGGCCCCGCCGGTGGCTGCGCCTATCCCGACCGAACACCACGAATCGTGGGAACGAGACCGAGCTGGCTTCGGCGCCTACCTCAACGGCCGGGGCTGGGACTACGAGACGATCGCCGACTTCTGCTCAAGTTTGGGCAAGCCACGGCCGTCGGCGATGACGCACGAGGCCCGCCAGTCGCTCACGCGGTGGCTCGACGGCAACGGCGCCGAGCGGTGGTCGCAGTTCCTCGCCGCGCGCCAGTTCATTGACGTGGAGGCGACGACGGGACAAGCTGTCTCCGTCGAGGGTTAGCGGAGGGCGTGGATGGCTGGGGCCGTGAGCGATCGTGAGTTTTCCGAACTGGTGATCGCCCGGCTCCATGCCACCGCCCGAAGCCGAATCTGCCGCAGTCGTCGATGTCCAATTTGCGCCGAGCTCCCCGACGGGATGCCGCCGCCGCCCACCGCGGAGACCAACGTGTTGATCGCCATGCGAGACCAACGCATCCGAGACCAAGCCGAGCGCGAGCGCCTCATCGCACAAGCGCCGGGCGCCGCGTGGGCCATCGCCGAGGGCCAAGCGCGCAATCTGCCGACGCTGGCCATGGTGGTCGAGGTCAGGCCCGACAGTCGACCGCTCGACGTGTGCCCGGTCCCGGCCGTCGAGGGCATCGTGTGGGCCGCCGTGCAACGCCTGGTCGCGCACGCTTGGGCCACCGCCGCCACTAGCCTGTGCGGCAAGCGGATCCGCGAGCAGGCCGACTTTGGCCGACCGCTGGCGCCGAACTGGTGCCGCGAGTGTCAGGCGACGGTCCTGCGCCAGCTCGGCCGCAACGTCTACGTCGCCGGGAATGAAATCCGCGAGCGAGGCCCCAAGGGCACCCGCAAGCTCGCCCGATCGGAGCGCAGCCGATGATCATCTGGGGCGACTACCAGCACGCCTTTGGCCTCGGCTTCCGCTGCGACGCCATCATCACAGATCCGCCGTATGGTGCCGGCACGCACGCAGGCCATGCGGACGGATTAGCGCGCACCAACGACGGCGCAAATCGGTTGGATCTGGCGTACAGCTTTTGGACGCCGGTCGATGTCGCCGATTTCGTCTCGTGGGCCGCCGAGCACTGCACCGGCTGGATCTGCGCCATGACGTCACACGACCTGGCACCGGCCTATCAGGAGGCCTACGCCGCCGCCGGCCTGTATTCCTTCGCGCCGATCCCGATTATTCAGCCGCGGCCTCGGCTGGTCGGCGACGGCCCGTCGAGCTGGACAGTATGGATGATGGTCGCTCGGCCGCGCACGCGCGAATTTGCGACGTGGGGATGCCTGCCCGGGGCCTATTGGTCACACTGCGAGAAACACGGCGCGGTGGCGGGGGCCAAGCCGCTCGACCTAATGCGCGCCATTGTGCGCGACTACAGCCGGCCGGGCGATGTCGTTTGCGACCCTTGCGCCGGCGGTGGCACGACGCTGCTGGCTGCGCTGTGGGAAGGCCGACAGGCCATCGGCGCGGAGCTAGACGCCATCACGCATGCAAAGGCCATCGACCGCGTGACGAACGCCCGCATCCCGGTGCGGCCACTATTCGATGAGCGCACGCCAGCCGTGCAGCTCGACCTGATCAGTTCGCCCACGGTGGGCGAGCCTGCCGGTACACCTATCGCTGTGGCAACGGCGGCGACCGGCAGTGCTTACGACGGGGAGGATCTCCCATGGTAGCTTGGATCCACCGGTTGCGCTGCCGCCTCGGGCTGCACGACTTTGGCCTTGCGGTCGCCATCGACGGCCGTGTGTTCTGGCGCTGCCGTCACTGCGGCCAGCTCATGTACGGCAAGAAATGATCGCCGCCTATATCACCGCTCTGGCATTCATGCCGCCCGGCCTGCTCGAGGCCGTCGAGCACGTCGAGAGCCGTGGCAATGCGTCGATCGTCTCGCCGGCTGGTTGCGTGGGCCTGATGCAGGTGTGTCCTAGGTTCGCGCGCGTGCCACGGTGGGCGCTGTTCCTTCCTCCGGTAAACCGGGCCGAGGGAGCACGGATGTTGGCCTATTGGCACCGCCGGGCCGGAGGCGACTGGCCTCGAGCACTGGCAGGTTATCGCTGCGGCAATGCAGGCCTGCGCGGCGAGTGTGGCGAAGGTTACGCGCGGCGAGTATTGGCGCGAGCTCGAAGCCATCGCGCGAAGTGATCGGCCTGGGCCTCGAGGAGGTCGCAGCGTTGCCACAGATCGACCGGGTCGACGACCTCCGGCAAACGGCGCGTCTTGAAGTCGGCGAGACGCGCTCGGAAGTCGTTGACCATGCCGTCGCTTGCGGTCGCGCACTGCTCGCGCTCTTTGCGCTCGTCCTCTTTGCGCTGCTGCTCGGGCTGGTTCTGGTTGGCGCTCGAGCTGCTGCCGTTGGCCAACTGGCCGAGGGCCTTGACGCCGAGCCAGCTAGCAGCACCGACAGCGGCGACAGCCACCACGACGGTCGTCGTCTGCGTTGCCGATTCCGGCGGTATCCGCGGGGGCGTCGGCAGCATCGCGACCGTGGCTGTGTGCTGGTCATCCGGCGCGATTGCGTCCGGCGGCGAGGGGCTATCGTCGGTCGGTGAGACATCGGGCGAGACATCGACCGGCACCGGCACCAGCGGGACGCACGGCTGCGAATACCTCGGCTCGGAGTCGTCCTCGTCCTCAGCGATGATCAGCATGTTGGCATCGGGCGAAATGTCGCAGCCGGCGATCGTCTCGCGCGTCGTGCCGTCGGGCATCAGCCAGTAGTCCTCGACGACCTCGATCGTCTCGCCGGCGCGGACTACGCAGCTCGGATCACTGGGCAGGCTTGGCATCGGCGGCGGCCTTGGCCTTCGCTTCTTTCGCGGCCTTCTTGGCCTTGGCCTCGGCGGCGGCGGCCTGCTTCTGGATGCCGCCTAGCTTGCCCTCGAGCTCGCCGACGCGGGCCTCGGCCTTTTGCACGATCTCAGCGGCGCGACGCTCGGCCTGTGCGGCCCGCTCCTCGAGGCCCTGCACCACGCGCGCCATCGCCTGCACCTGCTCGGCCAACTGCGACTGCTTGGCCTGGCACTCGGCGTGCATCGACTTGCCGGCGTCGATCTGCGCCATCTTTTCCTCGTGCGCGGCCTTCTGCCGCTTTTCGAGGATCTCCCACACCTTCTTGCCGCCGAGCAGCGCGACCGCCGCCATGGCTAACAGCATGACCGGATTGCCGTTGGCGCCCTTGGCCAAAGCGTTGACGTCGATACCGCTGTCGTTGGCAGCGGCGACGGCGGTCGAGACCTCGGGGAGTTGGGCGAGCGGTAGCATGATCAACCTCGATGGTCGCGAATCGTGACCTTGCCGGCCTCGATCTGGATAGGCTTGGCGAGCTGCTCGTCGACGGCCATCAGCGCCGCGGTGGCCAGCTCGGCCGCGAGGCCTGCGACCGGCATACCGTGCAGCGCCGCTGTGAGCCGCTGGGTCATCTCGGCGTGCAGCGTATTGAGCAGCGCGGTTCGCGAGCTCGACGTGATCCAGTGTGCCTTGAAATGCTCGAGCGTCATTGCACGGCCTCGCGCGCGTTGATCTCGGTGAGCTTGCGGCCGTCACACTTGATGACGACCTTGCCGGCGGGCTTGGGCTTGTTGGCGAGCGGCAGGATGTCAATCGCAACTTGACCACACTGGACCGGGCCGCAAGCCGTGGCCAGCACGGCAAAAAGCAGAAGCGCGCGCGTCATGAGTAGGCCCTTTGAAAGTGCATGTCATCCTTCATGTCCCAATCGCCGCCCCACGTCCAGCCAGCGGCCTTGAACACGTCGACGAAGGGCTTGAACTGCCGCAGCTTTGAGGGGCCGCCCTTGCCGTCTGTTCCGCCCATGGTGTTTTCGCTCGGGCTGAAGTCGATGGCGATGCCCCACGAGTGAAGCGAGAGCGACTTCGCGGGATTCCACAGTGTGTGACGGGGAACGAACGTCTGCACGCTCGACGGCGTGTAGCCGCTGCACTTGCAAGCCTCGGCGAACAGCTCGGCAAATTCGGCTGCCACGAGCTTGTGAAGGCGCACGCTCTGACCGGTGTGCAGCTTCTGCGCGATGATGTTGGCTGCCACCCACGCCTGGTCGATATTGATTCGGCCGCCCTCGCCCTCGGTGTAGGCGAAGTCGCCATACACCGCCTTGAGGCCCGACGTGCCGTGCGGGATGGGCGTCTTGCCAGCGACCAGCGCCGCGAGGACCGCTTGCGTCTTGGCGCCGGCGAGACCATCCGCGGTCAGACCGTAGCGTTTCTGCACGACCACCATGCCGCCGATCGCGTTGGCCGCGTCGACCATGGCCTGCGTGAGCTTACCGGCCGCCATCTGTTGCGCGTTGTAGGCTTCTGCACTCATGGAAACCTCAGCGAAGGGTGAGCAGGTAGCGGGTGTGGATTGCGGCGCCGAGCGCCTCGTCGCGCATGTTGAGCAGCGCCGAATCCTCGGCCTCGGTCAGGTAGTCGCTCAGGCCGACCAGCCACTCGACGAGCTCGCCGATGAAGGTCATGGCGTCGGCGTCGGTCAGATTGGCGACCGCGATGGGGCCGTCGATCTTGAGGCGCGTCGTCCCGTCGCGACCCTGCACGGTCTCGACGAAACTATCGGTGAAATCCGAGAGCGCGTCGTAGAGCTTGCCGTAGGCTGTGTGCGCGGCGAAGCTCGTCGTCTGCCAGTGCAAGAGGCGAGTCTGCGTCTCGAAGTGCAGGAGCTGATTCAGGCAGTCATCCATTGGCGTCCTTGTTCTTGGCGCGGCCGTAGTTGCCGGCGAGCAGATCCCACACTGTCAGGAGCAGTCCATAGGCTGTGCCTGCTTGTGCTGGAGGCATCGCAGCGCGCAGATGCACGAGCACGGCGACGGCAATCGCCGCAACAAGCTCGGGATGCGCTGCGAGGTAGTCCGTCACGGGGTCACCGCGCTCGGGGCATCGGCCGGGCTGACAGCGTCGGCGGGGCTCGCGGCGGCGGGAGCGTCGACCGCTTGCACGACGTCATCGACGATGACGATCGCCGTCGTCGGGGCCGGGCCAGACTTCGAGCAGCCGACCAGCAAGAGCAACAGAGCAAACTTTCGCATCATCACACCTTCTGCGCCGCTTCGAGCCGCGCTTGATCGACCTTGAGCTGCGTCACGTCGGCCTCGATGACGCCGAGTCGCGTGTCAGTCTTGGCCTGCCAGTCCTCGAGGTGACCGACGCGCGCATCTTGGCGCTCGGTCCACTTGGCGATTCGCCACACGCCGGTGCCGATCCAGACGATACCGCCAGCCATCGGAACGAGTATCGCCATCATGCTCGCAGGGTGTTCCATGGCGCCCCCTAGTAGGTCGTCCGCGGCAACATGACGTTGGCCCACGCATCTACTTGCGCCGATGCTCCGTTGGCGAACACTTGCAGAAAGAGACGATCGATCCCCTTGTAGTCGAGCACGAAGGAGACGCGTCGCGTCGTGTTGTTCACGTCGACGTCGCCGGCCGTGTCGCCGAAGCCGTCTGCGCCGAGCACCTTGGCCCACTCTCCGCTGGTGATGTCGTAGGAATAGAGGTGGAACTTGACCACGCCAGTCGTCTTGATCGTGAAGGTACACGAGGCGTATCCATCGACGACAAAGCCATCGGTCGCAAGCGTCGGAGCCGCGGTCGTCCCGGTGGTATTGATGATCCGTCGCAGGGCTGCCGTTGCGCCAGCCACCACAGTGCTCGCGCCATCGGTCGGCACGACAGTGCCCAGATCGACGGACACATCGATCGGCTGATCGCAGTAGAGCAGCCCATCGGCCACCGTCACGACGTCGCCGGTCTTGCGGAGGTATCCAGTCGCCGGCAGGCTCGAGACGCCGGTAGAGCGCGTGAGCGTAGTCGACGGAGCGCCCGTCTTGGTGACCTTGTATTTGACGCCTGGCTGTAGCACGACGTTGGTGGGCATGGCTCGATCCTCCGTTGATCAGCGTAGGGCAACAGCCTCGCCGGCTGCTAGTGGCTAGCTCGTCTGGCCGACGGCGATGTAATCCATACGCGCCGACCAGCGCACAGGGTCGACCAAGCCGGTCACGTGCAGTTCGAGCTTGCCGCCGTTGGCTTGAACATTGAACGTGCAAGCAGCGCACCCGCCGTTGCGGTCGAACTGCGTCACCGCTGCACCAGCCGCAAAGTTGGCGAATACAGCCGGTGCCGCAAAGGTGATGCCCACGACCTTCTTGACGCTGAACACGCCGGCGACATAGGCGCAGCTGATCTTGACGCTCCACATGGCGTAGTCGTCATCGGTCGCTTCTTTCTTCGCGACCACCATGCAGTCGATCAGATACACCGTATCGAGAGCAGGATTGAAGCTCACCGCGCCGACGCCTGGCGTCAGGATCTGGTCGGTGGCGTCGGTCGTGCGCTTGAGCACATGCACCGAGCCGCGCTGGCTGCTGCCCTGCTGGATCGTCCCTCCCAAGTCGGTGAACGGCGCCGCTGCGTGTGCCACTTCGCCGGCGGTCGACGTCTTGGCCGCGTAGCCCGTCGAGCGGCTGTAGGTCTGCGCCGAGCTGCACGCATTGCCGTGGGCGAACGAATTGGCGCCGGCCGCTGCGTTGATGTTGGCGGCGTCCTGAAAGCCCAAAGACACAGAGCCATCGCCGTTGGCGCGAATCTCCGACACGCTGTTGGAGTAGCCGTGCGCGAGTGCGCCTTTGCCGCTGGCAATCACGACCGCGCCGGTGTCCTTGGCATAGCCCTGCGCCATCGCGCCATCGGCGGTTGCGGTCACGCTGGCCGTGGAGCCGGCGAAGCCAGTCGACAGCGCGCCGATGCCCGAGGCCGTGATTGTGCCCTTGCCAAGCGCCACCGCGCCGGATTGGTTGGCCGTGGCCGCATCGCCGATCGCAATCGACGAGTTGCCGCTCGCGTTGCCGCCGCCCGACGCGAGTGCGTAGGAATTGTTTGCCACGCCGCCAGCCATGGCGACCGCGTTGGTGCAGGTGTTGCCGACTTGGCCAGAGGTCGCCGCGAACGAGTTGGCGGCCGTCGTGCCCACCGTTGCGCTTTGGCCGATGGCTGCCGAACCGATAGCTGCCGCGCTCGAGCTCGTGCCGATGGAGATGGCCTCTGCGGCCGTGGCGCTGGCTGCGCTGCCCATGGCGACGCTGTTCTGCCCGCTCGCCACCGGATTGGATCCAAACGCCACCGAACCCGTGCCCGTGTTGGCGTTGTCGGCCTGCGTGCCGGTGAAGGTGCCGGCTCGAAAGCTGCCCTTCGCCTTGCGCCACACGATGCGCGCGTCGTGGCTCACGAGGCCATCGTCGTCGGCTGTCGGTGAGCCGAGCACGATGTCGGCAGACATGGCGATCGCATCCTCACGCACGATCGGCGTCGTCGCGGGACTCGTGATCGCGATTGTGCCAGCGCCAGCCAACACGGACACGACCAGCGACGGCGCCATCGAGTAGGTGTCGCCGGGCGTCGTGTCTGTCAGGTACAGGATGGTCGGACCACCGGCTGAGGCGGTGACAAAGGCCGCGGTGACGGGGTTGCCGTTGATCGCTGCGACGAAGGCATCTCGCACGGCCGTCACCGAGCCGCCGCCGTCGGTGATATCGATGTTGACGCCGTTGATCGTGATTCGACGCTGATTCACGCCGGCCGCGTATCCGGTCAGCGTGATCTGGGCTTGGCAGCACTCAAGGAACACTGCGGTCTGCACGCCGCGCGCATTCAGCAACGACTGGTTGAGCCGTGCGTAATTCTCGAGGCGATAGTCGGGCGGGCCAGCAATGGCTTGCGGTTGCCATCCGGTGGTCTCTTGTCCTGCGGTAGGCTCGAGCGTCGTGCCACCAGTGGCCCACGGCAGGATCTCGGGGTCTCCGGTGCCGGTGGTGGGGTACTGTTTGATCACGTTCGCCATAGTTCAACCTCAAGGGTAAATGTAGTTCGCCCACGCGCCACCTGGGCCGCCGACGCCGTCGCCATAGCCCTGCACGGGTGGATTGGTCGACGGTACGAAGCCGAACACCGGCGCCTGATACCATGCGATGCCCACGATCTTGACGCCGGCTGCCTTGGCTGCCACCGCGAAGTCGATCAGCGCCTGCTGTTGTGAGCTCGACAACGCCGATGAGACATACACGGCCAAGTTGAACGCGGCCGGCGGAACGTCCGAGACCTGTACCGCGATCGCATCCGACAACAGGGCGTGAACCATCGCTGAGATTTCTCGAGCTGTGCCCTTCGAGCGATTGCGGAGGATGGCCGCCTGTAGCTTGCCCCGATAGTCGGCATCGGTCTCGCCGAGTGGATACGCGCCACCGAGACGCGGCTGGCCGAGGAGCTGCCCAAGCGCATCGAGCTGCACGCCGGTGCCGAGCGAGACGGTGAAGGCCGATTGGAGCCACACGACCGCGGCGTCGGCATCCTTGATCGGCTGGCCGAGTGCGGCCCATGCAGCCTCGAGCTTAGGACGGCGGAATTCGCTCGGGAGAGCGTCCACCATCAACTGCCCGGCATCAAGCTGGACGAGGTCTGCCATGGGTCACACGAAGGTCAGCGCGATGTGGACATCATCGGCGACGGTGATCGGGTACTCATTCCACGGGATCGTGAGGTTCGCGGTATTGACCGGCGGCCCCGCTGTGTCGAACTTAAGCAGCGTGATTCCGGTGCAGGTCGACTTGCCGTTGACCTTGGTGGCGTCGAACATCGTATCGAGCAGGGCCAAGCCGACGATCGTGGAGCCCATGCTGAGACCTGGCGTCGAGCTCGTGCCGATGTAGGCCGCCACTGCCGTTTGGATTGCGGCCTTGAAGCTCGACGACACACCGGCGATGGTGGCCGAAACGAAGATCGTGGACGATGCCGCCGCCTCGTAGTTCACATTGACCGTGAAGCCGTCGGGATCGGTCACCGCGTAGGTTGTGTCGCCGTAGGTGCCGATTCCGGCCGCCTTCTGGTTATAGATCACCGGGCCGATCACGCTGGCCCCGATTGAGGCGCGCACGACAGCCGTGAAGCTGTGAGCTGGCAAGGCCGGGATGTTTACCGGCGACGTGATGCCGGCGAAGTCGCTGCTATTCTCAAACACTCGACACTCGACGACGCCGTCGAGGTCCGCAATGGCCGATCGGATGCTGTCGACTGTCGCATTGCCGGGCAGGTGCGCCGATGCCAGCGTTCGCACGCGCAGCTCGCCATCGGTCTCCTGTGCTGTGCCGGTGGTGCCGGCCGCCGGGTTGGTCAACGTCAGGAAGCTCGAGCCGACGAAGCTGGTGGTAATCGCCCACGTCGTCTGGTTGGCGGCGACATCGGTCGGGCCGGGAACGAGCGCGATCACCGGCACGTCAGCATTGCCGAGCGGAGCGATGGTGACCGAGTTGATCACGCCGTACAGATCGCCAGTCGCGCCGAGTGCGATGATCGTGCCTTGCGGAACGACGATGGCGCCGACACTTGAGCTCACCATGTGAATCGTGACCGTCGTTGAGGTCGCGATATTGCGCGTCAGGCCGAGGTTCTGCACCAGCCGATCGAGGTTCACGCCCTCGGCGCCGTCGAGCGTCGACGCCTGGTAGGCGTAGTCGATGCCCTCCTGATAGCTCGCGAGCACCTGCGCCAGCGCCGACACGAGCTGGCCGACGACGGTGTTGCCGTTGAGGCTTTGCAGCGAGGCGCCGAACGCGGCCTGCAAGTAGTTCGACAGCTCGGTCTGAATCTCGGTCGCTGTCTGGATCTGAAGGCCCGAGGGGCCGAACGTGGGGCCGGGCATCAGAGACCTCCGACCGCGACGGGCACGGCCAGCACGGCGGCCTCGTCGGTGGTAAGATAGACCGTCAGCGAAGCCGTTCGCGCGGTCGTGTTGCGGTCGATGTCGACGCGGTCGACGCTGGCCACGCCCTGCACGGTCGACAGGACGCGACGCACCTCGGCGGTGAGCTGCGAGTCGCGTACGCCCTTCTGATTGAGCAGGCCGGGCCAGTTGGTGCCGATCGTCGTGTCGAAGGGATACTCGCCGAGCCACAGACCGAGCGCCGTTTGGCATTCCTGCACGATGGCGTCATTGCCCTGCAAGAGGCGAAAGTCGCCGCCCTCGATCAGCAGATCGCCAGCCGAGTCCAGAGCCAGATCGCGCCACGCTGTCGCCACCGTCCACCTCGCTCGGCCATGCTACGCCGTGCAAGCTCGCAACGCTAGGATCGGATCGCGACGATGCGATAGGTGCCCGCCGGCGGGGTGTAGCTGCCGGCAGACGGCGGCATGAAGGTGATCGCCAGCGTATTGGCTGCCGACACGCGAGCGTTGAACACTGCCGCTCCTGGCGCATTCACGGTCACCGTGTCGGTGGTCGCGAGGCCGGTCACGGTGAAGGTCTGTTCGGCGGGAGCACCCGCACTGACTGCGGCAGGCGTCAGCGAGGGTGTATGTACAACGACTTGCGATAGAGCCGTCCCGGATGTGCCGAGCTTGGTCGTGCCGCTGATATGCAGCTTTGCGGTCGGTGTATCGGTGCCCATGCCGACGTTACCGCCACCGTTAAAGATCGCATCATATTTCGTTGTCGCAGTGCCGCCGCCGTCGAGCACCCAAAGGCCGATCCACTTGGTGGCCGTGCCTGCGAACATGACTGCGTTGCCGACCAAGAGCGGCATCGAAACACCGGCGCCAATTTCTGGGTAGACTAGCATCGAAATCGCATTGTTGTTCACATTGCCGGTGTATTTTGGATGGAATACGAGCGTTCTTGGGTAGTTGCCCGGCGATGCAACGACAGGCTCGACGCGAGTAGAACAGGCGCCGTCGATGGAAATGCTACCAGCCCCGATATGCAAGTCGGCAGCGTTGATAGTCCCACCTGCACGATTGATACCAATAGCATTGGTCCGGCTTTCACCAACGACTTCAAGTTTTGAAATCGGCGTATCTGTTCCTAGACCAACATTACCGCCCGCATTGAAGATGGCATCGTACTTGGTCGTTGCCGTGCCGCCGCCCGAAGCAACGTAAATACCGGTCCACTTGGTGGCCGTACCTTGAAACGAACTCACGATGCCGATCAACGATGGCATTGAGGCGCCAACTCCGACTTCGGGCAATACTTGTAAGCCCACAGCATTGTTACCGGTGTTGCCTGTATATTTTGGATGAAAGGTTAGCGTGCGCGGAAAGTTACCTGGCGCCGCAATGACAGGCTCAAGCCGAGTGGAAACCGCTCCATCGATTAAAATATTACCTTCACCAATATGCAAATCGGTCGCATTGATAACGCCGCCGCCTCGGTTGATACCAAGTGCGCCCGTCATCGTATCGCCAGCCCGTGCCACAAAATCGGTGCTATTCGCTGTCGCTGCCGTTCCAAGACCAAGATTTGTGCGGGCCGTGGCCGTGTTGCCCACGTCGCTGAGGTTGTTCGCGGCGAGCAGAGCACCGACGAGGTTGGCTTGAAGGATGCTCCAGCTCGAGCCGACCGCGGCTTGAGTTCCGCCCGCATTGTCGGCGAGCGCAAGGATCGCGTCGCCGGCCTGCACCGAGATGCCCGAGGCGCCGCCGATGAGGCCAGCCACGGAGATCACCCACACGTCACCCTTGAGCGCCGCTGGGTAGTTGGGACTGGCCGAGCAGTCGATCGAACCCTTGAGGTCAAGCAGGCCGACGACTGCCGTGTCGACGTAGCCCTTGGTTGCGGCGTCGGTGGTGGCTGTCGGAGTGCCGAGCGATGTGATCTTCTGGCTGCCCATGTCAATCGCGCCCGTCATCGTGCCGCCGGCCTTGGGCAATGCTGCACCAGCAGTGCTCGCAGCGGTGGCCAGCGTCGCGACTTGCGTCGTCGTCATGTACCCATCGTTGCCCGCGGTCGCCGCCGCAATGGCAAGCGTCCGGTCGGCCGAGAGGTCGCCGCCGCCGGTGAGAGGCGCCGTCGTGTTGATCTGTCGACTGGCGGGCACTGTGCCTGGTGCAGTGGCCGCGATAGTCCACACGCCGCCGACCTGCACGAGCGCATCGGGCACGCCGACGATGACTCCAGTGTCTGCGTTGATGATCCCGGCCTTGTTCGCCATCACTCCACCTCGACGATGTCAGAACCGCTTGCAATGCAGCCGGTCATGTCGAACGGTGTTACCGGCACGCCTGCCGCTACCGCTGCCATTCCGGCGATAAAGTTCTGGACCACCGTCTGATCGACGATGATCTTGATGGCGTCGCCCGTGCGGGCTGCGCGGCCGCTGGTCTGTCGCAGACCGGGCAGCAGAGGCGGAACGATGCCATCGGGCACGGCTGGCACCTGCGCCGGTGGTGTCGCGGGCAGGAGCGGAGCCACGCCGAGCTGGAGCTTGTCGTTCTGGCCCGAGGGCTGCGCGACGATGACGCGGTCGGCCTGCGCGGCGGGAGCACTGCCGCCGGCGACAGGGATGCACCAAGCGTCCGACAGGTCGTGGCGTCGCACGTCGAACGGATCGGCCTCGTCGCCGGTGTCGCGCCAAAGGGCCAGTGGCGAGCTCGAGAAGATCAGGATGACCTTGTCGCCGGCCTCGAGCGGATAGGTCACGCTGCCGCCGGCGCCCGCCGGATAGGCCACCGGAACGTCGGTCAGGACCGGCAGCGGCTGGAGCTCGCCGTTGATGAGCACGCCTGGGAAGGGTTGCACCGAGGCCGTGCCGCTGGTCGACCACGACACGACGACGCCGGGGAGGGCCGTCCAGACGTTTTGCAAGCGGCTGGTGATGGCCTCGTCGATCACCTGCTCGAGTGTGATCCCGATCATGTCGCCCCCGAGAGCAGCGTGCATTCGACGACGCTGTACCAGTCTTGGCCGCGCGAGTCGCCGCGATGCACGGCCGAATCCACGCGGTAGGTGCCGTTGTATTGCGTCGATTGGAGCACGACCGGCCGTCCCGGATTGAGGTCGGGCTGTAGCAGTGACGTGAGGCGCAGGCGCTTGCCGGTCTTGTCGTTGGGCTGGTTTTTTTTGAAGGGCTTCTTGGCCTGGTCGGTCATGGGCTCGGGCGAACCGATGAGACCGGTTGTCGGCGACAGGAGCACCGCTGTCTGATTGGTGGCGCCGTCGAGCGGCAGGATGACCAGCACACCGTCTTGAATGCACCACCGAAGCGACCACGGCGAGAGCAGCTTCGACAGCGCGTCTTGACCGGGGCCGACGTGGATGGAGCCAGCGCGCACGGCATAGCCCTCGAGGAGCGGTCGCGATGTGGGCAGGATGGCGAGGCCCATGTCGGCGGCGATACGCTGCACGGCGATGGACAGCGGCGCCGAAGTTGAGAATGACCGATTGACCTGCGTGCGCCATGCGGAGTCGCCATCGCGCACCGTGATGGTCGTGGCCCAGTCGGCGCCATCGCGCGCAACGATCTGGTCTTGAAGCTGGCCGCTGTAGATCAGGCTCGATGCCTCAGTGTAGCCGGCGACCAGCCGCACCTCGTCGCCGCGTTGGAAGCTGGCGCGCGTCTCAGCCGACAGGTTGTAGATCGTCACCGTCGCCGGGTCGGGGTATTTGCTCAGCGTGCGCTTGATTTCGAACGACACGCGCAGGTCAGTCCACTGGCGACTGCCGATCGTGAGCACCCATTGCCGGCCGTAAAGCTGCGCCATCAGTCGATCGCCGTGCGGTAGTAGACGCCCACGCGGCCGCCGAGCTCGTTGGCCCCAGCGTCGACGCCGGGCGTGGCGGTAGCGAAGCAGCGAAGCAGGCCCTGTACCATGCCGTCGTGCAGGTAGAGCGCCTGATTCCACGCGATGCCTGAGTTGCGGACGGCGAGGCCCGCTGCCAGCGCCACGCCTTGCGTGTTTCGGATGTCGCAGCGCCAGAAGCCGGCGCGGACATTGTACCGGAAGAACAGCTGATACGCTTGGCCCTCGAGCTGCACCTCGGCGACGATGGGCGTGGCGTCCTCGGTCGTGTTGATCGGGATCTTGAGGTACACGCGCGCCTCCTACGGGGTCAGCACCTGGTAGAAGTTGGACTCAAGGACCGGATTGGTCGAGGCCGCCTTGCGGGCGACGTAGTTCGCCGGGGCTGCCGGATTGGCAGCCGGCGTCGAGGCGCCGTTCTGCCAGTAGCTGTTGGCGGTAGGGTTGGGGTCAGTCCAATAGACGGTGGTTGTGTCGACCTCGAGCGAGACCTTCTTCTTCTTGGGCTTGCCCTTGGGCTTGAGCGTCGACTTGAGCTTGACCGCGACCGTCTTGCCCGAAACGATGGTGATCACCTTGCACTCGAGCTGAATCGTGCGGCTGTCGCCGTCGGCGAACTGGCGCTGCATCGTCACACGCTCGAGCACTACCGGCTGGTAGTCGATGTCATCGACTTGGATCCACAGCGAGGTTTTGTCCTGGCACGCCAGCGCGAGGATGTCGAAGGCCTGCTGCGGCCGGTTGATGCCGCTGGGCTTGTAGCTGTCGTCCCACGGTCGAGGCGTCCAGATCGTCACGAGCGTGAACGTCTTGGGCTTCACGATGACGTGATCAGCGATGGCCGAACCGTCCTCGACAGGGTGATCGGTGGCCTGCGCCTCGCGCGTGTGCGTGACCGTCTCTGCCGTATCCGGCGAAATGACGAGGCCGCTGGAAAGCTGAAGTTCGCAGAAGGCCATCAGTAGTCCCCCGCCAGCGCCGCTTGCGCCTGCATCAGGTTCTGATCCCACAAGCCACGCGCGACCGTGTCCAGCTCGCGCGAGACGGCGGCGGCCTCGGTGCCGGGCGCAGCGTTCACAGTGATGCTGATCCCGCCCACGTCGGTGTTGATCGCCGGCGCACCAGCCGGGCCAGCCGTTGCCGCGGTCTCGGCCATGCCTTGCGCCTTGGGCACGTCGAACAGGGCGCGACCCATGATGTCGCCGTAGCCGGTGGCCCGCGTCTTGAATCCTGACCACGCCTCAATTTGATCGGTCGCAATCTTCTTCAGCTTACCACCGGCCGCCGCAAAGTTGCCCTCGGCGACATCGGAGCCAGCTTGTGCCAATAGCGACAGCGAATTGAACACGAGCATCGCACCGGTCATGATCGCGTCGAGGATGCCGATCACTGCGCCGGCGGCGACTGCGAGGAAACGGAAACTCGTCGTGAGCATGTCGATAGACTTCGCCCCGTCTGGCCCCTGCTCGGTGAGCTGCGAGAAAAACGGCAGAATGTAATCGACGAACAGGAGCTTGATGGTGCCGAGGGTCTCCTCGAACTTGAGGAAAGCCGGGGTCATCCGTTCGCCGATCTGCCGCGAGAGCGCATCCGAGCGAGCCTTGGCCTTGTCCATCTCGAAACCAGCCGCGCCGAGGCCGGTGGTTTGCTTCTCAAGTTGCGTATCGACCTTGCCCGAGATCGTGTTCATCGAGTCTTGTTTCTCGACAAAGCTGCCCGCCAGCTTGCCGGTGATGGCGAGCGCTTCGTTTAGGCCTTCGATGCGACCGAACAGGCCGTTGACCGATTCGATGCTGCCGTCGGTTGTGGCAACGAGTCGCTGCAACGTGCCGATCATGCCGTATTTCTTGATTGCCTCGGAGATGCTCTTGAACTTCTCCTCGGAAAACGCCTTCTTAAAGGCTGCGTCCATTGGCTTCGAGCGGTCGACCACCGAGCGCATTGCACTGGTGAACTGGTGCATGACCTCGGAGCCGGTACCTGTAACGCCCGTCAGCGTCGCCGTGTTGGCCATCAGCTCCTCGATGCTGATACCGAGCGTCGCGGCCAGTGGCGTAGCAATGCCGATGCTGCTCGCCAGCTCAGGCATGGTGATCACACCGAGCTCGACGGTATTGGAGGCCAAGTCGGCCACCTTCTTCATCGTGGCCATCGACGTGTCGCCGTAGGCCTTGGTTACTGCCGTCAAGACGCGGAGGCCGTCCTTGGTCGTCGCATTGCCTGCGCGGCCGAGCTTCATCGCAAGCTCGAGCTGATCGGTGGCTTCTGCGCTGTCGCCGAGCGTGCCGATCAGGTCGTAGAGCGCGTCGTTGATGTCGCTGGTGCTCACACCGTAGGCGAGCGAAAGCCGCTCGACGCCGCTCGCGAGCTCCTTCACTCGGTCTTGACCACCACCCAAGATCGAGCTGATGTTGGCCATTTCACGGCCGAACTGCACCGATTGATCGACGCCTTCTTTCAGCGTGCCAATAGCCTTGCCGATGCCCTGCATGGCCAAGCCACTGAGCATGGTTCCGGCAGCGACGCCCAGCGCGCCCACACTCGACTTGATGCCGGTGATCTTCTGCTCGGTCTTGTCGAGCTGGCTGGTGTCCGAGCGGAAACCGAGCTTGATCAATAGGTCGCGGACGATCATCGGTGCGCTCCCTTGCGTGCCTTCTCCATCTGCCGATTGCGTTCACGAACGCGATCGGAGACGAGCAGCACGTCGTCGAGGCTCCATTCTGTCTGAACTTCGATCAGGCTGCGAGCATAACCAGCTTCGACCGGCAGCGTCCAAAGCCAGCGCGTCTTGATGGCCTGCTCGCGGAGCTTGCGGATCTCGGCCGATTGCTGGGCTGGTGTCAGCTCATGCCCTGAAGCGCGCCCACGCCCAGAGCCGCCAAAAAAGACCCGCAGCTGTGGTCGATCGACAGCAGGTGCAGGCGATACAGATCGGCGAGGTCATGGGTGTCGCGCGGCGTCTTGCCGTCTGGACCCATGACAGGCTCGTCGCCCAGCGTGCAGCCGTGCAGGACGCGCGTCCAGACGAGATCGCGATATTCCTTGTCGCGGAGCATCTTGGCGGCCTGGGCGAGCATCCGGCCGGTCGCCGCGAAGTTGTCGACGCCGGCTGCCTCGCTCTTGAGGCCATCGTCGCCGGCAGCGGCCAGCATACGCCCCCGCCACTCGGCAACGATGCACGCGACGTCGAAGGCAGAAGCAGCGTCCAGCTTGGGGATAGTGGCCTGCTTGCCGTTGACGTCGATCGTCTTGATGTCTCGCACTTGGCCCCGCTTAGACCGCCATGCCCGCGAACTCGGACACGAGCTGGCCGATGAAGGTCCACTCCACCGTGGACACCTCGGGACCATACGTCACGGTCGGCTCTTTCTGCAAGGCCGCTCGCTGCATGGTCACCGTCTGGCCGCCCTGCGCGTTGCGAATCACCACCGGGATCGTCGACTGCGCGCCGCCGACCGACTTCTGCGTGAACAACAGGCCGTTGAGGTAGTTGTTCGACATCGAGGTCTGAAGCAGCGTCACGGTGATGGTGCCGCCACGAGCGCCGCGCTTGTAGCTGATCGCCGGCGAGCCGTCGGCGCCTTCTTTGAGCATCGCGGCATCCGAGGCGAACTCGGCCGAGACGAAGTCGCCATCGCCATAGCCCGAGACCGGGACGCCGGCCACGATGATCGAGATGTCGTTGGGGCTGTAGCTTCCGAGCAGGTTGGCCATGGTTCGACTCCGTTAGACCGCGATGTTGAGCGTCAATTCCACCGACTGGATAGCGCCGGTGCCGACGAGGTTGGCCGTGATGCCGGGCAGGTAGCGCGCGGTCTTATTCGCCGGCGAAATCTCGCTGATGTCGGGGATGTTCCACGACTCGGCCACCTTGAAGGGCTCCAGCATACCGAGCGAAACGTAGCGCTGGCAGACGTTGATCGCCGCACCAGCCACCGCCGCAATGCCGGTGTTGTTGTAGGGCAGTTTGCCGACCTGGGGCGAGAGCACCGCCAGCACTGCGGCCTGAATGTCCGATTCGAGCCGATCGCGCATGGCGACCGTGTCCATGAAGGCATGCTGGCCCGCGGCCACGAAGCCGGAGGTCTGGCCCTTCTGCACCTGGTCGATGCCGCCGATCGTGACGTACACGTTGCCGCCGTGGGTCGTGACGTTGTTGAACTCGGCCGTCGACAGGTCGTCAGTCGCCGGGCCGGTCAGCGTCTTACCGTGCGCGGTCGCTTGGCCGAGGCCCTGTGGGATCAGCTTGCCAGCGAGAGCCGCATCGCAGGCGCCGGCGCCGGCGTTGGTCGTGGCGAAGCTGGCGGTATTCTGCGAAGCGCCCAGCGTGCAGGAGTAGTCCGAAAGCACGAGGTCGACCAGCGGATCCAACGCGGTCAGCACGATCACGCGATCGTTGTCTGCCGCCGCCGGGACCGAAACCACCGAGGCCGAGCAGATGAGACCACCACCGACTGCCGCGATGGCCGCCGCGAGTGCGGCAAGGGTCGCGTCGCTGCTCACAGCGTAGACCACCGGCGCCGCAATCGACGTGCCGTTGAGCTTCACGGTGACGCTGTTGGCCGCCACGAAGGCCGAGCTGATGGTCAGGGTGACGGTCTGCGCGTTGGCCTTGCGGGCGAAGATGCCGGTGCGGATGCTGCCGCTGGTCTCCAGCGTCGTGACCGCCGAGGGCGCGCCGGTGAACGCGTTGGCCTCTTGCGTCTCGGCGAAGAACAGGTGGCGACGAGCGGCCACGGTCTCGACCCAAGTGTCGGTGGTGACGATGTCCGATGCACTGCGCGAGGTCAGGAGCAGGGCGTACCAAATGCCGTCCTGCGCCTCGACCGCCGACAGCGACGCCGAGCTCAGGGTCGACACCGACGCGACCTTGAAGCTCTTGGTGCGCTGGGTCTGGCCTTGCAGAGCCGCGGCGAGCTTGTAGGCCTTGTGATACGGAGCGAAGCCAAAGCCGATCAGATCCTGCATGTTGTAGCAGGTGCGGATTTGCGGAGTGCTGGGACCAGCGGCACCGAGCACGTTCTCGGTGTCGATGATCATCGGGACGCCGAAGCCATCGACCGAAGCCGCTGCGCCGATCAGGTTGATTTGGATGTCGACCAAGGTTGAACTGGGGAGCTTGGACATCGGTTGTTTCCTTCTAGATCGGCACGCCGTCGACTTCGATTCCAGTCAGGTCAACCGTCTCGATCCAGCCGGTTACTTCCGACGAGCTCTCGAGCGTGGCGACCACGACCTCGCATTGTGCGCGACTTTCCGCGCGGGTGTCTAGCAGCGCCGTGAGGTCTTGCACCGGCCCCAGCGGCCACGCCTTGCAGCCAGCTTGCCGCAGGGCGAGGATCCGCGAATCCTTCCGCAGTTCTCGCTTGAGCGCCGACAGGAGCACCGTGGCATGGTTGGCCCCGTAGGCGCTGTTTGAGTAGACGTTCACCTGCAAGATGTGCCGCCGGTGCTGGGCGTAAGCGACCGTCCCCGCCGTCGACGTGATCTGCGCCTCGTCGCTACCCTGCTGTCCTGGCGCTATGTCGCGCGTCGTCAGGTTCAGCGCCGCGAAGGGTTTGGCTGGAATCGGGAACTGCGCGCCGTTGTTCGACGTGGCAAATTCCCAATACACCGTGCAGCTCGGCAACGCAGCCTTGACCGCGTCGTAAAGCGCATCCTGCACGTTGGGCCAAGTGTAGCTCGCCATCAGGGCTCCACCGTCGCGCTGTAGAGCACGAACCGCCGATAGGTGCCGTGGCCGACCCACCGTCGGTCTTGCCAGACCTGGTAGATGCGGCCGTCGAAGACAATCTGATCGGCCTGCTGGATGCTCGAGGTCGTCGTCGGCTGGTCGCCCTGCACGTCGGCCAGCGTGTGCATCATGTAGCGCGAGCTCAAGCGGATACCCTCGGGCAGCATCGCGCGCGTCCGACCGCTGATCGGGCCGATGCTGGCTGCGATCGTCGTGTCGGTGTAGGCGCCGACGGTAAACACACCCTTGCTTCCGGTCGTCGTCGAGATGGCGCCGGCCGCGTACCGTCGGCGGGTGACGTCCTGCACGGCGAGCGAGATCACCGCATCGCTGACAATCACGGGAACGCCGCTCATTGCTTCACCTTGTACGTGATCGAATTGATCAACTGTCCGGTGTCGATGAGCGGGGCCGCAGCGTTGCCAGCCATCGAGGCCAAGCCACTACCGTGCGCGCCCTTCTCGATCTTGCGCTGGATGGTGACCGCGGCCAGTGGCGGCGGGATGTGGGCTCGGATCCGAGTCTTGACCGCGTTGGACGTCACCACGCCGATCCGCTCGCCAGCTTGGCTTGCCGGCCGGATGCCGGTCGCAACCTCGGCCGCCTGTTCGCGCGCGAAGTCCTCGACGCGGCGGTCTTGATCGATCGTCGCCCGTAGGAACGACCGCTCGGGGATGCGGCCGGCGCCGAACTCGTGGATCGCCGCGAGCTGGGGATTGGTCAGACTATCGCCGGCGCGGACTGAGTCGTCCTGATGCACGCCGACAGTGACGACCGTTCGCCGGAGCTTGCCGAGCTCGCGTAGGATCTTGTCCCACACTGCGCGGTTGTCGATGACTTGGGTGGCCATTAGACCACCAGCCCGCCAGCCGTTCGCCGTCGGATCAGCTGCATCAGCGCCACGCCGTAAGCCGTCGTCCGCAGGCCCATCACCAGATCGGAGCCGCCGGTGACGCCGTTGGCAATCGACACGTCGCCGACGTCACGATTCGTCACCGGACCGACCGTGCCAGAGGCGCCGCCGCTCGAGCGCACGCACTGGTGGCAGACCCACAGAAGCGTGGCCTGGTCGGCGTCGGTGCCCATGACGCTCGGAGCCACGGCACCGGGCGCAAAGGCGATCCACTGATTGACCGTGGAATCGGAGAGGCCCGACAGCTCTGGCGCGAACGTCTTGACGTCGGTCGCGGTCACAGCCATCGGGCCTCCCCCAAGTCAGCTAGCTGGATCTAGCCTTAGCTCATGCCGTAGCGGATCAGCATCGCGATCGGGTAGCGGATGTTGAGGCCGCCAGCCTGCGCGTGGATCGCCTGGGTGATGTAGGTGTTCTCGATGTCCGGCGGCAGGAACACCGGAGCCAGCGGCAGGATGCGGCCAGCGACCTGCGGATCGTGACGGTAGCACACCATGAAGCTCGCGCCGCTGCCGTTGTCGGCCAGCTCGGGGTGCGACGTGATCTGCGAGTCACCGCCGCCCGCCGCCGCCAGCGCCTGTTGGGCGAACTGGAGGATGGTGGTGGTGGTGAGCTGCGAACGCGCCGTCGTCGCGATCTTCATGTAGTCGCCGACGCTCAGGGCCAGACGATTCGGCAGCAGGCTGCCCTTGCCCTTCACGTTGAAAACCACGGTCTTGATCAGGTCGACGATGTCGGCCTCGATCTCGTCCGGCGTCTTGTTCGCCCACAGCGGCGAGCCAGCGGCGCCATTGGCCACCACGGACTTCGTGATGTTGGCGTCGGCGTAGAGGCCGTTGATGCCTTCCTGCGAATTGCCGAACCAATTCTCACTGTTGATCGTCTCGCTGATGAAACGCATGGCGCCTTGCAGCTCGAGCGCCGGCAGAGGCAGGTTGCCCAAAGCGGCGCGGGCGATGTCGTCCAAGCCCCACGAGGCGTGGCCGATCAGCGGCGCCACGTTCTGGCTGTTCTTGGTGACCTGAATGTCGCCACGGGTGCCGATGTCCTTGTAGCTGCGCGACAGGCGACCGCCGGTCGTCCACGTCTGCGCCTTCCAAGTGTAGACCTCTTGGTAGGGCGCGGGCTGGTCGACGGCCATCGGAAACGCGGTCATCGAGGTCAGGTCGGCCAGCGGCTGCTGGGCGATGACGGCCGAGACGTACTCGAGTTCACGAGCCAGAGCGTAGCCCGACGCGGCGTCGGAGCGGAAACCCATGCTCTTGCCGAGCGCGTCCACGGTGTGGCGCAGGCTGCTGTTGTCGTAGCGGTCCCACCGCTTCTCGGACTTGTTGGCGCCGATCGGGTCCATGTCGAACACGGTGCGGCGGGTCGGGAGCTTGATCTCGTTCATCTTCGTTCTCCTTCAGTTCCCGACTTTACGCCGGCAGGTTGACTTCGAGCGCCGCCTTGTTGGTGCCCGCCACGGTGAAAGCGCCGGCCCACTGCACGTTGGCCACGAGGTCAGCGTTGCCGCCATCGTTGTCCTTGCGGAAGCTGCCCTTGGGCTTGCCCACGCCGGCGGTCTTTTGCACATACACCGGATCAGCCGGGGTGACGTCCTGCGTGCAGTACACCCACACGATGCCCTTGCGGAGCACCGGCATGTTGGGGTTGCCAGCATTGTCGAACACCAGCTGCTCGATGGCGAGCGAGCCGTCGTCGAAGGCCACGCCGAGGAAGTTGCCGTCGTACAGCTTGGCGCTGTCGTTGGCGGCATCGTAGCCCACGCCGAAGCCGGGGGCGACGTCAGTCGCATCGACCAGCACGTAGCTGCGGGCGTACTTGTTGGCGTCGGCGCCGTAGGCGAGCTGCCCGATGGTGCCGGCGGTGAGGCGTGCAGTAACCGAGGTAAAAGCGGCCATGGTCTCTCCTGTTAGCCCCACCGCGAGCGGAGCAGTTCATTCGCCGAGGGCGCGGCGTCCTTCTTGCCCTTCTTGTCCTTGCCCTTGCGATCATAGAGATCGGAGCCTTCGACTTCTTCGTCGTCGTCCATCTCCTCGTCGTCGCTGCCCTTGTGCATCTTGTCGGCGTTCAGCGCACCGGCGATAACCGAGGCGGCCGAGTGCTGCTTGGCGGCGAGCTCGAGGGCCGCATCGAGGCGGGCCACGACGTAGTCGTCCGAGCGGTCGTCGCCGACGGTCACGCCGAGCTTGGCGAGCATGTCGACGCGCACCTGGCGGTCGGTCTTGTCGGCGCAGTCGTACTTGCGACCGCACACCGCGGTGGCCAACGTCTCGAGCTGCACGCGCGCCTTGGCGGTGGCGACCGCATCGGCCTTCAACGTCTCGAGAGCCTTGGTGTGCTCGGCCTTGGCGGTCTCGAGCGCGGCCTTCGCGGCGTCGAGCTCGGCCTCGGCGCGATCAGCACGAGCGGCGGCCTCGGTGGCCTTGGTGGTCAGCGCATCGAGGTGCGCGGTGGCGGCGGCAGCGGAGGCGCTGTCGACGTCCAGCTTGAGGGAACCGATCATCAGTGCGGCCATGCAATCCTCGCTCGCGTCGATTCGTTGCGCGTTGTGCGCGACTCCCAACCATGCTGGGACAGCCGCAAGCGCCATGTCAACAGCATCCGACGTTTGCCGCCGGGCGATGCTCTCGGCCCACCGCTTGCCCGCGTCGCCGCCCCAAAGCTCCCACGCCACCTTGCCGCGGGTGGGATAGCCTTCCTCGCCTTTGCGGAAGCCCTTGGCCTTCTTGTCGACCTCATGCCGGGCGAAGAATGAGACCATGCGTTTGATCGTACTCAGGCTGACCGGTTGCCGATTGGCGAGCTGGCGAGCGCGAGCGACGCCAACCTCAGTACCACCGCGCCGGCTCGGCGGGAGCTCCTCGCGCATGGCGAGAGCCCGGCGAGCGGCTGCGGCAACATCGGCCGGCGGGCGAAAGCTCGCCTCGTCCTGGCGTGGCTCCTCATCGGGCTGGTCGTCGCCCTCGTCGACATCGGCGGCGTCGGTCTGCACGCGGACGTCGGGACCATGCCGGCCGCGGTCGACCAGTGCGACGTGATTCGCGCGGCGGGCGACTTGGATCGAGTCGTAGGCAATACCCTTCCACGTGCCCGGCGTCGGGTCGAGGTCGCATTCGTAGCCGAGCGACACTTCGCGGTGAGTGGTCATCGCAGCATCGATCGCGAGACCGTCCCAGATGGTGATCGAGCTGCCGATCATGTCCTGCAAGCGCACCACCGTCTCGCCGATGCTGCCGACCGCGAGCTGCCGCGCGTTGTCGCGATTCACCGGCCGCACGGGATGGTTGAGCGTGACTGGGGCCAGCCGCAGGCTGTCGAGCCACTGCGGATTGGTCAATGTCGACATCGGCACGAACTCGCGCCACGTTCGGTCGCCGTCGACATAGGTGTAGACGCCCTCCTTGGCCAGCGTCGCGCGACCGATGAAGCGGCCGCTCGTGGCCTCGATGGCGTCGATCTTGAAGTCCAGCGTATCGGTGCGCTTCTGCATGGTGTCCATGGTAGCGGTCGGCCTCACTGTCGCGTCAAGGTGCGTCTTTCGGCGAGGCGCACTTCGCTGGCGACTTCCGACGCTGCGCGCTTGCGGATCGCCTCTTGGCTGGCGCCCTCGCCCTGCTTCTGCGTCGGGCCGAGGGCTGCCGTGCGTTCGATCAGCTCCTCTTCGCTCCACGTCGAGGTGCGCCGGATGTCTTGGGCCGATGTCACTGGCGACGCCGTGCAGCGACACTGGATCGGCTCGCCGGGATGGCCGATCGGCGGCGGATTGTCCCACGACCAGACCGAGTGTTGCAGCGCGACGTGGGTCGGCCGCTCGCGGTTGTCCATGACGCCGATCCACTCGTAGTGGTTGAAGCCGGCGGCCTGCTGCTGCGTGCGGTTGCAATCGCTGTTGTACTTGCCGACCTGGTCGCGGGCGATGAGGGCCGCCCGTCGTTGGGCGATGCCTTCCTCTTGCTCGAGGCGGCGGGCGATAGTCTCCCAACGAGCGCCGGCCGGCACCATCTCGCGCACGATCGCCCCGATACGCTCGGAGATCTCCTGTGGCTGCGACGTGATCAGCTCGGCATTGACGCGCACCCAGCGATCGCGGGCGACCTCGAGCGGCGAGCCGGGCTCGATCGGATTGACGCCCAGCGTCTGAAATACTCGCAGGTTCGCGCGCACGGCATGGCGTTCGATGTCGCGGGCGATGACGTCGGGTAGGCCTGGCGGCAGGCCGTCGGCGAACAGGTCGAGGCGCCGTTGGGTGGCGACAAGGGTCTGTTGCACGATGGTGGGCAACGTGAGCTGCGCGCGCTCGGCCAACGTGTGCGGTCGATTCTGCTCGGCTGCTCGTCGGGCCGCTTGCCGTGCGCTGCCACGCTGGGCAATTCGCACGGCCGCCTCGGGCTCCGGCGGGCGTAGCTCCTCCTCGGGTGGCTCGTCGGCGTCGGTGCGGGTCTGCTCGGCATCGGCCAGTGCTTGCCACAGCCAGAGCTCGTCGATGAGCGGTCGCACCAGCCGGAAAGCATCGTCCGCAATGCGCTGGAGCTTGCGCCGATAGCTGTCCTCGACGGCGTGCGGGAACGGCAGCGGCGGGGTCTTGATCGGTGGCTGCTTGGCGAGCTCGGCAAGGCGCGCGCGATTCTGTGCGAGCGGATCGTCGCGGACACCGCCGCGAACTGGTCGCAGATCTTTGCCTTTGGCGAGCGGGCGAAGCGGTCTCACACGACCTTGATCACCAGCGGCAGCTCGGGCGCACGCTGCTGGATCGCGCGGTACGCTGCACCCTCGACGCCGGGCCGGCGCGGAGCATGGAACGACAGTTCATCGCCGCCGGGATAGGTGACGCGAGCGCCCCACCAGCCGTCCTCGCGCTCGTGCAGCTCGAGCAGCACGAAGATCTCCGGCTCGGCTGGGGCCAGCTCGACAACCGGCGCCGCTTCCTCGACCGGGTCGACGGTGACGACGACGACCGGCGCCTCGAGCTCCTCGACGGGAGTCTCGACGGCGGAGGCCTTTGGCTTGGTGCTCTTTTTGGTGGCCATGGTCACTCCTCGGGCAGGCCGGGCTCTGGCGCTGCGGCGGCCGTCTGTGCCTCGGCCTTCTGCTCGCTGATCGCCTGGTCAAGCGTCGTCTCGTAGCTGTAGCTGACACCGCCGAAGCGCGACTGGCGAATCTCCACCGGCTCGAGCGCGTCCATCTGATAGTAGGCCTGGTCGACCTTGGCCTGTCGTTCGCGCCGCTCGATCTCCTTGTCGAGGTCGGGCGGGTCGATCGGGTTGGCGCGAATCACCCACCGCGGCGGCAGCTCGCCCTTGGTCGGGCCGTCCTTCGACGCGAAGATGAGATTGGTCAACCGTGTCAGCTGCGGGATGACCGACTGCACCTGCCAGCCGTGGACGTACTCGGCCCAGAGGCGGTGATCTTCTTCTGCGCCGGCGAGGCGGCCGGCCTGATTGCCCCACAAGCGCGACTGCGGGATCCGCGAGGCGCCGGCAATCTCGATCTTGAACTTTTCGAGCAGGCTGTCGAGACCGCCGACCGGCTGGCCGAGCCGCTGGTATTCCTCGGCGTCGGCATCGATGAGCGCCAAGCCGAACGCGCCGAGGCCCATCTTGAAGGCCTGCGTCCGTGTGATGACCGACGAGACCTGATCGCTCGCGAGGTTGAGCGAAAGATCCTTCATCTTGAGCACGCCTTGCGCGAACTCGGAGACCGTGACGGCCACGCCGTCGAAGGCCATCCCGTAACGACGCAGCGCGTCAAAGCACGCCTCGTAGACCGAATCGCCCCACGTCAGGTTGGCCACGCGAGTCAGCATGTCGGTGGGGACGCCGTTGAAGCGGAGCAGGCGCGACCAGTGGACGCGATAGCTCACCGTGTTGGTCGACTGGCCGTAGGGCGTGACCTGGTAGTACACCGGGAGGCCAAAGTTGATGCTGTCGACGTCGTCGTCATACATCGAGATGTCTGGCAGCGCGTAGCGTGCGTCGACGATCACGATCTGCTTGACCGCACTGAAGTCGCCCTCGGGCAGCGGCGTCGCGAGCGTCGTATAGGCCTGCATGCCCGATTGCAGCGGCTGCGAGAGGCCGGCCGGGACGTCGTCGGTGAGCAGCAGGCCGACTGCGCCGCGAAAGACCATCGCCCACCGGAGGCCGTCGGCGCACTGCTGGATCGCGTGCAGCCGCTGCCACTCCTGCTTGACCGAGGAGCGCAGGTCGTCGAGGTTGTCCTCAGTCGTAGCCTCGAAGTCGATCTCAAAACCGCTGCGGGTGGCATCGCCGACGACGTCGTCGACCAGCCGCTTTGCGATCCAGTTCTGGCGGTAGAGGTTCTGGAGCTGGTTCCACTCGATGCGAGGCCGGGCCTTGAACTCGAAGCTCTCGGTCTTGTCGCGACCGGGTAGGCCGGCGCCGGTGTAGAGCGACGACCAGCCGTCGGCGCGGGCCATCGTGCGCTCGGCCTGTCGGCGGGCGTCCTCCATGCGCGCTCGGCGACGCTCGGCGGCGGCGTCCTGTCGGGCGGCGTCGTCGGACATGCGGCGAGAGGTCTGCTCGGCGATCTTCTTGCGTGCCATGGTGACCAATCCTGCCGCTATGCCGAAAGGAGCGCAAGCGCCGCGTGACCGCTGCCAAAGTAGCGCAAGAGCTGCGAGGTCGCGTCGACGCGGTTGTCGCGCTCGTTGAGCTTGCGGTTGCCTGTGAACCGCAGGAGCTCGCGCCGGTAGTCGTAAAGCCATGGCGCCGATTTGGGCACCAGCACTCGGCCGCCTTGGAACCACGGCGCCTGTGCCCACATCCGCTCGGCCTTCGAGCTGCGGCCGGGGTCGAGGGCCTGCGTCGCCCACCGCCAACCTGGTCGACGTCGCAGGTTCTGCACGAGCGGGCCGCCGACCGACTTCTTCTCGACGAGAATCAGATCGGGCTGATGCTCGCGACAGAGCTGCTCGATCCGTTCCTCGAGCGGCGCCAACAGCAGCTTGACCGCCTCAGCGTGCAGCAGATAGACGAAGTGACCGTGATGCAGGCCGACGACGATGCCGGTCTCGTCGTTGTTCGCGCCGACGTCCTCGGCGGGGTCAATGCTGATGACCAGCCGACCTTTGCCACGCTCGGGTAGCACATCGAAGGTGTTATCGAGCCACGCCGGCTCGAGCATGGCGCCACCGGGCTCGAGGTCCCAGTCGCCGTCGATCCACGCGGCGACGATGTGCGCCGGGCCTGCATGGTGGAGCTGCGTCAGGTACTGCTTTCCCGCCTCGGTGTCCGGTGCGAGGTAGGGATTATCCTTGATGGTCGACGGGATGTAGACGCGTTGGATCGGTGGCTTGCCGCCGCCCTCATCCGACCAGAACGGCGACAGCGGTCGCGATGGCGTGAGATACCGCGCCTTGAGCCATTCGTGACCGGGGCCTGCCGGATTGGCCGAGCTGATCATCCGGCACGGCACGCCGGCGGCCGAGCGCAAGGTGCCGCGCAAGAAGTCGATCGGGACCGGCGAGGGCCACGTGCCGACGTCGTCGTACAGGAGCAGCGTGTACTCGTGGCCCTGGTAGCGGTTGGCGTCTTGGTCGCTCTCGAGATACCGCAGCTTGAGCGTGGCGCCGCTAGGGAACACCCACGTCCGGCCCTGCGCTTGGTACTGCGCCCCGACCAACGGAAAAATCTTGAGCATCTCGGCCTGAGCGCCTTCGATCTCAGGAATCGACCGCCGAAACCAGACGCCCTTGGCGTCCTTGCCGTAGGTCGCCTGATGCTGGAGCCAGCAGCCGAGCATCCCGAAGGTCTTACCGCCGCCTCGCGCGCCACCGCAGAGGATGTCGGCGACCGGGCAGGTCACCAGCCACGTCTGCGGGCCGGGATTCGGCCGCCACGCGACTTTGGGCTTAGTCGGCGCCATCGGTGCCCACGTCGAGCGTGATGCCCGACGCCCAAGCGTCCGCGCTCGCTGCCATCGCCGGAACGACCACGACCTGAGCCGCCATCTGCACCGGGCCGCCGTCGGCGCCTGTGACTTGCGTGCGAGACGTTGGGCCGAACAACGTCGGCTCGAGCCGTTCGAGCAGCCACGCTTGCCGCTTCCAGTCGCCCTCGCCGCGTTCGATGGCTTCGAGGCGCATGGCGATGTGCTGTGCCCTGGCGTCGGCAAGCGCGCGCGCGAACGTGGAAAAAGGTTCTTCCCCTTCCGACCCGCGCTGTTCCCAGTTGTTTAGCGTGGCGTAGTCGATGCCAGCCAAGGCCGCCGCATACTTCTTTGGCATCCCGCGCGCGACCTCAGCCGCACACTTGTCGATGACCTCGGGCGTACACTTGGTCGGCCTGCCCGTGAGCTTCGCGGGAGACGCAGGAGCCGCCACCGGAGTGAGGGGCGATGGCGACTCCTGCGCGTCTTTCTCGGGCGGTTGCATCGCCCTCCTTTCGCTTAGTAGGTCAGATCGACCGACAGCACGTTGAGCACCACCGTCTCGCCTGCGCCAGCCGCCCACGAGGCGACGACGGTCACGTCGTTGGCGATGGTGGTGTTGACGTTGGCCTGATAGGCGCTCGCCACGTCGGTCACCGTCGACGGCGTCGAGGTCTTGTAGACCATGAGCGAACCGCTGTTGAACTTGCCGCCCGCGCCCACCGACTGAACGATGACGTCCGAGCTGATGAGGAAGGGATTGGTGGCCGCCGGGTCGTAGGCCGCAGTCGTGACGACGGTCGTCGCGCCCAGCTTGATCGAGAGCGTCAGGTTGACCGCGCCAGCCGAGGCAACCACGGTGCCCGCCGCGGTAATCCGCAATCGCGAGCCCACAGCCAGCGTGTTTGCCGGGATCGTCACCTTGGTGGCGAACGCCGTCGTGACGGGGCCAGCCGCGCTTGCGACCGAATCGCTCACCGGAGCAAACGGGTTGTTCTGCACGACTTCCGCCGTCACAGCGTTGAGCTTGGTGGCCACAGCCTGCGAGGCCGGGTTGGAGTAGGAAAAACCGGAGAGCCTCGAGAGCTCCTTGGCGGTGAACGTGGCGATCGGCATAGGAGCTCCTTGGGCCGCCTGGTCGTTAGGTGGCGGCGACCCTTGCAGCCTACCGCGCCGCACGCCGCAGGGTCAACCGTAAACCGTGGGCGCCCGCGAGGGACACGACGTGTCCCGCACTTTGCTCAACCGTTGCGCGACCTTTCGGCCATTGGGACGCGTGGGACACGATTTGGCTGGAACTTTCCTAATTAGAGAAATTGGGCCTTTTTCCCAACCTGTAATTGGATCATGTGATCCCCATTCTAGAAAAAACGTGTCCCTCGTGTCCCTTCCCTTGTAGTCTCCGCGTCTTATCACGGGACAAAGCGTCCCGAATCGAGGCCCGCGGTTGTCCCTCGTGTCCCTTTTGGCGGCCTTCTTGACGGCTGCTGCCCGTCGGGGTAGGGTTGCCAGCAACGGCCCGCAACGCCGTTGGGTTCTGGAG
>Ga0208783_10000280_pt1 | contig 31963 bp, 23 predicted proteins | sample DEB19_08_DNA_2_FD_184529 | JGI IMG/M metagenome (GOLD analysis project Ga0208783, IMG submission 184529) | Aqueous microbial communities from the Delaware River and Bay under freshwater to marine salinity gradient to study organic matter... | ecosystem: Environmental > Aquatic > Marine >... | reverse complement strand
CGGCACCGTCACCTTTGGCTATGCCGCACCGGGTGACACGAACCTCGACTGGTCGATCGACCTGCTCGACATCGGCACGTATCTTGCCGCCGGCAAGTACGACACTGGCGAGCCGTCGAGCTGGTCGGAGGGCGACTACACCTACGACGGCCTCGTCGACATCACCGACGTGGCCCTCTACCTCGGCACGGGCCTCTTCGACATCGGCCCCTACAACCCGCCCGCCGAAATCGCCGGTGGCGTGGCCGCTGTGCCAGAGCCTGCCTCGTGGGCACTGCTCGCCGGGGCAGGGCTGACCGTTGCCGCCATCCGCCGTCGGATGCGGTAGGCATCGGCTCCGTTTCATCAACCAGGATCTCGAGGGTGCCGTCGCGCTTGCCAGCGCGACGGCACCCGTCTTTCATGGTTACCACGCTTCGCTTCGTAGCCGTTGCCTTCGCTGTGATCGCCGCGTCGGCCCACGCCGCCGACACCTCGCTGATCGACACGTCGCAGTCGCACAACGCCGCCATGCGGATGGTGGGCCTGACCGACGTTCACTGGCAGGGCGGCCTGCTCGGCGAGCGATTCGACGCCTGTCGTGATTCGATGATCCCGTATCTCTGGACGGTGCTTCGGGACCCGAAGGAGAGCCATGCGTGGGACAACTTTCTCATGGCAGCCGGGCTCGGCGAGGGCAGGGGAGACGACCGGCCCCACGGCCCGCCGTTCAACGATGGCGACTTCCTCAAATGGCTTGAGGCCCTGATCCAGGCCGAGGCCGTGTCGCCGAAACAGACCATCGCGGGCATGGCTGCCGTGCACGCGCCGAGTGTGGACGAGATCATCGACGTGATCAGGAAGGCCCAGCGGGACGACGGCTATCTCCACACGCCTACGATCGTCCGGCAGCGACGAAAGACCGACGACTCGAAGGAGTTTGCCGATCGCGAGCACTTCGAAACCTACAACATGGGCCACCTCATGACGACGGCCTGCGTGCACCATCGCCTGACGGGCAAGACGTCGCTGTTGGAATGCGCCCTGAGGTCGGCCGACTACCTCGACCGGCTGTCCCGGGAGAAGCCCGAGGAGCTCGCGAAAAACGCCATCTGCCCGAGCCACTACATGGGTGTGGTGGAACTCTTCCGCCTCACCCGTGAGCCTCGGTATCGCGATCTCGCCCGCCGGCTGATCGACATCCGATCGCTCGTGCCGCCAGACGTTGGCAGCGACCACAACCAGGATCGAATCCCCTTCCGCGAATCGACGGAGGCGGTGGGGCACGCCGTGCGGGCCAACTATCTCTACGCGGGCGTGGCCGACGTGTTTGCCGAAGACGGCGACCGCACGCTCCTGGCACCGCTGCTCGCGATCGATCGCGACATCGCCTCGCGGAAGCGGTATGTGACCGGCATGACCGGCGCCCTCTACGACGGTGCCTCTCCCGACGGCGCACCGTCGAAACTTCATCCATCGATCAAGACGGTACACCAGGCCTATGGCCGCGGATACCAGCTCCCAAACATCACGGCCTACAACGAGACCTGCGCGACGATCGGCTATGGCATGTGGCTCTGGCGAATGCTGCTGCTCACAGGGGAGGCCCGCTACGCCGACCTCTTCGAGGAAACGCTCTACAACGGCATCCTTCCGGGCGTGAGCCTCGACGGGCGGTCCTACTTCTACGTCAACCCGCTGCGCAAGCTCCACGCATTCACGGTGCCGATGCGATGGTCGCGCACGCGGATGCCGACGATCCCCTCGTCGTTCTGTTGCCCACCCAACGTGGCCCGCACGATCGCCGAAGCCCACAACTACGCCTACACGCTCGCCCCGAACACGCTCTGGGTGCACCTCTACGGCGCCAGCTCGCTCGACACGACGATTCCAGGGAGTGGTCGCCTCCGGCTTCGTCAGGAGACCGACTACCCGTGGTCGGGCACGATCGCGATCGTGGTGGAGGAGGCGCCGGCCGCGCCCATCACGATGCGGTTTCGAGTGCCCGGCTGGGTGCGCCCGGGCGGCGCGGCACTCCGCGCGGCCGGGCAGCCGCTCGCCGACGCGCCGCGGCCGGGAACCTACGCCACAATCACCAGGCGATTTGAGACGGGCGACCGCATCGAGATCGACCTGGAAATGGAGCCGACGTTCGTCGAGGCGCATCCCGCCGTGGAGGAGGCATTTGGCCAGGTGGCCTTGCGGCGGGGGCCGCTCGTCTACTGCCTGGAATCAAACGACCTTCCGCCCGACACGCGGATCAGCGAGGTGTCCGTCACGCTCGCCGACATGGGGTCGATCACCACCGCACCCCAGAAGATTGGCCCGGTGAACGTGGAGGCCCTCGTCGTCCCAGGGGTGGCCTTGAGCCGCCCGGCATGGGAGGAGGGCGAACTCTACCGCACGGCCACTCCGCTCGCCCCACGGCCGATCCAGTTGCGATTTGTGCCCTATTACACCTGGGGAAACCGGGGCGACACGGAGATGACCGTGTGGCTTCCGGCCCGCTGAGATGCGGCCCTTGCGAACGAAAGCAGTTCGCTAGTTGCGCAAGTTTTTTGCGGTGTCGATCTGATCGGTTTATCGTAGGATTTCAATGGCTCGAAAGGGATGCGGAAAGGTCGCGCAACTACCGCCGATCGAGCAGCCGGGAGGGATCATGACACTGTCGTCCAGTCGCCACCACTCGCCGTCACATCGAAGGGGCTTCACCCTCGTCGAACTGCTCGTGGTGATCGCCATCATCGCCACGCTCATCGGCCTGCTCCTGCCGGCCGTGCAGAGTGCCCGTGAGGCGGCCCGACGGTCCCAGTGCCAAAACAACCTCAAGCAGTGGGGCCTGGGGATGCACAACCATCTGAGCGCGAAAAACTATTTCCCGCTCGGCGCGCTCACCTCCCCGCGCCGAACCTTCATCATCGCCTGCTGGCCCTACCTCGAGAACAAGTCGCTCTTCGATGCCTACGAAATGGGTGTGGATTGGCAGCTCAGCACGGCCAACAAGTCGCTCGTGAAGCAACCGGTGCCGATGTACTACTGCCCATCCGATCCGGCGGGCGCCACGCCGGCGCAGGTGGCTCTGATCGACAACGTGGAACGGGCCCGATGCAACTACGTGGCCAATGAGGGTCAGTGGCCGGAGAGCGGCGTGGCCCCGCTCAACTCGACGTACAGCGACAACACCTCCCGTCGGGCGATGTATGCCGGCATGTTCATGTCGCACAGCACGAAGGTCAAGCCGTATTCCCCAAAGCCGTTCTCGGCATCGAGTGTGTCCGACGGGCTGAGCAAGACGCTCTGCATGGCGGAGGTTTTGATTCCCACCGAAAACGGCTCAGCCCCGCTCACTGTCGACAGCCGGGCGGATGCCTTCGACACGAAAGACAGTCACTGGGCCTTCCACACGTCGTTCACGCCCAACGGATCGACCGTCGACCGTCCGGAGCGCTGTGGCCCTCTGGCGAATCGCCCGGAAATCAACATGCCCTGTGTCGCCAACACACAGAGCACGTTCATCAACCACGCGGCCCGAAGCCGTCATCCCGGCACGGTTCAAGTGCTGATGGGGGACGGCGCCGTGCGAAGCGTCACCGACAACGTCGATGCCACCACCTGGAAGGCGCTCGGCACGAGCGGCGCCGGCGACACGATCGGGGACTACTGATGCGACCCTGGATGCTCTCGATCGTGCTGACCTCGCTCGCCGTCACTGGCTGCGGCAATGGCCTCTCGACCGTCAGCGGCCGCATCACCTTCAATGGCGAAGCGGTGAATCGGGGCGCGATCACGCTGATTCCCAAAGATGGCAAGGGCCAGGCGGCCGGGAGCAGCGTCGAAAATGGCAGCTATTCGATCAAGGACGTTACCCCCGGTGAAAAGACCGTGCAGATTTACGCGGTCTATCCAATGGGCACGAAGAAGGAAGCCGACGGCACTGAGATCGAATTGGTGGGTGATCTGCTTCCGTCGTCCTGGGGCCCCACCTCGCAAAACACCATGACGGTCACAGGTCCCCGCACCACCAAAGACTTTCCGATCGAGGGCCCCGACCCTCGTACAACAAAATAAATCTCGTCCCCCCATTTCCATCATTCTCATTCATTTCGGTGATTCCATGAACAGCGCCCCGTCCTCCGCCCGTCGCGGCTTCACGCTCGTCGAGCTTCTCGTGGTGATCGCGATCATCGCCACGCTCATCGGCCTGCTGCTGCCGGCCGTGCAATCGGCCCGCGAGGCCGCCCGCGGATCAGCCTGCAAGAACAACATGCGTCAATGGGGTATTGGCATGCATACGTTCTACAGTGCCAAAAACTACTTCCCTCACGGTGCCCAAGCGACGTACCAAGGACGATACACCCACACTTTTGTGATCGAGTTGTGGCCGTACCTTGAACAGTCAACTCTTTCCGACAGCTACAACTACAAAAACGCGTTTTCCGATTCAGCCAATCTTCCTTTGGTTTCTACTGCCGTCGCTTTGTACTACTGTCCATCCGACCCGAATGCTTCTGGCCCCGGCAAGATGTACACCAATGCCTCGGGGGGTGACACTCGCTGCCGCCTCAACTATATGGTTTGTGATGGAAGATTCCCTGAAGGTCTCAGCAACTTTGATCCGGATCCGAACGAGGAACCCAAACTTGGGAGTTTGGCGAACCCGGAACTTGACCAGCAGAGAATGCTCAAATACGGCGGTATGTTTCGAAATCATTACAGCAACACAACTCGGTATCCGCACACGAGTCGTCCATTCCGCGTAAAGGATGTCTCAGACGGCGTTTCGAAGACGCTGGCCATGTCTGAGGTGCTACTGCCACTTTCTCCTGGCGGTTCAGCGTTGACGTTAGATGCACGCGGCGATGCGTTTAATGCTAAAGATGGCCGCTGGGGATTCCATACGAAGGTGTCACCCAATAGCTCAGCGCTCGATGCCTGCGAGAACGGGGAGTGCGCATCAACATCCGATCGTCCATGCACCGCCGCGGCAGCGCCCGGTGGTCCCATGAGCGCAGCTCGAAGCAAGCATCCGGGCACTGTCTCGGTGATGATGGGAGACTCGTCGATTCGAAGTGTTTCGGATTCGGTCGATTTGTCGGTTTGGTGGGCCCTGGGTACTGCGAGAAAGGGCGACACTGTAGGTGACTTTTGAAAGGTGTATATGCGATGAGCGATTCACGTTGGATGGAACTCACGTTGGGCACTCCGTTACCGCACATGACGAGTTTCATCGTATGGATCGCGTTCGTTGCCGCTGCCACCGGTTGTGGGAAGACAACCGCTACGGTGAGTGGATCCGTGACGTTTAATGGAGAGCCCGTGAAGTCGGGTGGGATCAATCTGTTCCCATTGGATGGCAAGGGCGCTCCTTCGGGGGCACTCATCGAGAATGGGCGGTACAAAGTGGTGGAGGTCATGCCGGGGGAAAAAACAGTTCAACTTACGGCGCCCGTCCTCCTCGGAAACCAAAAAGACGACAACGGTGAGGAGTCGAAACTGTACGCGGAGCTTATGCCGCCTGAATGGGGTAGGGCATCTCAGCAAAAGATGACCGTCACGGGAGGGGCGGTAACCAAGGACTTCTCGATTGAAGGGCCCGATCCTCGCAAGAAGAAGTAACGCGGCGTGAGCCGCCAAGCGGCTCGGGGAGGATCGAGCACATGCGAGTGACTCGACTGTGCCGGTCGCGACGCGACGAGACGAATCGTGCTTCTCCACTCGCGTTCACGCTCGTGGAACTGCTCGTGGTGATCGCAATCATCGCCACGCTCATCGGCCTCCTGCTGCCCGCCGTGCAGAGCGCCCGAGAGGCCGCCCGGGGCTCGCAGTGCCGCAACAACCTGAAGCAGTGGGGCCTGGGAATCCACAACCACCTGAGCGCCAAGGGCTTCTTCCCGCTCGGTTCGCAGAACACGCGCCGGCGCACGTTTGTGATCAACATCTGGCCCTACGTGGAGCAGGCCGGCTTCTACCAGCAGTTTGACTTCTCGCTCGACTGGTATGGCACCAACAATGGCCAACCGGGGCCCAACCTCGAGTTCTGCAAGCAGCCCTTGCCAATGTATGCGTGCCCGTCCGATGCCTCCTCGGCGGAAGGGCGGATCTACCGCATCGGCACGCTGCATCGCTCACGGCTCAACTACCTCGTGAGCGCCGCCCAGGGCCCCAACGCCAAACTGGACCTCGACGGCAAGTTTCCCTCGGCACCGAAGCCACTCGACGATGCCATGGCCCGCGGGGCCTACGGGGGCATGTTTGATTCCCACAACACGTCGAGCAAGAAGATCGTGCCGAAGCCGCTCGGGCCGAAGGACGTGACCGACGGGCTCAGCAAGACCTTGGCGATGTCGGAACTCTTGATCCCCACCACCGACGGCTCAACGCCGCTCACGGTCGACTCCCGGGGCGATGCCTTCAACGAGAAGACGGGGCACTGGGCGCTGCATACGACCACCACCCCCAACTCGACCGTGCTCGACTACCCGGAGGAATGCGGTCCGTTGTCGAATCGACCGGAACTCAACATGCCCTGCATCCAGAATCCGGTGGGGGGCAATCCCACGCGGTATCCGGAGCAGGCGGCGCGCAGCCGGCATCCGGGCGGCGTGCAGGCGCTGATGGGTGATGGAGCCGTACGATTCGTGGCCGACGCCATCGACCTCGCCGTGTGGAAGGCGGTCGGCACGAAGTCGGCCGGCGACCTCATCGGCGATTTTTAAGCCGACATCGCGAACCACGTCGGTCCCACGGCTTACGCCGTTGGGCTTCCACAGAGCGGCATGCAATGCGTGCCTGCCCAAGCCCAAGGCCGTCAGGCCTGGGACACGCCGGGCTATGCCGCCAAAGGCCGTTGGGTTCGGTGCACCCAAATAGCCAAACGCGCCACGCGAACCACGTCGGTCCCACGGCTCACGCCGTTGGGCTTCCACCGGACCGCACCACAACCCTCCGTCCAAGCCCAAGGCCGTAAGGCCTGGGACACGCCGGGCTATGCCGCCAAAGGCCGTTGGGCTCGGTGCACCCAAATAGCCAAACGCGCCACGCGATTCACCACGCCGGTCCCACGGCTCACGCCGTTGGGCTTGGACCGGAACGAGAACGCGACCTGCCCCGCGAGGTGACGAGCGAGGGGTCGCCCATGCCCCGTAAGCCGGCGTCACTGCCGAGCGAGAGCCAGGATGGCAGAGCGATGGCAGTGTCGAGCGAGCCCGAGGGCATGGATGCCCGAAGCGAGCGTCCGGCGGCGGGGTATGGGCAACCCCGAAGCAGTGCCATCACCCAGCACCACGCTGGTCCCACGGCTCACGCCGTTGGGCTTCCACAGAACGACCGCGTGTTTCGCCCGAGGCGACGCACACCACACGCCGCCACTGCGGCACCGATCAACAATGAAACCTGCGGCTCCGGCACCGTCGCGATCGGCGACGAGGCGGCGGAAGCGGCCGGCAGATAGCCGCCGGTATCGAAGAGATTCGTCGCCAAGGCATCGGCCACATCGAGCACGTCCACCAGGCCATCGTAGTTGTAGTCGCCATCGCCCCAGACGCCGGTGGTCGTCTGGTCGAACGCACCACCTGCCAGAAAGCCGGCCGCGTCGAGAAGGTCCACGTCTCCGTCGAGGTTCACGTCACCAGGCGCGGCATAGCCCACGGTGATGCCGCCGTCGTCGCGAACGATCCAGCCGATGGCCCGAAACTCACCCCGCGCCGTCGCATCGGCCGTAGCCGATGAGACGATTCCCGTGGTGCCGTTCCACGTTCCATCGCCGCGGCCCGACGCCACGAGCGTCTTGAGGTGCGACTCGGAAATGCCCCCCGCCGCCACCGTCATGCTCCCCACGCCGAGGTCGACCGCGCCAAGCCCCGTCACCGTCAGGCCGCGCAGCGCCGTGCCCGCAGCCATCTGCACGCGGCCACCGGAGACGGTGAGCACGCGTGCCGATCCGATCGCCTGGGGGTGCTCGACGAGGAGGGAGGCACCCGTCGACACCGTGATGCCGCCGGTGAACGGGTTGGCGGCTCCGAGGACCAACGTGCCACTCGTGACCGAGAGGCTGCCGTTGCCACTGAGCGGGCCCGCCAACCGCTGATATCCCGACGCTTGATAGGCAAGCCCGGCCCCCGTCGAGATGCTGAGCCCGCCGGCATGCTCACCCAGCGGGCCGAGCGTGGCATTGGCGGCAAGCGCCAGCGTGCCGGTGGACACCACGATCGGACCGTCAAACGAGGAGGGCCCGGTGAGCGTGAGGCGGCCCGCCCCTGCCTTTGCAACCGCGCCATGGCCCGAGATCGCGCCGGCGTAGGTGACGGCGTTGGTGTGATAAAAGATCAGACTCCCCTCATTGACGATCGCCGGACTGGCAAACCCGATGGAGGTGTTGTTGCCGATCTGGAGGATGCCGGCGGCCACGGTCGTCGGCCCGGTGTAGGTGCTCGTGCCGGCGAGCGTGAGCGTTGATGGACCTGCCTTGGTGAGCCCGCTGGCTCCGGCCGGGTTGTCGGCCACGCCGTGCATCAGCGAGACGCTCGACGACTCCGCCACGACCACCAACTCGCGTGAGTCGCCCACAATCACCCCCAGCGGCGTGTTGCCGCTGATCAACACGGGTCCGGTGCCGGCGTTGAGGATGCCGTTGACCGTCAGGTTGCAGCTGTTGGAAGCCGCCTGCAGAAACCCGCTGCCGCGCGACGTGAGCGTGTTGATGCTCCGGTTGGCCCCCATGGCGGCGAACACACCCCCTGACGTGACCTCGTAGTTCACGGTTTTCGTGTCACCCGATGGCACGTCGCCCAGCACCGAACTTCCGCTGAGCACGGTGGCCGAGATGTTTTTGGCCACGCCGCCGCCGCTCACGGTGGCATACCGCGCGCTGGTGCCGGACCCATGCAAGGCCCACGGGCCGAGGATGCCGTTGGTCAGAGACGCGGACGTGGCGATACCGCCGGCCCCGGGGTCGAAGGTCACCACCCCACCGGCGAGATGCGTGATGCCGCCGAGCGACACCGTGCCGGAGCCCGACGTGACCGCGACGGTCGAGTCGCCCGCCATGAGCATGAGCCCGTTGAAGCCCTGGGTCGCGCCCCCCGCGCGGGCGGCCGCAAACGTGCCGCCTGCCATCACGAGGCGGCTCGTGGCGGCCAGTTGGCCGGTGAGTTCGAGGGTTCCCGCCTCCACCCTCGTCGCCCCCGAGTAGGTGCTGGTGCCTGACAAAACAAGCGTGCCAAGGCCCGCCTTCGTGATGCCGCCGGCCCCGCTGATGCGACCCGTCACCGACAGATCGCCGCCGCCGGACGACGTCGTGAATCGCGTCCGCTCCTGCGGCACGGCGATCGACTCGGCAATCGTCTGACGCTGCTGGCTCTCATTGACCACGCCGGCCGACAGCGAGAAGCCGTTGACCGAGAGCCACGGCGTGAGGGTGTACGCCGGTGCCTCGGAGGTGAATCGAATCCCGGCGATCGTGTGCGTGGCGGGCGTCATGAGGTTGTCGGAGAGCGTTGGACCGCTCGCCCCCGCCGCCCCAAACACCAGCCGTCGCCCGGCCGCGGCCTCCTCGCCGCCCCAGTTGGTCGCCGCATTCCACGAGGCCGAGGTCTCGCCCACCCATTGGGCCTCCCCTGGGGCCGCGACGGCGGTGAGACGTCCCGTGGCCGGTGAAAACACCATCCCGTGCCCGTTGGTCCAGACGCCGGCATCGGCCGTGAAGCCATCCACGGCAAACGTGTCGCCATAGACGGTGTTGGCCGCCGACACGAGCGTCCAACTCGCCCCCGGCTCCATGGCGATCCCGTTGCCCTCGATGCGGATGGTCCCGTTGAGCCGAACCTTGCCAGCCGTGGGGCCGGTGATGGCGTTCGACACGCCCCCCTCACCCAGCACGAATCGCTGGAGCGTGCCGACCCCCAGCTCGAAGCGACCGGCCACGTTGATGCTGCCGGCGAAGGTGTTGTTGAAGCCCTGGAATCGCACATACCGGGCATCGGTCGTCGGAGCGTCGGTGGCGGCGATCGTGAGCCCGCCCGTGCCCGAGATCGTGGAGGCGATCACGATGTCGCCCTGCTTGGCATGGATCGTGGAATCCGACGCCACAGTGATGTGCCCGGCGATCCTCGGCACATCGGAGGTGGTGGTGTAGTGATGGATCCATCCGCCGTCGAGCACGAGTTCCCTGATCGTGGTGATGGCCGTGGTGCCGGTGCCTTTGAGCAAGAGGCCGCCGTTGGGGTCGGCGCGGTTGTTGAGCGTGAGGGAGTCGCCGGCAAAGGTGAAGCTGCTGCCGTTGGCCGGCGTGCGAAGGCCGTAGTTGCCGGTGAAATAGGACGCCCCCGCGTGGGCGAAGTGGTTGTCGTTCCAGGTGGAGAGGTAGTTGAATCCCGATTCACCGAGGGCATCGGTGGCGGTGAGGTTCACCACCGTAGCCGACGAGGCGGGTGTCTTGGGGCCGATCCCGAGGTCGCCGCGCATGGCATAGACCATCGCGATCTGACGGTAGCTGCTGACCGCGCTCCACTCGGAGTCGTAGTTGAGGCCGTAGGGCCAGAAATGGGCCGAGTCGCCGCGGATCGCGGCGTCGTCGCCATCAAACTGCTTGACGAGCGCCGCGGCGAGCGGACCGCTCCAGCTGCCGCTCGACAAGAGATTCGACCAGTTCCCGGACGGCAGGCCGAGGTAATGGGCCATCTCATGCTGCGTGACCCGCTCGGCCGGCCAGGTGCCCCAAACCCCATGCTCCCGTTGTAGCTCGCCTGGGCCGTGGGGATGCCGGAACTGTAGTAGACCCAGACATTCGCATTGCCGAAGTCGCCAAACGAGTTGTAGCGGGCGATCACCGCCGCGAGCGCGGCATCAGCGGCGTTCCGACGCGTGTCGGTGTCCCAGGTGCCGCCGATCGTGTAGGAGAGGGCGGCCGACGACACGCCCGCGTGAGCCAACACTCCGGCCGCTGCCACCACGGCTGGGAGCCACTGTCTCCATGATCGATGCACGTGAGCCATCCACGCCTCGTTGTCGTAAAACCGGGGCCACCCGCCCCACGAGGAGATCGTAGCGAGACCGTCTGACCGACGCGAGGCTTCGGCGAGCCCAGGGCCGTCCGGTCACCGTCGCCGCAGGCTGCGACGCGTCACCCACGCCCGATAGGCGAACATCATCGTGAGGTTTGGCCGTGAAAACAGCATCCGTGTGACCAGGCCCCAGGGCCCCGGTCGATGGTCAAACTCGATGTGTTCCCGAACCTCGGTACGGCCGTCGGCCAGCGGAACGAATGAGTGGGTGTGTTCCCACCGCGCCGCGGGCCCCGATTCCTGCACATCGGTGAACCCACGGCTCGTGACATTTCGGTGCACGGCCTTCCATCGCAGGGGCAGGGGACCCACCCAGAGCGTAAAGGTCGAGACCGATCCCTCCGCCAGCGGTTCCACCGAGTGGATGTGCACGATCGTGGGCGGGGGCGTGAGCCGTTTGAGCGCCGACGTGTCGTGGTGAAACGCCCGCACCGCGTCGAGCGGCGCATCCACAATGAAGGAGTAGTCGAAAACTGGCATGCAACCATCTTAGGAGAACCACCGATTTCGCCCAACGAACCGCGCGATGCGCCCCGCCGGTCCCACGGCTTACGCCGTTGGGCTTCCACCGGACAGCACCACAACCCTCCGTCCAAGCCCAAGGCCGTCAGGCCTGGGACACCCCACGCTATGCCGAACGACGCCGTTGAGCACGACGCACCCAAAAGCCAGCCGCGCCGCGCGATGCGCCCCGCCGGTCCCACGGCTTACGCCGTTGGGCTTGGACGGAGGGCGGTTGCGCCGGCGGTGAGGGGCTTTTGCGGGCGGGCCGGACTGGGGTTGCGGAAAAATGGCCTCCCGGTACGATACAGGGCTCAACATTCCCCGTTTTTCGCGAGTTTCCCGTGGCACGATCCTGTCAGGTTTGCAGCAAGGGTTTTTCGGTCGGCAATCAGGTGACGATCCGTGGTAAGGCCAAATACCTCGGCGGCGTCGGCACGAAGGTCACCGGCATCACCCGCCGGAAGTTCAAGCCCAACCTGCAGCGGCTCCGCGTGACGGTCGGCCGTGGCACCAACACGACCCTGCTCGTCTGCACCCAGTGCATCAAGAGCGGAAAGGTCACGAAGCTCGTGAAGGCCCAGCCGTTCCGGCTGCCGAAGGTTGACAAGGCCTCCAAGCCGTCGACCGAGGAAGCGGTGCCGTCGGGTCCGCGTGCTCGTCCCTGATCCCGCTTTCGATCCCGAGCTTGCGGGATTCCAGTCAAGGATCACGGCCATGGCACTCACGCGTCAGGATGTGGCGAAGGTAGGGCTGCTCGCCCGGCTGGCCCTCTCCGGCGATGACGTCGACCGGATGACAGGTGAACTCTCGAAAATCGTCGGCTTTGTGTCGCAGCTCGAGGAGCTCGACACCGCCGACGTAGCGCCCCTCGCCCATCCGCTCGACTCGCAAAACGTGTTTCGGGCCGACGAGCCCACGCCGTCGCTCTCGACCGCCGCCGCTCTCCAGTCGTCGCCGCGGCACGACGACTCCTGCTTCCTCGTGCCCGCCGTGCTCGGCGAAACGGGAGCCGCCTGATCGCGGCCTCGTCCGCCCGCCCCACCATCCCGCCCATGCAGCCGCTCGAACTCTCCGCCACCGACATCGTGACCGCCATTCGTCGGGGTGAACTCTCGGCCGTGCAGGTCGCCGAGGCGTTTCTCGACCGGATCGCGAAGGCCAACGGCTCCATCAATGCGTTTCTTCACGTCGATCGCGACGGGGCCCTCGCCCGCGCCGCCGACATCGACGCCCGCCGCAAGGCTGGCAAACCGCTCGGCGCCCTCGCGGGCCTGCCGGTGGCGGTGAAGGATGCCCTCTGCACCATCGACCAGCCGACCACGTGCGCCTCGAAGATGCTCGCGGGCTACCGTCCACCCTACGACGCCCATGTGGTGACGCGGCTTCGTGAGGCGGATGCCGTGCTCGTCGGCAAGACGAACATGGACGAGTTTGCGATGGGTGGCTCCAACGAGAACTCCGCCTTTGGCGCCGTGCACAACCCATGGGACCTGTCTCGGGCCCCGGGCGGATCGTCCGGCGGCTCGGCGGCCTGCGTGGCCGCCGACATGGCGCCCGTGGCCATCGGTTCCGACACCGGCGGCTCGATCCGGCAGCCGGCCGGCCTCTGTGGCATCACCGGACTCAAGCCCACCTACGGCCGCATCAGCCGGCGCGGGCTCGTGGCGTTTGCGTCGAGCCTCGACCAGATCGGCCCGATGACCCGGTCCGCCGCCGACTGTGCCCTCCTCATGGAAACGATCGCCGGTCATGATCCCGGCGATTCGACGAGCATCCCGGGCGATGTGCCCGCCTACACCTCGCTTCTCGACAAGCCGCTCACGGGCCTGCGAATTGGCCGCGTGGCGGAGCATTTTGGCCCGGGGCTCGATCCCGAGGTGGCCCACGGTGTGGAGGAGGCGTTTGCAGCCTTCAAGGCGGCCGGTGCCACGATCCACGACGTCGAACTGCCGCATGCGAAGTATGGCATCGCCACCTACTACCTCGTGGCGCCGTGCGAAGCATCGAGCAACCTGGCGCGATACGACGGAGCCCACTATGGCCACCGGGCCGAGCCCGGGAAGGGCCACCGGGCCGAGTCAGGGAAGGGGAGTGCGTCCGACTTCGGTGCGTTTGAGTCGCCGCTCGTCGAAATGTATTGCCGCAGCCGAGCCGAGGGGTTTGGCCCCGAGGTGAAGCGCCGCATCATGCTCGGCACCTACGCCCTCTCGGCCGGCTACTACGACGCGTTCTATGCCAAGGCCCTCCGCGTGCGCCGCCTCATTCGTCAGGATTACCTCGACGCGTTTCAGCAGGTCGATCTGATCGGCGGACCCGTCTCCCCCACGCCGGCCTTCAAGCTGGGCGAGAAGACGAGCGACCCGCTCGCGATGTATCTCGTCGACATGTACACGGTGGGCACCAACCTCGCCGGCATCGGCGGGATCTCGTTTCCCTGCGGCTTCACGAAGGGCGGCCTGCCAATCGGCTTTCAGCTGCAGGGGCCGGCCCTCTCTGAGCCACTGCTCCTTCGGGCCGCCGATCGTTACCAGCAGCTCACCGACTGGCACCGCCGCCGACCCACGCTGGCCACCTGACGCCACGCCACACCTCCCATGTCGAAGCAGTCCGACACCGCCGCCTCCGCCGAGCCCTTCACCACCGTGATCGGGCTGGAGGTGCACGTTCAGCTCCTCACCCAGACCAAGCTCTTCTGCGGCTGCTCGACGAAGTTTGGCGCCCCTCCCAACACGCAGGTGTGCCCCACGTGCCTCGGCCTGCCGGGCTCGTTGCCGGTGATGAACCGCCGCGCCTTCGAACTCGCCGTGCGGGCGGCGCTTGCCCTCAACTGCCAGATCGCCGGCTTCACGAAGTGGGACCGCAAAAACTACTTCTATCCCGACCTTCCCAAGGGCTATCAGATCAGCCAATACGACCTGCCGTTTTCGAGCGACGGGTGGCTGGAGGTGGTCGATCCCAAGGGGGCGTTCTCCCGCAAGGTTGGCATCATCCGCGTGCACCTCGAAGAGGATGCCGGCAAGAGCATGCACGACGAGGCCGCCGGCACCGGCGACACTCGCATCGACCTCAATCGGGCCGGCACGCCGCTCTGCGAGATCGTGTCGCAGCCCGACCTTCGATCGCCGCAGGAGGCGCGGGCCTGGCTCAACGAACTCAAGCTGCTGCTGGTCTATCTCGGGGTGAGCGATTGCAACATGCAGGAGGGGAGCCTCCGCGTCGACGCCAACGTCAACCTCCACATCCCGCTCGCGAGCGAGGGGCGGGTGGCGAAGACGCCGATCGTCGAGATCAAAAACATGAACTCCTTCCGGTCGGTCGAGCGGGCCCTCACGTATGAGGCCGCGCGGCAGTGGGAGGAGTGGCAGGCCACCAAGGTCGAAATGGGCAAGATGCCCAAGCAGACCCGTGGCTGGGACGATCCCGCGGGCATCACGCGGCCGCAGCGGCAGAAGGAAGAATCGAGCGACTACCGCTACTTCCCCGAACCCGATCTCGTGCCCGTGACCGTGAGCGAGGCCGACGTCGCCGCGGCGAAGGCGGCGATGGGCACGCCCCCGACGGTGCTCCGCACCGAACTCGAATCCCGATGGGCCATCTCGGCCTACGACGCCGATGTGCTCGTGAACCAGGGCCGTGACCTCGTGGACTACTTCGAAGACCTTGCCCGTCGCGTGGGCGAGGGCAAGGTCGCGAGCAACTGGATGCAGCAGGACGTGCTTCGCACGCTGAACGAGCGCGGCGGCACGATCGCGGAGTTTCCGGTGCGGCCCGAGCATGTGGCCGACATCATCGGCCGCGTGCAGAAGGGGGATTTCGACACGAGCCGCGGCCGCGAAATCTTCGCCGAGGTGCTCTCCTCCTCAAAAGCAGTGGCCGACGTGGTGGCGGCGATGGGGATCGCGGCGGTCAGCGACGACGATCTCGTCGCGCTGTGCCGCGAGCTGATCGAGGCCAACCCGAAGATCGTGGCCGACGTGAAGGGGGGCAAGGAGCAGGCCGCCGCCGGCCTGATCGGCCAGGCCAAGAAGAAGAACCCCAACGCGAATCCCGGCAAGGTGAGGCAGATGTGCCTCGACCTCATCAAAGGCATGTAAGCCAGAGCGACGCCCATCGTCGAGGTGGCACTGCTGGAGTTTCGTCGGGTTGAGAGATCGAGTCGGGTTGCCTCGTTTCATGACCGTCATGGCGCGAACGCGAGGGCGTGCGTGGCAGGGCGGAGACATCTCACTCAGTTGAACTCGACGGAAACGGATGCCATGGGCGAGCAGACCCCGCGGAACATGCCCTCGAATCGCCGCGTGAGGCCTTCGAGCCGAGCGGATGGAAGCCCTCCGAGCCGACCCGGTGCGTGCAGGGTAGGCTAGGGCATCCTGTGCCAATCCCGCCCGTGCCCCACGGCCCTCATCATGGCAGGGCAGGGGAGAAAACCGCCTGCGTCCTTCGGAGAGTCACGATGTCGGTTCGATCCATCCTTCCGCTCATGCTCGCCGGGGCCCTCGGGGCCGTCATCTCCCAGATGGTGGTCAACGCGCAGGCCCCACGGGCGCCGGCTTCCAGGGCGACGGTGCCAGCCGTGGCCGCTGTGCCCGCCGCGCCTGCCGCAGCTCCCGCGTTAACACCCCAAGCTCCCGCCCAGCCTGAGCACGCGCTGCCTCCCTTCAGGCCCGAGGATCCCCCGGGCCGCTCGCTCGATGCCAACCTCTTCGTGCAGACCTCCGCCGAATACCGCGCCTGTTGCCTCCAGGCCTACAACCTCGCGAGCCTTCGCCTCGCCGCCGCCGTCGCGCAGGCGGCCGAGCCGGCCGACCGCCTCGCCGTGGTGCTCGACCTGGATGAAACGGTGCTCGACAACGGCGCCTTCCAGTCGATGATGATCCGCAGCAAGCTCGCCTACGACCAACGGCTCTGGGACCTCTGGGAGGCCGAGCACTGGGACAAGTGGGAACTCGTGCCCGGCGCCAAGGCCTTCATTCTCGAGGCGCGAAAGGCGGGCGTGACGGTGATCTACATCAGCAACCGCAACGAGAAGTTTCGGGAGCAGACCCGGCGGGGCCTCGAACGGCTCGGCATCGACGTGGCTGACGAAGGCCATCTCAAACTGGCAAGCGACACGAGCAACAAGACCGCGCGGCGCGACGCGGTGGACAAGGACTTCCGCGTGGTGCTGCACGTGGGAGACAACCTCCGCGACTTCGACGAGGCCTTTCGCAGCCCCGCCGTGGCCGCGGATGCCGATGCCGCCGCCTCCGCCGCCGCGATCCGCCGCCGCAAGGAGGTGGTGGATGAGCACGCCGACGACTGGGGAAACCGCTGGATCATCCTTCCGAATCCCATCTACGGCGAATGGATGAAGCCCCTCGACCGCGGCCTCCGCGACGTCGACCAGCTCGTGCCGGAATGATACGGACTGGCTCGTGTTCCGCGGGAACAGGTGCCTGTCCCCTTCGGAGCCAGTCCCTCCAACGATGTCACTCGGTATCACGATCGAATGGCCTCGCTTCAACTGATCCCGACCCCGGACCAATCGCCTCCTGGCATCAGCCACCTCTCTCCCGCCGACCGGGTGCGGCTCTGGGCCCAAATGGTGGACGAAGGGGACCGGCTCATCTTCGCGGGGTTTCTCAGGCGTCACCAAGGAGACGAGGCCGCCGCACCCCAGGCGGCCAAGGCGTGGCTCGATCGACGCAACGCCGATTCGACGATGGCAAAAATCCGCATGCTCGCCCGCTGCCGCGCCGCGGAGCCTTTGCATGGCGAGTGAAGGAGTGGTCATCGATCGCTCTGACGCCACCAAGGTGCTCCGCGAGAGAGGAACTCGCCCGCAGGCCCGAGGCTGAATCTCCCAATCGCTGATCTCGTCAGTCCAGCTGCGCCGGTTCCAGCCGTGGGGCGAGGAGGTGGATCAGGGCAAGGGCCACGAGGTAGGCCGACGCGCAGATCACGAAGATCGGCACGTAACTGCCCGTCTTCTGGAGAATCGCCCCCACGATGAGCGCGATCAGCATGCCGCCGACCGACCCGGCCATGCCGCCGATCCCCACCACCGAGCCCACGGCTCGACGCGGAAACATGTCGCTCGTGAGCGTGAAGAGATTGGCCGACCAGCCTTGATGGGCTGCGGCCGCCAGCGACACGAGCCCCACGGCCACCCAGAGATTCTCGGCCTGAGCGGCAAAAAGCATCGGCACCACGGCCAACGCACACACGAGCATCGCCAGCTTCCGGGCGGCGTTCGTGCTCCAGCCCCGGGCCATCAGGTGCGACGAAAGCCAGCCGCCGCCGATGCTGCCGATGTCGGCCACCAGGTAGATCACCACAAGCGGCAGGCCCATCGTTTTGAGATCGAGGCCGTGGTTCTTGTTGAGAAAGTCGGGCACCCAGAAAAGATAGAGCCACCAGATCGGGTCGGTGAGAAACTTGCCCGCAGCGAAGGCCCAGGTCTGCCGCAGCGGAAACACCGCCGACCACGGCACAGGCACGATCGACTCGACCGGATCGGAATGGATATAGGCGAGTTCCTCCTTCGAGACCCGTGGATGCTCCTCAGGACGCCGATAGCCCACGAGCCACCAGGCCACCCAGAAGAAGCCGAGCAGACCGGTGATGAGAAACGCCCACTGCCAGCCATGATTGGCGGCGATCCACGGCACCACGAGCGGCGTGACGAGCGCGCCGATGTTGGTACCCGAGTTGAAGATACCGGTGGCGAGTGCCCGTTCCTTCTTCGGAAACCACTCCGAGACAGCCTTGATCGACGCGGGGAAGTTGCCTGCTTCCCCGAGGCCGAGGATCAGCCGCGAGAGCGCAAGGCCCGCCGTAGCTCCGCCGAGCATGAGCATTTGGGGCGGATCGATCGACACGGTGGGCAACTTCAACCACGGCACCTTGTCGGCGAAGGCATGGGCCATCGCACCGACGCTCCACACGATCACCGCGATCGAAAACCCGGCCCGCACGCCGATGCGGTCGATGATCCTTCCGGAGAGGAGCAGGCCGATGGCGTAGGCCGCCTGGAAGGTAAACACGATGGCGGCGTAGTCGCGTTCGTCGAAGGAAAACTCGCTGGCGAGCGTCGGCTTGAGGATGCCGATTACCTGCCGGTCGATGTAGTTGATCGCCGCGGCCGCAAAGAGCATCGCGCAGATCATCCACCGCACGCCAAGCCCCTTGGGAGGCTTGGCCGACGAGGCGGACGAGGGTTCAGATGAAGTGCCGGCAAAGTGCATCGGTGCGATCCTTTTTTCCCCAAACAAGTGCCAAGAGACTACCCGCGGCAGCGAAGACTACAAAGCTTGAATACTCAGCAAAGCAACCCTCGAAACCAACCGCCGCTCGTGGCTGCCCGTCCACGGGATCTCCTCGACATCCACCACGGGCCCTTCGCGGAACGGGAACCCGACAAGCGATCCCTCCGCCGCTGGGCCGGGCACCTGAGCGTGGCGGCGAAACTCGACGCGGTGCTCGCCACCCGGGAGGACGGAACGATCACGCGATACACTGCCCGCATGCCCCTGCCTGCTTCCGATCGCCGTGCCACCTGCTCCACCCAGCCGTCGGGGAGGCCGTCCGCCGACCTGCTCCGGCAGTGGGATCGCGAGCACGTGTGGCATGCGTTCACCCAGATGCAGGAATACGAGCCGCTCCTGATCGAGCGTGGGGAGGGGGCGTGGCTCGTCGACACCGACGGCACCCGCTACCTCGACGGCTCGGCGAGCATGTGGTGCACCGTGCACGGCCATCGTCATCCGCGGCTCGATGCGGCCCTCGTCGCCCAGGCCGGAAAGGTGGCCCACACCACGAACCTCGGGCTCTCCAATCCCACGACGGTGGAGTTTGCCAGGCGGCTCGTCGAGGTGGCGCCGCCGGGTCTCGAGAAGGTTTTTTTCTCCGGCGACGGCTCGAGCGCGATCGAAACGGCGCTCAAGATGGCGTTTCAGTTCTGGCTTCAAACCTCTCCGCCGCAGCCACGCCGCACGCGGTTTGTGGCGATCGGCGAGGCCTACCACGGCGACACCCTGGGCGCCATTGGCGTGGGGGGCGTGGATCGATTCACGGCGATGTTTCAGCCGCTCACGTTCGAGGCGATCCGCATCCCGTCGCCCGGTGGTCCATGCCCGGCCACGGGCCGGCCGGCCCCGTCGCTGGAAGACGCCCTGGCCTCGGTGGAGCGGGTGCTCAGCGACCATGCCGGCACGGTGGCGGCGCTGATCATGGAACCGCTCGTACAGATGGCGGCGGGCATCTACGTGCATCCGTCGGGGTTTCTCAGGGGCGTTGCCGATCTCTGCACGAAGCACGACGTCCTGCTGATCCTCGACGAGGTGGCCACCGGCTTTGGCCGCACGGGCACGATGTTTGCATGCGAACAGGAGGACGTGTCGCCCGATTTTCTCTGTCTCGCGAAGGGGCTCACCGCCGGCTATCTGCCGATGGCGGCCACGCTCACGACCGAGCGGGTGTGGAACGCCTTCCTCGGCCCCTCCGCCGACCGGCGCACGTTTTTCCACGGCCACACCTACGGCGGGAATCCGCTGGCGGCGGCGGTGGGGCTGGAATCGCTGCACGTGTTTCGCGACGAGCGGGTGCTCGACGCGCTCCAGCCGAAGATCGACCGGCTTCGCCAGCACGCCCATCGCATCGCGAACCTCGACCATGTGGGGGCGGTGCGGCAGTGCGGGTTTGTGGCGGGGTTTGACCTCGTGGCCGACAAGGGGGCAGGGCGGGGCTATCCCTGGCAGGAGAAGCGGGGCATGCAGGCCTGTCGTGCCGCGCGACGGCACGGCGCGCTTCTCCGGCCGCTTGGCGACACGGTGGTGATCATGCCGCCGCTTTCGATCACGCTCGACGAGCTCGACCTCCTCGCCGCAGCGACGGAGGCGGGCATCCGCGACGCGACGGCGTGACGGTCGGCCGGTGCACCCGTTTCGTCCAAGCCCAAGGCCGTCAGGCCTGGGACACGCCGGGCTACTCCCCCAGACGCCGTTGGGCCGACGGAACCGCCCACGCCAAACACGCCACGCGTTTCTCCACGCCGGTCCCACGGCTCACGCCGTTGGGCTTGGACGAGATGGAGGCAGTGCCCTCACTGAAGAATGAGCGAGGGGTTGCCCATACCTCGCAAGCCGGCGTCACTGCCGAGCGAGAGCCAGGATGGCGGAGCGAAGGCAGTGTCGAGCGAGCCCGAGGGCATGGATGCCCGAAGCGAGCGTCCGGCGGCGGGGTGTGGGCATCCCCGAAGCGCGCCCCGCGAGTTGACGGCAGGGTGTGGGCATCCCCGAAGCGCGCCCCGCGAGTTGGCGGCGGGGTGTGGGCATCCCCGAAGCGAACCCCGCGAGTTGACGGCGGCGCGTGGGCATCCCCGAAGCGAGCGTCCGGCGGCGAGGCACGAGCAAGCCCGAGCGGCCCATCAATGGTCCGGTGCGACGGTCGACCTCACACCGATCCGCGCGGCCTACTGCACGACCGACTTGCTGCCCTCGGTCGATCCACCGATGGGCGCGCCCTCGGGAAGCGGCCGACCAGCCGTCGGCACGCCGAGACGATGGAGTTCTTCGCGCACCTGGCGGTAGCCGGCAAAGCTGTCGGGGTAGCACCAGAGCGTGACCGTGGTGTCGGGCTTCACACCGCCGAGCGTCCGCCGAAATCGCGACCCGGGCTTCAGGGCATCGGCGACCGCCTCACCGGCGAGTGGATCGGTCGGCCGCACGACCCACTCCCGCGACCGGATCAGCACCTGCCCGCGGGCCTGGTCGACCTTCGCCTCGATGACATAGTCGAGCGCGAAATCCTGCGTGGGGCCCACCGTCTCGATCCGCGAGGCCATGTCGTTGATCGACCGGACGTTGCGGTGCGTGTTGCGCTTCGCCATCTCGAAGAGTTCTTCGAGCGGGATGTAGGCGATGCGGTCGCCCGCCAAGCGGAAGTGGATCTCCTCGCCGTTGACGGTGCGGCCGATCGGCGTGGGATAGGCGAGCACCTCGGCCGTGGTTGCCTGCTGGTGCTTCAGCGATTCGGTTTCGAGCGAACAGGCCTGGATCGATGCCTCGAGTTCCCGCCGCCGCGACGACCGCTCCGCCCTCGCGAGTTGGGCCTCGTCGGCCTCCGCACGGCGCCGTGCGAGTTCCACCTTCGCCGCCGACACGGCGGTGGCGAGCTGGAGCTTGGCGCTCGAGGCGCCTTCGATCGCCGCCTCTACGAGCCGCTTCTGCATCTGGAGTTCGTCGATCTCGCTTTCAACCGATGCGAGTGATTCGTCGAGCTGGGCGACCTCTGACTCCAGCACCGCATCGACCGGCTTCGCCGGCTCCTGATGGGCCGTGAGCGAGATGTGATGCACACGTGCGCCGATCACCATCACGAGGATGATGAGAATGCCGACGATGTTGGTGACGACGTCGAGAAACGAGTCTTGGCCCGCATTCAGATCGTCGTCGCGTTTTGGTCGAGCCATGCTGTGCTCCGTTCACCGCCGGGGAAAGAGGCTGCCCGTGCGCTGCACCGGCGGCAGGTTCCGGACCTTCTCCTTCGCCTCGCTTCGCCGCGTGTCGATGCCGCTGTCGGCAAGAAGACGCTCCAGATCGTCGCGACGACCAACGCCGTCGGGCGTGGCCGTGAGGACGAGTTCCGGCTTCCAATACATCCGGTCGCCCGCGAGCCCCCAGCGGCCCACGGTGGCATGAACCTCGTGCACCAATGGATCGATCGAATCGACCGTGCGGGTGCCGATCGGGATGCGACTCTCGACGCGGCCGCCGGCGCCGAGGATGCGAAACTCGTCAGCGGCACATTCGAGCCTGATCGGCCGCGTGAGGGGCACGGGATTGTCGTGCGTGGCAAGGCTTGCCCAGTTGCTGCCGCGTCGGCCCGAGAGCGATGCGGTCATGCTGGCCGACATGCCGGAGGCACCCCCGGCACTGCCGCCACCCTGGGCGAGGCCTGGCATCGACGGACCGCTGCCGCCACCGCCGCCGCCCGCACCCGTCGATGCAGCCATGCCGCCGGAGCCGCCGCCGGCCGACTCACCCGCCTTTCCACCACTTCCCGATCCGGCGCTCGTCGACCCCGTGGTGCCACTGCCTGAGGAACCGGTCGGCCCACCCTCACCAGCCTCGCCGCCTCCCTGAGATCCCGAGGCCAAGAGGCCACTGCCATCCGTTGACGACGCCGAGCCCGCCCCGCCAACGCCGGCAAGTTGATCCCACGATCCGTTCGCCGAGCCGCCATCACCGGAGGTGGCACCACTTCCAGAACCGGCCGCACCCTCGCCGCCCGCCACGGCTCCAAACGCGCCGCCCGCCGTTCCTGCCGCGGCACCTCCGAGAGCACCATCGCCGGTGGACGCCTGCCCCCCGGGCGAGTTTCCACCACCGGCCGCATTCGCACCGGCGTAAAACTTCGATGGCCCGGCGTAGCGGTTGCCGAGAATCGCATCACCGCCCCCTGACTGGCTGCCCGTGCCACCGTCGCCGTTGCCCGTTCCTGGATGAAAGCCGCGTCCCGCACCCCCGGCGGCCCCCGCCTGATCTTCGGTCCAGTCGAAACGCGACTGGTCGCCGAGGACGCTCGGGCCGCCGTTGGCCACCACGCCGCCACGGGTGGTCGCAGCCCGGTATTGCACCGCCGGCTTCGATGGACGAGCGGGCCGCGTTTGCGCGAGCCACTCGAGCCGTCGCCTCGCCTCTTCCACGGCCCTTGTCTCGGCCTCCGCCAGGACTGCATCCGGTGGCGGGTAGGTGAGCGTCCAGTCTTCATCGATGAACTGATATCCAAACTCGTTGCCCCACGACTGGATCGACTCCCGCGCGGCGTAATACGCCATCACCCCCGAGGGTCGCACAAGCAGCAGCGGATACGGCTGCACCGCCGTGTCACCCGACTCACCGGGCGTGCGGGCGATATGCTCGCGGGCGGCCCGCAGGGCGCTGGCCAGCGGATTGCCGGGACCGGGCGGCCCTTCGAAGTCGCCGGGGCCAAGACGGATGCCCTCCGGCTGGAGGTAGACGCCGTCGAGGCAGCACTCGATGTAGAGCGGACGACGGTGCGTGCCGTTGGCCCCTTCATAGGGCACCACCGCATAGGCCGGTGGCTTGTCGGCAAGCCCGTCTTTCACCGCGTCGCGAACCTTCGTCGCGTCGGCAAGCCGTTGCTCGAGGTCGCGGATCGCATCGGCCTCGGCATCGTCTCCCGGCGAGTCGATCGCCTCAGCCTGTCGCACGATGGCCTCGAGTTCGTCGGCAAGCTTCCTCGCCGTTTCCTCCGTGCCCGCCAACTGAAGCCGGGCCTTGGCCAGCTCGTCGGCCGACTGATCCCGCATCACCGTCGTGTGATCGATCCGCCAGTGGATTTCGTCGCGAACGAGTTCCAGCTCTTCACGATGGGCGCGACCAGCCGCCTCGGCGGCCAGCTTTGCCTGCTCGGCCGCGGCGACTCCCGCCTGCTTCGCCGACTGGCTGAAGATGACCAGCACGACCAGCAGCGCCCCCATCGTGCAGAGGAGCACGGCCAGGAACGGAAACAGCGAGATCGTCGGCCCTGACTGGGTGCGGGCTCGGCTCATGCGGCCTTTCCGGTGCGACGAGTGACCTCGAGTTCACTTCGGCGATGGTCGGCCGCGCGGGCCGCCAGCAGCTGAACGGCGGCCGCCAGCGTGGTGAGTGTTTCCTCGAAGCGGCCGGTCGACGTGAGCGTGGCGAGATTGGCGTCGAGTGATCGCTCCAGCGATGCGATGTCGCGGGTGGCCTCGACGATCCCCTCGATGGCCGCGGTCTGACGGGCGATCGCGTCGTGCCGCGATTCGAGGCTGCGGACGGCCTCCGCGAGCGACGCAGCGGCTTCGGTCCACCGATCCTCGCGCTTGGATGCAAGTGCGTCTTGGGTGCGAGCAAAAGACTCGGCCCAGTTCGACAGGCTCGCGTCGATCGCGGCGGTGAGCGACTCGCGGAGCGCGCCGCCGCTCTCGTCGAGCAGCTGCCGCACGCCGATCGCCGCCGTGCGCTCAAGCGACGACCAGGCAAGTTCCTGGGCCTCGAGCAGACGCGCCGTGCCCTTCGAGAGCGTGTCGCCGAGACGGGCAACCGCCAGCGTCGCGCCGTCGCTTCCGCCCGTGGCCTGAAATCGCCCCGCGAGAGACTCCCACGTGGCCTCATCCACCTGGGCGAGGATCGCCTGCTCGTAGCGGTCGACGAGGAACTGCAGAAACATCAGCACCATCGACAGCGCCAGGGCCGTGGCGGTGGTGTCGAACGCCGTGCCCAGACCGGCCACGACGCCCGAGATGTTGTCGAGCTGGGTCGGCGAGAGGCAGGCGATCGCCTGCGTGATGCCGATGACGGTGCCGAGAAAGCCCATGATCGGGATGGCCCAGATCACGAACCGCACGAGCCCGTAGCCCTGCGACGCCCGGGCCGCGTCGAGGTCGGAGAGGTATTTGAGGTGATCTTCCAGCTCGTCGGCCGTGCCGGTGCGCACCACGAGATCGAGCGCCTCGCGAAGCCGTCGCGGAAGGTAGCCACTCGCCTCGGAGGGAATGGTCGCCACGAGCGACGAAGCCTCCGCCGGATCGACGCCCCCTTCGGCGGCGGGTTCGAGCAACGGCGCGCCCAGCGACCGACGCTGTCGCACAAGTTCGCCGCAGTGAAGCCCGAGGAAGGCGAGCCCCACGCAGAAAAGGGCCGTCTCGACATACTCAACCCAGTGGCCGGCGAGATACCGGACCACGTTCGCGTCGGCGATGACGCCTCCGTGGATCAGGGCGAAGAACGCAAAGGAGAGCGCGCCGCCCCACAACAGGGGCGATCGCATGAGCAGGCCGGAGAGGACGTTCAGTTTCGACACCGCGTGAGCTCCCGTAACGGCGAGGGCGTGATGGAGGGTTTGTGCGAAAGGACGACGTCCTCCGCACGATCCTCTCCATCGTCATGCCTTGCCCAGGCGATTGAACCGAAACACGCGGAATGGCGGAACGGCAATGCCGCCGCACGGCGAGGCAGCGCAGGCAGTTCAGGCAAGCCCGGATGGGCCCAGCCCCGGCAGGCTCGGCTTCTCCGGCCCCTCCTGAATCACGCCTTGCCGCACCTGCCCCCGCCGCCTACCTTCCGCCGCCTCTCACGGGAGTTTTCGCATGATGCACGCGTCCTGGCCCCGATCCGAAACCTGTGGCGTGGCTCCGCGCACCGCCGTCGCGCTCATGATCATTGCCGCAACGATCGCGTGGATGGCTGGCGGCCGCGACCTCGTCGCCCAGCGGACCGCGCCGAATCCCGCAGCCTCGGGAGGCCTCTGGATCTCCGACACCGCGATCGATGAGAGCCGACGACTCCTCATGGTGGTCGACCCTTCCAACCGCCATGCGGCGATCTACCACGTCGATTCCGGCGGCACGATGACCCTCAAAAGTGCCCGTGACATCTCATGGGACCTCCTGGTCGACGACTTCAACACCCAGGACCCGAAGCCGGAAGCCCTCAAGCGTCTCATTCAGGCCGGAGGATCGGCCGGAAGTGGCCGGTGAGGCCTCTCGCGGGCTTTTGAGGCTGTTCGACCCTGACGCCCGTGCCGGATGCACCGCGCAGGTCGATTGGGGATAGAATGCGGATGGAAAACCGTCGAAACACGAAGACGACGGTGGTTTGGGGCGCGGTGTTTTCTCCGGGTGGCACTCCATGGCTGGCAAGTTCCTGTCAATCGAGGAAACGGCGAGGCACCTTGGGGTGTCGATCGACGAGATCAACCACCTCGTCGATCGCAAGAAGTTGTTTCCGCTTCGCGATGGCGCCACGCTGAAGTTCAAGCTCGACGAGGTCGAGCGGGTCGCCGCCGATCGTGACGACGACGCCGCGTCAGGGGGCAGCGATCTCGCGCTCGACCTCGATCTCTCGGACGCAAATCTGGGCGGCTCGGCGCCCCTGATCATCGACGACGGCGATGACGGGCTCGTGCTGGGCGGCCCGGAGGATTCCGCGCCGGCGATCGGTGGCTCCGACAAGATCGTGATCCCCGATGGCGGCAGTGCCCTTGGAGGGAGTGCTCTTGGCGCCAGTGCACTGGGTGGGAGCGCCCTGGAGAGTTCCGACCTCGAACTCGACTCGCTGCTGAGCCAGTCGTCTCCCCAGTTGGGCGGTGGAGCAGGCTCGCCGACTGCCGATGATTCAGGCACGCTCGCCATCGATCTGGGTTCGGGCCCGCTCGCGACCGGCGGGTCGGCAACGCCTGCGCCCGGCCTCTCGGGCCCGCAGGAGAGCGGGCTCTCGCTGGAAGGCGACTCCGATCTCAATCTGGGATCGGGGATCGTGCTCGGTGGCTCCGACATTGGCGGAGGAGGCCCGGAAGCGTCGGGCGGGATCGGATCCGACCTTGGCATCAACATCGGCTCTGGCGCTGGGCTCGGCGGATCCGGAGTGGCCTTCGGTGGCGGCGGCCTCGGCTCGGGCATCGACGAGGTGGGGGTCGGAGGAGGCGGTGATGCCTTCGATCTGGGTGGTGCTGATGCTGACGATGACAGTGGCTCGGTTGTCGTGTCATCGGAAGAGAGCAGCGGCGACTCGAGCTTCTTCGGAAACTTCGAGGAAGGCTCTGGCTCGATGTCGTTCGAAGAGTCGGCCACGATCGCGCCCATGGGGATCGGCGGCGACGAAGACTTTGTGCCGGGAGCCGACGGGGCCGTCTTCAGCGTGCTCCAGATCGTCGGGCTCGTCTGCTGCACGCTGTTTCTGCTCCTGTGCTCCCTCGTGATGATCGATTTGGTGGCTTCCATCCGTGCGCCGGCAGGGGAGCCCGTGTCGACTCCGCTGCTGACGGCGTTTACCGACCTGTTCCAGTGGCGGTAACGTCGCGGTCGGCTAGAATTCCGGGTTCCTGCCGCCGGAGCCCACCCCGTGCCCTCGCCCTGCCCGCCATCCGCTGACCGTGCCGCGCCCTTCGCCGGGCGCTGGCTGCTGCTCGTGGCTCTCGGCTTCATGGCCGCCGGGTGCGAGCCTGCCGATCGGATGCGGCCCGGTGACGTCCGGACCTACAGCGTTCCCAAGAACGCCGAACCGGCGATCGCATCGGCCCCCTCCGTCCCGCAGCCCTCCACACCGTCGCAGCGGCCGCTCCACTACGAAACCCCGAGCGGCTGGACCGACCGCGGCGGCAGCGGCATGCGGCTCGCCACGCTCGCGATCGGTGATGCCGAAGGCGGGCATGAAGTGACGGTGATCGCCGCCTCGGGTTCGCTCGAGAGCAATGTTCAGCGCTGGGCAGGCCAGCTCGACGCGACAGCCTCTCCCGAATCCCTTGCCGAGCGGGCGGCCGATGCCATCGCCGCGGCCGAAACGATCGACGTCGACGAGGCACGGGCCACGGTCGTTGCACTCCGCGGCAATGACAACGCCGACGGCAAGGCGATCCTTGCCGCGATGATTCCCCTCGACGACGGATCAGCGCTGTTCGTGAAGTTCATGGGCGATGCGACGACCGCCGAACAAGAACGCGACCGCTTCGTGCAGTTTGTGCGGTCGATCCGCTGGAAGGAGTAGGGACGCGTGGCAGCAGGCATCGCTTCGATCGACCGGGACGGCGATCCCGTTCGCGCCGGCTCGACGGCCACCCACGCTCCGGCCTGGATGCTGCTTCGGGCCGCCGGGTCGCTCAAGATCACCGTCGTGATGTTTCTCTGCGCGACGTTTCTGCTGCTCGTGGGAACACTCGCCCAGGATGAGAAAAACCTCCCCGAGGTGAAGGCGGAGTACTTCAACAGCTGGGTGGCGATCGTGCCGCTGGCCGACTTCGTGCCCGTGACGATCTTCGGCCCCCGATCGATTCCAGGATGGTTTCCCTTTCCCGGCGGCGCAACGATCGGGCTCGTCCTGCTGGTGAATCTCTTCGCCGCCAAGATCACGCGGTTTCACGTCGCCGCCACCGGTCAACGGCTGGCGGTAGGATCGCTCGTCACCCTGGTCGGCGGCCTGCTCACTGCCGGCGTCATCCTCACCGGCCACCGCACCGACGGCCTGCAGGGACGCCCGCCGGTCGACTACGACACCGTATGGCGAATCGTGCAGATCGGCGGCGCTGCCATGGCCGCCGCCCTCGCAACGGCCGCGTGGGGCAGCAAGAGGCTGGTCGCCGTGAGCCTGTGGACGGCCGCGGTGGTGATCGGCGGCGTGGTCATTGCGACGTTCGTGGGGGGCGATGCCTGGCGGCTCAACGAACCCGGCCTCAGGATCATGTGGCAGCTCATCCAATCAAGCGTCGCCTCGGCGGTGCTGCTGGTCGGCCTCGTCATGGTCTTCGGCACGCGCGGCGGAAACGTGCTGATCCACGTGGCGGTGGGGCTCTTGATGGTGGGACAGTTTGCGTTTGGTGATCGCCAGATCGAGGAACGCATCTCGCTCATCGAAGGCGAAGCCACGAGCGTCGCCTACCGCACCGACGAAACCGAACTTGCCATCATCGATCCGAGCGATGCTGCCGTCGACCGGGTGACGGCCGTGTCGGGCAGGCTCCTCGCGGCACGCGCCGGCGGCGAGCCGATCGTGGTCGATTCCCTGCCGTTCGACATCCAGGTGGTCGAGTTCTTCGCCAACTCCGGCGTGATGCGCGTCGGTCCGGTGGCGGCCAATCGGGCGACGGCGGGGATCGGGCTGAAGTGGCTCGCCGATCGGCGTCCTCCCGAAGGGGGCGCGTCCTCCCGATCGAACATCGCGTCGGCCTATGTGCGGCTGACCGAACGCGGCAGTGGCCGCGACCTCGGCACCTACCTCGTGTCGCAGTTTCTCAACGACCAAAACCGCATCTTCATGGGCGGCGGCCCCGACGAATCCGACACGGTCGAGGCCGGCGGCACGCCGTGGCGGCTGGCGCTCCGCTTCCGCCGCGAGCTCAAGCCCTACACGGTGCGGCTCGATGACGTGCAGAAGGTCGACTATGCCGCCAGCGACACGCCTCGCGACTATTCCTCATACGTCACCTTCACCGACCTCGTGACCGGCGCCGAGCAGAAGGGCCGAATCTGGATGAACAATCCGGTGCGGTACCAGGGCGAAACCTTCTATCAGAGCCAGTATTCGCAGGTCGATCTCGGAGGCGGCCAGATCGCCGAAATGACGGGCCTGCAGGTGGTGGAAAACGCGGGCTGGCTGATTCCGTATGTCGCGTGCGTGCTGGCCTTCTGGGGCATGCTCTTCCACTTTGGCCTGACGTTCGTGCGGTTTGCCGGCCGTCACGAACGCAGCCGTGCCGTTGCGGCGATGACGCCTCCGGCCGGCCGGCGCGTCTCGAAAACCGACGACAGCCCGTCGCGCGATCGTGCGCCGCGCGGCGGCGTCGGGGCGGCGCTGGCAGCGCTCGCGGTCGTGGCGGCCGTCGTGCTCCCCCAGGCCTCGCCCAGGAAGGCCGCCGAGGGCACCGCCCGATGGCAGGAGGCCGGCACCATCCCGGTGCTGCACGAAGGACGCATCAAGCCGCTCGACACCGTCGCCCGCAACACGGTTCAACTGCTCGGCAACCGCACGAGCGTGCGGATGCCGGCCGACGCAGCGACGGGACCACGTGGCACGGTTCCTGCCACGCAGTGGTTCCTCGCCGTGATGGCCGGCAGCGACTGGGCCGCGCACGCGCCCGTCTTCCGCATCGATGCGCAGGAGGTGCTCGATCTCTTTGGCATCGAACGCCGACCGGGGCATCGCTACGCGGCGGCCGACCTGGAGCAGGGGAGGGAGGGGCTTCGCCGGCAGCTCGACACGATCCGCGCTACGCCTCCCGAATCGCGCACGTTCGTGCAGAAGAAGTTCCTTGAAATCGACCAAAAGATTTCGGCCTACGACCTGATTCGCTTCGCCTACGACATGCCCGACCTGCCACGTCCGAGCGGGGAAGGCGATGCCGCCCGACAGGAACTCTTCGACCAGGTGCGCCGGCTGGTGCAGGGGGCTCGCCTGATCGACGACAACCATCCACCCGCGGTGATTCCTCCGCTCGGCCCCGCCGAGGAGGGTGCCTCCGGCGGCCCGGCATCGCGATGGCAGGCGCTGTATCCGGCGGTGGTCACGGCCCTGGTCAGTCGCGTGGTCGACGGCCGCGATGGGCAGCCGGCCTATCGTCTCAATCCGGCCATTCTTCCGTTCACCGATCTGCTGGCGAAGGTCGACGCCAGTCCGGAAGAGTTCAACACCGCCCTCGCCGGCTACGAGGCCGCCATCGCCGGCCTGCCGGAGGTCGACGCTTCGGCCGACAAGGCGGCCTTTGAGGCGTGGCTCAACGCCTTCAACCCCACCGACCTGGCCCGCTGGCTCTATGTGGCGACCGCGGTGCTCTGCTTCGTCGGCTTCCTGGTGCGTCGGCCGGCACTCGACCGTTTCATCTGGTGGATGCTCGTGGGCATCCTCGTGGTGCATACCTTCGCCATCGCGGCCCGCATCCATCTCACCGGTCGACCGCCTGTGGTGAATCTCTATTCGTCGGCCGTGTTCATCGGCTGGGCGTGTGTGATCGCCGGCCTTGGTCTGGAGCTCGTCCATCGCCTCGGCATCGGCAACCTCGCGGCGGCGATCAGCGGGGCGCTCACGCTGATGGTCGCCTACGGGCTCGACACGGGCGACACGATGCACGTCCTTCAGGCGGTGCTCGACACGCAGTTCTGGCTCTCGACCCACGTGGTCACCGTGACGCTCGGCTACGGCGCCACCTTTCTCGCAGGTCTGCTCGGCACCTGCTCCATCGTGCAGGCGATCTGGGCCCGTCTGGCGGGCCACGCGCCGCACGACCCCGGCGACCGCGACATCCAGAGCCGGCTCTTCCAGATGACCTATGGCGTGGTCTGCTTCGCGTTGTTTTTCAGTTTCATCGGCACGGTGCTCGGTGGTCTCTGGGCGGACGACTCATGGGGCCGATTCTGGGGATGGGATCCGAAGGAAAACGGCGCGCTCATGATCGTGCTGTGGAATGCGGCGGCGCTCCACGCCCGCTGGGATCGTTGGCTCGGCCCACGTGGCTTTGCGCTCTTCACGATCGGCGGCAACATCGTCACGGCGTGGAGTTGGTTTGGCACGAATCAGCTCGGCATCGGCCTGCACAGTTACGGCTTCACCACGGGCGTGCTCCTGCTGCTGGCCGGCTACGTGGCCAGCCAGATCGCCTTGATCGCGGCCGGTCTGGCGTTCACCCGATCGGGAGCGGCGAAGTCGTAGACCGACACCGAAACGGTTTCGAAATCTCCACACCGCGCGGTTCGCCGCGCCGGTCCCACGGCTCACGCCGTTGGGCTTCCACGGGGCAGCAGACGCATCGCATCGCATTGAATCGCCCCGCCGTGTGACGAGCGAGGGGTTGCCCATGCCCCAGGAGACGGCGTCAGTGGCGAGCGGAGCCAGGATGGCGGAGCGAAGCCAATGCCGAGCGAGCCAAAGGGCAGGGATGCCCGACGCGAGCGTCCGGCGACGGGG
>Ga0208783_10000279_pt1 | contig 32063 bp, 35 predicted proteins | sample DEB19_08_DNA_2_FD_184529 | JGI IMG/M metagenome (GOLD analysis project Ga0208783, IMG submission 184529) | Aqueous microbial communities from the Delaware River and Bay under freshwater to marine salinity gradient to study organic matter... | ecosystem: Environmental > Aquatic > Marine >... | reverse complement strand
ATGTTGAAATACCAAAGGCACTACCCACTACAAATATCACCGCAACAAATACACAGGAGAATGGTTGTGCTCCAAGAAAAGAACAACTATTAGATGCAGGAATTTTAAGACTTCCAGAAGATCAAAGAATCCCAGTTAACGCTAAATAACTTTCAGTTTTATAACAATTATGAAGTTTACAGTTTATTCAAAAGATGGTTGCCCATATTGCACAAAAGTTCAACAGGTGCTAGAGTTAGCAGAACTACAGCATGTAGTTTATAAACTTGGAGTTGATTTTACCCGTGAAGAATTCTATTCAGAATTTGGACAAGGTTCTACTTTTCCTCAAGTAATTGTTGATGATAATCATCTTGGCGGATGCACAGATACTGTTCAATATCTCAAGGAGCAAAATCTAGTTTAATGGATAACAATCTTCAAGAAGTTTGTAACGACGTTGAAAAGGCAATTGACTATGCCTTTAATGGACAATTTGTAATGAAGTTTTATGATTATCTTAAAGTTCGTAAAGCAAAAAGAATAGAAGTAGAAGAATTTATTGAAAGTAATACGGCTCATGAATTGAGTGATCTTGTAATGGAACTTGGAGAATACCTTGAAGGTGGAAGCGATGAAATGCACAAACAACTTCGTGAAGGATATGGACACATTCCAAAACCACAAGCAAGAAAAATTAAAAATTATTTGTATGGCATCCTAGAAGATGCGTGGAAGTATAGTCATGACAGACGACCTGGACGACGCAAAAAGCAAACTAAATAAAAGTGAACCCCAAATTAATCGGGGTGTTGAGTTATTACTACGCAATAGGAGGAGAAAATCTGAAAGACCAAAAACTTTTCAAGTGAAGTTTGGTAAGATGATTTCTCTCTTCCGAAGAGAATTTCATTTCTTTATTGATTTTCACTTCGACATAAGGAAAAAGTAAATTCTCTGGAGAAAAAAGATGTTAGCAGTAACTCTCACCATCAGTACTCTCATTTCAATAATGTTCTTTTTTGTTGGAGGTGTGGTAGGATGGTTAGCAAAGGAGCATTTCTACCAAACACAACCTGTTTATACACATCCAGAGATGTTTGATTCAAATGGTAATATAATACCCGACGAAATTTTAGCTGTGAGATTTGAAAACAATTATGACGAATACGACTACGAAGACGAAGAAGACGACGACTGAAAAACCTATCGAAACTCTTCCAACAAATCCTTTTGTTTTTGAAGTTTTAGAACTTGCTTCAAAGCAAAGAAGTAATGCAAAGAAAGTTGAAGTTCTTAAAACTTATGAGCATGATTCTTTAAAAACTGTTTTCATTTGGAATTTTGATGAAACAGTAATCAGCCTTCTTCCCGAAGGTGATGTTCCTTATGCAAATGCTGATGAGCAATCCGTTTACTCTGGAAACTTATCCGATAACTTAATGAGGGAAGCATCTGGTGGCGAGTCTGCTACTGGACAAGACCTTAATGGTAGAGGTCGCACTTCTCTTCGTAGAGAATATCAAAATCTTTATCATTATGTTAAAGGTGGCAATAGCAGTCTCTCTACAATTCGTAGAGAAATGATGTTTATTAATTTACTTCAAGGACTTCATCCAAAAGAAGCAGAAGTATTAATTCTTACAAAAGATAAAATTCTTACAAATAAATACAAGATAACTCTTGATAATGTTAAAGAGGCATACCCTGATATTCAGTGGGGTGGTCGTTCGTGACAGTAGCAGTTAGCACGGAGAAAGATATGGCATCCTACGAATCAGATGTAAAATATATCGATCAATCTGATTATGGGTGTCAAATTCTTCTTGAAAAAACAACGCTTGAAGCAGCAAAAGATAAGAGCTTTCCAAATGATGCTAGGCTCATTTGGTATATTGTAGATGGTGTTCAATATATGGATCTCACCAGATGCAGTAAAGTTTCAAAACTTTTTGATATGTACTACGACAAGTATGGAAAAGGTGCTGTCCAGAAGATTGATTTTGGATATGGATCAGTTAACCCTAAACTATGGGGATACAAACAACCTGATAAGAAAAAGAAAAGATGAGCGAAGGTTTTAAGGGATTTGCCAAATCCGCAGATGATAAAGAGTTTAGACTTTATATTAATAATAGAGAAGTTAATAAACTTATCAAAGAATATAAAAAATTAAAAAAATATCAAAAGTCATCTATTTTTGAAATAGAAAAACTATCAGGAAAAGAAACGAAGATAGATAAACTAATCAACGAATATGGGATAGACCCCGAAGCAATTGAATAATGGGAAAGCATTATCTTCTTAATCTGTATGGATGCTCGTTTGTTCTTTTGAACGACGAGCGTTGTCTTATTGACTTGCTAGAAAACGCAGCGGTAGCTAGTGGTGCTACTGTGATTCAAACTATTTCAAAGAAGTTTGAACCACAGGGAGTCACTGTTGTCTGTTTGCTTTCTGAAAGTCATATTAGTATTCACACTTGGCCTGAAGAAGGTAAAGCAGCAGTTGATGTTTATACCTGTGGAGATTGTAATCCAAAAATTGGATGTGATATTATCATTCAACAACTTTATGCTCAAGAACATACTTTAAGTTACATTGAGCGGTAACTAAATACACTATATCTGGAGAAGTATATGCTCTCTACTCAATACCGTCTTCGCCTTGAAGCAATTTGTGAAAGAATTGTAAGAGGCGAATCTGTAGAGCTAAGTGATATGATCTGGGCAGAAAAACTTGCCAAAGCAAATCGTTCTGCATCAACTATTCTAAGACAAGCAAGACGCCGTGCTGCTAATCCTGATATGCAGGAAGGTAGTTTAGATGACTTTATGAATGCTATGGACTTGGGAGATCCTGACCCATCGAATCATAGAACAGGATTTTATAGTGCTGATGATATTATTGAATTCTTTACTGATGATAAGCCAGATGACTGGAGACAGAGAGATTAATTCTCCCTCTTTTTTTATAGGTATAAACTAGTAGGCATAAATTTTTATTAAGAATCCCTGACAATTTATATAGATAGTGGTAGAATAAAGAGGTGAGAAAAGTGATCTGAAAATCAAATCTTTATCATAATTGTCCTTGTGCGTGGAGGTTATTATGCACAACCTTGTGTCTTACAATCAACTGGCTGGATGGCAACAAAGCATTAATAGCTTAAATAATAATTTAGATAATGCATCAGATGAATCTGATTTACTAAATGATTATTATAACTGCATAATTGAATGTAATGATGATTGGGGAACATGTAAAAAAATATGTAGGAGCATTCTAGAATAGTCGTTGTGAGGGGTTGACTACCCCTCTTTTTTTGTGTATAATTACCTTTGTCAGGGTTAATAAAGATGGATAGAGAAAAGCTTAAGCTGATTGTCAGAAACCTTGAATCTCTGGTAGAATGTCTAAAGTCAGAGATTTATTCTGATGTAGATTCATATAAGATGAACTACGAAGAAATTGCACAACACGTTACTGATTACGACGAAGTATTTTATGATGGAGACGATGATGGATATCCCGACTGATTTTGAGTTTATGAAACCAGAAGTCAAACTTATTAGTGTTACTCCAGATGCAGAGAAGCATATGGCTTACTGTGCAAGAGTGAGTAATCCTGCTAACCAAGAGAATGAAAAGTTCTCTGGTCTTCTCAAGTATTGTATTCAGCATCAACACTGGAGCATCTTTGAACAAGCAACCATGACTGTAGAGATCAATACGACTCGTGGTATCGCAGCTCAAATTCTCCGGCATAGGTCTTTCACATATCAAGAATTTTCACAACGCTATGCAGATAGCACTCTTCTTGGTAATTCTATTCCTCTTCCTGAACTTCGTCGTCAGGATGATAAGAATCGTCAGAATAGTATTGATAACATTCCAGATTATTTGAAACTGGTTCTTGGTGAAGATATTCGCGTTCACTTTGAGCACTCTCTACGCATCTACAAGCGTCTCCTGGACGCTGGAGTAGCAAAGGAGTGTGCTAGGTTTGTACTGCCTCTAGCGACCCCCACACGCCTCTATATGACGGGCTCTGTGCGGTCGTGGATCCATTACATTGATTTGCGGTCTGCTCACGGGACACAGAAGGAGCATATGGAGATTGCTGAACTAGTACGTTGTATCTTTACTTGTCAGTTTCCTGCTGTATCTGAAGCACTTGGATGGACTCGTGATGGGTGTTCGGATTGTATTGATCCCCCGTCTATTACTATTGAATAAATATTGACACATAGAATGGAGGATTAAATTTGGCAACATATCCTGTTATTAATAAACAAACTGGCGAACAAAAAGAAGTCATATTAAGTGTTCATGATTGGGACCAATGGAAACAAGATAATCCAGACTGGGATAGAGATTGGAGTGATCCCTCCACATGTCCTAGTTCTGGAGAAGTTGGAGAGATATACGACAGATTAGTTAAAAGTAAACCTGGATGGAATGATGTTCTTCATAGAGTATCTAAAGTTCCTGGATCCAACGTTAAACCAATTTAATTTAAAACATGCCAGCAAAAAGAAACACTCCAAAGTCTCCGGTCCCATTTGGAATGAGTAATAAGCAAATGAAAAGAAAAAAACCAATCAGTTCAGATTTAATGAGAAAGATTGAACCTCTTACTGAGAATCAAGAGGAACTCTTTCGTTGTTATAAGTTAGAACAAAATCTTGTTGCTTATGGTTGTGCTGGTACAGGTAAAACATTTATCACTCTGTATAATGCATTGAGAGATGTTCTTGATGAAAGAACACCTTACGAAAAGATTTATATCGTAAGGTCTCTTGTGGCAACTAGGGAGATTGGTTTTCTTCCTGGAGATCATGAAGATAAGTCATCTCTTTATCAGATTCCATATAAGAATATGGTAAAGTATATGTTTGAGATGCCAAGTGAAGCAGATTTTGAAATGCTCTATGGCAATCTTAAAACTCAAGGAACTATTAGTTTCTGGTCCACTTCATTTATTCGTGGCACAACTCTTGATAATGCTATCATTATCGTTGATGAGTTTCAGAACTTGAATTATCATGAACTTGATAGTATAATCACTCGTGTAGGTGAAAACAGTAAGATTATGTTCTGTGGTGATGCCACTCAATCAGACCTTATTAAGACGAATGAAAAGAATGGAATTATTGATTTCATGAAAGTACTTCGTATTATGCCTTCAGTTGATATTATTGAATTTGGAGTTGAAGATATTGTTCGCTCTGGATTGGTGAAAGAATACATTCTGGCTAAAATGGAAATTGGAGTATGAGTTTTATTCATCATAATTATCTGGGTGAAATTGAATTAGAAAAGAAAGAAACAAATGGCATTCGTCTCTACAATCTTCCCAATGGAGACTGGGTGCCTTCTATTACTTCTGTCACTTCCTTTTATAACCGACAAATATTTGTTGATTGGCGTAAAAAAGTTGGTATTGAAGAAGCAAATCGTATTACTAAGAAAGCAACAACCCGTGGTACTGACTTTCATGAAGTGGCACAGGACTATCTACTGAATAAAGAACTTGATTGGAATAACTATCTTCCAGCATCTAAGTTTATGTTTCATCATTTGAAACCCGAACTTGATAAGATAAATAATATTCACGCTATTGAACGAACACTCTACTCTGAATACTTTGGATTGGCAGGTAGGGTTGATTGTATTGCTGAATACGATGGAGAACTAGCAGTCATAGACTTTAAAACATCTGAAAAGATCAAACCAGAAAAATGGATTGAGAACTACTTTGTTCAAGAAATGTTTTATGCTTCTGCATATTATGAAATGACTGGAATTCCTATTAAGAAGTTAATTACCTTGATGGTTACTCCTGGTGGTGAAGTGAAAGTATTTGACAAAAGAAACAAAGGGGATTATATTAAATTATTAGTACGTTATATTAAAGAATTTGTACATCACAATACTGGGTCAGATGGAAAATGAATTAGAAAAAGTTTTAGAAAATAAATTCTTTTGCCCATCTCGGTTTGCTCAAGAGATAGAATCTCTTGTTCAGACAAATGTAGATATGAACTACATTGATGCTATTGTTTATTTTTGTGAGCAGAACAACATTGATGTTGAATCTGTTCCGAAGTTAATTTCAAAGCCATTGAAAGAAAAAATTAAGTATGAAGCAATGGAATTAAACTTTTTAAAGAGGAGTTCCAGAGCGAAATTACCCCTTTGATGAATGATGCCTGTTGATGCCTATCGTTGTTATCTGTCTTTAAAGAATCACTTCACTAAAGACAGTTATGATTATCACAAGTATTGTGGTAAAAGTCGTGCGACCGTACAATCTTTTTATAAACGCAAAGATCGTTTTTGGTTTGAGAAAGTATCCAGACAAAAAACAGATCAAGAAGTAATTGATTTCTTTGTATCAAACTTCATTTCATGTACTGACCCAAGTAAATTATGGATTGGTGAAATGATGAGAGAAGGTGAAGAGAGATATGAAGCATGGAAGAAAAGAAATCAATCTCTCTCTTATGTCTTCAAAGAAGAAACTCAAAATTTATTTGAGAATCAAAAAGTAGATGATGCTTTTGATTGCTCCAAAGGTCATCCTCCCATTTTAAAAAAGTTCCTGAACGGGACAATTAGTATAGAAACTCTAGTAATCTATAACCAAATATTCCTGTTCGGTAAAAACTTTGATAAGAAACTGAAAGACCCAGTGTGGGAAACCGTCAGTATGAGAATAAAAAAATACAGCCCATTCCTAAATATTGATGTACCACATTATAAAAACATCTTAAAAAAAGTTGTTCTAGGAGACAAATGAGTTTTTTTAATTCTGAAGTTGTTCGTGCAGAGATGTCTGAGATAAGCGAACTTCAAGAAGAAGTCTATCAAAATGTATTTAAGTTTCCTGCGATGTCAAAGGATGATAAACTAAAACATGTAGAACTTCTTGAGAAACTTCTTGATAAACAAAAAGTTCTCTATACACGTTTAAGTTTGTCTGATGACCCAGAAGCAGTTGAAATGAAAAAACGTATTATTGAATCTGCGTCTATGATGGGTCTCCCACCAGATGTTGATATGAATATTATTTTAAATAACATGTCCAAAATGCTTGAGGTGATGAAGGAACAGATTGACAAAACTGGTTCCGACCTGTAGAATAACAAGGTACACACAAGCCAAATCCGTACAAATCCGAGGTAATCTAATGTCTTTTGCAGATCTTAAGAAGCAATCTTCTCTTGGTTCGCTGACTTCCAAACTGGTAAAGGAAGTAGAGAAGATGAGCAATACATCCAGTGGTGCTGATGAGCGTCTCTGGAAACCCGAAATGGACAAGACTGGTAATGGTTTTGCCATTATTCGTTTCCTTCCTGCCCCTGAAGGTGAAGAACTTCCTTGGGCAAAACTTTATACTCATGCCTTCCAAGGTCCTGGTGGTTGGTATATTGAAAACTCTCTGACTACAACAGGTCAGAAAGATCCTGTTTCCGAATACAACCGTGAACTTTGGAACAGTGGTAGTGAGAAGGATAAAGAAACTGTTCGTAAGCAGAAGCGTAAACTGTCTTACTACAGCAACATCTATGTTGTAAAGGATCCTGCTAATCCTGCCAACGAAGGTAAAGTCTTCCTGTTTAAGTATGGTAAGAAAATCTTTGATAAGGTTATGGAAGCCATGCAACCTGAGTTTGAGGATGAAACCCCTATCAATCCCTTTGACTTCTGGCAAGGTGCTAACTTCAAACTGAAGTTGGTCAAGAAAGATGGTTATTGGAACTATGATAAGTCCGAGTTTGATCGTGTCTCTCCTCTCCTGGAAGATGACGATGCTCTGGAAGCAGTTTGGAAGAAGCAATATTCTCTGACTGCTGTAACTGCTCCCGACCAGTTCAAGTCTTATGAGCAACTGGAAACTCGTCTGAAGATGGTTCTAGGTCAAAAGACTGCTCCTCGTCCTCGTCTGGATGAAGAGGTGGAAGACGAAGATAATGATCGCGGTTCTTATACTCCCGACTTTACTTCACGCCGTCCCGAACCTGAACTTCCTGTGGTAAGTTCTTCCAATGATGAAGATGAAGATGATGCTCTGTCTTACTTCCAGCGTCTTGCTGAAGAGTGAAGTATAATCAAATCTGCTTAACTCTTTTAGTTGTAGCAGCCTATCTGAATCTTCTATTCAAATAGTTTAATATTATCAGCACGTTTTAGGGTTTCGCTCACATACTGGGTGGAACCCTCTTTATATGCCATAATTTCTTCCATATCATTTAGGATGATACCAAGATATTCTTGCTTTAAGATAAAGATATTTCTTTTACCATCTTCAATATTGTCTTCGTACTCATAGTTGGTGACAGGTACTGTAATGTTTCTTGCGTCAATTTGGGTATCAGTTCCAACATCATAGAAAGAAACGGTGTAATTTGACTGTACTTCTAATCCCGCAGGTACAATTAAAAAATTATTAGAGTTTCTAACTTCTGTAGTTTCATAATGATGAATTCCATTATACAAAGTATCATAGTCTCCATACTTATCTAAAAGATAAGCATCAAAATTATTTTGTTCCATTGGCCATTCTGTTTGAATATTCAGAATGTTATTACACAAAAGAACTACCCAATCTAAAGAAGCATCGCCATAGACTTCAAACGCTACATTATCTGGTCTATCGTTTCCTACAATCTTATATTTTGTAAAGAAAGACAAGTCTTGAAAAATATCATCTCTTATCTTTCCTTTTTTAAATAGATTTTTTACCTTGATAAAATCACCAATCTTTGCGTCAGGTAATCTATTAACATAATCAACTTCTGGTAGATAACTGAAATACTTTGCCATTTTAGAAACCTATAAATGTGTCTTTGTTACCATCAATTTCAAAATATTCATCATCAAAGATAGGCTCAAGTTCTTGAAACTGTAATGATAATCTGTATGCTGTCATTGATCTATCATCATCGGATGTCCCACCATAAGTCATATATGTTCCATCTGGAGTATAATCAACAGAACAAGAAGTCAGGGCACATTCTTTAAAGGAGTTTAGATATGGATGTTGTTTTTGTCCTGCTGTCACATATGAAATAGCAAAGGTATGTGGTGCTTTTAAGAGTAAAGAAGTCTTACTTCTTTTCACTGACATAGACTGTTTAAATGCTCTAATAATTTGGCGAACCATTTTTGCTTCATCTTTACTTCTTGGATAAAATGAAAATGTAAAACCAAAAGTTCTCAATGATGGTCCATTAAATAGCAACTCTAGATTATTATTTCCTACTGCTCCGAAAGTTCTTGTTCCGACGTTAGCATTTAATGCTTTATCTAAAAATAATCTGGTTACCGCAGTTTGTAAGTCTCCACTTCCGGCAGCTGCCTGAAGATTTTCTCCTACTTGATTTGTCTTAGCAGCTGCTTCTTCAACTCCTCCGGTTAAAAATCCTTGAGCAATTTTAGATGCTTCGGCTTGGAGTTGATTTAATCTATCATCTTGCCATCCAGCAGTATTTCCATCACTAATTCCTGCTGGTATTGGAAGTGTAATTGTTCCTATTCTTGTAGATCCTTTTACAACTGGTATTCCACTTGATTCTAATGTGACTCTTCTTATCTTACTGCTACCAAATTCTCCTGTTTTACCTTTAGATAGATTGTCTTTTGATAATGATGGAGAGTATTCTAAAATTGTGAATCTTATGGTATCTTGAACTTCTGATTTTAAATTCAAAGGATACTTTAGATCATCTCTATATGCTCCAGCACCTGCTCTTGTATTATCTTTGTACTTATTTTCTTCTCCAAGTGCTTCAGACTGTTTTGGATTTAATCTACCACCTGTTTGACTATCCCCATCTTTATTCTGACCATCACCAGTTTGTGTTGGACTAGTTGCTTGATTTGCGTTTATTTTTGAGTTTGGATTTGCTTGATTATATGATTCTACTCCAGAATTTAAATTCCTTTGCATGGAATCTTTTAATTTCAATGTAGTTTGATCACTGTATCCTTGTAGTTGACCATTTGCTACTTCTTGGATACTATTATATTGTACTCTATTACCAGTTCCATCATCATATCGGTATGTTATTTTGCCATCATTCTGAACAGCATAACTTAATTTTTTTATCAAAGGATCTGTTGAATTTGAATCAATTGGTTTATAACCAGTTGTATTTGTAGTAGTAATTGTTGATAGCTTATTATTCCCATTAGCACTTTTCCATGCTGATGTGCCCCCAACATAGGTTACATCATTATCAAGTGTAGTTTTAGTCGTGTTCCAAACACCCATTAGACTTGTATTTTTAGTCTTTTATTTATTTAGACGGAACTTTCCATACTGGAGAGACATTAACTCATCAAGCTCATTATATTTTATGACATGAAGTTTCCCTGCTACTTCTTCCCAAGTATATTGTCTCCCTTGTCTCCAATGAAAATTGATACCTTTAAATCCCCATCTCTCTAAAGATGTACAAGCAATCAATGGATGTTGGTCATATTCAATATTTGGTGTCTTTGGATTGTATATAAATGTATAAAATTTTCCTGGTTCTGGATATAATACTTCTTCTTTAAAGATGTCCATAATGATCAACATGATTTCTTCTGGATCTTTGGTTCCAGATTGATCAATTCTTTTGAGAAGTTCTCTTGTTCTTGCGGTTCCTGTTTCTTTATATTGTCCGAAACCTTCTGCCATTACTTAATACCTAACTCTTCTTCTGTGATGATTTTAAACTCTATTAATCTGTCATCACAAAATTCTTTTGCTGCTTTCCACTTTGCTTGATTTACCTCATAGGTAACACACTCATGAATATATGATTTGGTAACTCTTGATTTTTTTATAGGTGGTTTTGTTTGTTTCTTTGGTTTAACTTCAACAACATATGTTTTAATTTGTCCAGTGCTTTCTTTCACCTTAATAAGAAAGTCTGGATAATATCTATGAACTCTTTTGTCAACTGGTGAGATGTAAGGAATATAAAACTCTTCACTACCCCACTCTACAATGTTCTCATTTAGATCACACCAATGACAAAACTTTCTCTCCCAACTACTGCGGCAAATAATATTGTTCGGATCTCCTTTATATTTTTTGGGATGAGATGGTTTGTATTTACTTTTGATACTTTCTGCCATACATAATATATAAGTCAAAAAGTATTTATAAATGCCCTCCTCAAAGAGCATTGCTGATATCAAATCAGCACTTTTAAATCCAGCAACAACATCTCATTTTGAAGTAGAAATTCCAAGGCCATCTGGTCTTTCTACAAGATATCTTATTGAAAATGGAGTAAAATTAAATCAAGATAAATTAAATCTTCTTTGCTCTGACGCTATACTTCCTGGATCTACTTTTGCTACTCATGATATTTCTGGGGATTACCATGGAACTATTCATCGCCATGCTTACAGAAGATTGTATGATGATAGAATTGATTTAAGTTTTTATGTTGATGCTGAAAATTATTTACCTATCAGATACTTTGAAACTTGGATGAAGTATATTTCTGGAGAACAAATCGCTGCTGCTGAATCTGGAAGACCAGGTGTTGCTGAAGAAAGATATTTTTATAGAATGAATTATCCAAATCTCTATATTTGTAACCAAGGATTAACTGTAACTAAATTTGAGAGAAGTAGTCTTGGTGGTGCTAAAGGAACCCCAGCATCCAGCTTAGTTTACAATTTTGTAAATGCTTTTCCAATAGCTTTACAATCTATGGCAGTGTCCTATGATAGTTCTTCTTTATTAAAATGTACAGTGTCATTTTCGTACATCAGATATTATGTAGCACCAGGATCTCCAACAGCAGAACCTACACAAACCAATCCAACACAACAAGCAGCTTTAAATCAGGTAGCCACGAACCTTTCTGGAACTGGTGCGTTGGCAACTTCTGGAACTGGACTCAATATTGGTGGTATTCCCACTTCATCAGCAAATGCTTCTGGAAATACTGTTTCTGGGTTTACTGTTGGAGCGAACTCAAATATTGCTTAATAAATAATCACATCTGAAATTTCTATAGGTTATTATGCCATTACCAAAGATTTCTACGCCAACTTATGAACTTGAGTTGCCATCATCAGGACAGACAATTAGATACAGACCATTTCTAGTTAAAGAAGAAAAGTTATTAGTAATTGCTTTAGAGAGCGAAGATACAAAGCAAATTACTAATGCTATTAAAGCAGTAATTAAAAACTGTATTTCTACAAAAGATATTAAAGTAGAAACTTTACCAACTTTTGATATTGAATATTTGTTTTTGAATATTAGAGGAAAGTCTGTTGGTGAAGAGGTTGAAGTTAATATCATTTGTCCAGATGATGGTGAAACTAATGTGACCGTTAGTATTAATCTGGATGATATACAAGTTCAAAAGAATGAAGAGCATACAAACAAAATTAAAGTTGATGGTAATATTATGATGGAAATGAAGTATCCATCACTTGAGCAGTTTATTAAAAATAACTTTGACTTTAATAATGAAAATGCGATGGAACAATCTTTTGATTTGATTTCATCTTGTATTGATAAAATTTATACTGAAGATGAAGTATGGTCTGCTGCAGATGTAACTAAAAAGGAACTTACCGAGTTCTTGGAGTCTATGAATTCTTCTCAGTTTAAAGATATTGAGAAGTTCTTTGAGTCAATGCCTAAACTTTCTCATAAGATTGCGGTTACCAATCCAAAAACTAAAGTAGAAAGTGAAGTTGTTCTTGAGGGCTTAGCATCTTTTTTCGCGTAGCAATGGTCCATATGGACCTTGAAAATTATTTCAGACTCAACTTTGCCTTGATACAGTACCATAAATATTCATTATGGGAAATTGAAAATATGATACCTTGGGAAAGGGATGTGTATGTTGGGTTATTACAACAACATCTTGAAGAGGAGCAATTGAAACAGCAGCAACAAAAGTCAAGTTTCTAATAGTTTGGTAGAATGGCAGTCAATCAACAGAAATTTTTGCCCAGAAGAACCACAGTTCAATCTGCTGCTGTCGCTCCACAACAACAGCTGGTTGCTGCCCCTGCCGATACTGCTGCTCTTCAAGATATATCAAAGTCTTTAACGAGAATTATACAACTTCTTACTCAACAGAATACTCAGGTCACAAAAGAAGTTAATCAGGAAAAAAAGAATCAAGAAGTTGCTAGAAGAAAGAAGATAGAATTAGGATTAGAAGGGGCATTTAATGCGGTTAAAAATACTGCTCAAGAAGTGATTGCTCCTGTAAAAAGTATATTAGATCAGATTATTCAGTTCTTTGTTACTTTATTTTTAGGAAAGGCATTACTAAACTTAATTAATTGGTTTGCGAATCCGGAGAATCAAAGTAAGGTTCGTTCAATTGCCAGATTCTTAAAAGACTGGTGGCCTTCTTTAATTGCTGGATACATTTTATTTGGAACGGGTTTTGGTAGAGTTGTAAGAAGTCTTGCTAAAGTAGCAATAGCAGGAACAGCAAGACTTGTTGTTATTGCTGCCAGACTAGCAAAAGCAATTGCTACAGGGAAAGGTCTCAAAGGTATTGGTCAAGCACTTGGATCTGGTGGAGGTGGTGGAAAGCTTGGTTTAGTTAAACTTGGTTTGGGTGCCGTTGCCACAGTTGGAGCTGGGATGGCAATCAATAAGTTTATGGGTGGTGATGAACAAGCACCACAACTTGATGTTCCAGAGGCACCAGCAGTCCCTTCAATGGGTGCTTTTGGTGGTGGATTTGCTGATTTAAAAACTATATTTGCTGCTAACGGTGGAGCAATATCTTCTCAAGTAAGTCCATTTACATCTTTCTTTGGATCTGGTGGTCTTGCTAGTTTGATGGCAGGAGTGAATGGTGTAGTATCTGGACCCAAAGGAATTGATAGAGTTCCAGCAATGCTTACCGATGGTGAGTTTGTAATGTCTCGTGGAGCCGTTCAGAAGTTTGGTGTGGGTGCGTTGGAGGCAATGAACGCCGCTGGTGGTGGAACTAATCGCCCTCGTGTTGTTAGTCAGAGAGTTTATGCTGCTGGTGGAGGATTGATTGGAAGTGATCCTTCTGAAGGAAATATGGCATATCAAGATCCAGTTCTTTCAGATACAAAGAGGATATCAACTGAAGATAGATTGAAAAGAATAGAAGAACAGATGAAAGTCCAAAGAAGACTTGCTTCTGGTTCTGGTATTCAAACTGCTGCTGGTATGGGATTTGGGACAACATATCAAGGAAGAAAGTCTATTCTTGTTAAAGGTGGCACACAAAAACTAGGTGCTGGAACTGGATATGATGCTATCACAGTTCCAAAAATAAATGTTGGTGGAATGGAATACTTTGCCCAAAAGAGAGGGAAGGATATAATATACTCTTCAAATTTTGCTAGTGGCTTATCTGGTCAAGTTGATAAGTATGGTGCCAGAAGCAGAGGATATAGTGGAGCAGGATCTGGTCTTATTGGTGGGTCAGGATTAAAAGATTTTGATAAGAAGAATCTTCCAAAGACAAAAATTATGATGGGTCCAGACGGTCCATTCGTTGCTTACTTAACTTTTAAAGGTGGAGAACCAACATATCAGAGAGCGACTCAAAGAAATAAAGGTATGATGGAGTCTCTTGCTGACTTCTTTGATCCAAAGGGTGCTAAAGGTAGGGAGGAAACTCTTAACGCAAGAACAATGCGTACTACTGCTATTGGCGATTTGGAAGATATGAGACGCCGTGGCATGACAGAAGATAATATTAAAAAGATGTTGAATGAACGTCTTGGTCCTAATGGTTATGCTAGAGCCACAAATGATTTAAAGGCAAAGCAAAATAAAGCAGCCATACTCAATAGAGAAACAACCAAATCTAAACCAGGAGAATCTGCTGCCGATGCTAAAATCAGAGGTGGAGCAATAGAAGATACTCGTAGAGGTGGTATTTTTGGTCAGGCATGGCGTACTGGCGTTAGAATGTTTGGTACAAATAAAGATATTGAAAGAGTTGATGCGGCAGATAAAGCATCCGAAGCTAGAATAAAACAAAGAGTTGCTGCTTCTCAAGGAAGATACTATTCATCATCTGATGGTAAGTATTATAAAGATTATGCTGCAGCAGAATCTGCAAGAAAAGCAAGAGTAGCAAAATTGGGAACAAATAAACCATCACAAAAACCAATTACTCCAACACCAAAACCACCACCAAAGGTGGTGGCAGCACCATCATCTACTCGTAGAGGGCAAGGTGGTACATCAGGAGCTAACGCAAAACCATCAGTCCCACAATTCCCAGCTTCAAAACCAAATAAGAAGACTTCTAAATTCCTTGGGATTTTTTGATAGATGGCAAAAATAGTTTCTCCTTTAACTGGAACTTTAAAATCTATAAAGTCGCAGTTTATCAGTAAAGAGAAACTGTTGAAGTCTTCTTTGAAAGTTCAGCAGAAAAGATCTGAAGATAAAAGGAAGAATTCTGAAAGAGAAAGATTTATTAATTATGAAAAAGTTCTAGAGAGACCTCTAGCAGTTTTAGGAAAACCTATAAAGTCTATTACAAAAAGACTTGGGTTTCTTGATGCTTTGAAAAATTTTATAGTTAATGTTCTACTAGGGTTCTTTGCTTTAAGATTACTTAAATATCTTCCTCAATTAAAAGAAGTCTTTATTACTATTCTAAAAGCAGGAAACTTTATAATAGAAATTAGTGGAAAAATATTAGATGGTCTGGTGACATTTGTTGACCGTGGATATGCTGCGTATGACCACGCCAGAAAAATAGTAGGTAAGATTGGAGGTGAAGCGGCTATTGAGAGTATGGATAAACTCTCAAGTCAAATGAATTCTGTTATGAATTCAATCTTTATCGCTGGAATGTTATTCAGTGATTTTGGTGGAGTTGGTCAAGGTGGGGGAGTTGCTAAGAAAGCAATTGATGCTAGTGTTGATACAGTCAAGAATGTCCTTACAGAACAAGCAGGGCAGCAGGTAGCAAAGCAAGCAGCAAGAGCAGCAGTAGGTCCTCTTGGAGCAGCTGGAATAGTATTAGGAACTGGACTACTCGCTTCTGCTATCGGTGAAGGTGCCTACCAAGTAAAGAAACTTGGTACAGGATTACAGGGATGGTTATCTGGGAAGATGAACGAATCCTCCCAAGATAAAAATCCTCTTACTAGATTTCTAAAGAAAGGATTCTATGGATGGTTAAGCACATCTCTTGGTCCAGCAATTTGGATATTAAATGGAACAGGAGTGTTGTTTGATATTGTTGGTGCTCCATTTAGATATGGAGTTGAATTAATTCGTGCTGCGTTTATGAAGTTAAATGATGATGCTAAAGGTCTTGCTCAACAAAGAAAAAACCTTGGTAAGTTTGATGCTAGAATTCGTGATGGAATAAGAGAAAATTTTTCCATTCTTTCTCCTCTGTTTAAGTTTATGGGAATGAAAGGAGTTTCCCAAAAGTTAGAAACTCCTGGATCTTTTGGTAGTTTGTATGGTGAGCAAGCAGTTAAAGATATGGGATATTATGGTGGAGGTAAAGTAAAGGTTGGAAAGTATGCTTCTGGTGGTCCTGTTTCAATTCAAAGAACAGAAGTAAAGGATGTTGATATACCAAGAACAGATGTATCAAGGTTTTCTCCACTGAGTATTGGATCTTTGGTTGGTGGAGTTGATGCTTTCTCTAAAGTTTTTCCCTATGTTGATGATAAATCAAGAATGAATCGTTATTCTTATATGAAAGATTCGCATCAAACAATTCAATCTATTCCCAATGTTGGTGCGATATTATCTTTAGCATCCAAATCATTACTGGGGGATAAAGTTACTGGAGATGATTATGATTCTGCTGCTAATGAATTAAGTTCCTTTATGTTTAAAGGGTTGAGTGAAACAGATCCAACCATTGCTCAATCTCTATTTTCTGTTATGGATACAATGATATTTACTAAATTTATGTCATTGTTTTTGATGAAGTCTATGAAGGAACAGATTTCTGGAATTGTTAATTTGTTGAGAGTTCAAGTTGGATTAGCTCCAGTTCCAGGAGATCCATCAAACTCTGAAGCAGATCCATGTGCTACTGCTTGCGATACTGGACCATCTGCTGCTGGAGCAGCGGTCTATGGGGATGCTACTGATAAGGCAATTCTTGATTTGATTTCTTCCGTTGAGGCTCAAAGTTATGACACTATGAATGTATCACGAGGAGCAACACCGGGAAAACCAACTCAAATGACTGTTGATTGGTTGGAGGCAAATGCTAGAGGTGCTATTGGTAGATATCAACATATGCCAGGATATTTTAAGGAACGTGTGATTGCTGCCGGATTTAAAGGTAGTGATAGATTTACTCCAGAGGTTCAGGACAGAACTACATTACATTTCTTATATACATCTCATAGTTATAGGCAATGGAGAAATGGTCAAATAAGTGATGAAGCATTTGGAAATAAGCTTTCTGCGACTTGGAGAGGTCTTCCTCATAGTAGTGGTGGAACTTATCCTGACGAACATGCTGGTAGAAACAAAGCTCATATGTCAAGACCTGCTTTTATGACGAGGTTGGCACAGATAAGAGCAGGAGCGGGAACAGGAAGTGCGTCAATGGCAAAGATAGCACCAGGATCTCCCGCTGCTAATGTTGATTCTTGTATCTGTGACCCAAGTGTTCCTGATGGAGATCCTGGACAAATTGGGGGAGACCCAGGACCAGGTGGAGGAACCTTAAGATTTGGTAGAACTGGTAGTATGAGTGTTGCTGCTGGATGGGCACACGCTCACTTTGATACTGTTAATGGAACACCTCAGAATGTTATTATAAATGATACTGTTCCTCTGCTCAAAAAGATGGCATCTTCTGGATTAAAACCAGAATTGTTTGATACCACTCCCATCTTGGCTGGAAAGGATAATAATTACTATATTGATCTAATCAAAAAAGGAATAACTCTACATACTCATCGCCCTGGACCAAGATTTGACGTTAATATGCCAGGATTTCCTTTGGTTCCTTTTCCCTTGAAGGATGTTAGATATACTCCAAATGAAGGACAAGGTGTTAATGCTCTAGTTCCTGGGTCTGGAAAAACTGCTCTATTCCACTTGGGAAATAATCCAACAACAGGAAAATATTCATCATCTAGACAATCTGGTGGTCCAACATTTACTGGTGGTATTAGATTACTACACCAAGGTGAATATGTAATTGATAAAGATTCTGTTGATTTGTTTGGTGGAGTTTCTTTCTATCATATGATTAATGGTGTTGAGAATAAAAAACAAAGAGCACAAAAGTCTTCAAGTCTAATACAGCACTTAAGTAAATATACCGGAAGAAAGATTGATCAAAGACCAACTATAATAGTTGAGAGTCCTGAAGATATCATTGTATCATCTCCTCCGATTTATGTTCCATCTGGTTCTGGTGGATCTGGATCTTCAGGCGGAGAGAGTGATTGGGAATATGATAACCTGGAGTTGAGGTAAGGTATGGCATACAAAGAACTCAAGAATCCAACTACTACAATCATCAAGAAGCAAGTAATTCGTGTTGAAAAACTTGTTGGTCAAAAAAATAAGTTTAAAGGTGTTGCCTTTAAAGAAAAGATAAAACTTCAAGAAGTAAAAAATAGAAGAAAGAAAGAAGAAAAAATAGAAGCAAATGGAAAAGAAAAACTAGTATCAAATAAGATACCTACACCAAAACTTGGATTTCTTGACGTTATAAAAAACTTTTTATTCTCTGTTTTATTTGGAGCACTAACTCTTAAACTTTTACCTCACTTACCAAAACTCAAAGGTTTATTAATTACCACCTTAAAGATTGGTAATTTTGGAATTGAGTTTGCTGGAACAATCTTGAATGCGATGGCAACCTTTGTTGATAAAGCGTATCAGATAATTGATTTTGGTAAACAGCAAGCAAAACTTCTAGGTGGAGATACTGGTGTAGCCAACTACGAAAAGATGCTTGGGTTGGCAAACAAAGTAATGAACTCCATGCTCATTGCTGGTATGTTGTTCTCTGATTTGATTGTTAGCGACTCTAGATCCAGTGCCGCACAGCAAGCAACAGAATTTGTAAAAGATAGAGTTGTTCAACAAGCAGGACAAAGAGCAGCTCAGCAGGCAGTTATTCGCGGAACAACTCAAATCTCTGCTCGTGCTGCTGCTGGAATCGTTGCTGGTGTTGGATTACTTTCGTCAGCATTAGGTGAAGGTGCTTTCCAATTAAGAAAGTTTACTACAAAGGTTGAGAAGGATGCTTATAAGGGATTAAATGATGCTCAAAATGATCCAAATCCATTTACAAGATTTATAAAAACTGCTTTTTATAATGCTGTAGCAATCCCTGGAATGAGATTTTATAATTTCTTGTTGAATGGTGTTGGTACGCTACTGGATGTTGTTGGAGCACCGTTCAGATATGCTATTGAGTTGATTAATTATGGAGTTATGTTCCTTACTGATGACCAGGAGGGAATGAAAAACCAGAGAGAAAATCTTGGTAAATTTGATGCTAGAATCAGAGAGCAGATTAGAGAGATAGTTAATACTCTTAGCTTCGGAACTATTGCTAAAAACAAAGGTTCTTTTGGAAGTTTGTTTGGCGATCAAGCAGTTAGGTCAATGGGTTATGCCTCTGGTGGTCAAGTAACCAGGGCAGGAGAATTAGTTGGTGGTGTTATTGGAAGAACAGAAGTCAAGAAATCAATAGCAAGAACAATTGAAATACCATTATCTCCTCTTATTCCTGGAGATGATGTAAGTGGATTAGAACAATATCACAGTCCACTTACAAATAAACCAAGCGGATATTCAAATATTGAAACATTTTTTCCACATCCACAAAATCCAAGATATGTTGATCCTTATTATTATCTAACGCAGTCCTATAAAATTGCTTCATCTGCTAGATTTTTAAAACCATTTCTACAGATGCCAATCAAAATGATAATGGGCGATAGTTCATCAACTAGCGATACAATTTCTCTGGCAGCAGCAGTTAATAATTTATTCAATAAAATTCTTTCTAATGTTTTTGTTCCGGGAAAGAAAAAAACATTGGCGGACGAAATTGGACCAATCAATATCTTAAGTTGGGCAACAAGAAAATTACAAACTATAATGATGGGTCCGATTGAAGAATTAAGAGAAGCATTAAAGTATCAATTTACTTTGAAATCTGGAACTGGTGGCGCGGCAGTTTCGCCATCAGCTCAGAAAGGTCCAGGTGCTGGTGAAAATCCTTTAGCACAATTTGGAGGTGAAGCTCAGTTTGTAATTGGTGATAGCATTGCTCACGGATTCGCTGGGAGAAGTGGTAGTGGAAATGATACTAGTGACTCACAAGTTGGTCGCAGCGCAGCAAATGTTTTAAAAATTCTACAATCAAAGAGAGATTCTTTGAGAGGAATGTTGATTGATTTATCTACGGGTATTGCCAATTCTCCTAGTGACTTTGCTTCGGTTGAAGCACAACTATCATATCTGAAGTCTATCGGAGCAAGAGTTCGTATTCTTGGTGTTGGTAATCCTTTTAGTAAATCTAATGGTGGAATAAATGAAAAACTTGCTCAAATGGCAAGCAAGTATGGATTTTATTTTTATGGTGGATATAAAGGAACTTCCGATGGTGTTCATGCTACTCCACAGGATTATTCTGATATTCGCTCAAAGAGAGATCAAGAAACTTCAGCATCTGGAAAAGAAGACCTTTCTGGTATAAAAGGAAAAGGAAGTGCGATATACCTACACTGGACTGCTGGAAGTTATGGTGGAGTTTCTAGCAATTACCATACTACAATCACTGGTGATGGTAAGATTAATAGAACAACTCCATATGATAAGTTTAATGTTGGACACACTTATCGTAGAAATTCAAATGCTGTAGGTTTAAGTGTTGCTGCGATGGGAGGAAGTCCCGATCCATGGTCAATCCCAGTAAAACCAATTCAATATCAAAAGATGGCAGAAGAGGCTGCTAGAATAGCAAAGGCATGGGGATGGTCTGCTTCTGATATTAATATCAAAAATGTAATGACTCATGCTGAGGCTGGAGCAAATAAAGATGGAAATAGAAGACACGAAAATTATGGTCCAAGAGCCTGGGGGGGAACGGGAGAGCGTTGGGATTTATATCAATTGTATAAGGGAGACAGTCCTGGATCTGGTGGAGACAAAATTCGTTCTATGATTAAAGGTATGATGTTTGAAGGTGGTTATATTGAAGAGACTGGAGACTATCTAACTCACCCAGGAGAATATGTAATTGATGCTGACTCTGTAAAATTATTTGGAATAAACTTTTATAATATTATTAACAAAACAGAAACAATAGGACAGAGAAGAAGAGCATCTGAAAATCTTATCTCTATTTTAAGTCAATACACTGAAGATGGATTCCCAGAAACAGAAGACGATTATACTTATCAAGCACCACAATCTCAAGTAGTTGTTATGCCTCCAGAAATTGTTTCTGTTGGATCTGGAGGTGGTGGATATTCCTCTGATGAAAATGATGATCCATCTATGGACTTTGTAGAACTTAGGTAAATAGTAATACGAAAAGTTTAAGCAATGGCTAATACTCCAATCACTGCGGCACAATCTAAAGACTTTGACATTAAAAAATGTTTAGTATATTCTAACGACCAGAAGACGCAAGCTGATATTGGAAATCTGATTACTGATTTATATTACTATGAGGATGTTTTAAGTCCTTGTATAAAAGTTGATTTGATGTTTGCTGACACCGCAACAATTGAAAAGAATGATGATCTTAAAACTGTTATAGATGCTTTACAACTAGTTGGAACAGAGAAAGTTGAAATTAAACTGACAGATCCTAATGAGAAAGAAATATCAGTAACTGTTTATTCTGATTTTATATCTGCTCCCGCAAAACAGCCTAGAAAATCTTTGGTGACTATAAATCTAGTCTCAAAAGAAATGATATTTAATTATAAAACATCTGTTAATTATAGATTGGATGGATTAATATCTGACCATGTAGAAAAGATACTGAAGGATACTTTAAAGACTGAGAAAAAATTAGATATAGAAAAAACAATTGAACCTTTTAATTATACTGGCATTAATATGAGACCATTTGCTACTATTTTAACTTTAGCAAAAAAAGCAATTCCTGCTACAGCAAATTCAAAAGGAAATACTGCTGGATTCTTTTTCTTTGAAACTTCTGATGGATTTAAATTCAAATCTGTTGAGGGTCTGTTATCTGAAAATGAACCTGGTGGAGGTAAGAAAAAGTATAAAAGTTTAGTCTATAATGAGACGCCTGATGGAAGAGGATTGGATATTCCTCCAGAGTATGATGGAAAAATATTAGAGTATAATCTGGGAACTACGGCAGGAAGTGTACAGTCAAAATTACAGATTGGCACTTACTCTACAAGAACTGTATTGTTTGACCCATTCAATTGTTTTTATGAAGTTGTGAATCCAAATACTCAAGGTGGAAATTTGGGTTCTGAACAGAAACTTCAGAAAGCTGGTAAAGATTTGCCAAAGTATAATAAAGAATTTAATGTTGATGGAAAAGATCAAGACTATACTAGAACTCAGTATATGTTAATTGATACTGGTACTCTACCTACAGGAAGTACAAAACAACAATTACAAAAATCAAAAGAAAAGAACTTTGATCCAAAAAATATTTTGAATCAGTCTACGATGAGATATAATCAATTCTTCTCATCTACTTTAGAAATCACTATTACTGGAGACTTTAGTTTACATGCTGGTGATTATATCTTTATAGATTCTCCGCCAACTAATTCTAAAGATAAAAATTCTATGGATAAACAACTTGGTGGATATTATGTGATTTCAAAGTTGTGTCATTATATCAGCCCAAGAACAGGTGGATATACAAAGTTGACTCTGTGTAGAGATTCTATTGGAAGAAAAGGATCTCCAAATCCAATCTAAATAATTAAGATTATAATACGCACTAATATGGAAAGCGTAGAAAAGCACATAGAGCACGACAAGAAAATTCTTGACGATCCTCTTGTATCTTCTCAAGCAAGAAGACATACAGAAGAAGAACTTAAAGCATTAGAGAGATGGGTTGAGACACATCCAGAAGACCATCATGACCCCACCGGTCTTGAACTGTATTGTAATGATAATCCAAACGCATTAGAATGTAGAGTGTATGAAGACTGATGAGTGAAGGAACATTATTTAATCCAGGATTCTTAGGAGCAAGTTTTAATTGGTGGATCGGACAGATTGCCGATGATTCTACCTGGAGAGATAATATCGTTCCTGGAAAGTTTGAAGATAAAAAATCTATTCCTGGATGGGGGAGAAGATATAAAGTAAGAATTATTGGTCTTCATGATCAAGAAGAAGAAACAATTAATTCTGAAGAACTTCCTTGGGCTCAGGTTATGTACCCCATCACCGCTGGTGGTGGGCAAACAAACTCAGCACAAACTCCAAACCTTCGTCAGGGTAATTTTGTATTTGGATTTTTTCTTGATGGACAAGAACAGCAAGTTCCTGTCATTATGGGAGTTCTTGGAAATAATGCTCAGACAGAACTTAAAAGAAAAACTGGATTCAGTGGCGGAAAAAATTATACTCCACAAAGTGGATACGCAAAAACAAAAGAAGCAAAAACAGGAACAACAAAAGAGACCGCTCCTGATGAAGGTCTTGTAGTATCTCAGGGAAAGACCCCAACAAAAGAAGATCCTGATGCTGTTCATAGAACTAGTGCTGGAGATGTTAAGAGAGAAGAAAAGTTACAAGAAAAAATACCTTTACTCAAACCAGATGATACTACTAATTCTGCGATTAAAGGAATACAAACAGTTCTTGATAACCTGTCTCAGAAAATTAATAAGTACCTGAATGCGATTACAAGTTACATTGATGCTGTTTCAAATGTAATTACTGATTTAGAAAAACTTGTTTCTGATGCTGCATGTGAAATAGCAAAATACATGAAGATTCTTTTTGATAAAATAATGCAGTATGTGCTTAAGATACTCAATAAAGAACTTACAAAAGCAGTTTCATCCACTCCAGCTTCTTATAGATACTTGTTTGGAGATGTTAAAGAGATTTTAACCGAATTAATTTTATGTTTATATAATAAAATTATTGAGAAACTTTGTGACTTGATAAGGGGAATCCTTGATAAATTATTTAAACCAAAAGAACTTCAATCCATTGGTGCGGCTGGATTAGATTCTTGCCAAAAAACACCTAATGTTCCTATGTGTTATGCGGAAGATATTGTCGGTCAAATTATTGCTCATAATAAAGATGAAATTGATGATGCAAATAATGCTATTTTAGATAATGTAAATGCATTTTTGGGAGATATTCAAAGTCAGGTTGCTGGAGTTTCTGATTCTCTATCAGGTATTGCTTCTCAAATTGGTGGTATTAATGGAAGTTTAACTTCAGCACTTTCCTTTGTAAATATTTCTATTAATATTTTTGGATGCGAACTTAAACCAAATGTTGCTGTATCAGATTATTATACCTTTGCTAAAGGTGGAGCAGCAACTCCAGATTCTGAACAACCAAGTGCAGCCGCTACTGATAATGCAGCACAAAAACAATCAACTGTGGCATCAGTATCCGAAGTTCCATACGCAGAACCATCAAAAGCAACTCAGAATGTAGTTCTCAGTGATGCTAGAACCACCGACCAAATTGTTTCTTCAACCTCTGGAATAGCATAATAAATATCCTTATGACAAGAAAGTATAACAGATACAGAAAGCATGTCATTTAATATATTTGGATCTGCATCAAGAGATGATATTAGGGTTGGTTACATATCAACTACTAGAGGTTTTGTTGATGGAGTTTCTGTGTGTCGAGCAAATGACTATGCTAAAAAAAATCCTGGAACTCAATTTGTTTTTAAAACACGAGACGAAATTAAATATCTTAGTATAAATGAAATTAATACATTAAATCCTGATGATCTTTTGCCAAAAAGTTCAAAAGATTGTCCTGGAATTGAATTAGAATCTGATTGTGGACCTTCTAAGGTTTACTTTTATGGTGGCGGAGGAGTAGGAGCAAAAGCAAATCCCATCATCGGTCAAGATGGATCTCTCCTTGCTGTAGATCTTGTTTCTGGAGGATTTGGGTATCAATATGCTCCAATTACTGAAGTAAAAGATAATTGTGGAATTGGAGCAGGTGTTGTTGTTCGTTCTATTCTTGGTGAGGTTGTAGAGACTGTAGAATATTATGACCAAGAAGATGACTTTGAAGATTATGAGATTTGTTTGCCAACCGATGCTGGATATGGCAGAATCTATTCTGCGGATGGAAAAGATATTGGTGAGTGGGACCCAACTCTTTATGCTAATCTATCTAAAGATCCTATTCGTCTTGAGATACAAAAGTATCAAAAATTCTTAACTTCTCTTCGTGGTGGTTCTAGAATCAATCAATCTGATAATACGATTAAAAAATGGTGGACAACTAGAACTGAATCTCCAATATCAGTAAAATCTTCTACAAGAATCACTAGAGTTAAGCATGATGTTAGACATCCAGGGTGGGGTGGAGAGTATGCTCAAGGAAGTCTGCTTAAAGAGGAAACCTTTAAGATTTTTACTTCTGGTGGTGGTGCCAAAAAAGGAGGAAATAATCTAGCTTTTAATTTCATTACAGAAGACAAATCACATGCCTTTAAAATTAGAGCAAGTGATTTTAAAAATAATCAGACTGGACAGGAAGTTAGAATAAAAGTAAAACCAAATACAGTTTATCTTGTATCATCGGAGGGACAGTATAAGGGAGCTGGTAGTGAGATTGGAATTGTTGAAGGATTGGGCAAAAAACCAAAAGAAGTTAATACCAAAACAAAAGAAGAACTTTCTGGAAAATCTATTTTTGCTGACTTCTTAAATACCGCAAATGATAATGATGACTTACAAGCAGAAGCTGGCATTGGTAAGTTTTCTGCTACAAGAATTGGTGCTCAAAAGGGAAGAAGCACTTATAATGTAAAGTATGTATTTAATGATAACTCGGTATACAAACCAGAAGTTTTTGAAGACAGCTTCATGAATAATAATGCTGTATCTCCAGTTCCCCCTTCAAATGTTCCCGGAACTGATTTTGCTGGTATTCCATTTGTTATGGAATGGCAAAAAGATTTCCCATATTCGGGAGAGTATACCTTTAAAGGTATGGGAGATAACATAGCAAAAATATATCTTGATAATGAACTTTTATTTACAACAACAGAATTTAGAAAAGATCAACCGCCAAGTAAAGTAAAGAAAACTGTTAAAGAAGGAGTCCATAGAATTAAAGTTGATTTATATAATGTTCCAATTACTGAAAAAGTTATAAAACAAAATCCTGCTGGATTGATTGATGTTGACTTCAAAGTTTTTGGTCAAGGCAAAAAGACTGGAACGCTAAAGTTTGCCTTTACTTCTGAAGATGGATCGCATTCATTTACATTAAAGGGGAATGAAAAAAGCAAGCAAAGTAGAAATGAAACGATTAAAGTAAAACCCAATATAAAGTATAAAGTCGTTGCGATATCTACAAGAGGTGAGATTGAGCAGGGGATTATTCAAAATGGCAAGAAAAATAAAGAAGGGGGTATAGGATCTTCAAGTAAAATATTTGCAGATTATATAGCATCAGCAAATGATAATGATGACATACAAATTACTGCAGGATCTGGAAATTTTGAATCTAAAAATAAAAGAACCGCAAAAGGTGGTAGAAGAAGCACTTATGACCTAACGTTCATAGTGGGAGGAGAATCAAACACCGCATCTTTCTACGAAGAAGAAATTATTTCTCCCAAATCATGGATAGAAAACCCAATGGGAGTTGCTCTTGTTATTGATGCTCCCCTCCCACCAGTCCCTCAAGAGCCAATCGTAGAGCAAGAAGGTAGATGTCCAAGAAATCCAATTTGGTCAACTAGATTTCCTGGTGCTGCTAATAAATGGTATCCTGTTAATTTTTCTAGTCTTAAAACAGTTACTGAAACTACTGAAACTACAACGACATCATCCTCTAATACACAAGAAGTTGAATTTACGATTTATGGACAAGGTGCATTTAAAGATCTTTCGTTTGTGTTTACTGCAGTAACTGGAAGTCATACTTTTACACTAAATGGCGCTGAAAAAAATAAAAAAACTAGAACGGAAAAAATAAAAATATTAAAAAATACAAATTATGTTGTCTATGCTAAGGAAGATTCTAAAAAATATACGTCTGTAGAGCAAGGTTTAATTAAAGGTGGAACAAAAGCAAAAGAAAAAGGTATTGGAGAATCTAAAAAGATTTTTGCTGATTATACTTCTACGAAGAATGATAATGATGATATTCAAGTTACTGCCTCTATTGGAACTTTTAAGAGTTCAAATAAAAGAACTATTCCTAATAGCAAAAGAAACACTTATGATTTAACTTTTAGGTTAGATTCTGCTCCAGGAGTAGAACCACAGACGACCACGGAAACAAAAACATATCAAGTTTCTGGTTGGAGTCAGTTTATGAATCGCTATGCCATCTCTCCAGTTATTCCTATATCAGAAAATGGATCTGATGGTGGTGGTATTGTTTATAAGAATTCTTGGAATCTTGATATTCCTTATGATGGATTCTATGCTTTGAGAGGAACTGTAGATAATGGTGGTAGAATTCTTATTGATGGAAAGGAAATAGCGAGAGGTGGTGGACTGAGTTTCAAAGGAGGATCATCTGGAAAACTTGATGGATTTGGAACGGAAAGTCCTCAGACAACTAAGGTATTTTTAACAAAAGGAATGCATTCTATTGAAGTTGAAGTTGAAAATGAAAAAACAGAAATATTTTCTAAGGTAGATCAAAAAGTTTTTAATACTTCTGATTGGGTTGTTTCACACACAATATCCACTGCTACTTCTACGTCCAAGATAAAAGCAAAATTTGTTCAAAAAGGAAAACAATTTTATTTGGATGTTACTGGAAATGGGTCTGGTGAAATTGAATTTGTTATGGAGGTTGATGATGCCCCTTATATTGCTGGTCTTGCTGCAAAAGAAGTTATCTTGCCTAGTGATGGAGATAAGATTAAATTCAAAAGATCGGTCCCATCTTTTCCTGCCGGCACCACAAATGATCCAAATATATTACGCATACAAGAATCTGCTATTCCCCAAAAGGAAACTATTAAAAAGTCCGGTAAGTTTACCGCAGGTAAAACCTATGGTCCTATTGAAATCATAGGTGCTGCTGCTGGTGCAAGAGGTCCTATTCTAAATTCTAGTAATAGATTAGGTATTCGTGATGCTGATGGCGATGATGAAAATATTAAAATAATAATCTCTAATATAGGAAATGTGCAAGGGTCAACAAAAACAACAACAAGTGGTGGATTGTCTAGTGGAACTGTGAAAGATGGAGTATCCTATTCTGGTCCTGTTCTTGCTAGTTACAGAAATGGTTCTTTAGGTCCTTTCTTAACACCTTCCTTCTCTAATGTTGAAGATTATCGCACAAATTATCAAGATAAAACTTGGACATTAACTTGGAATAATGTTGATTTTCCTGTTGACGGTCAATACACATTAAGAGCAGAAGCTGATGACTATGTGATTGTAAGAGTTGATGGGATAGAAGTTGGAGTAGCAAGAGTATTTGAAGGAGTGAGAACTTTTAATTTTAATGTTACTAAAGGAAAAAGAACTGTTGAAATGGAGTTGTATAATACACATACATCCAATCAAGCTACTTTTGATAGTAATCCTACAGTTTTTAATGCTATCATTACAGTTCCTGTTGATCAATCAACTGGACTATCAAGACCATGGACAATAAATCCTGTTGGTATATCTGCCATTCTTATTCCACCACCCTGCCCAAAAAGAATTAGAGGAAAAGGTGTAATTAAAGAGGTTATTGTTGATGATCCAGGAAATGGTAATCCATCTCTTCCAAATAATGTTCCCCCATCAGGTGGTCGATCGTATCCAGTCACATTGAGATTAAAATCAGTCATTGTAGAAAATCCTGGTATAAATCATAATTGTGGAGTGGATGAAATACAAATTACTCCAAGTAATGGGGCAGTTTTAAGTTATGATTGTGACAGTTTTGGTAGGATTAAATCTGTAAATGTTTTAGATCCCGGTCTTGGATTTACAACTTATCCTGATATAACAATGGTTACTGATACAGGTATTAATGCTTCATTCAGACCACAATTTGAAGTTGTTAGAGATCCAATTGTAGCGGACCCAGCAAAACTTATTCAGGTTACAGACTTAGTTGGTCTTAAACAGACTGGATATGTTGATGGTAGAGCGTATTTTGGAGCAGTGTTCTATAAGGATGGAGTTCGTTATGCTGGATTCTATGAGACTCCTGGAGAACTTGTACAAGTATATGACACTCTACAGGAGAGCATTACTGCTCAGGTTGTCACGAGACCTTCTGCTATCCTACGTCAGGGTACTGACATCAGTAGTAATAATCCAAGACTTAATCTTCCAGGAACTCCAGACACACTTATATAATTCTCTTAAATAGTATACAAAGTAGTTTATAATTATGCCAGTTTCAAAAAATTGTAATAATGATAGGGTAAAGAAAGGTGCTCTTTCTACAGATGATATTGCTGGTTTATTAGCAAATGCTGGTAATGTTTTAGATGCTGCTGGAAATGTTGTTGACTCGGCAGGAAATATTGTTGCTGCTGCTTCTGACTTAGTTTCATCAAGACTTCCTACAGATACTGCTAAGCAAAACTATACTGCTGTTAGATATGGTAATGATCATGGATCATTAACTTTGGGTGGTATCCATAAGCAGGGTGATGTGACTGCTGCGGTTATGCTTCAGTCTTCTGACGCAAGACATGCTTTCTTTATGGATAAGGATGGTCAACGAAAAGGTTGGACTACTCTTACAGCACCTGGAAATATTCAGATGGAAGCTGGGTCTGATAATGAGGAATCCCAAGACAGCTTGATGATAAACTCAAAAAATGGTAATATACTTATTGTAGCTTCTAATGGTAAAATACGACTAGAAGCAAAGGATATTGAATTAATTGCTACTGGTGAGGGGGGAAGTAAAGGAAACATTAGAATGTTTGCCTCAGAAAATGTTAGTGTTGAATCTAAGAAGTTTATAGTTGATTCTAAAGTTAATTATAGTATAGTGAGTTCTGGTACAGGTGAAGTTATCGCAAACAGTATTTTAAAAATGTATGGTTCTATTTTTAAGGCAGTTGATGATTCTTGTGCTGTAAAAGATGCTAAAAATGGTGGAAAGAAAGATGTTCAAAAAAACAATCAAGCATAGGAGACTAAAAAATGGCTGATTTTCCAGATGTTACTACAGGAGGGCAACTCAGAGTTGGTGCTGGTATTTGTCCTGCTATTAAAGAAGGTAACAATAAAATCAATGGATCGATGTTTGCTGAAGGTCCGGTGGTTTTCGGAGCACCTACTCACTTTCCAACGGCATATGCTACTGTAAATATTGGACCACTGCAGAATAGTGATGAAGATTCTGTTCCTCCATTTGTACCAGGTTCTTTGTGCTTACCTGTAAGTAATCCTTACGCATTATGCGTTTCCGATAATGCTGCTGTTATGGGAAATTTGGATGTTAACTTCAGACTTCAAGCTGGAAGAGATATTGTTGCTGGTGGAAACATCATATCAAACTGTGGTGGACATATTCTTGCCGCAAAGAAAAACTTTGACATTCCACACCCAACTAAAGAAGGTTGGAGACTTCGCCACACTTGCCCAGAAGGTCCTTCAAACGATGTTTATTACAGAGGAAGAGTTACGAATAGAAAAGAAATTCTTCTTCCTGTATACTGGAAAAAGTTAGTTGACTGGACAACAATCACAGTTAATCTGACTCCAGTAGGAGCACATCAAAATGTAATTGTTAAGAGAATTGATGAAGAAAAAATTTACCTTCAATCTCATGGAGGTATGCCAATTGATTGCTTCTTCCACATTTATGGAACAAGAGCAGATGGGGAAAGATTAATTCCCGAATATGAAGGCGAAAGTCCAGCAGATTATCCAGGAAACAATGATGAATATTCTGTTTCTGGATACCACTACGATAAAAGAGAGGTTTAATTATGCCATCACCAGGACAACCGAAAGACGCAGAATTTCCTGGGGAATTTATTCCATCAACAGGAGACCCCGATTGTACTGATAGATATGCTTGGGGTGTTCCCTCAAATCTTTATTCATATATTTTTAAGGGCAATGTTGATGAGAGAACTTATCCTCCAGATGCTTGCCGCCCCTACTATCATAGGACAGCTCAGATTGATGGTTTACAGATAAATTCTCCAGGTATTATTGGAAACGGAGATATTAAGATTGATGGAATAGTAAGGGCATCAGAAGTAAGTGCTGGTGGCGTTACTCTTACCTCCAGAAAACCTTTTGATATTCCTCACCCAACTAAATCTGGGTATAGACTTCGCCATGTTTGTTTAGAGGGTCCAGAATCTGGAGTATATTATCGTGGTAGATTGACAAGTTCTAATGTAATTGAGTTACCAGAATATTGGGTTGGTCTTGTTGACCCAGAAACAATTACAGTTACTCTTACACAAATTGGATCATCCCAAGATTTAATCGTAGAAAGAATTGAATGGGGAAGGAAAGTTGTTATCAAGTCTGGAAATGCATCTGCTATTGATTGTTACTTTATGATTAATGGTGAAAGAAAAGATGGCGAAAAGTTAATTGTGGAATATGAAGGAACTTCTATTGATGACTATCCTGGAGATAACTCAATTTACAGCATAAACAGGTAGGACCCTTGACACGGACCCATGACCGTGCTATGATACATGGGTAATCAACGGACGACCGAATGCAAGACGAGTACCTCTCACGCTGCGTAGTGGACCCAATCAAACGAACTGTGTACATTTATTCCAGTGAGGGGTCAGAAAAAAAAGTGACCTGCGAAACAGTTGAGGAGTTTATGAATGTGCTAGAGTTCGTTCGTGCTACATTGGATGAAGAAACACTTTCTTATGCAAGTCCTCTCTGAAACCAAAATCGACCTTTAAATCCAAAAAGGTCGAAAAAAATCTTCC